>Ga0182030_10027609_pt1 | contig 10198 bp, 16 predicted proteins | sample 812S3MmetaG_FD_121299 | JGI IMG/M metagenome (GOLD analysis project Ga0182030, IMG submission 121299) | Permafrost microbial communities from Stordalen Mire, Sweden - 812S3M metaG (Illumina Assembly) | ecosystem: Environmental > Terrestrial > Soil > Wetlands > Permafrost | place: Sweden... | reverse complement strand
TACCCCCGGTTAACTGGGAGAACGTCCTCGAAAAGCTCGATGCCGGATCGCCGCCGGCACCGGACGCCCACAACGCTCGCACGACCTGGCTTTCGACGCTGAACAGAGACGGGAGCCCCCACGTGACCGCGGTCGGTGCGCTCTGGCTCGACGAAAGCTTCTGGTTCCAGACCGGATCGAGTACGAGGAAGGCACGCAACGTCGCCCGCGACCCGCGCTGCTCGATAGCGGTCTCGATCCTCGATACCGACGTCGTCGCCGAAGGTGAAGCAGAGCGGGAGACCGACCCGGCGACACTCACGCGCCTTGCCTGGGCCTGGTCGGACCAGGGGTGGCCCGCCGAACTGGACGAAACCCGGACCGGTATTACCGCCCCGTTCAATGCGCCGTCGCAGGGAGCACCCCCGTGGAATGTCTATCGCATCAAGCCAGATTCGGTGGTCGTGACGCTGGGCACTGAGCCGGGCGGGTTGACTCGCTTCAGGTTCTAACCTCAGCCTTTTCCCGGCGAACCAGGGGCAGTCTGCCGTCCAGCTTTCGGCTTGGTGGCGGAGGGGGCCTGTTGGCGCTTGAAAGGTTGGGGTTTCTCCGGCAACCCGCCGTGTATATGTGGCAGGCGGACTCGCTGGAGATCGAAATCGACAGGTGGGTCAGTCTTGAAGCGACTGACCATCGACAGTCACCTCGGTGCGGTCGGGGTAGAAAGACAACATCCCCCTCACTTCGGCAGCCTGAGCCGTCGGCGTCTCGTAACTCCACACGATGCCGTCGTGGATCTCTCCGTCGATGTCGAGAGACCAATATGACGCCTCACCCTTGAATGGACAGTTGGTATGGAACGTCGTGGGTCTCAGGAGATCCGTCTGCACATCGTCTGGCGGCAGGTAATAGCGGGAGGGCAGCCCCGTCTCGTCGAGCTTCATCGCCCGATCGGTGGCGGCGAGAAGCCGGCCGCCAAACCGGACTTCCACATGAGCGGCGGTTGGGACGATGTTGATCGTGTGGCCGGGCGTCATGACGCGACAGACTACTGGTGGGTCGCCGCTCCGGGTGAAGCCCACAGCCGCCGTGCTGGGGCACTTTCCTCCGTGCAGCGATTAGCCGACCCATTGCTCCCGAAAACGCAACAGGTCACCCCGCCGGAGGCGACCGTCCTCCGAAAGTTCCAATGAAACGACCAGGTATGTATTTGTTGGATCATCTGTAGGCCCAACACTTTCGACCCAGCCGGTTCTCCCCGGGGCATCATCTCGTGTGACCGTGAACACATTGCAAAAAGGGTCCGCGAAGAAGTCCATACTTCCGGCGAGGAGTCGCCCGATCACTATCGCATGTCGGCCGTATTCTTTGTCCTGAGTGATCTGATCGACCTGGAAGATCCAGTGGCGCGCAGCCGAGAGCACCTCGAGCCCTGCGCTGGTAATAAGCCACCGGTCTCTGGGGGTGCGTTCGATCCATCCCAGATCTTGAAGCCGGTGTAGCTCGCCTGGTAGTTGCTCACGGTAGGTCAATGGCCGGTGATAGAGGAACCAGATTGTCCCAGTGTCCCGGTCGATCTCGGTCAGCTCAAGGAGATCGGCGTCGAGTCGCTCCACGGCGGAGAGCTGCACCGCTCTCACCCTCTGCTTGTGAACCACCTAGCCACCGATCCGGCGGTAGGGGGCGCCCATAACCAATGTCAGCGTCGCCGGAGAGCCGAGCAGGGTTAGTAACGCTTTGGTAATCGACGTTATAGCAATGTGATCGAGGTAGCCCATCGGCGAGTCTTGGACGGAGTTGCGAGGCGGGCCAGGTGGACGGCGTGCCAGCATGGGCTATGGCTAGCGTGACATCCCCGCGTGGCGCGACCGGCGACTCGGCCGGGTGGGAGCTGCGACCCATGGCCCTCGAAGACGTCGAGGCGACGATGGCCGTTGTCGAGGCCGCCGATGCCGCGCTGGCAAAAGCGGGTCTGCTCCCGCCACCCACCCCAACGAGCGACGCCCAGTTGGAGGCCAGCCGAATGGGCCATGCCCGTTTCGTGCAGCGCGACGGGCCCGGAGCCTGGGTGGCAGTCTCAGAAGGACGGGTGGTGGGCGTTGCCGAGTCCGTCCGGCGGGAGAGCTTTTGGGGGCTGTCCATGCTGTTCGTCCACCCCGAGTTCCAGAGCCGGGGAGTGGGCGGACGGCTCCTCGACGCTGCTATGGGTTACGCCGCCGGCGCCACCCAACGCATGATCCAGTCCTCGCCCGACCCCCGGGCCATGCGCCGCTACTTCTTGGCCGGACTGGCCATGCACCCGACGGCCGAGATGGGAGGCCAACCTGACCGCCGCGCCATCCCGCCCTCGTTGCCCGGTCGGGATGGGGATGAGGGGGACCTCGAATTGGTGGCCGAGGTGGAAGCAGAACTGGGACGGTCGCGGAGCGAGGACGTGGCGTTCGTGTTGCGTGACGGGCGTTGCCGCATTGACGTGGTGGACAGCAACCCCGGGCGAGGGTGGGTACTTTGGCGCCCGGACCGACTGGTCATGCTGGGAGCAACGAACCAGCAGACGGCCGCCGTCCTCCTGTGGCGGTTCCTCGCCGGTTCCGAGGGACACATTCTGATCCACGGGCTCACCGCTGCCCAACAGTGGGCGTTCGACGTTCTCCATCAGGCGCGTCTCACGGCGCAGATACGCGGGTCCTTGTTCGTTGACGGCATGGCCGTCCCGGTCCCATGGATCGCTTCGGGCTGGTACTTCTAGACCCTGATCTGTCCCAGTCAACTCGTCGCCCCTTCTGAACAATCTGAGATTTGGGAAGCAGACTGCCCGATCGCGTACTCCACCGAAACCCTGTTTCGCCGTTCCGGCGTTCGTTGGCTCCCTATCCACGTCGTGTGGAGCTGCCGCACAGTGCCGGCGCACTGGGCTACGCCGGACTGTGCTCTCGTGCACGTCAGGTGATGCGGTAAACCCTGTACTCCACACTGCCGCCTTCCTTAAGTCGGCCCTCTGAAACGAAGAGGTTGGTGGTCAACCACTTATAGCGTTCGTCACCTGTCTCAAAGCGGGGCGTGGTCCTGAAGTACTGGTCGCCCCAATCGGTGCCAGCGCCACTGGCGATAGCGGTCATCACCTTGTCGTTGAGCTCGAGTAGGCCCGTGTAGTGCGTGTAGATCGAGGCCCCGTCGTCGGTGCCGATCTGGCCGCGGACATCAACTTGTCCCCATCCATCGGTGCCAATCACGATCCAGTCTCCGCCACCGGACAAAAGCCGTCCGTTCAGCCGCTTCCCGGTTACTTGTCCCTCGACCACCTCGAGGAACATGCGGCTTCCGAAGGACACGGGCGCTTTCAGCGTCCCGAAGTAGTCGAACTCGTGGACAAGCTCCATGTCCATCGCCTCCTCAGGTACGCCGACTGTATCCGTCCCAACCTCGTGGGCACCAGCATGATTGCTCAGGGTATTGGACCCCCTCGGGCGTTTTGGCGGTAGCCCTGCATGGGATCAGCCGACCCCCGTGAGCCGGGTCGCAGTTCGACGCAGCGTCGTTTTCTGAAGCGCCGAACCGTCTCATTATCCCGGCGAACGGACACCTAGGAGTTTCGCAAGCCGTCAACCAGTAGGAAGCCGGTAGCGGTAACCCACCCCGTTGACTTCTTCGATCGGGAAGCCTTCCCACGCGTGCCCACCCCAACCCAACTTGAACTGGAGTCTCAAGACGGCGTACATGACTCTCTTGGTCATTTGCTTACCCGTCGTTCCCCAGCCTGCATCGAACAACTCAAGAGAGGAGATCACTTCGCCTCGGCGACTGACCAAGGCGGCCAGGACGCCATACTCCCAGAAGAGGAGCCTGACAGGTTTGCCATCCTTCGTCACGGCCTGCTGATCGAGATCGACTGATAATTCACGATCCCGAAAGGTGGCCATAGGCGTAACGGTAGCCCGGCGGATCGCAGAGTGGTGGACCAATTCCAATGTACGGGGGCACCCTTGGCACCGCGTTGATCTGTGCCTTCAAGGTGCCACGTGAGAGGCAAGGAATCGACGGATCTCCTCAGTTAGCTCGTCGTCCTCGGGGGCGCCGAAGAACCCGCCGTGGGGCATGGCTTCGAACACGTGCAGCTGGGCATCAACCCCACCCGCACGAAGCTTTCGGTGCATCCGAACCGTGTTGGACAAGAAAAGATCTCGGGTTCCAGCCTGCAGGAAGGTCGGCGGGAAGGGAGCATTCAGGTCACCGAACAATGGGGACAGGTAGGGGTGTCGGAGATCGTGGTCGCCGGCATAGAGGGCGATAGAGTCGGCCAGGCTCTCGGTCAGCACATTGTCAATACCAAGATTTGTTTGGAATGAGTCGCCCGACTCAGTCAGGTCAGCTTCTGGCGTCAGCAGGATCAGTGCACCTGGGAGGGGCATTCCCTCGTCCCGGGCACGCAACACCAAAGCAGCGGCCAAGTTCCCGCCTGCCGAGCCTCCACCCACCACGATCTGCTCGGGAGCCCTAACATCGAGCAGCTCGCGGTACACGGCAAGTACGTCATCAAGCGCAGCCGGATAGGGGTGGTCGGGGGGCATCCGATAGTCAACTGACCAGGTCTGCATCTGCACCTGGGCCGCCGCTCTCCGACCCATCACCTCGCAAGCCTTGCCGCCGCCCATCAGCAGCGAACCACCGTGGATGTCTAAGTAGATCGGCCGCGTATCGCCAACCTCGCCAACATCCAGTGGAGTGACCACAAATACAGGCACTCCATCAACCGATCTGAGATCTACCGAATCATGGAGGTGTTCGACCTCTGCGCCCATGACGGCGACGAGCAACTCGTCTGTCTCTTTGATCAGAGTCCGCCATCCCGCGATGTCGTTTGGAACAGCTCGTGCGACATCGCCACCGAAAAGGTCCATGCCGAGGAACTGCTGGGCCTGCTCGCTGACAGAAGTCGGCACCAGGATCAACCGGACGACCTCACGCCCAGCGGCACTCCGCCCCGCGTCATCCACCGTCATCCATGGCTCCCCTCGTCATTCAGTCGGCTCCTTCCGCAACGGTACTGGGGAGCGGGATAACCAATCGGCGACAAGCCACCGAGGGTGCACGGTGGGTGTCCCACCTTCCCGGCGTTCGGGGGGCAGGTCGGCTCCTCCGCTAGGAGCCCCTCTCATAGGTCCGTTCCCGGTTGGCGTCGTTGTACATCTCGGAGGCGATCAGCCAGGACCCATCTCCCTGACGATGCAAAACCCGGAGCGAGTGATTGTCCCGCACCTCGATCTCGCCACCGCCTACCAATTTCTGTCCTTCTACCTGCAAGTGCGCCGACACGAGGACGACCTCTGGAGTGAGCACTTTCATGGAGGTTTCGGGCGGGGCCTTCACTGTGCCTGCGTTGAAGTTGTCGTCAGAAAAGAGTCCGCGAAGGTACTCGACGATCTCATCGCCGCCCTTTTTTACTGAGCCGAAGGCATTGACCCAATCGGCGTCCGATGTGTAGATGCCGACGAGCTTCTCGGCGTCCCGCTCACGGAAGCCGGCCAGGAGTGAGATCAGCGTCGTGCCGATGGCGTCTTGATCTGCTTGTGGAAGCGAAGAAAGGTCGTTGGGGTCAGCCACCATTGTCCTCCCATGGGCGCACGGTCGAATGATTTCGGTCAATCATTTCATTTTTCGCTCGGATCGGACGGATGCTCGCCGCCCGGTGAAGACCCGGGCGAGGCTGGACTCATGGGTGTCCCATGGTTTCCGTCAGCAGCGGCCAGCGCCGGCGTTCTGGGACACCTGCTCAGCCGGGCAATTCAGGCGCCATTCGTCCTCGGGGCAGAGCATGATTGAGTCGGTGTCGTTCCCCGGGTATATCTGTGTGGGACCTAGTGCAGGGTGGTAGAGAGGATCCACGTGACCACATTTGAGAACCGGCCAAATACCGCGCTACTGGTCGTCGATGTGCAGAACGGAGTGGTCATTGGGAACCACGAACGCGATGCAGTGGTAGCGAATATCGAGCGCGTCGTTAACGAGGCACGCCAGAACCGGATCCCTGTCGTCTGGGTCCAAGACTCCAGCGAGTCGCGTGCCATAGGTAGCGACCCTTGGAAGATCGTCCCCGAACTGACTCCGATCAACACCGAACCGCACGTCGATAAGAAGTACGGCGATTCATTCGAAGATACCGACCTCGAATCCGTACTCTCGTACCTCGGAGTCGGGAGAGTCTTCGTCGTCGGTGCACAAACCGATGCATGCATTCGCTCGACACTTCACGGCGCTTTCGTGAGGGGATACGACACGATCCTTGTCGGCGATGCTCATACGACGGAGGACCAGACTCCTTGGGGGGCGCCCCCTCCAGAACAGGTCATCGCCCATACGAACCTTTACTGGAGCTATCAGGCGGCACCTGGACGGACGGCTCAGGTCGTCAAAACGAAGGACCTCGACTTTGGTGCAACGTCGTGAAACCCGGGTAGCCCCTTGGTGGTCTGACAGCTCAGATGACGCCCGATAGCGGCATCGATACGGAACACACCCTTCATGACCTCAGAAATCGCACGGCGAGTCGTCGAGCCCTACTCACTGCGAGCCACGATGCGACAGGGAAGTTCAGTCTTTTCGTTCAAGTGGTAGCTCGCACAGACCCGGTGATATCCGTCGGCCACCCACAACGGCGAGCCTTCGATGAGTAAGACCGGTGAGAGCTTCTCTCCATGCTGGACCCTTCCGATATCGACGGCGACTTCCTGGTCTTCGCGTCCCAATAGAGGCAGCCCGGAAGCTCGCAAAATGTCCTTGGCCGCAAAGTGAGCCAGACCCTCCTGCTTACGGAGGGCTTTCACGAGTTTCGACGCTCTATCGGGTCCAACCAAGAGCGACAGGTATAACCGGGCGGCCGGATAATCCTGCGCGTCTGGCTCTTCTTTCCAATGTTCGATTGCCATATAGGTCGAGCGTAGCCATGGGTGAGAACGAGCCGAGTCGTCACCAGCCCGGCGGACGGGGGCAGGCCGATCACCCGTATAACCGGCGACTGGGGCAGTCAGGCCAGTTCCCAAAATTGCCAGCGGGTGTACGGTCATCGCAGCCGGGTGGCACGAGTTCCCTTGCGGAGAACCCTGGTCCTGGGTCGTGTGCCACTTGGTGCAATCTGGCTGCGCTCGCAGGCAGGGCAGGGAGTGCGATGTGAAGAAGTACCGGAACTACTGGGCATATTCCGTCGCCTGTTTTTTTGTGTGGGGAGTCATCCTTGCTGTTCGGGCAATAGCCTTCGGAGGCTCCTCGACGACGCATGACGTTCTCTACGTCTTCGCAGGCTGGTGCATTGCGTGGGTTTCGGCCACCATCGCCAGGTCGGTCTACCCTCCACCGAAGCGCTGGTTGCAGCCGACTACCGCCACTCCCTGAACCTTCCGGAGAAGACATTTGTAGGAGCCGTGTCGGATGTCAACATGCGACCAATCGAGCTGAAGCGCCTCACCGTCCCGGCGAAGTGGGACACCCGCCCTTCGAACGCCACTCGGTGACGGCCTCCGCTCGGTTCAGGACGATCTTTTGGCCGAGCCCAATTTGAAGGGTTGCTCAGCTAATCACCAACGAGGCCGTCGATCGATTCGCGCAATATGTCGGCGTGACCTGCGTGACGAGCTGTCTCTTCGATGAGGTGCAGTAGCACCCACCGCAATGAAAAGTGCGCACCATCTCGCAGGGCAACCGCGGACATCTGATCGAGGGCTTTCGCTCCCGATATGACTTGGCGGCTGCGTTCGCAGGCTTCACGGTACCGGGTCTGTAACTCAGCGGGATCCAGGGACGTGGACGTGTGGAACTCCCAGTCTGGATCTTCATCCCAATCGACTGAGGCCCACGGTTCCCGCTCTGGCAGTCCTGCGAATCGAAACTCCATCCAATCCTCCTCCACGAGCGCCAGGTGGTAGAGGAGGCCACCCAGCGTGAGGTTCGACGGCGGATGGGCTTGCCCGAGCTGGGCGCGGGTGAGTCCGGTTGTCTTCGACAGAACAGTCTCACGTTGGTAGTCGAGATACTCCACCAGCATGCTGAGTTCCGAGCCTTCGAGATTTGGATCCTTCCGCACCGAACCAGTGTGGCACTGACGAACGGTCTACGACCGTCGTCCCTTCCGCGAAGACGGGAAGAGCAATCCAGATCTGCATATTGCCGATTGTCGATCTGCCGAGAGGGATTGTCGACGGCGCCACTTGTCCAGAGTGTTCCACCCTCCCGGCGAACTGGGCTACCTGCTCTTAGCTCTGACGGTCACGAACATGTCGGTCTTGCGCAGGTAGTAGACGACATAACCCTGGTATAGGCGAATCTGTTTAGGCGAGGCATAGATGTCGACGGAATGTACAGAGCCTTTTGACGTGTTAGCCACGTAGGAAATGCACCTTCCCAGCCTCAACGTCAGCTTCTCAGCCTCAAAGTTCGTGATCGCCAGATCACTTAGACCAGCCTTGTAAGTTCCCACGACATCGAGCGGCTTGCCTGCCGAAGATACCGACGTGGGAGGTTGAATCGGCCCACCGCAGTAGGCGGCCAGACCAGCGACGGACTTTGCGACGGTGACCACTCTGGCCGACGCTGGTTGTGTGACGAAGAAGAGTGGCGCACTCGTGAACGCTAGGGCGATGAGTACCGCTGACCGTAGTTTGTGCCTGCGTTTATCCATAGGAGTCGCACATCAAGGATACGGCGCACGGGGTCTCGATCCATGGGCTAAAGGGCCTATGGCGGACTTTCCGAGCTTGGACGCCCCCGACGTGCCGAACTGCCCCACCCTCCCGGCGGTAGGGGGACAGTGGTAAAGCCGGGCCGAATGTGACCTCGTAACCTCTGGCGATGCCCGCTAACGCTGCGATCAAGATCTATCGGAGCGATCCCCGTTGGGCGACGCTCTCGTCCTGGTACTACAAGGTGTTGATCGACGGAGTCCAGGCGGGGGAACTCTGGAACCGGCAAGTCAAGGTGTTCGAGGTCAAACCCGGTGTCCATGAGGTTCGGATCAAACGATGGCCATCATTTAGGTCAAACAGTCTGAAGCTCACCATGGAGGAATCGCAGACAGTTGAGTTGGCCTGTCCGTTCTGGGCCGGTATACCCACCCTGTTCGGTCTTCCGAGGATTCGCCTTGCGAACGAAAAGGACAAGGTCCGAATGCGGACACTCGTTGAGAACCCTGTGACCCCAAGGAACCTTGGCGAAGAACTGAATCCCTGAGTTCACAGGGGTCAGGCACCTGCCCCCATGGTGCCGGAGTGGGGCACCCCTCGTGCCCCTTCCGAGCGGTGTCACGTGCCAGCGCAGGACGCCCCAACTCGAAGGAGCAGACCAACTGTTCGCAGTCGTAGGACTCGACAAGGAACGTGGTCAGCGCACACTGCTTCGGCCCTCCGGCCCGGGCCCTGTTGGCAGCGCGGGTGACCCGGGCAGATCGACTGCCCGTTGTCGCACGCGACGGTCCCGATGACGGCCGGTATCTTCCGCCGCCGTTCCGGACATGTCGCCGCCTGTCGAGAGGGCGTCGAACAGAACGCCTTCGGCCTTCCCGAGGCAGACGATCTGGGGCAGTGAACCGAGTGAACCTATGGACCCGGTTCGCCGCCCTTCTCGACGGCGCGCAGCATCTCTCTGGTCCGCTCGGTATCCGGGTGATCGGGGCCCAGCACGCCGGTTCTCTTGGCCAGCAGGCTCCGGTAAATGAGTGTGGCCTCATCGCATTCATCGAGCCATTGCAGCGTGCTCGCCAGGTATTCGAGCGCATTCAGCGTCGACGGGTCATCGGGACCCAGGGTCAGTGCCCGGACGCTCACGATCTGCCTGCGCTGCTCACATGCCTCCGTGAAGAGGCCCATTTCCCATTGGGTCGTGGCCAGATGCGCCCGCGCCTTCAGGCATTCCTCGGTCTGCCCAGCACCGAGGCGCTCATAGCGGTCCACCGCTTCTTGGAGAAGCCGCCGTGACTCGCCGAGCTCTCCACCTCCTCGGAGGCTGCATCCCAGCCATTCCATGGCCTGGAGAGTCAGTGGATCGTCCGCGCCCAACGCCTCGGTTCGTCCGGCGAGGACGTGTTCGAAGAGCTCGCGGGCTTCGACGTGGTGACCGAGTCGATCGAGGTCAATGGCATGGAATCCTTCGGCGGCAAGTGTGCTCGGATCCTCCTTCCCGAGAAGGAGTTGGAGATGCGCCACCACATCGGCTCGGAGCTCGACAGCTTCGCCGT
>Ga0182030_10027607_pt1 | contig 10199 bp, 10 predicted proteins | sample 812S3MmetaG_FD_121299 | JGI IMG/M metagenome (GOLD analysis project Ga0182030, IMG submission 121299) | Permafrost microbial communities from Stordalen Mire, Sweden - 812S3M metaG (Illumina Assembly) | ecosystem: Environmental > Terrestrial > Soil > Wetlands > Permafrost | place: Sweden... | reverse complement strand
CGGGATTCCGGCCAGCCTGATAGACGCCGTGTTCACTGCGTCCGCACGCTTCTTCGCCGAGCCCTTGGCCAGCAAGCAACGGGTTGCAGTGAACGCGGGCCATCGTGGCTTCATACGGGTGGGCGAGGCCAAGATGGCCAGCCGAGCCAAGCCGGACCTGAAGGAGAGTTTCGTTTGGGGCCTGGACGAACCGGGCCCGGATGGCATTCCGCCCAACCGGTGGCCCGACTTCCCGCCCGAGATGCGCGCCGTGCTGACCGACTTCTTCGCCGCCGGCAGCCAGGTCGGCTGGTCGTTGCTGCGCGCCTTTGCTGCTGGTCTGGACATCGCGCAGGACACATTCGTGCGCACGATCGATCGGCCGATCAGCCGCGGTTCCATCCTGTATTATCCCCCACAGCCGCCGGATATGGGGCCGGACCAGTTCGGCGTGTCCAGCCATACCGATTACGGCTGCCTGACCCTGTTGTACCAGGACAGCACCGGTGGCTTGCAGGTGCAGGCCAGCGGTGGCACCTGGCTGACCGCACCGCCGATCGCAGGCACGTTCGTCGTCAACGTGGGTGATTTGTTGGCACGCTGGACCAATGACCGGTTTCGTTCCACACCGCATCGCGTGGTCAATCGTTCCGGCCACGCACGTTTCTCCACGGCACTGTTCATTGACCCGAACGCCGACACGCTGATCGAGCCGGTGACCCGCCCCGGCGAGGCCGCCCACTATGCGCCGGTTACCTGCGCGACCTATCTACGCAGCCGGTTGGATGCCGCCTTTGCCTATCGCCAGCAGCCCGGTCCACAGCAGAGCTGACCATGCCGCTCCCCCGTATCGACACCCACGCGCATTACTATGGCGAGGCGCTGTTCCGCGCCCTGTCGAGGCGTGACGCTGTCCCGCGGTTGGAGACCGATGGCATCGACCGCTTCATGGTTACGCCGACCAGCCGCTTCGCATTGCGCGGCGGATTTGTCGACCTCGCGACCCGCCTCGGCTGGATGGCTGACCAGCAGATCGACCACCAGGTCATCACCTTCCCCGGCGCACTCGGGCCGGAGGTGCTACCGGCCAACGAGGCTGCGCCCATCGTGCGCGACGTCAACGACGAACTGGCTGCGGTCTGCGCGGCGCATCCCGCGCGCTTTACTGCTCTGGCGGGATTGCCAATGGCCGCGATCGATCTCGCGGTGGCGGAGCTGGAACGCGCCTGTGGCACGCTCGGCTTGCGTGGTGCCATCCTCCCCAGCAATTATTTCGCCAGCCTCGCGACGATGGCATATCTGCATCCGGTCCTGGAAGCGGCGGATGCGCTGGGGGCGCATCTGATGGTGCATCCCGGACAGCGCCACGACGAATCGCTGGCGCCACGGCGGTACGATGACCTGGCAATGCATCGTGCCTCGACGGTCGACCTGCACAATGGCCTGTCGCATGCGGTCGTGACGTTGATCCACGCCGGGCTGGCCGAGCACTATCCCCACGCCTCGTTCCAGGTGGTCAATCTGGGCGGCACGTTTCCGATGCTGGTGGAACGAATGGATCACATCGTAACGACCCGCGATCCCGGCGCGAAGCTGCCGTCAGCTCTGGTGGGCAATCTGTGCTTCGATACCGCATCGCTGGGGCCGCGCGCACTGGAGATGGCGGTCGCCGTGCTTGGTGCGGAACGGATCATGCTAGGAACGGATTATCCGATCTTCGACAGCCGCGTGGCGACGCAGGCGCTGATGGAGGCGAGGATCACTGAGGATGAGCGCGCCGCGGTCGCGTGCGGGACGGCGATGCGGGTGCTGGGGATCGCGGTGTAGACAACGCCGGCTACCGGACCATCACCTCGACGCTGCTGTTCGCAGTGCCTCTTTGAACCGACGCCGCGTCTCCGCCCCGTGAATCACCTCGTACTCCTGCGGCGACGGATCCCCAGGCACCACCTTGAGCGTCGCGAACACCGGCCCCGGCCGCGTCAGCAAACCCGGCAGCGCCGCCTCAAACGCGTCAAGCGCATCGAACACTGACACATCCCCGATTCCAGCTGCCCGCGCCAGGCCGGCAAAATCCACCTGGTCGCCACCAGGCAACGGATGCGACCCATTCGCCTCATAACAGCCATTCTCGCAAACGAAATGCACCAGATTGCCCGGCGCCGCACCCGCAATGGTTACCAGCGAGCCCAAATTCATCAGCAGGCTGCCGTCGCCATCCAGCACCACCACCCGCATATCCGGCCGCCCCAGCGCCAACCCGAGCGCGTGCGACGACGCCTGACCCATGGCACCGACCGAGAGATAGTTCAACGGATGCGGGTCGATCCGCATCAGGTCGAACGCCGCCTGATAAGTTGCGACGACGATGGCATCGCCACGGTGGCGGGCCAGCGCGCGGATGCAGTCGTCGCGCCGCATCGTCATCGCACCACCGCCCTGCCGATCAATGCGACAACGGGGCGCGACCGGTCATACGCGCGCGCGATCGCCGGACCCAAAGCTGCAACGTCCGCGGGACTATCCAGCGTAATATGGTCGATCGCCATCGCATCCAGCACCGGCTCGATGATCCGCACACCGTACTTGCCCGAGGCACTGGCCGCCCGATCGGCTTCCTTGCCCTGCAGCCCAACCAGCATGCACACCGGTTGCTGATACTCGACCGCGATCGCCCGGATCGCATTCAGGCTGTCCATCAGGCCGGTCTGCTGCATCATCAACACCGCACGCCGGCCGCAGAACGCGAGGCCGGTGCAGATCGAGACACCCTCGTCTTCCTTGCACAAGCGGATCAGTCGCAGCGCCGGATCACGCGAAATCGGCCACAGCAGCCCGTCGCTGGTGACTATGTCGGGCACCGCGGCGACGAATTCCACGCGCGCCGCCTTCAACGCGGCGATGATGTCGGCCCCGCGTGGGCCAGGATACGCGGCGGCGGTAGTTGCGTTCATGCGACACATCAGATCAGACTTGGCTTCAAGCAACAATGGCGACCGGCTGGCACGGGGATTGCTGACATAGACCGTATGGACGACGTGATAACCAACCGGCGACCGCCGTGGCAACAGCAGCGCTCGTTGCTACCGGACGTTGCGCTCTGCATCCTCGCGGTCGGCGCGATGACCTACGTCGTCCTGCACGGCGCGCTGGCAATGCACTACCACTGGCAGTGGTATCGCATTCCGACCTTCTTCGGCCGCGATGTCGACGGCGACTTCATTCCCGGGCCGTTGCTACGCGGCCTGCAAACCACCGCGCAGATCGTCGCCCTCGCGATGGGCATCACCCTCGCCGCCGGCCTCGCCACCGCCCTGTTGCGCCTGTCGCCGTCCTGGGCCGCGCGCACGCTCGCCCTCGGCTACGTCGAACTCGTCCGCAACACGCCGTTGCTTATCCAGATCTACCTCTTCTATTTCGTGTTGGGCCCGATCATCGGCATCGGCCGATTCTGGGTCGGCGTGCTCAGCCTGTCGTTCTTCGAGGCGACACTCGCGTCCGAGGTGATCCGCGGCAGCATCCAGGCCGTGCCACGCGGCCAATGGGAAGCGGCACGCGCCATCGGTTTGCGACCCGGACACGTCCTGCGCCTCGTCGTGCTGCCCCAGGCGCTGCCGCTCATGCTGCCGCCGCTCACCGGCGTGCTGGTGAACCTGGTGAAGAACTCCGCCATTGTCAGCGTGATCGCGATCGCTGACCTGGCCACCGAAGGCCGCAACCTGATTTCCGACACGCTCATGAGCTTCGAGGTCTGGCTGACTATCGCGGCGATGTACCTGGCAATCACCCTGCCGTTGTCATCGTTCGCGCAATGGATCGAAACGCGCCTGGTGCCGGCGCGATGAACAGGGAGACATACATGCTGATCCGCAACATCCTCGCCGCGTTGTCCTGCATCGTCTTGCTCGCGGCGCCGCCCGTGCGCGCCCAGACCGCGCCGCAAAGCGCGATCGATACTATCGAGCAACGGGGTTCGATGATGGTCGGGATGGCGACCTTCGTGCCCTGGGCGATGCGCGATTCCCAGGGCAAGCTGGTTGGCTTCGAGGTCGATGTCGCCACCAAGCTCGCGCAGGATCTCGGCGTGAAGCTCGAACTGGTGCCGACCGCCTGGGACGGCATCATTCCGGCGCTGATCGCCGGGAAGTTCGATGTCATCATCGGCGGTATGACGATCACCACCAAGCGCAATCTGACGGTGAATTTCAGCGCGCCCTATGATTACGCCGGCAGCAGCCTCGCGGTCGCGATCGCGCTGCAACCGGACTTCAAGCTGGATAAACTCAATGCGCCCAGCATCACCATCGCCTGCCGCCGCGGCACCACCGCCTGCACCAACGCCGCCGAGTTCTTCCCCAAAGCGACCCTGCGCCAGTTCGATGACGACGCGGCCATGACGCAGGAAGTGCTGAACGGCAACGCCAACGCCTTCGCCGCCAGCGAACCGTTGCCAAGCCGGACCACGATCGAGAATCCCGGCAAACTGTTCACCCCACTCAGCCAGCAGGATCAGCTCAACCGGCTGCCGTCCGGCATGGCAATCCGCAAGGGCGACGTGGACACGCTGAACGTGCTGAACAACTGGATCGCTGCCAACACGAAGTTCCTCCAGGCGCGCCGGCACTACTGGTTCGAGACGCAGGACTGGCGCGCCGTCGTCGGGAAGGTGAATTGAGCGCCGCCGCCGACATTTTTGGCCTGTCGCCACCGCGCCAACCACCGCGCAGGCCGTGGCGGCTCAGCGCGGCGCGCGCATTGGACATGGCGATCATCGTTGCGGTCCTGGGTTGTCTGGGCGCGCTGGTGGTGCGCGCCAATACCGTGCTGGACCATCGGTGGGATTGGTCGGTGATTCCCATCTACCTGGTGCGCACCGATCCCGCCACCGGCACCTGGGCGCCGAACCTGCTGCTGCAAGGGCTGTTCACCACCGTCCGCCTCGCGGTCTGGTCGTTGCTGATCGGCACCATCATCGGCACCGTTGCCGCGGCGATGCGCGTCTCCGCCCGCCCTGCCCTGCGCTGGCTGGCGCGCGGCTTCGTCGAACTGATCCGCAACACGCCGCCGATCGTGCTGATCTTCGTCTTCTATTTCTTCGTCTCCAGCCAGGTCATGCCGGGTCTCGGTATCGACCGCGCACTGCGGATGGCGCCCACGATGGTGCAGCTCGGCGTCGCGTCGTTGCTGGCCAGCCCGGAGCGGATCAACGATTTCATGGCGGGACTGGCCTGTCTCGGCCTGCTCGCCGGCGCCTACATGACCGAGATCATCCGCGCCGGCCTGCAATCGGTCCCCGCCAGCCAGATCGAAGCCGGCCGGGCACTCGGCCTGCGCGGCTGGGCCATCTTCCGCAAGATCGTTCTGCCCCCGGCGCTGCGCAACGTGCTGCCGGCGATGGCCGGACAGTTCATCGTTTCCATCAAGGACAGCTCGCTGGTGGCGCTGATCTCGATCCAGGAGCTGACCTTCATGAGTTCCGAAGTTGCCAGCACCACGCGGCGGTTCTTCGAGGTGTGGCTGTTCACCGCGGCGTTGTATTTCTCGGTTTGCTTCACCTGCTCGATGCTGTTCCGCGCGCTTGAACGAAGCTGGAAACTGCGCACATGACCCGCATTGCCTGCTCGATCCCGCTGGATGCGCCGGGCCTGCAAATCGGGCACCTGGCGGTGCCGTTCTCCGACGACGCGCATGCCTATGGGGTCATTCCGGTACCAATCGCGGTGCTCGGCAACGGCGATGGCCCGACGGTGCTGCTTGCGGCCGGCGTGCATGGCGACGAGTACGAGGGCCAGATCGTGCTGCGCCGCCTGCTGCGCACGCTGGACCCGGCGCGGCTTGTCGGCCGATTGATCGTGCTGCCGGCGCTGAACCTGCCTTCGGTGCGCGCGGCACGACGGACCTCGCCGATCGACGGTGCCAACATGAACCGGGCGTTTCCGGGCGATCCAGATGGCGGACCGACAGCCCAGTTGGCACACTATGTGGAAAGCGTTCTGCTGCCGCGCTGCCAGGCGGCGCTCGACCTTCATTCGGGCGGCACGGCGTCGGAGTATCTGCCGTGCTCCTATGTCTACGCCGGCGGCCCGATGGTAGCGGCGAAGACGGCGATGGCGGATGCGTTCGGCGCGCCTATCTCGATTGTCGTCGGTGCCACGGCGGAGACGCGCTCACTGTCGGCCGCGTGCGAACGTCAGGCCGTGCCGATGATCGCCACCGAACTTGGCGGCGGTGGCTTCGTTTCGCCTACGGCGCTTGCGGTGGCGGATGCCGGCACACGGGCGGTGCTGCGGCATCTCGGCGTTCTGCCGCGCGACCCCGAGGACGCTGGGCGCCGCACACGCCGGCTGCGCGTGCCGGATCGCAGCCATTTCCTGATGTCCCCGGCGACTGGCCTGTTCGAGCCGCTGGTGGCCTTGGGCGACAACGTGGACATCGATACGATGGCGGGTTGGCTGCATAACGTCGACGACCCCGCCGTGCTACCCGTTCCGGTCAGTTTCGCCAGCGCCGGCATGGTCGTGGCCCGCCGCCTGCCCGCGCTGGCGAGGCGCGGCGACTATCTGTTCACCACCGCCGTGCCACTGGAAGCACCATAGATGCTGCCCGCGCCACGCCCTGCCATCGCCGGAATTGGCACGCCGATGGGCGCCATCCCGGAACTGCTGCGACCCGGCGTCCAACGCCTGTGTTCCAACGAAAGCCCACTGGGGCCAAGCCAGATGGCGATCGCCGCGGCGACGGCGTCGCTGGCCCGGTCGCACGAATACCCGGAAGGCGAGGGCGGGGACCTGATCGAGGCCATAGCGGATCATTCCGGTGTACGATCTGCCCGCATCCGCCTGGGATCGGGATCTGACACGTTGATGATGTACGCCGCGATCGCCTTCGCCGGGCCCGGCGATGAGGTGGTGTTCTCCGCGCGCGGCTACGCGCGCTACGCTCGCAACGCCCTGATCGCCGGTGCGACGCCGGTAGCGGTGAGGGACCGCGACTTTCGTGCCGATCCCGATGCGCTGCTGGCCGCCGTGACACCGCGCACACGGATAGTCATGCTCGCCAATCCGGACAATCCCTCGGGTGCGATGCTGCCGCTCGCGAAGATCGAGGCGCTGCATGCCGGCCTGCCCGGCAATGTGCTGTTGGTGTTGGACGGCGCATATGCCGACTATGTGCGGGACCCGACCTACGGCGATGGTGGACTGGCGCTGTCCGGCCGGGCGGAGAACGTTCTGGTCAGTCGTACCTTCTCGAAACTATACGGCATGGCCGGCCTGCGGCTGGGCTGGTTGACGGGCAGTCGCGCCGTGCTCGACGCGGTCGGCAAGGTTGGTCCGACTTTTCCCGTGACCGTGCCGGCGCTCGCCGCTGGTCGCGCCGCTTTGGCTGACACCGCGCACCAGCATGCGGCACGCGCGCACAACGATCGGTGGCTGCCGTGGCTGGCAACAACGCTGGGACGCAGCAACCAACTGCATCTCTACCCGAGCCAATCGAACTTTCAGCTCATCGATTTCCCCACCAAGGAAATGGTGCGCGACTGCACGGCACGCTTGGCCGCTTCCGGCATCCTGGTGCGCCATTTCGGTCCCGGCGCGCACGAACGGCAAATGCGCATCTCCATCGGCAACGCCCAGGCCCTGGAGCGTGCTGCCACCCTGATAACCGCATTCCTCGAGGAAGGAGGCTGACATGTCCGTTGCTCTGCCGCAGGGCAGGTTCGATGGCTATCCCCGCAATGGGCTGGCCGGACTGGCACCTGACGAAGAGATCACCCGTATCGGTCCCGGAACGCCGTGCGGCGAATATCTGCGCCGATTCTGGATGCCGATTGCCCTGAGCTCGATGGTCGGCGAGCTGCCGCTGAAGCTGCGCCGCATGGGCGAGGACCTGGTGCTGTTCCGCGACCGGTCCGGCTCACTGGGGCTGCTGCACCTGCTGTGCGCGCATCGCAACGCCTCGCTGGAGTTCGGCATTGTCGAGCAGCACGGCATCCGCTGCTGCTATCATGGTTGGCTGTTCGGCACCGACGGCGCCATCCTTGAGACTCCCGGCGAACCGAAAACCAGCCAGATCTGCGACCGCGTCACCCAGGGCGCGTATCCGGTGGTCGAATACCAGAACATGGTGTTCGCCTATTTCGGCCCGATCGCCGAGATGCCGCCCTTTCCGGTATTCGACACGATGGAATTGCCGGACGACCTGATGGTGCCATACCTCGTGCCGTCGCCGGCCAACTGGGTGCAGGTGTTCGAGAATTCGATCGACCCGTACCACGTGACGTTTCTGCACACCCGCGTCAGCGGCGTGCAGTTTCAGGAGAATCTGGTGAACCTGCCGGTGGTGGACTACCATGAACGGGCAGCGGGGAATGGCGTGTTCTATACCTCAACGCGCCGGGTGGACGATATGGTTTGGTTCCGCGTCCACGACCACATGCTGCCCAATTTCTCGCAGAATGGCGGAATGCACGTCGAGGGCAGCCAATCCACCTATTTCGTCCGAACCGGCCTGACCCGCTGGGTGGTGCCGATCGACGATACCAACACCATCACCATTGCCTGGCGCCATTTCAACAAAGAAACGGATCCGCACGGCAAGGGACGGCCGGAGCTGTGCGGCTACAACTCGGTGGACTTCTACGGCCAAACTGATGAACGGCCCTACGAGCAGCGTCAACGCAGTCCCGGCGATTACGAGGTCTGGGTCAGCCAGGGGCCGATCACCGTCCATGCGCGCGAGCATCTCGGCGCGACGGACGCGGGCGTCGCGCTATACCGCCGCCGGCTGCGTCGGGCGATCCGGCGCATGGTGGAGGGCGGCACGCCGCAGCAGCCGACGGCAAACGTGACGGCACCGATCCCAACCTACGGCGGCGACACAGTCCTGCGTGCACCAATGCGCAGCAACGACGATCGCAAGTGGATGTCCGATCTGTCCAAGCGCGTCGCCGACATCTACCGCAGCGGCGACGCGCTTGTGGGCGAGGAGCGGCGCACCAAAATTCGCACCGCGCTGGCGACGCTGGAAACGGAGTTGCAATGACCTTGTCCCAATCGTCATGGCCGGACCTCTCCCGACCATGACGATAGAGCAACGTGCCGACAGTCGGTAAACAATGACCGCGCCCTGGAACCGTTTCCTGCTGCCGCCGCTGGCCTTCACACTGCTCTTGCTGCTCGGCAGCCAGGCCGTCTTCCTGCATGCCAGTTTCTACAAGGACATCGGCTTCGGCCTTCAGGCCGCCACGCCCAGTTTCGCGAACTACGTCAGGATGCTGGGTGATCCGTTCTATCTCGGCGTGCTGTGGACCAGCGTGACCCTGTCGGTCGCCGCCTCGGCATGGACCGTGGGATTGGGGTTTCCCACTGCCTATATCCTCGCTCGCGCCCGCTCTCGGTGGGCGCCCGCGATGCTGGCGCTGATCCTGCTGTCCGCGTTCGTGACCATCGCCATCAAGATCTACGGACTGATGATCATCTTCGCCGGCAACGGCATCCTCAATCGCACACTGCGCCTGCTCGGCCTGACCGACAGTCCGGTGACGTTGATCGGCACGCGGGTCGGCGTCGTGGTCGGCCTGTCCTACTTCAGCTTCGGCTTCGCGGTGATGCTGCTGTACAGCGTCGTGCGCACCATCCCGCGCAGCCTGGAGGAGGCCGCCGCCGTGCACGGTGCGAGCCGTTGGCGAACGATGCGACGCATTGTGCTGCCGCTCTGCCTGCCAGGCCTGGCAACGGCGTTCCTGACCGTATTTAACCTCTGCATGGGAGCCTTCACGTCGGCCGCCCTGCTGGGGGCTGGGCGTGTGCTGACCCTGCCGGTATTGATCCAGCGCAGTATCGTCGGCGAGGTCCGCTACGGCCTGGGCGGCGCACTGGCGGTGCTGCTGATGGTTTCGGTGCTGCTATTGAACCTGCTGTCCGCAGCAATCATGCGCCGGCACACTGCATGACCGGGCGCGTGTCGTCGGCATTGCTGCTGGCGTTTGTCGCAGCCTATCTCCTGGCACCACTGGTGGTCGTGGTCGGCGCTTCATTTAGTGGCCCAGAAGCCGGCGGCTTGTTCATCTCCTATGTCGAGTTCCCACCGCGGCATTTGACCCTCGACTGGTACCGGGCGATTTCGGCCGAGACATACGAGTCGCTCGTGCTCAGCATCCTGCTGGCTGCCGGCGCGGCAGTCTGTGCCTGCATCCTGGGTGTGCCGGCGGCGTTGGGGCT
>Ga0182030_10027606_pt1 | contig 10199 bp, 12 predicted proteins | sample 812S3MmetaG_FD_121299 | JGI IMG/M metagenome (GOLD analysis project Ga0182030, IMG submission 121299) | Permafrost microbial communities from Stordalen Mire, Sweden - 812S3M metaG (Illumina Assembly) | ecosystem: Environmental > Terrestrial > Soil > Wetlands > Permafrost | place: Sweden... | reverse complement strand
GCCGTCGTGGCCGAGCACCTGGGAATGCCCTCGCTGACGCAGGTGATCAAGATGGACGTCGACAGCGAGAGTCTGCGCTGCGAGCGTCAGGCCGAGTACGGATACGACACCGTGCAGATCGCGCTGCCCGCGGTGATCTCCGTCGGAGACGCGATCAACGAGCCGCGCTACCCGTCGCTGAAGGCGATCATGGGCGCCAAGAAGAAGCCCCTCGACACGGTCACCGCAGGCGACGTTCAGATCGACACCAGCAAAGTTGGCGGTGAGAACTCGGCAGCCCAGTGGGTGGCCGCCAAGGCCCCCCCGGCGAAGGCAGCCGGCGAGATCATCGAGGACGAGGACACGGGCGAGACGGTCGAAAAGATCGTGGCCTGGCTCGACGAGAGGAAGCTGATCTAGATGGCGAACATCCTGGTTTACGCGCTGCACTACAACGGCGCGATCAACAAGAACTCGCTTGGAGCCGTCTCAGAGGGCGCCAAGCTCGCCGCCGAGCTCGGCGGCGAGGCGCACGCGATCCTGCTGGGCGAGAACGTCCCGCAGGACCTCGCTGCATCGCTCGGCAAATACGGCGCCAAGAAGGTGCTCGTTGCAGAGGGCCCCGAGGGTCTCGCGCAGCCGCTCATCGACGCGATGGCGAAGGCGATCACCGACGGCGGTTACTCCTACGCGTTGTTCGGCGGAGGCCTGCTCGGTTTCGAGATCGGCGCCGGTCTGGCCGCTCGTCTCGGCGCCGGCGTGGCGATGGAGGTCACAGCGGTACGCGCAGAGGGCGGCGAGCTGATCGCAGAGCGCCCGATCCTGGGCGACTCGGCGATCTCCGAAATCAAATACCGCTCCAGCGTCGGCATCGTCATCGGCCGCCTGAACGCGTTCGAGATCAAGGAGACCGGCGCTGCTGACGCACCGGTCGAGCAGCTGTCGTTCGAGTTGAGCCCGCAGGCCACGCAGGCCACGATGGTCACGCGCGGCGAACAGCGCGGTGCGGATGTCGACATCGAGGGCGCCAGCATCCTGATCGCAGGCGGTCGCGGTCTCGGCAAGGCCGAGGGTTTCCAACTCGCAGAGGATCTGGCGGCGGCATTCGGCAACAACGCTGCCGTCGCGGCCACCCGCGCGGTGGTCGACGCCGGCTGGTACCCCTACGCCGCTCAGATCGGCCAGACGGGCAAGACCGTCTCGCCGAAGCTGTATCTGGCGGCGGGCATCTCGGGCGCGATCCAGCACAAGGTGGGGATGCAGAGTTCGGAGAACATCGTGGCGATCAACAAGGACGCCAACGCTCCGATCTTCGAATTCTCAGACCTCGGCGTGGTCGGCGATCTCAACAAGATCCTGCCAAAGCTCACAGAGGCTGTGAAGGCCAAGAAGGGCAGCTGAGATGTCAGGCCACGGCGCTTCGTCAAGCAACGGGAAGGTCGCACCCGCGGCCTTCCCGCCCCCGGTGGACTCCCAGAAGGAGTTCGTCAAGCATGGCCTCGACGGCGAGGACGAGCTGATCGAGGTCGGTGTGGTGATCGTCGGCGGCGGCACCGCGGGTTTGGCTTGCGCCAACCGCCTGCTGCAGCTGCTGGCCGACGATCCGGAGACGATGGAGCGCCTTGGCGAAGTGCCGGTGGCGGTCGTGGAGAAGGCCAAGACGTGCGGCGGCCACAACCTGTCCGGGGCGGTCATGCGTCCCGGGCCGCTGCAGGAGCTGTTCCCGGATATGAGCAGGGAGGACTGGCGTAAAGAGGGCTTCGCCTACGGCGAAGTCACCAAGGAGGCGGTCTACATGACGCCGAGCGCCAAAACGAAGTTGCGCATCCCCACGCCTCCCAACTTCAAGAACCACGGCAACGAGGTGATCTCCGTCTCCGCGATGGCGCGCTTTCAGCAGCGTCTCGCCGAGGACGCCGGCGCCTACATCCTCACGGAGACCTCCGCCACGCAGCTGATCGTCGATGACGGTCGCGTGGTCGGCGTGCGCTCAGGCGACAAGGGTCGTGGCAAGGACGGCGAGCCGCTCGGCAACTTCGAGCCCGGCACTGACATCAAGGCGCAGGCCACCGTGCTCGCCGAGGGCTGCTGGGGCCACCTCACGGGCGCGGCCATTCAGGAGTTCGGCCTCGCCGAGGGCCGCGAGCCGCAGGTGTGGGAGCTTGGCGTCAAGGAGGTCTGGAAGGTTCCCAAGCCGCTCGACCGCGTGATCCACACGATCGGTCCCTGGCCGCTGAAGCTGTCGGCCAAGTACGGGCAGATCGGCGGCACCTGGCTCTACCCGATGAAGGACGAGAAGACGGGCGACGATCTGGTGAGCATCGGCTTCGTGATCGACCTCGAGTACGCCGACGCGACCACCTCCGCCCACGATCTGCTGCAGCAGTTCAAGCTGCACCCGCTCGTCAAGGGCATCCTCGAGGGCGGCGAACGGGTGGCCTGGGGCGCCAAGGCGCTGCCCGGAGGCGGTTACTGGTCGATGCCGAAACTCTCGATGCCCGGAGCCGTGCTCGTGGGCGACGCTGGCGGCATGGTGGACACGGTGGCGCTTAAGGGCGTCCACCACTCGATCATGTCCGGCAAACTCGCCGCCGAGTCGATCTACGCGTCGCTGGTGCGCGGCGAAAGCTCGTTCGAGTCCTACGAGCAGGCGATTGAGGACTCCCTCGTCGGCAAGGAGCTGTATCAGGAGCGCAACACCCGCCAGCCCTTCCAGAAGGGCTTCCTGATGGGCGGTCCGATGGTCAACCTGAACATCGTCACCAAAGGACGCCTCCCCGGCGGGCGCTGGTCCTGGCACCGCAACGACGCCAAGCCGATGTTCATCGGCAAGACCAAGGACAACTATCCCAAGCCGGACGGCAAATACACCTTCGACAAGCTCTCATCGGTGTTCATCACGGGTAACGCCACACGCGACGACGCGCCCAACCACATCCGCGTGCAGAAGCACGTGCCCCGCGAGATCGCGGAGACCTGGCAGTGGATGTGCCCCGCGGGCGTCTATGAGATCCCCGAGGACGCGCCGGAGAGCGGCATGGTCGACGTGATCGTGAACTACACCAACTGCGTGCAGTGCGGCGCCATCACCGCCAAGGGCGGTCGTCTGACGACGCCCGAGGGTGGCGACGGGCCGCTGTATCAGATCACCTAGCCGGACCTGCCGCGGCGCAGATAGAAACGCCTGGGCATTTGGAGCGCAACCTCTGGCGATTTAGGGTGTTATGGGGGTGTGATGAAAACGATTTCCCGCATCGACAGGCCGCTGCTGAGAACGCTGGCATCGATCTGCGTGCTGCTGCTCGCATGCGCCGCGCTCACCTCGATGGCCGCGGCGAGCACAGGTAGCAGCGTCGCCACCAACTCCGCCACCGCGGGCAGCTCGCAGGGCGTGACCGGGGGCGAAGGCACGCAGACCAAGGCCAATCCCTCCGCCACGCTCGAGGAATGCCTGACCGCCGGCGCTCAGACAGAACGCGCCGCCACGTTCGCGGGAGAAATGGCGTCGATCCCCGGCACTGTGCGCATGGAGATGCGCATCAGCGTTCTGGAGATGCTGCCGCACGAAGGCGTGTTCCACGCCGTCATCGCACCGGGGCTCGGCGTGTGGCGCCGCTCGGCGGTGGGTGTGAAGACGTACACGTACCTCAAGCAGGTCACCAACCTGGCAGCGCCCGCCATCTACCGTGGCGCGGTTGAGTTCCGTTGGGTTAACGCCAAAGGTCACGTGATTAAGTCCGCCGCTCTGCTCACCTCCAGGTGCCGCCAACCCCTGACGATCAAGAAAAGGGAAACAGCTCCCGAAAGCAGCGAACCGGCGAGCAAACCAACGACGGAAACCCCCGCCGGCTCCAGTGCTGGAGCCGCCGGCTAGCAGTCCCGAGCACGGGCGCACGGGCCCCATCGGGGGCACGCGCCGACACCGCCCCACGGCCGGGCCACGCAGCCCGCTAGAATCGAGCGACGATGAAGGCAAAGATCCACCCCAACTACGCCGCGGCCCACGTTCGTTGCACTTGCGGCAACGAGTTCGTCACCCGCGCCACCCGCAGCGAGCTTCAGGTCGACGTCTGCTCCAACTGCCACCCGTTCTACACGGGCCGCCAGAAGCTGATGGACACCGGCGGACGAGTCGAGCGCTTCCAGCGCCGGGTCGCCAAGGGTCGTCTGCACACAGCGCAAGCCCGGTCCGCCAAGTAGCGAGATGTCCACGCGTCTGGCCGCGGGTTCCCCGACGACGCCAGCCGCGGTGACGGCCACGGCAGCGGTTGCCGTGGAGTCTCCAACGAAGGCGAACGGTGCAACGGCAGCGGCCGTCGAACTGGGCACAAACGTCAACGTCGAAAGCGACGCCTTCGGCGAGCTGAACGCCCAGCGCGACGCGCCCGTCGGCGGGCAGGCGGTGCTGGAGGGCGTGATGATGCGCGGCGTCGCCAACTGGGCAGTGGCTGTGCGCAAGCCCACGCCCGAGCAGCTGAGCGAGGGCGAGCTCTCCCCAGAGGAGGCGGCGCTCGGCGAGATCGAGGTCACCACCTATCCGCTGGACTCCGCCATGAAGCGCCACCGCGCATTGCGTCTGCCGATCATCCGCGGCGTGGTCGCACTGGGCGGCTCGATGGTGATCGGCTTTCGCGCGCTCGAGGTTTCCGCAAATGCCCAGATGCCGCCGGAAGACAGTGGGCAGGAGGGCGGCGAGCAGGAGCAGCAGGAGATCCCAAAGGGCGTTTGGGCCGGCACCGTGGTGGTGGCGCTGCTGTTTGCCATCGTGCTGTTCTTCCTCATCCCCGTCGGTATCACCAGCCTGATCAAGCATCAGCTCGGGTCCTCCTCGCTGCTGTTCTGGGTGGTGGAGGGAGTGATCCGCACGAGCATCTTCCTCGGCTACATGCTGCTGCTCTCCCGCGTGCGCGACCTGCGCCGCGTGTTCGAGTACCACGGCGCGGAGCACAAGACGATCTCCTGCTTCGAGTCCGGCATGGCGCTCACGCCGGCCAACGCTCAGCGGTTCTCGCGGCTGCACCCACGCTGCGGCACCAGCTTCCTGCTGGTGGTGATGATCGTCGCCATCTTCGTGTTCGCGCCGCTGGGGCTGCCCGCCTGGTACTGGCTGATGGCCACACGCGTGCTCGGCGTGCCCGTGATCGCCGGCATCTCCTTCGAGCTGATCAAGTTCGCCGGACGCAACCGCAGCCGCCCATGGGTGCGCGCGATCATGTGGCCTGGACTGAAGCTGCAGCTTCTCACCACGCGCGAGCCCGACCTCGACCAGCTTGCCGTCGCCATCGCCGCACTTGAGGCGGTGCTCGCCCTCGAGAAGCCCGGGGAGCTGTCCGCCGCGGACCTCGTGGGCGTCGAGGTCGTCGCCTAGCTCGTCCGAGACGTCTTGGCCCGGCGGCGCTACGGTGCTTCGGGCAGCACCAGACGCACCAGCTCGCTCCAGCCGGCCTCGATGCGCTCCAGGTCCATCTCGCGCACGTCGCGCAGATAGACGAAGAAGTCGGCGCTCAGGCACGCCAGCAGTGTCTCCGCGAGGTACTCCGCGTCGCACTCGGGGTCCGCCTCGCGTAGCAGCAGCGTCATGTGCAGTCTGTAGACGGCGTAAGGCGGGGCGAGGAAGCGCGCTCCGTTGCCCTCCGCTGCCAGCAGCAGCTCCGCGTTCTCACCCAGCAGATTGAGCACCCCATGGCCGAAGGCCAGCATGCGCTCGCGCGGCGGGGCGCCTGGGCCGAGCGGTGGGCAGCCGCGGATGATCTCTTCCTGGAACGCTGCCTCGCGGTCGCTCAACACCGCGCGCGCCAGTTCTGCGCGCGAGCCAAAGCGCCGGAACAGCGTGCCCTTGCCCACGCCCGCCGCCTCCGCCACGTCGTCCATCGACACGCACGCCACGCCGCGTTCGCTGAACAGACGTCTCGCCGCGCACAGGATCGACGCGCGGTTGCGCGCGGCGTCGGCGCGCTCCGGGGGATCGGCGGCTAGCTGGGGCAGTTCCATCGGTAGGGCAATCCTCTCACTTCATGAATCGGACTATGGTCCGTTTACTTTGCTATGCTCATCAAAGCACAAACGGACTGTGGTCCGATAAACAAATTGAAACGGAGAATCGATGAGCACAGCAACGGCAGAGCAGATCACCGCAGGCACCTGGAAGATCGACACAATCCACTCGCAGGTCGGTTTCGCCGTCAAGCATATGGTCGTCGCCACCTTCCGCGGGCAGTTCGAGGACTACACCGGCGCGCTCAGCGTCGATGACGACGGCGCGCTGCAGCTGCAGGGGTCCGTGGACGTGGACTCGATCGCGATCAAAGACGAGAACCTGATCGGCCACCTCAAGTCGCCGGACTTCTTCGACAGCGCCAACCACCCCAAGATCGAGTTCTCCTCCACGGCCGTGCGTGTCGGCGAGGACGGCGCGCTGGAGGTCGAGGGACAGCTGACGATCAAGGGCCACACCCAGCCAGTCGTCGGTCGCGGCAGTGTGAGCGGCCCGCACGTGGACATCGCGGGCAACGACAAGCTCGGCGTCGAGCTGGAGGCCACCGTCGACCGCCGCCAGTATGGCCTGGAGTGGAACGCGCCGCTGCCCAAGGGCGGCTTCGCGCTCGACAACGACGTCAAGCTCCAGATCTCGCTCGAGCTCGTGCGGGAGGCGTAGGGACATGAAGATCCTCGGACTGTCAGGAAGCCTGCGCGAGCAATCTCACAACAGCCGTCTGTTGGCGGGAACCCGCGGGCTCCTGCCGTCCGGGGTGGAACTCGATCTGTTCGAGCGACTTGCCGACATCCCGCCCTACAGCGAGGACGGCGAGCACGAGTTGCCGCCGGCCGTCATCGAGCTGGCGGCAGCGCTCGAGCGGGCCGACGCGCTGCTGGTGGCCACCCCCGAGTACAACGGCTCGATCCCCGGCCACCTCAAGAACGCGCTCGACTGGGTCTCCCGACCGGCGGCTGGAGAGCCGGTGAAGGGCATGCCCGCAGCGGTGCTCGGCGTCAGCACAGGCCTCTTTGGAGCGGTGTGGGCGCAGGCGGAGATGCGCAAGGTGCTCACCACGATGGGCGCCCGCGTGGTCGATCGCGAACTGCCGATCGGGCAGGCGCCAGACACACTGAGCCCCGACGGTCTGCCCTCCGACGAGGAGGCGGCGCAGCACATCGCCGCCACGCTCGCCGAGCTGGTGGAGCTTGCCGAGCCCGTCGCTCGCGCCGCCTGAGAATAGGTTCTAAGCGCCCCCGCCCGCAGCTCGCCGCGCACCGGCGCCTACACTGCCCAGCATGATCGAAGAGCTTGTCAATCAGATCGAGACCCGCTTCGCCGAGCTCGGTCAGCAGATGACAGACGGCGATGTGATCTCCGACCGCGAACGCTACGCGGAGGTCGGCCGCGCCTACAGCCAGCTCGAGCCCGCCGCCAAGCTCGCCACGCAGTGGCGCCTGGCCCAGGACGACGCCGCCGGCGCGGAAGAGCTGCTGGAGGAGATGGGCGAGGACTCAGAGCTGCGCGAGGAACTGGGCAGCGCCCGCCAGCGCATCGAGGATCTGTAGGAGCAGATCCGCCTTGCGATGGTCGAGCGCGACCCCAACGACGACAAGAGCGTGATCGTGGAAATTCAAGGCGGGGCCGGTGGCGAGGAGGCCGGCATCTGGGCGGGCGACCTCTACCGCATGCTCGCCCGCTACGCCGAACGTCGCGGCTGGCAGACCGAGCAGATGGACGCAGGCGACGGCAAGTACACGTTCGCCGTCAAAGGCGACGGCGCCTACTCCGTGTTCAAGTTCGAGGGCGGCACCCACCGCGTGCAGCGCGTGCCGCAGACCGAGTCCCAGGGCCGCATCCACACCTCCACCGCCACCGTGGCCGTGCTGCCCGAGGTGGAGGACGTGGAGGTTGAGGTCAACCAGGGCGATCTGCAGATCGACGTCTACCGCTCCTCCGGCCCCGGCGGGCAGTCGGTCAACACCACCGACTCCGCCGTGCGCATCACCCACAAGCCCACCGGCATCGTGGTCTCCATGCAGGACGAGAAGTCGCAACTGCAGAACCGCGAGCGTGGGATGCGTGTGCTGCGCGCGCGCCTGTATGAGCGGGCGCTGGCCGAGCAGCAGGCGGAGATGGCAGCTGATCGCCGCTCGCAGGTGGGCACGGGCGATCGCGCGGAGAAGATCCGCACCTACAACTACGGCGAGCGACGCGTAACCGACCACCGCATCAAGTTCACCGTCCACAACCTCGACCAGGTGCTGGAAGGCGAGCTCGACGAGCTCACCGACGCGCTGCAGTCCGACGAGAAGCGCAGGCGCCTGGAGGCGCAGGCGGCGGCGTGAGCGCCGCATTTGCAGGCACGCCGGCGAAGGACGCGCTCGACAGCGCCGTGATTGCGATCGCCGCCGCCGGCTGCGAAACACCGCGGCTGGATGCGGAACTGCTGCTCGCAAACGCGCTCGGCGTGCGCCGCGAGCAGCTCATCACCGACAGGGAGCTGACCGTGCAGGGCCCTGCCGTGCGCGCTTTCCAGGATGCGGTGCGTCGTCGCGCGGTGCTGCGCGAGCCCGTCGCCTACATTCTCGGCAGACGTCACTTCCGTCGCCTGGAGCTGGCCGTGGACGCGCGCGCGCTGATGCCGCGGCCGGAGACGGAGCTGCTCGTGGAGGTGGCCCTGACGTTGCCGCAGGGCGCACGCGTGCTCGACCTCGGCACCGGCAGCGGCGCTGTGGCGCTCGCGCTCAAGGACGAGCGCCCCGACCTGTGCGTGAGCGCCAGCGATATCAGCGCGCAGGCGCTGGAGCTGGCGCGCGTGAACGGACAAACGCTGGGGCTGGAGGTGGATTGGCTGTATGCCGATCTGCTGGCAGGCATACCCGACGAATTCGACGCCGTGCTCTCCAACCCGCCCTACGTGGCCGACGGCGAGATACGCGCACTGGCTCCAGAGATCGTTCGCCACGAACCCCACGGTGCGCTGTTCGCCGGCGCCGACGGCCTGGACGTGGTGCGGGAGCTGCTTGCGCAGCTCGCTCAGCGCAAGGGGGTGCAGTGGGTCGCGCTGGAGATCGGACAGGGCCAGGCGGGGGAGACGATCGAGCTGGCACGCGCCGCGGGCTTTGCCAGCGTTCGCGCCGAGCGCGACCTGGCCGGTATCGAGCGGGTGGTGGTGGGGGAGCGGGTGCCGGCGTGAGCGCAGGGACGCTGGGCCGCCAAGACGTAAGGATGCTCGAGGAGTGCGTGGTGGGCGGTGGCGTGGCGGTGTTCCCGGCCGACACCGTCTACGGCCTCTGCTGCGACCCCGACAGCGAGTCGGCGGTACGGCGGTTGTACGAATTGAAGGGGTACCCGCACGCCGATCCGCCCGTGCGCCCGGCTGCAGTCATGTTCTTCGAGTTGCAGTCGGTGCTGGACACCTTCGCTGAGTTCGCCAGCGAGGAGCGTCGCGCGCTGGAGGCGCTGCTCCCCGGTGCTGTGACGCTGCTGCTCCCCAACCGCGCAAGTCGCTACCCGCTGGCCTGTGGGCCCGACCCGGCGACGCTTGGCCTTCGCGTACCGCACCTGTCCGGCGCGCTCGAGCCCCTCGGCTCGATGCGCCTCCCCGTGATGCAGTCCAGCGCCAACCTGTCCGGTCAGCCCGACGCGCGCAGGATGAGCGACGTGCCGGCGGAGCTGCTCAAAGGAGTGGATCTCGCGCTGGACGGCGGTGAGCTGCCGGGCACGTCCTCCACGGTGATCGACCTGCGTCGCTACGCCGAGTGCAGTGAGTGGAGCGTGGTGCGCGAGGGCGCGTTGCCGCGAGCAGAGGTCGAGCCGTTGCTGCGCTCCGCGCTTGCCTGAAGCTGAACTGCGTATAACCATGGTCATACACCGCCTCGGACGGGAGGCAAAGCCACCCCACGCCTCTCCCGCCACTTCAGCAATCGACTGCGTATAACCATGGTATTGCACCGCCTTTGAGGAGAGGTAAGCCCCCCGCGCCTCCTGTTGTCTCGAAACGGAACTGCGTATAACCATGGCGATGCACCCCTCTGAGGAGAGGCAAGCCACCCACGCCTCTCGCCGCCGTGCTAGCCTCGTAAACAGCTGCCGCGACTGGCGCCCTGAGGTGGAATCGACCACCGGGAAGCGGCAAGCGCCACCCGCCGCGCGCCTGGGCACCGATGCCGTTATCTGCCTGGGAAGGAGAGCGCTGTGACCGACCTTAGCCCCGACTACTTCAACCGCCCGCTTGCCGAGG
>Ga0182030_10027601_pt1 | contig 10201 bp, 10 predicted proteins | sample 812S3MmetaG_FD_121299 | JGI IMG/M metagenome (GOLD analysis project Ga0182030, IMG submission 121299) | Permafrost microbial communities from Stordalen Mire, Sweden - 812S3M metaG (Illumina Assembly) | ecosystem: Environmental > Terrestrial > Soil > Wetlands > Permafrost | place: Sweden... | reverse complement strand
GCGGTGCCGCCTGCCCGTCCGCGCTGAATTTGGCGCGCTGCTCGAATAGGATCGAGGGCAGGCGAGCACCGCCTGCCCCACCTGCGAAGCTCACTGCAAATTCCACGACATCAGGAGTTCTGAGGGCGCTCACCTGCCAGCTCCGCCCGCGCTGAACCGAGCCCGCTGCCCGAATAGGATCGAGGGCAGGCGAGCACCGCCTGCCCCACCTGCGAAGCTCACTGCAAATTCCACGATATCGGGAGTTCTGAGGGCGCTCACCTGCCAGCTCCGTCCGCGCTGAATTTGGCGCGCCGTCCGAATAGGATCGAGGGCAGGCGAGCACCGCCTGCCCCACCTGCGAAGCTCACTGCAAATTACACGATATCGGGAGTTCTGAGGGTGCTCACCTGCCAGCTCCGCCCGCGCTGAATTTGGCGCGCTGTCCGAACAGGATAGAGGGCAGGCGAGCACCGCCTGCCCCACCTGCGAAGCTCACTGCAAATTCCACGACATCAGGAGTTCTGAGGGCGCTCACCTGCCAGCTCCGCCCGCGCTGAATTTGGCGCGCTGCTCGAATAGGATAGAGGGCAGGCGAGCACCGCCTGCCCCACCGGGCAAGGAATGGGTCAGCGCATTTTCCCAAGCCACCCGAAACGGCGGGGTGCCTCGGGAGTTCAGAGCCTTTGGTCGGCAAAAACGTCGGAAACTACGCATTTAAACCCAACGGCAGCAGCACCGGCAGGCAGCCCGAGTGTGGCAAAACCCGCCGCTTTCATGCGATAGTAATAATGGAGTCTCAAGGTTAGTTTTCGTAGCGAGGTGCATTGAAGACGTTTTTAGTAGTTTGCGCTATTTTTGTGTTCATTTTTCAGGCCAGCAGTTCGCCATTAGCCCTCGTCGTTTTAAATACCGCCGCTTGGGATGCGGGTCATCCGCCCATGGATTGGCAGGTAAAGGTGAATCATGGCCAGCCCGAATTCGGTGTCTGCAAGGATAACTCCGGCCCGTGCCTGCACTTGAAAAGTGTCGGTGCTTCTTTCGGGCTGGAGCACAAGGTAAACGTATATCCCGCCCAGATGCCATACCTCACTTGGCGCTGGAAGGTGACGCAGTTGCCCAACGGCGGCGATTTCCGGCGGGCTACTACCGACGATCAGGCTGCCCAGGTACTGGTGGCCTTCGACGACAATCGCGTGATCGCTTACATCTGGGATACCAACGCGCCCAAAGGCATCGCCCAATCCGCCAACTCCTTCCCGTTTGTGCACATTTTCGCGGTGGTCTGCGAGTCTGGCTTCGGGGATGCCAACCACTGGGTCGCGGAAAGCCACAATGTGGCGGCGGATTACGAACACGCCTTCGGCCGGCCGGTAACGCGCGTGAAGGGGTTGCGACTGCAGATTAATTCCCAGCATACCGGCACCGTGGCGGAGAGCTACTTCGGAGAAGTGGCCTTCCGTAGCACGCCGGAATAATGATACTGGTCACCGGGGGCACCGGCTTCGTCGGCAGCCATCTTCTGGAAAAACTCGGCGCTCGCGGTGAGGCTGTGCGCTGTCTGGTGCGGCCCACTACGAACGCCCGCCGCTTGCCCGCGGGAGTAGAAACGGCCCTTGCCGATCTGACCGGCGGGCAGGGCTTGGACCGGGCGCTCGACGGGGTGGATACCGTGATCCACCTGGCGGGCGTCACCAAGGCGTTATCCAAGGCCGATTACTTCGCCGGCAACGCCCGCGCCACGGAAACCCTGGTACGCGCCCTCCAAGGCCGCTCCATCCGCCTGGTATACGTCAGCAGCCTGGCAGCCATCGGACCGAGTCCCGATGGGCGCCCTCTGGACGAGGATGCCGTACCGCATCCCGTGAGCAGCTACGGCGAATCCAAACTGGAGGGCGAAAGAATTGCGCGCCGGTTCGCTCCGGATGCCGTGATTATCCGGCCGCCGGTGGTGTATGGCCCGCGCGATACCGACGTTTTCCAGATGTTTAGAGCCATCGCCCAAGGGCTGGTGCTGGAGATAGCCGGTGGCGAGCGCTGGTTCAGCGCGATTTATGTGGAAGACCTGGCGGATGGCCTGTGCGCCGCGGCGCGCGCCGGCAATGCCGCCGGCCGAACCTATTTCCTGACCTGCCGCAAGCCGGCGAGCTGGCAGGAATTGGGCGCCACCGCGGCGCAAATCATGGGTTGCCGGCCGCGAACGCTGCGAGTACCGGTGGCGGCGGCCAATACGGTGGCATTTTTCAGCGAAATGTGGTCGCGCATTTCGCGGAATCCTGCTATCATCTCGCGAGAGAAGGTCGCGGAAGCTTGTTGCCGGTTTTGGACGTGTGACCCTACGCGCGCTGCCGCGGACTTCGGTTTTGAAGCGCCAACGCCGCTCGCCGCCGGCTTGGCCAAAACCCTAGCTTGGTACAAGGAGGCCGGTTGGCTCAAATACTAAGATTCCGTGGTGCGGGTTGGGGCGATTGCCCTTCCGGCGCTGCGGCATTGGGCCGGCGTTCATGATGCCTGCCGGCACACGTTTCTGGCCTGTCGACAAGGTAATCCTGGGCTATTTTTTTCTGACCGGCCTGGTGGTCCTCGGCTGGTGGAACACGCTTCCACAGGCGCCCGGCCTGCTGGTCTGGCATATTCTGGGGGCGGCCCTGGTCGTCTTCGAGGTGAAGCGGCCCAACCGCACCTCCTGGCTTTTCCGGAACTGGTATCCGCTGCCATACGTAGGTTACTTCTACAAAGAAATGGCCCTGCTCATTCCGGCCGTGCGGCAAAACGACATTTCCCGGCAAGTCTCGGACCGGTGGCTGGCCAATCTGGATTTCCGGATCTGGAGTGCCAATCCCTGCGTCTGGCTGGAGCGGATTCAGTCGCGGGCGCTCACCGAGTGGGAGCAACTGCTGTACACATTGTTTCTTCCAGCCGTCATATTGGTGGCGCTGCTGTTGTGGCGCAAGGGCCGTTTCGTAGAGTTCCAATATTATGCGTTTTTAATTGCGGTGGGCTACATGGTCTCGTACGCAGGCTACATTTTCGTGCCGGCGCGGGGGCCGCGGTATTTGCTTGCGAGTTTGCAGCACATCCCCTTGCAGGGATTGTGGTTATTCCGGAGCATGCAGGACGGGCTCGACAAGCTGGAATCGTACCATTACGACTGCTTTCCGAGCGGCCACACGGAACTGACCTTGCTAGCCTGCTGGGGCAGCCGGGTGGTATCGAAGCGGTGGTTCAGGATCTATTTGGCTTACACTCCGTTCCTCATTTTTGCTACAGTTTATCTTCGATACCATTACACGGTCGATCTGGCGGCTGGCGCCACGGCGGCGTTCGTCGTGGCGACGGCGGGTCCGGCGGTTTACAAGAAATTGTCAAAAGGGGCATGAAATTTGGGAGGAATCGACGTAATTGCGGTTGACAATCCGAAGGCGTTGAACCAGTTCGTGGAGCTGCCTTACCGTCTGCATCGCGACCTTCCCCACTGGGTGCCGCCGTTGCGCATCGCCGTGAAGGAACTGCTGGACAAGGCCAAACATCCGTTTTACGCGAACGCCGAAACCGAGCTTTTTATCGCCCAGAGGGACGGCGAGGTGGTGGGCCGTGTGGCGGCAATCATCGATAAGGCGCATAATCGTTTTCATGAGGAGAACGCCGGCTTCTTCGGGTTCTTCGAGTGCGTCAACGACCCTGTCGTCGCCGAGGCACTGCTCCAGCGCGCTCGCCGCTGGGTATTCGAACGCGGCGCCAGGTTTTTGCGCGGCCCCGTAAATCCGTCCACCAATTACGAATGCGGCATGCTGGTGGAGGGTTTCGATTCCGACCCCATGGTCATGATGCCCTACAATCCGGAGTATTATCCGGCTCTCATGGAGCAGGTGGGATTGCGCAAGTCCAAGGACTTGTACGCCTGGCTCAGCAATGCCAATACCATCGACATGAACAAGATCGGCCGGGTGGCCGACAAGGTCCTGGGAAAAAGCGGAGTCACGGTTCGTCCCATCGACATGAAGAATTTCGCTGCGGAGGTCGCCAAAGTCTGGGAAGTGTACGGGGCGGCCTGGGCCCGCAACTGGGGCTTCATTCCGATGTCCAAAGAGGAATTCGCTCTTATGGGCAAGGAGATGAAGCAGATTCTCAAGCCCGAATTGGTACTCATCGGCGAGGTGGAGGGCCGCGTCGTGGGTTTCGCACTTGCTTTGCCCGACATCAACCAGGCGCTGAAACCGGCCAGGGGGAGATTGCTCCCGACAGGCATCTTCAAAATCTTGTATTATCAACGTTTGATCAAAAATGTTCGGGTTCTTGCACTGGGGGTGGTGGAGGAGTACCGCGCCTCGGGCCTTGCGGCGGGTTTTTATGCGACTCTGGTCCGCAATGCCAGGAAGCTGGGCTATGGCGACTGCGAAATGTCCTGGATACTGGAAGACAATGTACTGATGAATCGCTCCCTGGAGGTGATGGGGGCAAAACGGTACAAAACTTACCGAATTTACGAATGGAACTGAGGACCATGCGCTTATCGACTAGCGACATTACCGGCAAAAAGAAGGGCAGCGCATCGAACGACATTTTCGAGAAATGCCGTAATTTCACTCGTCCGAGTGATCTGCAAGCCGCTGGACTCTACATGTATTTCGAAGTCTTCGGCGAGCGCGAAGGCTGCGGACCAGGCGAAGTCCGCATGGGCAAGCGCAAGGTGCTCATGTTCGGCTCGAACGACTACCTCTCTCTCATCAACCACCCCAAGGTGAAAGAGGCGGCCGCCACAGCTATCCGGAAATATGGCAGCGGATGTAGCGGATCCCGGCTTCTCAACGGCACGCTCGACATCCACGTCAAACTGGAAGAGGAACTGGCCGCCTTCGTGCACAAAGAAGCCGCCATCATTTTCGGCACCGGTTTTCAGGCCAACTACGCCACGCTCTCGGCGCTCACCGAAAAGGGCGATGTGATGATCTGTGACCACAACCTGCACGCCAGCTTGGTGGAGGGCGCGCTACGGTCGGCGGCGCGCACCATGCGGTTCCGTCACAACGACCTGGACCATTTCGAACGCTGCCTGGAAAACTGTCCTCCGGAAGAGAAGATTTTCATCGTATCGGAAGGCGTCTTCAGCATGGAAGGCGACATCGCCGAGCTGCAGGGCATCCTCAAACTCGCCAAGCCGTATGGCGCCCGGGTTTACGTCGACGAGGCCCATGGCATCGGCGTGTTGGGGCCCACCGGCGCCGGCGCCGCCGAGCACCTGGGCGTGCTGGACGAAGTCGATATCGTGATGGGCACTTTCAGCAAGTCTCTGGCGTCGGTCGGCGGATTCATTGCCGCTGAACGAGCCGTAGTAGACTACCTGAAACACACCGCCCGGGCTTTCGTTTTCTCCGCCAGTTTGCCGGCCGCTTCCGTCGCCGCGGCAGGTGCAGCTCTGCAGATCGTCAAGAAGGAGCCCGAACGCCGCCAGCACCTGCTGCGCATCGCCTCGTTCCTGCGCGACGAATTGCGGGCCCGCGGTTTCGCCGTATTGCCCGGTGAGACGGCCATCGTGCCGGTGGTGATTGAGAAGGAACTGGATCTCTGCCGTCTGTGCAAAGAGTTGCTGGAGCAAGACATCTACATCAACCCGGTGCTTCGCCCGGCCGCCGCACAGAATCTGCTGCGCATTTCGGTTACCGCGGCACACACGGAAGCTCACGTGGAGCGCCTCATCGATACCCTGGTGCGCGTCGCCGACGAACTGGGAATCGAACGGTAATTCCGGAATAAGGGCAGTGGCAGCGCCGCAAGCCCGGCGCGGGCTGAATCTTTCGTGCAGGGCGGGGCTCTATGTATTGCAGGACCGCCTCTTCGAGCCGGCACCGGCCAACTCCATCCCACGTCTTACGCTTTCGCGGAAATCACCGGGCTTCCGGGCAGCGGCAAGATCGACTGGCGCTATTACTGCGGGAAGACCGCCGGCGCCGCCGATGGCGGAGTAGCCGATGTCGATTCGGACGAAACCACTTACACCTTCCGGAATCCCCTGCCGGCATTTCCGGTGGTGAAGAACGATCCCACGCAGTGCGGCCGCCTCACCAACGCGATTCCATGCGGACGCTCAGAACGGTACCCTGCCGCTGGTGAGCTGGGCCGGCAAGTGGCGCGGCGCCGGCGAGGCCCGTCAATTCCGCACTTCCACGAATTTCTGCGCAGAAGCCTAAGAACCTTGTCGATAGGTCGTCTCGGATTTCAGCACAACCCATGCTATGTCAATGATCCGCTGCTCGCGATGGGGAAAGAAAATGATCCGATAGTCGCCCGTGCGTTTGCGGTAGTAGCCCTTCCACGCCTTGCCCTGGAGCGCTTTCACATCGCCCTGGAACGGATCCTGCTCCATCTGGGTGATACTGCGGGAAACTTGCCGCCTAGCCTTAGCGGGCAGAGGCCGTCGATAAAGAGTTGCGCGTCCTCTGCGATCCTAACGACCCAGTTCATGCTTTACGTCGCGCCACAGCTTGAACCGACCTTCCTTGATCTGCTTCATCCCGTGGCGGACTTTCTTCGCTTCCTCAGGCGTCAGTACGTCATCCGGATCAACCACGCGGCGGGGCTTGATGAGCACGCCGTTGTGCTTTTGGGCGAACGCCACGAAATCCCCCTTCTGGATGTTGAGAGTTTCAAGCATCTCGCGCGGAATTACTACCTGGCGCCGTTGGCCCACGCGGCCGATCCGCTCCTGTGTTGTGGTTGATTTTACTGCCATACCCTTTCAGACTATCTGACTGTCAGAATATGTCAAGCATTTCTGCTGGGAGGGCTGGGAGGCCCGGAAGCGCCGGCCACCTCCTCCCCTATCGGAATCCTCCCATCGCCCCGACTTGAGAAATCCGCCGCACCGGTCCCCAGCCCAGGTGAATCCCCGATGTGGTTTATCTGTGGCCAATGTGGCCAATAATGTCCTTGCCCGGACTCGAAGAAATCACTCTCATTCCACGACATCGGGAGTTCGGAGACTCTCGCTGGCTGTTTGCGGGCGCACTTACTGCCCCGGAGCGTAGTAACCCTGGCGGTAGTAGGTCCGCAGTTCGCTATCCGCCTCGGGCGTCGCCAGCTTCAGATCGACGCGATGGAATTTGCCGTCGGCCGTCCGGGTAGCCGGCGCAAAGCCCAAAACGTACTGATTGCGCAACTCGCGGGCGATTTGAACGCCGAATGTCCGGGAGATTGTCCAGGCCGGCCACCGGGAAGTCGCGCCCTCCGGTGTCCAGGGCCACCCGGTCCAACAGCCTGGGGCCGTTTCGCTCCTCGGGCGTGTGCCTGACCGAATAATCGCTGTCGAAAATGCCCATGGCATACACCTGCACGTCCGATTCGATCAGCGCGGCCTCTAATTCCCGAAGATTGCGCCGGCTGAAATTGTCGCCGCCATCGGAGAGCACAACCAGCGCTTTGCGTGCATTGCGCGCGTGTTTCATCTGCGTCATGGCCAGGCGAATGCCGTCCAGCATAGCGGTCATGCCCGAAGGCTTGGCGCCGGCGATGTCCGCGGCAATTCCGGACCAGTCCGCCGTGAAGGGCACTTTCAGGCGGGCGCGCCCGTTGAATTCCACCAGGAAGAACTCATCCCCGGGATTGGCGAACTTGAAGAACTCGGTGGCCGCCTCGGAAGCTTTGGCCATCTTGTTCTTCATGCTCCCGCTGGTGTCCAGGAGCAAACCGGCGGAAACGGGGGCATCGCCCTGCGCGAAGTGGGTGATGGTCTGCCTCACGCCATCTTCGAAGAGCACGAAGTCTTCTTTCTTCAGACCGGTGACGGAAGCTCCACCCGCCGTGGTGCCATGTACCGGGATGAGTACCAGGGAGGAGTTCACCCGCAGGACAGTGGCGGTGGCGGACGGCGCCTTGGATAATCCCCGCGGAATGACTTGTATGGGACCGTCTGAAGAGGGCTGGAACGCCAAACCTACGGCGCAGAATGGGGACAGCAGCACCGCAATTCTTGCGGCACAGGGGATTCCCTCGATCATCCCACGATTCTACCTCCATGTATCTACCCGCGCATCGGTGTTGTCGATTCCCCGGTCGAAGCTGCCGCCCAGCAATACGCCGTCGTGGCGCGAGCAAGGCTCGCCGCGACAGCAGTGGGCCCGGAGGTGGGGCAGGCGGTGCTCGCCTGCCAGTCCGCCCGCGCTGAACCAAGTCCGCAGCCCAAACAGGAAAGCTGGCAGGTGAGCACCACCTGCCCCACCTCCGGATCTCTCGCCAGCTAATTTCCCCCAAATTTATCCTTGACGTCACACACTGTTTGCTATACAGTGTGTATAGGACAGCATGTGATGCACAATAACGGCACCAATTCCGAGCTTTTCGACAATCTCCGCCTGGAGCTGCGACGCGGCTGCCTGGTGGTGGCCGTGCTGGTCCAACTGCGCACCGAACTGTACGGCTACGCTATCCGCAAAGCCTTGACCGATCAAGGCTTAGCCATCGACGAAAACACTCTTTATCCGCTGCTCCGCCGCCTGGAAAGCCAGGGTCTGCTGGTGAGCCAATGGCGCGAAGACGCGAAGCGCAACAAGCGCTTCTACCGCTTGTCTCCGGTGGGTGAGGAAGTCCTCACCGACCTGTTGGAGGAGTGGCAGCGGATGAACTCAGCCCTGGGACGGATCCTCGCCGCGCCAGTGAACCGAACCGAATAGGAAAAGAACCATGCCCCCAACGAAAGACGATCTCATTGACCGTTACCTGCACGCCGTGAAATTCTGGCTCCCCAAGGCCCAGCAGCAAGACCTCCTGGCAGAGCTTGCCGAAGACTGCATTCGCAGATCGAAGAGCGCGAAGCCGCTCTCGGTCATCCGCTGGACGAAGCCGATCTGGCGGCCATCCTCAAACGCCGCGGTTCCCCCACGCGGGTGGCCAGCGGCTTCATTCCGGAACATCGCCTCATCAGTCCGGCGATGCTGCCGGTTTACAAACTGGTGCTCCGGATTGTCCTGCTGTGGGTGCTGGCGCCGTTGTTTGTCTTCATCTTCCTCGCTCCGGTTTTCAGCTCGGGCCATCCGGGACGGGCGCTCCTCGAGTTTTTCGTGGAAGCCTGGCGGGCCGGCTTCATGGTGGTGGGCATCGTGACGGTGGTTTTCGCGGCGATCGACCGGTATCACGCCAAATGGGTCGACGATTGGGACCCGCGCAAGCTTCCGCGCGTACCGGTGGCGCACCAGACCTCCGTGCGCCGCACGGACTTCGCCGGATTCATAACCGGCATAGCCGCGTTCGTCTTTTGGGCATGTCTGATGTGGCAGCGCAGCGAGATCGCTTTCGAGGGAGGGCTTCGCATCGGCCTGAACGCCATCTGGAGTCAGATCTATTGGCCCGTTCTGGGTGTGACTCTGGCGCGGGCCCTGGTGGATGGGTTCAGCTTTCTGCGCCCTGCCAGCACTCGCGTGAGTTCGGGGATCCGGATCGGCCTGGACGTGGCAGTAATCCTGATGGCGGGCGTGCTTCTGAAGGTCGGCAACTGGGTCGCGATCGCCGCTCCGAATCTGTCGGCTGCGGATATGACCAAGGTGACAGCCTGGGTGAATGGTGTGATTCAGGTCAGCCTGATCTGCGCTTTCCCGATCATGCTTTTTGACCTTGTCCGGCAACTCCGGCTGATGCTGCGCGGGAAACCCAGCCAGCCGGCGGCGATCCTGACGGTGTCGTGACGGAAAACATGGTTGATGATTGGAACTTTTTTCTTCAGGCGCGCAAGTCATAATAGGCGGCATGGAATTGCGGCCCGAAAGTTTCCGGAGGTTAGTTGGATGAAGAAGAGTCTGATAGTTCTCGGATTGTGCGCTGCGGCAACCCTCCTCGCGCAGGGGCCGCCTGCCGGCAGAGGTCCCGGCCGCATGGGGCCCGGTGGTCCGGGCGGGATGATGGGAATGGGACCGGGCCTGAATCGCACGGTTACCGGCGCCCCCTATTCGGCCCAGGAAGTGACTGAAACGTCGCAAACCCTTCCCAACGGCAATGTGATCTCGCGGAAGACCCAGGCGAATGTGTACCGCGACAGCTCGGGCCGCGTGCGAACGGAAATGACCGTCCCGGCACGGCCTTCACCGGGACAGACAGCCGGGGCTACGGCTACCGGTACGACCCGGACTATTGTCAACATCCACGACCCGGTGGCGGGAGTATCCCGCGAGCTGGATACGCAGGCGAAAGTTGCCCGCGAAACGCCCTTGCCCGGTCCCCGCGGCGCCAACGCTGC
>Ga0182030_10027600_pt1 | contig 10201 bp, 10 predicted proteins | sample 812S3MmetaG_FD_121299 | JGI IMG/M metagenome (GOLD analysis project Ga0182030, IMG submission 121299) | Permafrost microbial communities from Stordalen Mire, Sweden - 812S3M metaG (Illumina Assembly) | ecosystem: Environmental > Terrestrial > Soil > Wetlands > Permafrost | place: Sweden... | reverse complement strand
GTGGCCATTCTCCAAGTATCGTAGCGCGACGAGATCTCGGGGGGCGGCATTGAGAGCTGGACTTCCAGGCCTTTGATTCGGGACTGTTTGTGAACTCTTGCACATCAGATCTGTCGGAAGGATCGCATTTCCGGTAGTTCGGCCGTTTGGAGGAAGCAGATGGAGAACATCTGTGTCGTCGAAAGTTGCATTTCTTGGGAGACTCGCTCCTCGTATGTATCCTGGAGCGCCTACAAAAGTCCCGTTCAAACTGACAACGCTGAGTTGTTCGACCCAGGTGTGGGCTTGAGCTTCTGGTGCAAAAGCTAGTAGCAAGGAAAGTACCAGTCCTGCTGGTAGTGAGAGAATTAACTTCATGTTGAAGTCTGGTTTGTGATGGAAATCAATAATGGCTCGCATGCGAGTCTGTATTGTTCTAGCTTCGAGTCTTTGTTGGTATTTTCGTTGAGTTGGTAGAGGATTTGTGATGAAAGTTGTTTATAGGGAGGAAAGATTAAAAGAAGATCTATGTCCATTTAAATAGTAAAAATAAACAACCAGCATGAACAACTGAACAATAACAAGCAGTAAATAAATAATATGAATAATATTGACGACAATGACTACCTAATTGAGTGCAATGAACAATTGAGGACAATGACTATTGTTTAGATTAGTGTTTGTCAATCATCAAAGGATAACAATAAAGATAGTCCCACATGTATGCAGCATTGGAAAACCCCCTTTATTCAACCAGAACAATAGGATCTGGCACCAAGGAATCTCAACCCATTTCTGGTGAAATGCGCTAAGGGCGATCGCCGGAATGTGAGCTCTCGCCGGATTTAGCCTCAGGAACGGATTTCTCGTTAGAATGAGAATTTATGGCCCAGATAGCAGCGTGTCGGAAGGGAGACTCGGTCTAACAAGATGGTAATGAGGTTATTTATTTGCGCCAGTGTAGGAAGAAGTTTCGGTGTATGCCACCTTGACCGCAAGGCGAGGCTCAAAATTCAGCGTAGTTCAGCAGCCTACTACACGCGACCCGAACGTCCTGTTGTATTTTAGGCCTTAAGGGCATCACATACAGCTCACTGCTGTGCAAATCACTCCTTGCTTATGTAAAGATCCACGCGCTTGAATTATCAAAGGGTTTGATTATGCCGTTGAGTATTTGAGAGCAGTTCGAGATGAAAGATCATCTCAAAAGTGGGTTCCCTACAACCTGGGTATAACTGTTCGGATGTAATCTGAGATAGCTTCTTTTTTGATTAGGGCGTTGGGGATTGCTTGTCGAATTAGATAAGGAGTTCGTGAGTTGTCTTGGCACACTCGGTACGGCGAATGAGAGAGATAAACAATTGCAATACCTTGCTATCAATGTGATGGGAAGACTATCGCAAGAGGATCGGCTGCAAAGAGTCTCACATATATTATATACGTCTCTGCCCACTTCGTTCAATAGTGCGAGTTTTGTTCCATTTGTACTTCCTCTATCAAATCCACCATGCTGCAACAGAGATACCTACCAAATCTAGCCGGTCAATCCCTCCGCTCACAAACAGCCAGAAAGTTCGCTATCCCCCCCCCTCCTCCTCTACCATTTTATCCTTCTTCGGCGGTCCAAATATTGTTACACATGGGTTGCGGTGAGAAAAGAAATCAATCGGGTATCCCGTTCTGTAGTGACAATCCCCTGCCGCCTCATCTTCAGCCTTGCCTTGACATATGAAATTGTCTATAAAGTTAGAAAACCATGTGCATAAACCACTCTTGATAGTTAGCAGGTCTTTTGTGGCCATGGTCCTATGATGCGCAATAGAAATTGATTTTTGTATTCATATCCCTGCAGGGAGTCATTCGCTCTATGGCAATAGAGGATTATATATAGCGCGTACTCTGCGCTGAATTGCGTCCAAGCATACATAATGGCCAACAGGGAGAGTGAATTACTTGTATGCAAATTGTAGGGATAGAATATAAGAGTGGAATTGTATTAAGCCTGTATAAGATAATATATTTTGACAGAAAAGAATGTGCCACAGATGTTGAAAGAACACCATCAAAACTAGATCTTGAGAGTGCGTCCTAGGTTCCATACGCGGCGGCAGCTTTCTGGAGCGCTTTATATTCGGGTGATTGAAGAGCTTGCAGAGCCGAAGGTCTGTTCGTTGGGTTAGGAACGGCCAAAAGGCGTATAACGTCCAGCACTACCTTCGGGATGCCGGCGTCCATAGCTAGATCAGCCCACACCTCAAATGGAGGAATCTGCAAAAGTAATTCGTCCGAATCCTCCTCTGCTTGTGTTGTCGTAAGGTTTTGGGCTAACTTGAAATATGCCTGTAAACTCTTATCGACGACAGAAGGAGGAGGAATCGAGCTACAGGATGGATCGAAAAGTAGTATAATCTTCGCCAGGCACCATGCCATTGGGTGAATGAGCTTCTTGTCGATGTTGTCGGCATTGCCTAGGATGTTGGGATCAAACCGTTGTAGTATCTTCCTTCCTTAGCAAATTTGGGTAATAATGAGAGGCCGGCAACTAACCATGGCAGCAATAGACCATACATCGGCTTTATGGAAGCAGCGTACCCCTGTCCAGACCTCAGGAGCACGAAATGCTTCGGGCTGAACCCAGCGTGGATTGCCGCCCTCTGGTCCAGCTACAGAAAATTAGCGCAACCCAATCCTGCGACGTGTGCGGTGTACCTAGCCCCAAATCTCCGATTTTGACTTGAGACAGCCCATCAACGTTAGATATAAGAACATTCGCAGGTTTCAAGTCTGCTCCGCTTAGTGAATGGCCATAGAACTCTCAAGGGGTGAATAGCATACCTGAATAAACAAGGTGCTCTTTGTCTAGTTCGACAAATGCTTCCAAGCATACCTTAATAATATTTGCAACTAATACAGGATCTTTCATGTGTTCCTCGAAAGGAACCTCCGCCAGAGTCATATCCATCCATTCAAAAGCTATACAGAAGGGCTTTTGAGCCGTCCAACCTATAGGTTCGTTGATAATGTCACACAACTTTCGAAAGTTCCTGGACGATTCGATAGAAGGCTTCTGATAATACTTATATTCCTTTACAAGGCAGTCCACCTGGGTCTGATTTTCAAGATCGGCGCTTTTCACGACAGCCCTGGTACGAGAATTAGCACAGAATCCCACATGCAACTGATTTATAGACGTACCATCGGTTTTTTGGAAGAAGAGATTGAACGCCAGGTAAGACCTCGGCCTTGAACACAGGGCTGAAGACAGTCTTATCGCCGAGTTTTTCAACCAGACGAAATGAGTATTTGCTCCCACGAAGAGTGGTCCCAAGACGCAGAGCCATTATCTTTGATAGAAATGTAGTTTGTGAGTGATGTCTGGAATGAAATGGGCTATTGAGAAGGTGAATACATTGGCAAAGACGAACGTGCTCCGTTTTACGGTATCGCGCGTTGTACCTGCATCCACGGCCCCGTTGGATCTGCTGTGTCACGTGCTTTACTATACCCAATCGTCTTTAGTCAAGCGCTTAATGAGCCTCTAGGCTGAAAGTGCAAAATTGACTCCAACACGGTCTCTCACGCAGGCTCCAATGAGTTTAACCAGGCCGGCGTCTCGCCCGGGTTACTCTAACCCTTTTTGCTAACCATGGGTTTGTTGGAACCCTTCGTGCAGGGAGCTTTCTAGCAAAATCTACGCGCCCAATGTCTACAAATGCCGGAGGATCCCATTCCAACAAACTCTCCAACATACTCTCCAACATACTCTCCAACATGCTCTCCAACATGCTCTCCAACATGCTCTCCAACATGCTCTCCAACATGCTCTCCAACATGCTCTCCCAGACCTTCGGCCGACCGCCCTCAAGCTCTGACCAGCATCTGTATCAATCAGCACCGACATAATCATGTCATGGCAAGAGAGTAGGTCCCGGTTTGCACTGCCACTTCCAACAAATGGACTATCGAAGGGCTCCTTCAATATCTGATTTGTCCGAGATCTTTGCGCACGATAGCCCGAGTGCAGTGACCGAGCGACCTTTAACCTCATGTACTATAACACCGCCCCATCGACGTCGAACAAGCGGTTGCCCTTTCCCCTCGGCCCTCTCCAGCGCTCCGAACAAGACGAAGATGCATGGACCGAAGACGACAAGTATCTAAGGAGCAGCGGAAAGGAGGCAGACACGAGGCCCAAGGAGGAGTCCTGTGACAGGCGACAGTTACTACGGCAAAGACAAGTTAAAGTTGGCACCCAGCAACTTTGATTACGCTGACACACGTACTGGCGCGCGCTATCTGTCTCATAATCTATAATCCGCAATATCCTGCAGCATATTCTCCACAAAACTATCCAACATACTTCCCAACACGTCCTACATACGCTGCAACACCCTCCAACGTACCCTCCCACAGCCTATTCAACGGCCAACGGCCATCTCACTACTTTTATCGGCAGAAAGATTGGCCAGAGCAGAGACGACTTTATCTATATAAGCCTCGTCCTTCGTCAGAATTCAACTCATCAGCTCAACAATTCATATTCCTCATTCATAATCAAAGATCTTCACAACCCACACACTTTCCTGAACTCATTTTTCAGTCTTTAACCACCAATCACCAACATGTCGTCTTCTGTTTTACTCAAACACGCTGTCCGCAATGGGAAATCTGTAGCGATTAAACTTTCAACTGAGGGGCCTGGCTACAAGCGTCTTGTTGATGCGATTGGCGACAAGGCCAAGGATAATGCAGCAACGACTGTCGTGGCAGCACTTGAAAAGGGAATTGCTGTTAAAGATGAAGATTACGCCATGTTTGACGAAGTCAAAATTAAGTAAGTTTTGCATCTAGTCTCCTATGAGATGAATATGCAGTGCAGTCACTAATATCAGATAGCAATATGAACCACGAAAGCGCGACGGACCCGAACGCACACTTTTCTTGTGAAGGTTGGAGTGGTGGGAAGAAAGTCAAAGGTTTCCATGTTATGCAGGACCCTTCCAAGCAAACTGTGAGTTCTCCTTTAACTGGCGACAGAACTTGTATTGATTTTCAAACAGCGAGCCAATTAGAACACTAGATGGCTTCAACTCTGGGTTCGGCTGCGTCAACATTGACTGAGATCTTCTGTCAACTCATACCAATCTCGATTCTCGTTCAAAATCGACTATATCAACCTACGAATTATGGGGGATGAATATGCGAAGGCATCTATTGCGTTGCTTTGATTATCTCTACAGTTTCTACTTACAGCTTCTGCTCATGAGACTGCTGCTTGTTGCACTATCTGCTTGTTTTGCTTTAATGATTCTACAGATTCTACTCTGCGCAGCTTCTCATTGCTACAGTTTCTGCCCCTAGTAGCTTCTCAGACAGTTCTGGCGGAATGTCACGTAAATCCTCCTCCTCGCTTGAATCCTCCTTTACACTCACTCCTAATTGGGAATACGCTCTCGCTTAGCTGCCCACCATATATTTTAGTTGTGCAATGAAAACTTCTCTCCTCCTCTTCTTCTCTCCTTAGTTTAGAAGTCTCAGTAAACAGCATTCTTGCAAGTGTTTCCCTCATGAGGCCCCTTTTGCAGAGTTGTCACACTCCTATTAATAATCTCACGGAACCCGGCATGGCTGAGGGAGCTCTGGATCAATTCGTTATCGATAAGATAGGTACTGAGATGGGGTTCCTTTATCAAGACGTCATCGGCAACAGTGTAGGGGTTTATTCAGGAGAGCCCATTTGAAGTGATTGCAAAAAGAAATTCGTTTTGGGTCCTGAGTTCAACAACCACGGCGTATTGATGGCTAATTAAAGGATGACATCAATAATATATAAGAGATTATATCTCGAAACTGTGGAGATTCTGCAACAAATGAGGCACAATCCTAGAAGTCAAGGACAAATGATCCCACATTGAACATTATTATTAAGAATTCTAAAATGCAGAAATTGCAAGTGCAGTTAGTCTAGGGTGTACCTATAATCATGTAGCGCACATATGGTTAAACGGCTCAATTCGCTTTAATAGATATGAAAAAGAAATAAATACAAATTTCTTAGACTTCCATTGGGTAGATCAGACTCTCCTACCAAAGTCCATACTTGGTTCGCGAGCCTCTCAAGTTTCGCCTCATCCTCTTCCTTAGGATGTAGCGCACGTACGATCAAACGTTTCAATTGCTTTAATAAATGTGGATGTAAAAGAGATAAATATAGAGGCCCAAAATCGGCCATTTAGGACTTGGTAGTGGAGGTGCCTTCGCGCCTTCCGAAAAGGGAGGGGCCACAGATCAGCTTATCCATGATCACTTAGATTTGCGAATCATTTTGAGAGGATTAGGCTACCTGTACGTCCTTTCTATTCTACTGGGTATATGATAAACCAAAGTTGCTCTCGGGGACTGAGCTTAAAAGTGAAATGAACAATGTCAATAATGACGGGTCACGGCTACAAGCAGCCAATTCCCGTGACCTTCACGTTCCTACCTAAGATGTATCATAGCGGCTACCCGAGCCTCGAACGATTCCCTCCTGTTTTTCTCCCTGGCAGTGGCCAAGCGCCAAGACAAGATTCCCCTGTTGATCATCCCGTCCGTGGACCCTGGGCACTAGGTACCTAAGCCTCCTCAGGTTTGGATTCATTGGCCATTCTGTTTTCATTTTGACCCTGATCCGAGCTTGCTTAAGAAATATGTTTCTGAATACGACTGCTGTCTTCGTCTTGAACAATTACGTACCATGGTGGGAGACTTGCGCTGGGGGAAAGTCCGTTGGGAATTCAGGATTTCGGCCACAGCGCACGTGACTGGTTCAATATCCAGGCCCCGGCCCACATACTAGGTGTATTTCTAACTATCTTACTAACTTGGTTTCTGCTCATTTTACTTTTTATCATACGAGAATAAACTGCAGATTTCTCCCGAAGTCGTACGCGAATAGTGGAGTACAGAAGGTGTAATAAATGGAGACAATTGCGCAATAGTAAAAACAACCTATGGCAGAAACATTCGCCACAAATTGAGGGGAACATAAGATAAGGATGCAAGATAAGGCCTGCCGGTTTCTGAGAACGTCTCTACGACCGAAGCCAACCCGGGATGGCAGAGCAGAACAAGAGAAGAAAGGAAACTAGCAGATCCCCAGTACACTGACGTGATTACGAGTGGCTATGAGGGCATGTCTTGTTTGGTTGTGTATAAATGCTGTGGTGAAACCTGAAACCTTAGACGTCATTGCTATCTTCCAATCTTAGGAGAGAATACTAATTCAGTATGGGACGCCCAGAAGATGATATTAGCCCTTATAGCCTAGACGCAGAAGCTTCGCCTAATGGATCCCGAGACCAGCTCATAGTGAAACCCATTAAGACATGGAAGGGTTATGTCTGGGATACATGGGAGCTTCCTAAGGACCAGCGCTGGCTGTTGTTCAAGTTGGATGCCGTTGTACTCACATTTGCTTCTGTGAGTACCGGATTTCTCTCTCTTCGGGAAGAATACATGATTGAACTGCTTAGCTCGGTTACTTTCTCAAGAATCTCGATCTGTACAATGTCAATAATGCCTTTCTCAGCGGCATGGAGGAAGACCTCTCGATGTACGGAAATCAGCTCGTGACCAGCACGTCCATCTTTACGGTCGGCTATGTTATTGGACAAATACCATCCAACATGCTCCTGACCCGCGTGTCGCCGCGATGGGTCATTCCCTCGGTGTGTGCTTCTTCCTGTCTCCATCCACTGCACCATGTCCTAACATTAAAGCCGTAGCTTGAGATAGGCTGGGGGATTGCCACCATGTGCACATCCAGCGTGCAGTCGTACCAAGCTCTCTACGCCCTACGTTTTCTTGTAGGCCTCTTTGAGTAAGCCTGACCCCCCAACCCCGAGTCTCCGATCATGGAATTCCGCTGTAAGCTAAAATCTCTAATCTAGATCGGGCTTTTACCCGGGCATCCATTACCTGCTTGGGTCGTGGTATACCCCCCAAGAGATTGGCAAGAGAGCCATGATATTCTGGTTAGCGGGCTCCATCGGCCAGCTATTCAGCGGTTTTCTGCAAGCAGCTGCTTACACCAATCTGAGCGGCGTCAACGGCCGTGCGGGTTGGAGATGGTTGTTTATTATAGATGGAATTATCACGATCCCAATAGCCCTTTTCGGCTACTTGTTCTTCCCCAATCTGCCGCAGAGTGGTCAGCGGACGTGGTGGACGACTGAGAAAGAGCACATTCTCTCTGTAAAACGAATGGACGCTATCGGACGAAAGGGCAAGGAGCCTTGGTCATGGGTTAAAGCCAAGAGGATTTTACTGAGCTGGCATACGTACCTTCTCCGTATGTGCTTTCACACCCGCGTTGAGATCAAATGCTAAGTATCACGTGCAGCTTTATTGTACGTCGTCTGGAACAACGGCACCCCGCAAGCTGGCATGGGATACTGGCTGAAGAGCTTCAACAAGAAACCTCACCCAGTTCCTGGCGTTACTTTCACAGTTCCGCAAATCAACAACCGCAAGTCTTGTTCACTCAAAGCTATGGGATGTAGCTGACTTATTATAGTCCCTTTGACCACAACCGGTATCTTCATCGTGATAGCTTTCCTCTGGGGATGGCTTTCTGATGGACCATGCCGCGGGGCACGCTGGCCATTCATCTACGCCGGCGCGGTCATCACAGTGAGTACTAAAACACCTCATAGCATTTTATTCTCGCCGAAACCACTGGCTAACCAATACTGCTACAGCTGCTCTTTAGCGTTCTCATGCGCCAGATGCCACTGTACGAGAATATCTACGGCCGTAAAGTCGTCTATTGGCTTAGTAACGTTGGGGTGAGTGCCTTATCATATTGAGAAATGCGTCAGTGAATCAACAGGAACCCCTTGCTCATCTAGTTTGCTAGGGCGGAGCCGGTCCTCTCATTTTAAGCTGGATCAACGAGATCTGCTCGGCCGACACCGAGAAGAGAGCGTTGCTTGTAGCAATGGGTAACGACCTTGCATATGTCGTGCAGGCGGTTGTAGGTTCCTTCTGTCCTTCACGAGGCCGACGAAGACTAACACGACTCAGGCACCGAATTTTGTATGGAAGACGACGGATTTCCCAGCCGCTAAGAAGGGATATCTATGGTCTATCGTCCTGCAAATCCTACTTAGTAAGCCCACTCATTGCCAGTTAATCTTAATCTCTGAATGTAATAACTTATCCTCTTTACCTTATAGTTTTTGTCACGGCTGCCATTCAACTCCTTCTGTGGCGAGATAGAAGGGCAGCCAGACTCGAGGCCGAGGACGCCTCCCAGGAAATCCCCAGCCCACAGCTACACGCAAGTGATGTCGATGAGAAGAAGGCCATTCGAACTCATGAGGTTTCACTAGCGGATCTAGAGTATCTCAGCCAGAAGCTAGATACTGGGGCATTAATGTCGACCTCTCGTGGTTTTGTAGGTGAAGGATTCGGGTTGGACGGGTTTCGTTGCTCTACCTCAAATTGAGGATTGTATGATGTAGATTGTAGATAGGAATAGGAATGATTGAGCTCTCAATCTAGTTAAAGATATGGAAAAAAAAAAGGGTTTAATTGGCCATTGTTCCGCTGATCTCATGTGCCAACACAATTACTACGTGATAAAGCATTTAATATTGTTGTCCTAAAGCATTAACGGTGACCTCGGCTGATCTACAGCGCTTAAAACAGAGTTATCTTGTGATGTTCAGGGGCTTGCAGTGCCTGGAACAACTTTATTTAGTGCCACCGTGTCCCATACTTCGGGGCTTCCCATTAGTTTCACGAACTTCAACGTCGCTTTCGTTCCAGCACGGCGCAGCCCAAGCACAAATACAATGGATCAAAGCTCAACCAGACGTTCATGTGAGAGGAGAAGATATTATTCAATCGCATTATTTGCAGCATTTGGACCAGATGAGCTTCTTCACGTCAACATGTTGCTCTGTCCTTGAAGATAGCCTGTGTGACTCGCCGTCGAATACTCCCACGACTCACAATGAAAGGCTGTGATTCACCACTGACTGTGTCTCTGCGCTGTTTGTATATGCTTTGTGCAACGTGTGATATTCGATCATCTACATTGCGATCATCAATATCTTCAATGGCTCCTATTGGAATCCTCGCATCTGCATTACTCTTTGCGCTCTCCCTCGCACAAACAGACAATGGGAACGAGTGCTCCTGTTTCAGCACAAATGCCTCATCTTCTGGCTATTTC
>Ga0182030_10027599_pt1 | contig 10201 bp, 5 predicted proteins | sample 812S3MmetaG_FD_121299 | JGI IMG/M metagenome (GOLD analysis project Ga0182030, IMG submission 121299) | Permafrost microbial communities from Stordalen Mire, Sweden - 812S3M metaG (Illumina Assembly) | ecosystem: Environmental > Terrestrial > Soil > Wetlands > Permafrost | place: Sweden... | reverse complement strand
GTTTACCGGGTGAACGACGCGCAGAAGTTCTTTGCCGGCCTGAAAGACCTGCACAGCTTTGGGGTTCAGAGCCAGTCGCCGGCGGAGCAGATTGACCAGCGCACGTGGCTGGAAAGGTTGCACGACTTCAAGGCGCACTTGTGGTGGCTGGTGCGGCACTTCTTCCGCGAGCAGTTTACAGACGAGGCGCGGGACAGCTTCCGCGAGCAGCAGGGCAAGCTGGGCAAGAAGAGCCGCGTGGTGGGCGCGGCGCAGTTTGCGCAGGTGCCGATTTTGAACGCGAGCCAACTGGTGGCGCGGTGGAAGCTGGAGACGCCGCCGGCGTTGGTGAGCGAGACGCAGCAGTTGCCGATCGATGGGTTGTCTTCGGGCGTGTACCTGATCGAGGCGACGGACGGCACATACAAGGCATACACCGTGGCGCTGGTAACGAGCATTGCGGTGGTGGAGCGTGCGGTGGATGGAAAGGCCGATCTCTACGTGGCGGACCGCAAGACGGGCGCGCCGGTAGAGAAGGTGGAGGTGGCGCTGTGGTCCGATGGCAAGATGCAGTCGTCGGCCGCGACCAACGGCGACGGCATGGCTCAATTGACGATGACCCCGCGCGGTGCGAATTTGCCTGGAGGAGCCGGAGCCGGAGGCGCGGAGCCGGAGAATGTATGGATTCTGGCGCGGCACGGAGCCGATGCGGCGCTGGTGACTCCATGGAGCTACGGCTTCGGGGCCAACAACCGAACCGGTCTGACCGCATACATCTACACCGACCGGCCCGTATACAGGCCGGGCCACACGGTACACATCAAGGCGATTGTGCGCTCGAAGAAGGACGATACGCTGCAACTGCCACCAGGCCAGACGCCAACCCTCGAGGTGACCGACAGCAATGGCAAGACGGTTATCACAAAGGACACTCCTCTCTCGGCGCACGGAACGTTGACGACGGACCTGGACCTGCCGAGCGATGCGGCGCTGGGGTACTACAACATCCGGCTTGGAGATTCGGGCGTTGAGGGTGGCGGAAGTTTCTATGTCGAGGAGTACAAGAAGCCCGAGTACCAGGTGACGGTAATGGCGCCGGTGGCGCATCTGCTTCAGGGCGGTCCCATTCAGGCGAATATCGAGGCGAAGTACTTCTTTGGCGAGCCGGTGGCTGGGGCCAAGGTGAAATACGTGGTCCATACGTCGACGCATACCTGGTGGGATGAGGACGAGGACGACGCGAACAGCGACGACGCGGAGGCTGGGGGCGACGAGGCCGACTCCGATAATACATGGGGCGAGACCGAGCAGCAGGAACACGAGGGCGTTCTGGATGTGAATGGAAGACTCACCGTTACGCTGCCAACCGCGATCGACAGCAAGCACGAGGACCAGGACTACCGCATTGAGGCGCGGGTGACGGACGCTGCCAATCGCGAGGTGAGCGGGCATACTACGGTGCTGGGTACGTACGGGTCGTTTCGCGTGAGCGTGGAGCCGGCGAGCTATGTCTTCCAGAGCGGGCAGCCGGTGCGCGTGAAGGTTACGGCGCAGGACTACGACGGCAAGCCGGTGCAGACGCAGGTGCACTTGGGCGCTGCCCTGGAGAAGTGGGACTCGGTGACGCATCAGCGGACGGATACGCCGGTGGCCAGCAAAGATGCCGCGACGGGCGCGGATGGGACGGCGCTGGTGGACCTGCCGATTACGGCGAGTGGCGATTTCCAGGTGACGGCGAGCGCGCAGACGCCGGAGAGCCGGATCGTGCAGGGGCGCACATGGGTGTGGATCTGGAACGGCGCGGGCGAGTGGTACCAGGCGAATGCGCAGGCGCAGATTGTGGCCGACAAGAAGAGCTACAAGGTGGGCGAGACGGCGCATCTGCTGCTGGTGACGGGGCTGAAGGAGTCGTGGGCTGTGGTGACGGCCGAAGGCGACACGGTGCAGTCGCGGCGTCTGATTCATGCCACGGGCGAGAGCTTCGCGTTGGACGTGCCGATCACGCAACAGTCGCAGCCTAACCTGATGGTCAATGCGGTGATAGTGCACGACAACCAGATCATGACGGCGCAGAAGAGCCTGAAGGTCCCGCTCGTGGAGCGGACGCTGACGATTACGGCGACGGCGAGCAAGAGCCAGTATCTGCCCGGCGAGAAGGGCAGCTTCGATGTCTTCGCCGTGGATTCGCAGGGCAAGCCGGTCCAGGCAGATCTGAGCTTCGGAGAAGTGGATGAGGCGCTCTACTCGGTGCGGCCGGACACGAGCGGCGACATTGTGAGCTTCTTCTATCCCAAACGATTTTCCTATCTGGAGCCGCAGACCTCGTTCGACTTTTTCTTCTCGGGGCAGGCGGGGACGAAGAGTCCGCTGCTGGCCGAGCTGAATGCGGGGATGTTCCATCCGCGGATGGCGCAGGTGAAGCCGGGATCGGACCTGGTGGTGCCAAAGGTGCGCAAAGCGTTTCCGGATACTGCGTATTGGAATCCGAATGTGCGCACGGGAGCGGACGGTCATGCGCGTGTCGAGTTCAATTTCCCCGATGCGCTGACGACGTGGCGGACGACGATTCGCGCCATGACGGACGACGGCAAGGCCGGTGGCGTGGTGACGCGCGTGCTGGTGCGCAAGAACCTGATTGTGCGGCTGGCCGCGCCGCGGTTCTTCCGCCAGGGTGACGAGACGGTACTCCGCGTGATTGCGCACAACTATCTTGCGACTGCGAAGGACGTGACGTTTGCGCTGGATGTGACGGGCGTTGATGTACTGAGCGGACAGACACAGAAGGTCAACATTCCGGCCAAGGGCGAGAGCTATGTCGATTGGCGCGTGAAAGCGAAGGTTACCGGGAATGCGGTGCTGACGGCGAAGGCGCTGACGAATGAAGAGTCGGATGCGCTGGAGATGACTCCGCCGGTGCTGGCCTACGGCGTGAAGCAGAAGGGTGCGGGTTCGGGAGTCGTGTTCTCGGGCGCGGGACAGAATCAGTGGTCCTACAGCTATCCGGCCGGATCGGATGCCGGCTCACGCGGGCTGACGATTACGGTAGCGCCGTCGGTGGCGGGGACGGTGTTTACGGCGCTCGACTACTTGACGAGCTACCCGTGGGGATGCACGGAGCAGACGATGTCGAGCTTCCTGCCCGATCTGATTGTGGCGGAGGCGGTCGACAAGCTGCATCTGAAATCGCCGATTGATCGCGCGACGCTGAACGACATGGTGAGCGCGGGCATCGAGCGGCTCAACAGCTACCAGCACGACGATGGCGGCTGGGGATGGTGGCCAGACGATCCCAGCCGCGTGTTCATGACGGCTTATGTGGTGAGTGGGCTGGGACAGGCGAAGGATGCCGGCCGCACCATCGACAACGACCGATTTGACAAGGGGCGCGCCTGGCTCGTGAAGACGCTGGCCGCGCATCCGGAGATGATTCCGGATCTGCGAGCTTATGTGGTTTACGCGCTGGCGACCACGGGTGGCGCGCCGAAAGACGGGCTCGACAAGGCATGGGACTCGCGCGGGAAATTGAGCGATGAGGGCCTGGCGCTGGTGGGACTCGCGCTCGATGCGTCGGGCGACGGGCGTGCGAAGGAGGCGGCGACGCTGCTGGAGAAGAAGACGCGGGTGAGCGATGTTGATGCGCACTGGGAAGGAAACTTTGACGGGTTGCTGGAGTATTGGGACGATACGTCCGCGGAGACGACGGCGTTTGCGCTGAAGCTGCTGATTAAGCAGGATCGCGCGAGTGGCTTGCTGCCGAAGGCTGCTGTATGGCTGGCCGGACATCGCGATGGCGACTATTGGTATTCAACCAAGCAGACGGCGATGGTGATCGAGGGACTGACGGACTACGTGGAACTGAGCGGCGAGTTGGCGAACAGTTCCGATGTCGAGGTGCTGGTGAACGGCGCCAGCGTGGGCAAGCGGCACTTTGCACCGGGAGATGGATTTGCGCTGCCGTGGCAGATCAAGGTTCCTGGGGCACAGGCGGGCAGTGGGGGCCAGGTAATAGTGCGCAAGAGCGGCAATGGGATCACTTACTGGTCGGCGGAGAGCGCGTGGTACTCGGCGGACAAGAAGCTCTTCCAGCAGGGCAAGCTGGCGCTGAGTATTACACGCGACTATTACCTGCTGCAGAAGCGGCAGGACAAGCCGAGCGATCCGATTACGTACGATCTGACGCCGCTGAAAGGCGTGGTGCATGTGGGCGACATTGTGGCCGTGAGGCTGGCGCTGAGCGGAACGGACTGGAAGTATCTGCTGGCCGAGGATCCGATTCCGGCGGGCACGGAGTTTCTGGCCGAGACGGGACTCTACACGCTGAACAACAAGCCGGATTGGTGGGCCGACTGGTTTACGCGCAAGGAATTTCACGATGATCGCGCAGCATTCTTCAATACGGAGTTCAGCGGGCGGCGCGAGTATGTCTACCTGCTGAAGGTCGATAACCCCGGCAAGTTTGCCATCAGCCCGGCGCAGGCTGGGCCCATGTATCAGGCAAATGTCGAAACCACTACCGATCCCGCCACGCTGGAGGTGCAGCCGTGAGTTATCTAGTTGAACTTTTTCGTCGCCTCCGCTCCAACCTGGGCTGGGTTGCGGCGCAGTTTGTGCTGACACTGGCGCTGATCCTGATTGGCCTGGCATGGACGCGGCTGCCGGACAAGCATGTGTGGCAGGTGGCGCTCACGCTGCTTGTGCCGTTGCTGCTGGCTATCTCGGCTCTGGAGCTCGAAGCGGGCACCATGCGCGCGCTTGCGGCCGACGATGGCCGTCGCGTGAAGCTGGTGTTTGGCGCAATGGCGTTGCTGGTTTGGGTCGCGCTCTACTGGGCGTGCTGGGCGGTGCTGGACTGGTGCGACGATCAGATTCCGACTTGGGCCAGCTACCTGAACTCGCAGGCCTCCGCGGGCGAGAGAGCAACGGTCTTGACCTATGAGCACCTGCAGAAGTGGTTCACTGTCGCGGAGTGGGTGCTGCGCTGGATTATTGTTCCGGGCAAGATCGTCCCTTATGCGATTGCTTCCGCGCAGTGGGGTTGGCGGATTCCGTTTCGAAAGATCATCCGGCTGTTGCTGAACTGGCGCTGGTGGCCGGCGGTGGTGTTAGCGGCCTTGGTGAGCGTAATAGTGCCGGGGCACTTTTTCGCGGGTCTTCCGAACGGATCGGTTGCGCATCAGATCTGGGCAGTGGCTTTCAAACTTGTCGCAAGCTATGTTCTGATCCTTGGCTGCTGGGTGCTGTTGTTGGCTTGGGCGGCGGTGCTGCTGGGGCGTAGCGCGAGCGGCGCGGAGCAAGGTGGCGATGATTCCTTGGTTCCGGTTCCTGTTGGCTCTGGGCCATTGGACGAGGATGCGGTGCGTCTACCGCTGCCCGAGAGTAGCGACGATGTCGGCGGGCAGGCCTGAGTGGAGCCATTCCAGAACCTTCGCCCGGCCATAGCGGTCAAGAAGTCGTTTGGCATACCATTCGGCGGCGCGATGGGCGGCTTCGGACTCGGCTTCAGTAGAGGCGTGCGCGAGTGCGGCGTCAACCGCTTCGGGCTTGAGCGCGGGCGCTGCACTTGTCTTGCTGCCGGGCTGGCTTCCTGTCTCACTCCACGCTTCGACGAGCCCTTCGCGAAGCCAGAGCGGCGCTTGCGGTCCAGCTTCTGTTTCAACAAGCGCGTGCAGAAACTCATGCAGCATGATTGCGTCAAGCAGGCGGCGTGCGGCCAGCGTACGTAGCGGCTGGGTTGCGATCCAGTCGCCTTCAGTGAAGGCGGCAACCCAGCCGGGCGCAAGCGTGGCTTCGCGAAAGGCGGGCGTGGAGGCAAAGGCGCGCACGGTAATTGCTACTTGTGAATTCAGGCCGGATTGTTGCGAGGCTTCGGCGTAGGCCTGGGCCAGTTGCGGCAAGTAGGCGGCATCGGTTGCGTCGAGCGATTCGAGGGAGAAGCCGCTGCCTTGAAAGCGCTGCCATGCGCGTCCGGTGGCCTCGTCGGCGGGGACTGCTCCGGGAAAATACTGACGAAGAATCTGTTCTGTGGAATGGCCATCGGCCGCCATGGCCGCGGCGCCCTTCTGGCAAAGGCCCACGCCATGTCCCCATCCGCGTCCGTGAAACAGGAAGTGGTCGCCTTGTTGGCTTACCTCGAACCAGGTGCTCGGAATTCGATTCCATCCCAGCGCCTGTCCCACGGCCAGCCGGAACGATTCGGCGGAGACCTGCGTTGAATCGAGGCGCAGCGTGACCGCGCGGCCCGACTCACCCCGGCGCTCGACGGTGAGATGCTGCCAGCCTGCCGCTGCAACTCCACCGGACGCCAGCGCCGCGGACAACTCGGCACGGGTGAGGTCCGAGGACCAGTTGCTTCCCCCTTTGCCCGCGCAATAACGATCAGGCAGCGACTGCAGATATGCGGTTGCGTGGGCGCGCGGCCATATCTCGGTTGGCGAGGCGGTTCGTCCACCGCAGTCTTTGTTGAAGTAGGCGAGGGCGCGCTGGCCGTGGAACCAAAGAGTCTCGCCGGATGTGGCCAGGGTTGCGGCGTGTGCGGCGGGTTGCCGGGCTTGATTGCCGCTCCAGTGCAGGAACTGGCAATGGGTCGAGTCGCACAGGTCGTACTCCGCGTGGCCGTGGGGCTCGTGCAAAGCGAAGGTGCGGACCACGATGGCGAGAGCCTGAAGCGACTGCCGGCTATCGGCCGGACCGCTTTCGCTGGCGACGACGCGTTCGACGTAGCTTTCAACGGGCAGCGTGACGGAGATGACCAGAACCCCAGCGCGCGCGGAGATAGTGACGGGGTTTTGGAGGGTGACGGATTCGCCGTGGGCCGTGAGCGTGATAGTACCAGTGAGCCAAACTCCGTCCAGATTTACTTTCTTGCCGGCAATGGTCAACATCACGCCGTCACCCTCTGCGCGGATTTTGGCGGGCTGAGCCAAAGTACCGGCAGGGCATCGTTCGCAACTCCGCAGAATTGTTCTCTGGCCCTGGCCGCCGGGAGTCAGTGCGACCTCGCGGTCGCGCCACAGCGTCCACATGCCGACGCGCAGCGTGGAGCGCGCAGCTTGTGGAGTAGTCGCGGCGAGCGCGCCAGGCTGCGGGGTCCGCGTGCCACTGGGGAGAATAGTGAGAGCTGCGATCAGCAGGCCCAACACGATTCGCAGCGAGATCGCGGGCGGGCGAGTCATCGACGCACCAGAGGAGACTGCGACAGCAGTTGAGCCGCGACACTGGCCGCGTCCGCGCCACGGCCGGCGGGCAGATAGACGACCACGACGACCTGCGGCTTCCCGGCGGGGGCGAGGCCGGCAAACCAGCCGTGCGTCTGGCTGGACGGTGCGCCTTCGGCAGTTCCCGTCTTGCCTGCTACGGGCACGCCTCCCATGCCTGCCGATCGCGCCATCCCGAAGCTGGCTGAGTCCTCGATACCGGCGCGTACAACCTGCGCGGCCAGCGAGCGAGGATGCGCGGATATCTCCAAAGCCAACCAGCGATAGGCCGCGGCCAACTCGAGCGGCGTTACGCGGATGCCTTCCACACCCAGCAGCGCGAGTTGCGCGGCATCGGCGTTCATGGGCTCGCGAAACTCGGCTTCCGCTTCGGTGGATGCCGCGTTCTCAGCAAGTCCCGTTGCGCCCAGCAATCCTGTGGGCCGCAGGAGGCGGCCGAGCTCTAAAGGCTCAAGCGAGCGCGCGACCTGGGCAAAGTAACTGTTGCACGACCAGGTGAGAGCCTCGCGCGCATCGAAGGGCGGCGCGGCCGGATGCGTGCAGGCGAGACTATGGCCGGCTACGATGAGCTTGCGATCGCAGGCGATGCGGCGCGCGGGTTGCCAGCGTCCGGCGGCAATCAGACCGTACAAGACCAGCGGCTTGAGCGTGGAGCCGGGGGCGGCCAGGGTGCGCGCTGCTTCGCTGAGCCGGTGCGATGCCAGCAGGCGGCCAGTGGCGAGATCGAGCACCAGAATCCTGGCATCCGGAGCGGCGCGCGCGGCTTGGTCCACCGCAGCCTGCCAACCGGGCGGCAAGCTTGAGCCGCAGGCGGCGCTCAATGTACCGAATGCGATTGCGAGTGTGATCGATCGAGTGATTCCGTTCACAGAAGAAGTATGAGGCACGGGGGCGGCGTAAGCAGATGCGATAAGCTAAACCTAGACAACGCACGGTAAAGAAATGCAAAGAATCTTGAAAGATTGGATCATGTACAAGATCCAACTGGGGATGAGTGTTTGAGCACAGATAGGACGGTGCTGACGCGATGCGCGGTCGATCTTGGAATCGTTTGCCCGATGGCGAATGAGGGAGACGACGCTCAAGCGTTTTGCCGGCAGGTTTTGGAAAACTGTTCGGGTTTCCGGAAGGTTACTTTCTTCGCGGTTTTCGACCGCGTCACCAGGGATTTCAGCCTCGATCGAATGCGTGAGCTGGAACAGACCGAGCCGCGGCTGCGCGTGGTATGGGCGCCTGAAAACCGGTGTGTCGTCGACGCCTACATGCGGGGATACAAGGAAGCGCTGGACGCCGGATGCGACTGGATTCTGGAGATCGACGCCGGATTCAGCCATCGGCCGGGCGATATTCCGCAGTTCTTCGACGAGATGGAAAAGGGAATGGACTGCGTCTTCGGGAGCCGGACTCTGGGCCGCTTCAAAGACAGTTCAATGAAGCGCCGGTTTGTGAGTTGGGGCGGGACGGCGCTGGCGAACCTGCTGCTGGGAACGCGGCAGACGGACATGACAAGCGGATTTGAGTTGTTTTCGCGCCAGACGCTCTCTATGGTCATCGACCGGGGCATTCACTCCAGGGCGCATTTTTTCCAAACCGAGATCAAGACCTATTGCAGGAATCTGCGCTTTGTCGAGGTGCCCATCACCTACCGGGCGGCAAGTCCGCGGCTGGGCTCGTCGGCCCTGGCGGATGCATTCAATCAACTTTGGCGGCTGTTTCAACTGCGCCTGAAGGGACAACTATGAAGGATTCTCAGTTTGAGGGCCCCGCGGCGCTCGTCGTCACCTCCATCTCCGGGCCCAATGCGGTGCTGCGGGAGCTGGCAGGCCAGTGCAAGGCGCGGAGGCTTCAGTTCTACGTGATAGGCGACGTGCCGAGCCCGGCCGACTTCTCGCTCGAAGGTTGCGAGTTCTACAGTCTGGAGCGGCAGCGTAACTCCGGCTTGCGGATAGCGGAATTGCTGCCCACGCGGCATTATGCGCGAAAGAACATCGGCTATCTGCTGGCCATGCGGGCGGGTGCGCAGCATCTGCTTGAGACCGACGACGACAATATGCCCTGGCCGGAGTTCTGGTCCGAGAGGAGGCCGGAGCTGCGCGCGCGCACGCTCAACACGCCGGGCTGGATCAACATTTATGCCTATTTCTCCGAGGAGAATATCTGGCCGCGCGGGCTGCCTTTGGACGCGATCAGGATGCCGCTGCCGGAGTTCGACGCACTGCCTGAGTTGGATTCGGACTGCCCGATTCAGCAGGGGCTCGCGGACGCGAATCCCGATGTGGATGCGATTTACCGGCTGGCGCTGCCGCTGCCGATCTCCTTCCTTCCGGACCGGAGGGTAGTGCTCGGAGCCGGCGCGTGGAGCCCATTCAACAGCCAGAACACGGCATGGTTCCCAAAGGCGTACCCGTTGCTCTATTTGCCCTCTTACTGCTCTTTCCGCATGACGGATATCTGGCGGAGCTTCGTTGCCCAGCGCATTGCCTGGGAGAACGGCTGGAGCGTGCTGTTCAAGAGCCCGGATGTATCGCAGGACCGGAACGAGCACAGCCTGATGCGGGACTTTGCCGATGAGGTCCCAGGCTATCTCAACAACCGCAAGATCGGGGAGCAGCTAGCGAAGCTGAACCTGGAAGCGGGAGCCGGGAAGATCGGAGAGAATCTGATCCTGTGCTACGAAGAGATGGTCCGGCTCGGCCTGGTCGACGCGAAAGAGATAGCGCTGGTGAAGGCTTGGGTGCAGGACGTGGCGGAGCTAGCTTAGCGGCGGAGGAGCGGGCAAATCATCCAAGAGGCGATTACAGCCGGAGAGATTCGATTTTGCACTTCGGCCTGAGAGGCCGCAGGGAGAATTGGTGGAGCTGAGCGGGATCGAACCGCTGGCCTTCCCGGCACGCCGGGACGCTCTCTACGTTAGGACATGAGTGTCAATCAGTTCCTGTATCGAACGGTGCGATTTCCAGGATTTTAGCTGTTGCTCGCGGCGACGCGCGTCTGACAACGTCTCGAAT
>Ga0182030_10027598_pt1 | contig 10202 bp, 9 predicted proteins | sample 812S3MmetaG_FD_121299 | JGI IMG/M metagenome (GOLD analysis project Ga0182030, IMG submission 121299) | Permafrost microbial communities from Stordalen Mire, Sweden - 812S3M metaG (Illumina Assembly) | ecosystem: Environmental > Terrestrial > Soil > Wetlands > Permafrost | place: Sweden... | reverse complement strand
TCTCCAAGAAGGAACTGCGAGAGCTGAAGATCGAGCGCGACGAGTTTCATGGCGACTGGAACTACGTCATCAGACCGCGCCACGAGCTGCGTTGACCGGTCGACTTCGCCGTTCCCGGGCCCTAAGCAACCCGTTGCTCCGCGAGCCGCTGCGCTTCGAGGACATCAAGCCGCGCCTCCTCGGTCACTGGGGGACGACGCCAGGCCTCAACTTTCTCTACGTGCACGCCAACCGCGTCATCAAGGAGCACGACCTCGACGCCATCTTCGTCGTCGGGCCGGGGCACGGCGGTCCGGGCATCGTCGCCAACACGTGGCTCGAGGGGACGTACAGCGAGGTCTACCCTAACATCTCGCGCGACACGGTCGGGATGCGCGCACTCTTCCGTCAGTTCTCGTTCCCAGGCGGCATCCCGAGCCACGTGGCGCCGGAGACGCCTGGCAGCATCCACGAGGGGGGCGAGCTCGGGTACGCCCTGAGCCACGCGTTCGGGGCCGCGTTCGACAACCCGAAGCTCCTCGTCTTCTGCGTCATAGGCGACGGCGAGGCCGAGACCGGCCCGATGGCGACGAGCTGGCACTCGAACAAATTCCTGAACCCCGTGCACGACGGCGCAGTGCTGCCGATCCTGCACCTCAACGGCTACAAGATCGCGGGGCCGACCGTCCTCGCGCGCATCCCGCACGAGGAGCTCGAGCAGCTCCTGTGCGGCTACGGGTGGGCGCCGGTCTTCGTCGAGGGGGACGATCCCGCGGAGATGCACGTGAAGATGGCGGCGGCGCTCGACACCATCGTCGCCGAGATAGCCCGGATCCGCGCCGACGCGCACGCCCACGGATTCACGAAGAGGCCCCGCTGGCCGATGATCGTGCTGCGAACGCCCAAGGGGTGGACCGGTCCGAAGAGGGTAGACGGCGTGCGGATCGAGGGGACGTTTCGCGCTCATCAGGTGCCGATCGCGATTGGCAAGAACCCGGAGCACCTGGCGATGCTCGAGCACTGGATGAAGAGCTATCGCCCCGAGGAGCTCTTCGACGACGGTGGTCACCTCGTCCCCGAGCTCGCCGAGCTTCCGCCCGTCGGCGAGCGGCGCATGAGCGCCAACCCTCACGCAAACGGAGGCCTGCTCCGCAAGGAGCTACGCATGCCGCACTTCGCGAAGTACGCGGTGGACGTACCGGCGCCGGGCGCCGTCGACGCGGAGGCGACACGGGTGCAGGGCACGATGCTGCGCGACGTCCTCGTCCTCAACGCGGAGCACCAGAATTTCCGCATCTTCAGCCCGGACGAGACAGCGTCGAATCGGTGGAACCCCGTCTTCGACGTCACGACTCGGGCGTCGGTCGCCGAGATCATCCCCGAGGACGACCACGTGTCCCCCGACGGACGCGTGATGGAGATGCTGAGCGAGCACCAGTGCGAGGGGTGGCTCGAAGGGTACCTCCTGACGGGGCGACACGGCTTCTTCAGCTGCTACGACGCGTTCATCCACATCATCGACTCGATGTTCAACCAGCACGCCAAGTGGCTCAAGGTGACGCGGGTCATCCCCTGGCGGCGCCCGATCTCGTCGCTCAACTACCTCCTGACGTCTCATGTCTGGCGGCAGGACCACAACGGGTTCAGTCACCAGGATCCGGGGTTCATCGATCACGTGATGAACAAGAAGGCCGACGTGACGCGCGTGTACCTGCCGCCGGACGCGAACACGCTCCTCAGCGTGACGGACCATTGCCTTCGCAGCGTGAACTACGTGAACGTGATCGTCGCCGGCAAGCAACCCTCGCCGCAGTGGCTGACGATGGAGCAGGCGCTCGAGCACTGTTCGGCGGGCCTCGGCATCTGGGAATGGGCGTCGAGTGACGAAGGGAGCGAGCCCGATGTCGTGATGGCGTGCGCGGGCGATGTCCCGACGCTCGAGACGCTGGCCGCCGTCCAGCTCCTCCGCGAGCACATTCCGGAGCTCAAGGTGCGGGTTGTCAACGTGGTGGACCTCATGAAGCTCCAGCCCGACAGTGAGCACCCGCACGGCCTGTCGTCGCGGGACTTCGACGGGATCTTCACGACGGACCGACCGGTCATCTTCGCCTATCACGGCTACCCGTGGCTCATTCACCGGTTGACCTACCGCCGCACCAACCACGCGAACCTCCACGTGCGCGGCTACAAGGAGGAGGGATCGACAACCACGCCCTTCGACATGGTGGTCCGCAACGATCTGGACCGGTTCCACCTCGTTCAGGACGTCATCGACCGGGTGCCCTCGCTCGGGGCGCGCTACGCGTTTCTACGACAGCGCATGGCAGGCAAGCTGGTCGAGCATCACGAATACATCCGTTCCCATGGCGACGATCTGCCAGAGGTGCGCGACTGGAAGTGGCGGGCAGTTGCAACAACAACCGCGGGGGAGTGAAGGTCTTCCGTCAGCCGGGCGGGGCTCTGCCCGCGCAGCGCTGAGCTTCTGCTGTGAACACTGAGGCTCCGCTCCGCGTGACGAGGCTCGGCACTGCGCGGTCGAGGCTCAGCCGTGCGCGATAGAGCTCAGCCGTGCGCGGCAAAGGTCAGGCGACGGCACCAGGAAGACCAATTGGGCGCGGGCAGGACGTCAAGTCGGCACGGAAGAGCGTCACGGGGGCTCGACGGAGCGAGAGGCGCGGTGCAGGGCGGACGCGGGCGCTTCGGCGTGGACTGTGGCGAATTGTCCGGGGCCGTACAGGAGACGTGGGAGCGGATGGCCCTGGCGCAGCGCGGCTCCTCCATCTGCTCGGCGCCAAGAGCGGCACGCTCCCTGCTTTTCTTGCATCGAAAGAGGAGTGATGCAGGAGCGCAAGACACTTGGCTTTGGCGACCCAGCAGCCGACGCGGATGAGACGGACATCATCCCGATCGCGAGCAACCTTCCCCCGACCGACCCTCCCCCCGGCGGAATGTCTCTGTCGGCGCGCGAGGGCAGCTCCGGCCGGCGGGATACTCCTCTCCTGCCCGCGCCGCTCCCCTTCGTGGAGAGCTCGCGAGCGATGCTGACTGTCCTCACCGGCTTGAACGCGGGCCGGCTCATCTCCGTCGACGGGAGCCCGGTGACCATCGGGCGTGCCGAGGACGCGGATCTGGTGGTCGACGAGACCGGCGTGAGCCGTCACCACGCGCGGGTGGCGCGGACGCCAGAGGGAGGCTTCTACGTCGAGGACCTCGGCTCGGTGAACGGGACCTTCGTCGGTGCGAACCGCGTCGAGCGCGCGCCGCTCCAGCGGGGCGACCTGCTGCAGCTCGGTCCCCGCCTTCGGATGCGCTTCGCGATCGCCGACGCGGTCGACGAGGCTCTCCACCAGCAGCTCTACGATTCGTCGGTGCGCGATCCGTTGACGCAGATCTTCAATCGCCGGTATCTCGACGGGCGTCTGCCCGCAGAGGTCGCCCGCGCACGGCGTGGGCACGGCGATCTCGCCATTCTGATGATTGACGTCGACTCCCTCAAGGCCGTCAACGACTCCTTCGGGCACCTCGCCGGCGACCGCGCCCTTTGCGCCGTCGCCGCCCGGATCCATCGTGCGCTCCGAGTCGAGGACGTGCTGGTGCGCTACGGCGGCGACGAGTTCGTGGTCCTTGCGGTAGGAACCGACCGCGTCGATGCCCGTCAGCTCGCCGAGCGGGTCCGGCGCGCCGTGGAGGGCCTCCACATGAGCGCCCGTGGACGCGAGGTCCGGATCACCGCCAGCATCGGAGTTGCCTCGCTCGCTGAGCTCGCGGCGAACGACGAGCCTGCCGCCTTGCTCGCTGCGGCCGACGCAAGGATGTACGTGGCCAAAGAGTCCGGCAAGAACCGTGTCTGCGCCGCGGAAGGCGCTACGAGACAGCCCCTGGCAGCGGCAAGTCGATCGTGAAGACGCACCCGCGTCCAGGCACGTCGCGAACACGGATCCGTCCGCCGCTCGACTCGATCCCCTTGCGGCTGATGAACAACCCCAGACGGAGCCCGCTTCGGTTCGCGCCGCGCTGAAGGAAGGCGTCGAACAGCTGCCCCACCTTGCCTGGCGGAAGGCCGCCGCACCGGTCCTCGACGTCGATCTCGACGCGACCGGCGACCACGGAGGTCCGGAGCGACACCTGTCCGGCCGCCGGAGTGAACTTGAAGGCGTTCTGCAGCGGAGTGGCGACCGCCCCGCCAGGAATCTGGGGGTCTGCCTCCACGTCGATCGCTCGATCCGTCGGCACGACACTGAGCAGGGCGCCGTCGTCGGCTAGCTCGGCGACCGCCTCGCAGACGTCGCCGTAGTCGTGGACATGCCGCCAAGACTATCTCCTCAGAGGACAGCCACGCGCAATGGACGGAGTCATTGCCTTTTCGGATGAGTCCGAACGAGGCAGTTTGCGAATCGGAGAGCACAATGCGAGAAACCGCCCGAACCCCTTCTCGAAGGTCCGGGCGGCCCGCAGTCGCTCTATGCCGTCAGTTCTTCGGCTTGACGACGATCTCCACGCGGCGGTTCTGCGCGCGACCATCGACGGAAGTGTTGTCCGCGATGAAGTCGCCCGCACCCTTGCCCTCCGCGGTGATGAGATCCGAGGGGATGCCCTTGGTCACCAAGAAGTCGCGCACGGACTGCGCACGGTTCTGCGAGAGAGTCATGTTCATACCGTCGGCCCCGACGTTGTCGGTGAACCCATAGACCGTGATCGGCAGCTCTTTGCCCTTGAGCACTTCGGCGATCTGCTCGAGCTTGGCCATCGCGCCTGGCTTGAGCTCGTACTTGGCCGTCTTGAAGAGCACCTCGCCTGGAAGCGTGATGACCATGCCGCGAGCGTCATCCTTGACGGAGGCGATCCTGGCGATGGTGTCGCGCGCGTCCTTCAGCTTGGCCTCGAGCGCCAGCAGCTGCTGCCGCTGCGCCTCCGCCGTGGCCTTCTGCTGCTCGAGCTGCATCTGCGTCGCTCCGAGCGTCTGCGACATGCCCGACAGCTGACCCTGCGCCGACCGCAGCTGCGCGGTCTTCATCGCCTCGATCTGCGCCATGGTCGCCTGCGCGTCCTGCTGCGACTTCATCGTCGCCGCAACCGACTGGGCCAGAAGGGCCTTGCGGTCGGCGATGATCGCCATGTCGACCGTCGTGGGCGCGTCGGGGTCGTTCTCCCAGGCGCGCTCTGCCTTCTGGAGAGAAACATCGGCCTCGTGCACGTCGGTCGGATCGAGACGCCCAGCGAGGCCATCCCTGGCCGTGTAGTAGTCGGCGCGCGCGTCGACCAGACCCTTCGGGGGTATTCTTTCACCGCCGCACGCCATCACCCCGACGAGGGTGACCGGGACGGCCAAGACTGCGATGCGATTCCAGTTCATGGTTCGATCTCCTTTTTATCGTTCGGGTTGAGGTTACTTCGCCGAGAACTTGGCCAGGTCGTCCTGGGCCTGACGCGCCTGCGTGTCTGCCTCGGCCTGCTTGCCGAGGCTGAGGGCGAGCTGCGCCTCGGAACGTGCGACCTCCGTCAGAGTGGCGGCTCGGTGGTTGTCGTTGCCGATGAGAGCCTTGGCCTTCTGCAAGTCCTCTTCGGCCAGCTGCAGGTGAAGCCTCGCGTCGGGCACGTTGGGTGCCCCTCCCGCCTGTGCGCGTCCTACGTCCCCCTGCGCGGCAGCCCACTCGTTGTTCGGCGGCGGGAAACTGGAAGCGCACGCGGCGACCAGCCCGGCGGACGCGACCATGACAGCAAATACGGCCTTCGGCTTCATTGGCAATTCCTCCTGAGACCGGACCGCGAGAGCAGGCCTCGTGCCGTCGACGGAGCAAGCGACGGTTCGTGGGTCGTTCCGTGCGGTTGACCATCGAAGCGGTCTTCGGGGCATGCGCGCGTGCATGGGGCGACATGGCGCGATGCGACCAAAGCGCCACACGGTCCCCGCCGACGGACGGGCCGGCAAGCGCACGCTTCCGGTGTGCATCGCCGCGTCAGGGAACGAGAAGCGCGTACCCAGGCGCGAGTGGCACGGCGGCTGCGTGGCTGTGGTCCAGATGGAGGGCACCGCATGATCATCGATAGGGCGTCGTTCTTCCTCGCCACGGGGAGCCTGGTAGCTGGTGGCGTCGGTGGATATCTCGTCAGCGACCGCGGGCTGCTGACGGGACCCCATGACGTGGGCGTGACCGAACAGCAGCCACTGCCATCCGTGCCGACGGCGACGCCGCTCGCCGCGCCGACAACGCCGCCCCCACCCGCTTGTGACGACACGGTCGGCACCGCTGGCACCTGCCCTGCCCCGGGGTATTCGTCCGACGAGGGCGATGGTTGTGGGGCGTTGCCCACGAAGCGGTGCCAGGACTTCAAACAAGCGATGAAGCCCCGCGTCGCCGAGCGTGCGGTTGCGTGCCTGAGCGCTCTGCCTCCTGCGCAGCGCTGCGACATGACCCGGATGAATCTGTGCGGTCACGTAGCGCTCATGAACGCGTGCCCCGAGGCGGAGGGGGCCACCGTCGCGGGCGTGGCTCCGACCGACGAGCTGACCACGCGGTGCGCGTCGATCGCGCAAGGGTGCAACGGGATGGCGTTCAGTCCGTCGATGCGCGAGTGTCGCGCGACGCTTGCGGGCCTGACCACGTTCGGTCGCGAGCAGATGGCGTCGTGCATGAAGACGCACTGCGGGGACAAGGGCCTCGTCGGCTGCGAAGCGGTCGTCGATACAAAATGAAGCTGCGCGCGGAAGCACGGCGCGCGCGCCCCAGCGAGGCTAGGTCGCGCCGCGCGTCCGGCGATCACCGAGTGAATGCACACGACACGCAGCTCGGCCCAGCTGGTCCACCCGTTGCAAAGGCTCGCGGCATGAACATCCACTCCTATCGTTCGATTCGTCGTTTCATGTCGAGCGGTCTTGCGATCGCCGCTCTACTCGCCGCGACGCCAGCCAGCGCTCGGGTGACGGCGCGGATCGTATATCCGACGATGACGCTGGGAGTGTCGTTTCTGTAGGACCGAATAAGGAGACTGACGATGACTACTATTTCGAATACGACAGACCACGCCGCGGAGCAGGTGAAGGAAGCGGCTTCGCACGCACGCACGACGTTCCTCGATCTCTCCACGCAGGTGATGAAGCTCATCAACGGCGCGCGTGAGGCCGAAGGACGCGGTGTCGAGGCGGTCCTCGATCGACTGGGCTTGCAGCGCCGGACGAGCGCGCTGGGGCCCGTGCTCTGGTTCGCGGTGGGCGCTGCGGTGGCGGGTACGTCGGTGGTCCTGATGACGCCGACGTCGGGCAAGAAGCTGCGTCGGCGCATCGCGCGCTTCCTGGGCGGGGAGGTCGAGGCGGTCACCACGGAAGCCAAAGAGACCAAAGAGCACACGGAAGACGGCATGAAAAAGATGCCCAACGGAGCCAACCACCCCGGTCGGGTGAGCTGAGCCGCACCGAGCCGGACAATGCGCCTTGCTCGCCTCCCGCTACCAGGTACGGTCGCCCGGTGGTGATGAAGGCCATCCGATGACTACGCTGGAACGCTTGGAGCTTCGTGGGACACGAGTGCTCGTCGTGGACGACGATGCGGACAACCGCGAGATGCTCGCGATGATCCTCGAGCATAGCGGCGCCGTGGTCGCCACGGCCGACTCGGCCAGCGAGGCGCTGCGCGTGCTGGAGAAGGAGCATTCGCAGGTGCTCATCTCGGACATCGGCCTGCCGGATGAGGACGGCTACAGCCTGCTGAGGAAGATCCGGGCGCTGTCGAAGGCGCGTGGGGGGGAGATCCCGGCCATCGCCCTGACGGGTTACGGTAGCCAGGAGGATCGTGCCCAGGCCAACGCGGGGGGCTTCCAGGCGCACCTGACCAAGCCCGTCGCCCTCGACGAGATGCTGGCGGCGATCGTTCGCGTCCTGCAGTCCCCGCCCAGCCTCTAAGGGCGCTCACTTCGGCTGGCACCAGCACGCCACACCTGTGGCGGGCATGCACTGCACCTCCGGGGAGCGTGTGCTAGGACGACCTGGGGTTAAGTCGTTGGAATCACAAGGGTGAGGCACAAGAATGCCTCACCGGCACGGCTTCTGCTCACGACCTGGGACCCACGCGGGCAAGCCGCGGTCAACAGCCGGAAGGAAGGGTGCCTAGTGGACCGACGCGTTCTCATCATCGACGACGAGCCGAGCATGCTGGAGATGCTTCGGGCCGAGCTCGAACGCCGCAACTACCAGGTCGTCACCCAGACCTCTCCGGAGGCCGCCCTGCGGAACCTCGCCGAGCAGGATTTCGGCGTCGTGCTGAGCGATCTCACCATGCGCGGGATGAGCGGCGTCGACCTGTGCCGGGAAGTCGTCACGCTGCGCGAAGACACGCCGGTCATCGTGATGACGGCGTTCGCGAGCATCGAGTCGGCCATCGCGTCCATCCGCGCTGGCGCCTACGACTTCGTGACCAAGCCGTTCGACCCCGACGATCTCGTCATGACCATCGAACGGGCGCTCCGGCACCGTGAGCTCCGCGAAGAGGTCAAGCGGCTCCGCCGCGCCGTCAGCGAGCTGCAGCCCTTCGACGAGATGATCGGCGAGAGCGCGGCGATGAAGAAGATGTGCCAGGTGGTCGCCCGCGTGGCCGAGAGCGAAGCGACGGTGCTCGTCACCGGCGAGAGCGGCACCGGCAAGGAGCTCGTGGCGCGAGCGCTCCATACGCGGAGCACTCGAGCGAACGGGCCCTTCGTGGCCATCAACTGCGCCGCGATGCCGGAGGCGCTCCTCGAGAGCGAGCTATTCGGTCACGTGAAGGGAGCGTTCACGGACGCGCGCGCGGCGCGCCCAGGGCTCTTCGCGAAGGCCAGCGGTGGCACTCTCTTCCTCGACGAGATCGCCGAGATGCCCATGGGCATGCAGGCCAAGCTGCTGCGCGCGGTTCAGGAGCGCGTGGCCCGGCCGGTCGGCGGCGACACCGAGATCCCGTTCGACGCGCGCATCGTCGCCGCGACGAATCGCGATCTGGAGCTGGAGGTCGAGCAGAAACGCTTCCGCGAGGACCTCTTCTACCGGATCAACGTTGTGCACGTTCAGGTCCCCCCGCTGCGCATGCGCGAGAACGACGTCCTTCTCCTCGCGCAGAGCTTCCTCCAGCGGGCTCAGTCGAGCGGACACACCCGGGTCATCGGGATCAAGAGCGCTGCGGCAGAGCGACTAGCCAGCTACCCGTGGCCCGGGAACGTTCGAGAGCTCCAGAACTGCATCGAGCGCGCTGTCGCACTCGCGCAGTTCGACCACATCGGCGTCGACGACCTTCCGGAGCGTATCGGCCAGTACAAACCTTCGCGGATCTCCCTCGCCATCGAGGGCGCGGACCCGGCGACGTTCCTGCCCATGGACGAGGTCGAGCGGCGCTACATCGGTCAGGTGCTCGACGCCCTCGGCGGCAACAAGGCGTCGGCGGCGCGTGTGCTCGGCATGGACCGCCGGACCCTCTACAGGAAGCTTGAGCGCTGGGGAAAGGACGGCGGCCCGCCATCGCGAGAGGAAATCCCCCGTCCACTCGAGGGAATCGAGGGGAGGCGTCACGATGCTGCCTGCTGAGACCGGGGTGGCGACGGCGACCGAGCCGTCCGCCCCCACCCCGGTGGAGACGATCTCGCCAAGGCGCGCTCCCGATCTCCTGTCCAGCGTGTGTCACGACCTCAAGGACCCACTGGCCTCCATCGTGATGGGCGCGGGCTTCTTGCGTCGATCCCTGCCGTCGGAAGACCTGCCCGCGCAGCGGGTGGTCGAGGCCATTCACCGCGCGGCCGATCGCATGAGCCAGCTCATCACGAGCTTCGCCGACCTCGCGCGCCTGGAGACGCACGAGCTCACCCTGGATGTCCGGCCTGAGGACACGGGTGCCATCGTGAAGGCCGCCTTCGAGCTGTTCGTCGCGGATGCGAAGGCGCAGAACATACCCGTCTCGCTAGAGCTAGAGCCCGGGCTCCCGACGCTGCCGTGCGACCGTGAGCGGGTGCTACAGATCTTCCGTCACCTGGCCGCTTCGGCCCTGCGGGTCGTGCCCGAAGGCGGGAGCATGGCCATCGTCGCCGATACGGTCGCCGGAGGCGGCGGGGTGCGCATCGAGGTGGTCGCGAAGCGCGGTCGTGCGCCGGGGTCCCGATCCATCGCCTCGGAGCCGCCCAAGCCGGCGCTCGCGCTGGCGAGAGGCTTCATCGAATTGCACGGAGGGAGCCTCGCTGTCGTCGGTGATGGAAACACCCTCACGCTATCC
>Ga0182030_10027597_pt1 | contig 10202 bp, 8 predicted proteins | sample 812S3MmetaG_FD_121299 | JGI IMG/M metagenome (GOLD analysis project Ga0182030, IMG submission 121299) | Permafrost microbial communities from Stordalen Mire, Sweden - 812S3M metaG (Illumina Assembly) | ecosystem: Environmental > Terrestrial > Soil > Wetlands > Permafrost | place: Sweden... | reverse complement strand
ATGATCAAGTCGCTGCTTCGACTTCAACTTCAGACATTGATGATTTGCTAGAACTGGCTGACCAGGCGCCTAGACGTGCAACCCAATCTCAGTTTGCGAATGTTCCCCAACCGGACGTTGACTCATATGTCGCGCCAGAGGTATCGGCACCAGCTGTACATTTTGGTAAGTGTCGAGATTGTGGTGCAGCTCTCGAGTCAGGGTCTCGCTTTTGTGGCGAGTGTGGTGGTGCACAGCCAGCAGAGGTCGCAGCGGTACTAGTAGTGACATTGCCTCCAGTTATCACCAAGTGCCCAGCATGTGGTGTTTATCTGGAGAAGTCTGCCAAGTTTTGCGGCGAGTGTGGAACGCCCAGACCATTCGATGTTACGGCTCTGGGAATTCCTGCCGAGCAACTGGCCGCGGTGCCTCAAGAAGCTCTTTCCAACGGTGACGCCTTCAAGAAATGGATGGCTGCCACCAATCCTCAAAAGCGTCAATCGTGGATGGTGCAGGTTTTGAAATTTCTAGAAGGTTGATGCTTGTGAGTCGATTTGAATAGTTTTACTGGGTTCAGTGAGACCACAATAAAGGTACCCAAGTTAAATGATTTTTGCTGCCACCGCGGGTGGTGGCATTCACGGCAAATTTTTTTAACAGAACATGGAAGCGAGCAAAACCAGATGGTTTATGACCCTGATGTGTTTGCCCGCATCCTTTTCGTTCAACTTATCCTGCGTGTTCGCTCAGAATCTGGGCGAACTCGAATACATCGACAAAGCGGTTGTATAGCGGCGTTGGCGCCACTCGGATGATGTTTGGTTCTCTGAAGTCGCAGATAACGTTGCGATCGGCAAGTGTTTTGACCAGGTTCTTTGGATTTCCTTTCACTGTTAAAGATAATTGACAGCCGCGCTCCCCAGGGTTTCGCGGAGTAGTAATCGATACGTAATTTGGCAACTGGTCGAGCAAAAATTCCAGATAGCCAGTCAAAAGTACGCTTTTCTCTCGCAGAGCAGGCATGCTCGCCGAATCGAATAGTTCGAGTGACGCGCGAAGCACTGCCAGAGGTAAGATTGGCGGATTGCTCAACTGCCAACCTTCGGCCGTTGGGATCGGGTCGAACTGGCGACCCATCTCAAAGCGCTTTTCTTTGTTGTGCCCCCACCAACCAGTGAGGCGATGCAGCTTTCTGTTGGTGACATGCTTTTCGTGGATGAAACAACCGGCAAGTGTGCCAGCCATGCCGTTTAAATATTTGTATCCGCACCACACACCGAAGTCGACGTTCCAATCATGAAGAGACAGCGGCAGATTACCGGCACCGTGAGCTAGATTTACGCCGAAGTTTGCTCCAGCGGCATGTGCCGCTTCGGCAATTTTCGCCAGGTCAAATGCCTGCCCTGTCAGATAATTGACGTCTCCCAGCAGAACGAGAGCAAGTGAGTTGCCTTCTCGAGCGATGGTCTCAAGGATGTCTTCTGTGCGCAGTGTTTTCTCGCCATCGCGAGGTTTAATTTCGACAACCGATTCTGGTGGGGCAAAATTGTGAAGTTGCACCTGCGAATCGACGGCGTATTGATCCGATGGAAACGCGCCGCCCTCGATAATAATTTTGTGCCGCTTTGAAGTGGGTCGATAGAAGGTGATCATCATCAAATGGAGATTGACGGTCAAGGTGTTCATCACCACCACTTCTTCTGGCTTGGCGCCCACTATGCGAGCCATTGGCTCGGTGAGGAACTCGTGATAGGGTAACCACGGATGACGCGCCATCCAGTGCCCTTCTACGCCCAGATCCGCCCAATCTTCAAGTTCGGCAAGAACATATTCGCGGGCTTTCTTTGGCTGTAATCCCAGTGAATTTCCACAGAGGTAGAGGCAGGCCTTTCCATTTTTGTCTCTGGGGAACAAGAAATCGTCGCGGTACTGAGCGAGCGGATCTTTAGCATCCAACCCGCGGGCAAAATCAAGATTGTTTTCGAATGCAGAAACCTTTGTAGTTTTTAGTGATACGCCTGTGTTCCGTTCCATGTACCTCTCCTTGAAGTTACTTTTCATTGCCCATCGGTCCAGAGTCCTTTGAGCAATAGGGATTTTCTATGCCTGTTACGGTTAGCCCTGCGCAGACACTCGAAGATCTAGAAGAAAATTTGACGACTTTAATCCTACCGTTATTTTACTCTTGAGCCAAGCAATTTTTTTCGACGATCGAATCGTTGTCCTTAATGAATTGCCAACTTCTCCTTTTATGCATAACAATGCTAATGTCCCAGGAACACGCGATGTTTTTGATTGAGTTAGGAAGGGTTTGGCGCGAGAGTCGGCAGACAGGTTCTTTATTGGTTTGATGTCTCCGCAGCAATCAATGAATTCGTTCCTGATAACTTTCCGATTTTCATTTGGCAAATAAAAGGATCTGAAAATGGAATCTATGGATTTCCGGCCATTGATGGACCAAATGGAGGATTCAAGATTGCCTCTGAAGATTACACAGATATTGTTACTCCGGATTCCGTCCAAACTAGACATCAGCGCATTCAAGCTCGACAGATTGCTCAGTGCATCTGGTAGCGGTTTTTGCTAATCGATAAACTTTGCTTGGCGCTGACAGCGAACCGGCCGTGCCGGTAGAATGTTGTCTGAAAAGGCTGCACCTCAGTGCACAAGTGTCGCGATTGTGGCGCAGCGCTTGAGTCTGATTCTTGTTTTTGTGGTGAGTGCGGTCGTGCACAGCCAGCAGAGGTGGCAATGGCGCCAGTTGTGACCCTACCGCCTGTTATCACAAAGTGTCCTGCCTGTGGCGTTTATCTGGAGAAGTCAGCTAAATTTTGTGGCGAGTGTGGAACGCCCAGACCATTCGATGTTACGGCTCTGGGAATTCCTGCCGAACAATTGGCGGCGGTGCCAGAAGAAGCACTTTCTAATGGAGATGCCTTTAAGAAGTGGATGGCTGCCACCAATCCGCAAAAGCGTCAATCGTGGATGCTGCAGGTCTTGAAATTTTTAGAGGGTTGATCAGTAGAACCATCTTTGATTGACATACACACCCACCTGGATCCGGAAAGGCTTGCGCTGGCAATTCGTCGATGGTTTAACGAAAACAGCAGCTGGAATTTAATGGGATTAAGCTCGATTTGCTGTAATTTTCGCCTTCAAGTCGTGCACTAATTCCAAGAGTTTTTTTCTTGTCGTTTCGATGTCGCCGCTGTTGTCGATCACTGCATCAGCACGGCTTGCTTTTTCGCTTTGCGGCAGCTGGGCTTTCAAGCGTGAATCGATTTCTTCTTCACTAAAATTATTTCGTGCTTTCAAACGTTCTCGAAGAATTTTTTCGTCGCATGTGACCGACCAGACCTGGTCGTACTTGCGTGGTCTTGCTGTCTCAAAAAGGAGTGGGATCAATAGCGCCACTATATCTTCATTTTGACTTTCAATCCATCTAGTGCAGTAGCGATGAACCGCCGGATGCACTATTTGCTCCAGTTTCGTGCGGGCGTCTGGATCCGCGAAGACGATTGCACCAAGCGTCTGGCGGTCGATCATAGTCAAACCAGTCTCGTCCTTTTTGACGACCGTTTGGCCAAAAGTAGACGCGATTTGGCCAATCACTTCCTGATCATCCTTAAACAGTGAATGTACCACTGTATCTGAATCCAGGATCGGTATGTCACACTCAACCAGACATTTGCCAACTAGAGATTTGCCACTACCAATAGTGCCCGTAATCCCTAACACAAATGGTAACTTTTTTTCAGCAACAGACATTATAAAAGTCCCTTTCCATCTACTAAAGATGCGGCTTGATTGAGTAAATTGTCCAGCAATAGAAGCTTTTTCCCTTTGCTGTCTGGTTCAACGCAGGCTTTGACGATAGTCTTATCGTCGGCTATTTTTTTTAGCACAAAAACAAAGACACTGCGTCCTGCCGTTGCGTCTGTTAATCTAGCTCCCAACTGCCCTGCTGGCAAGCTCTGCCCAATGATTTGAAGACCATTTGTCTGGCACGCCTGGATTAGAGCATTCAAAGAATCCTGAACCGATCCGTTCATCATGAGATTTGGATGTTTGCCGCTTTGACCATCATACCCTTCTAGTGAAAGCTTATAGGCCTTGCTGCGCCACGATAAATTGGGACGTATTACAGGATTACTTAGTTGAGGTAAAACAAGATTTTCGTTGGCTGCAGGCAGCGGTGGTCGTGATAGCGTATCTGGTGGCATCGTCGAAGGTTGCGATAGTGGTGCCAGATTGTTTGCGTCCGATTCGTCCTGGGGCTGCATGGTGTCATCGCTTTGCAAACTTGACATTGGTTTTGAAGACGACGCTGGCGGCGTGCTTATATTATTGGTGGTTGCTGTCGGTGTAGGTGTTTTTCCTTGAGTCGACGGAATCTGCTGATTGGCTGGAACGTAGCGAGACGAAGCTGCACTTGCTGGAGTTGTATAGGCACCGGTTGCAGGGTCAAAATTGCGAATGCGCTGGAACTGCGTCTGCTGCGCATCTGCGCATGCAGGCGTTATTAAAATTGCAATGATGGTAAGGGCTGTTGATTTTGTCACAATCTCTTCTATTGTCAATAATGGATAATTATTCAGTTGCCAGTTGAAAGCAGAGATTTTACTCTCTTTGATGATACGACCTTTTGAGTTTTTAGAGATTGACCATGGTATTTACGATGCATTTTTTCAAGTTTAAGCCTCGCCCGTCTCTTTTTTGTTTGATGGCGTTGTTGATAGCACAGTGCTCAGGCTCTGGAAGGCTTCTTCAAGGCACTGTCGCATTCGCTGCCGACGCTGATTCCGCTACGGCAGTCCCTAAGCCCTCGATGGATAAATCCGGCACCGCCAAAATGTTCTTACGTGGCGGCGAATTGGAGGCTGAAAGAAGTAATTGGGAGGCTGCAGTCGAGAAGTTCAAGGAAGCGCTCAAGCTAGATCAAGACAGCGCTTTAGGCCACTATGATCTTGGCGTTGCGCAATTTCATTTAGGACAATTGGAATTAGCCTCTCAAGCAGAAAAGCGAGCGATTGTACTCGATCCCAAGCTTATAGATGCTTACATTCAACTGGCATCGATTTTGTCCAGGTTAGCTGACTATTCAGGCGCTGAGCAAATTTTGGAGCGCGCTTTGAAGGTGGATGAGCATTGTCAAATTGCCAGAGATAGTTTGAACGAGATTTGTCGACTGAAAAAGAGTAATCTGACTTTGTTCCGTGAAAGTGAAGCTGACAGTGAAAGCGCTAATAAGCGTGGCGATAATTCAGTTGAACCGACTGTGCAACAGACAAAATTGAAGCATTCGAGCTAAATAGGTCGAAATAAGTTGTTTGAGCTTTGCCGAAGTTACAGTATAGTTGTCATATGACTGCTTCGGAAGACGTTTTCATGCGGCAAATTGCACTAGAAATCTCGTTAGCAATTCTGTTTTTGACTCCGTCAACAGCGTTTGCTGCTACTGTGTCAAATGCATCGAAGCCCCAGGACAACGGGCAGAAATATTTTGCGCAGGCGCAAATTCTTTTGAGAAATGGCAACTACAAGCAAGCTGAAATAGAGTTGCGTCGGTGCGTTGCAGAACGTTCAGATGTGGCTTTATCGCATTATTATCTTGCTAACACACTCGTGCATTTGCAGCGGCACGATGAAGCAATCGAAGAATTTAGGCGGTCGTACAAGCTAGATCCGTATGGTCCGACATCGGGATACTGCCGCAAAGCTCTCATAACTTACGGTCAGAAGTCGCCGGCAGATGAAAGTCCTGTTGAAGCTGACGGAGAAATGGAGGCTGTAACAGCCATTGAGCATTACAATAAGTCATCGAAGACGGAAAAGAAGCCAGACTCAGCCAGAATTGTCGTAATGAAAAGTCAGGCAGAGCGCGAAAAGCTAAGACACCAGGAATTTGCCGATTCGCTGGTTAAATCAGCCAATCTGATAGGCGACGTCGAAGCGCGTGAAATCCGCAATCGTGCCAAAGAAGATGTCGACAATATTATCAATGGCGCTCAGAACCTCATTCCAGCCAGACAAATGATGCAAGCTGAGCGCGCGACGCAGATTCGCAAAAATGCCGAAGAGATGGAAGTAATTGTTAAAGACAGAGCCGCCAAGCGTTCGCAGCAATATAGTCAGTGGTCGAAGGAGAAAGGTGAATTGCTCGATGAAACTGTGTCGAACATTCAAAATCAACTAAAGAGCAAAACCCTGCCTGGCACGCCGAAGTTAAATGAAATTGGCACTGATTTATTTGTCCGCAATTATGAACAATCTTCCACATCAGCTTCAGCTCGACCAGCTTTAGTCAAAGTCAATTCAGACAACAACACTAATGGCGAAAATACTCCCGCTAGCGTGACGGTCGGAGATAGCAAAAGCGCTGCAAAACGACCAGACGAAGTGCGCGCAGCTCCGGCTGTGCAGAACAATCATTTACCAATTACGTCGCGCACTGTTCATGGGCAAATCGTGCCCCCGATGTGAATTGGTCAATAGTGCCATATGTGGTGGCAGTTCGAAATTGTTTCTTGTGCGCCTTTTTTTATCTTTATTTACGATTTGACAGCGAGAGCAGCTTTGCCTATGATTCATTTAGTCTCGGTTTGGACGAAGCTTCAAAAGTTTTGTCCTTATAATCGAGTCTTCGGGGTTCCGTCTCGAGACGAAGACGTATACTTATGAACTAGGTGTTAGCCAGGATTCGCCACTATCGCGAATCGTTGAAGAGCAATCGACAACAAGCGCATCAGAGTAGGAAACGGCAAAGCGTTAAGGAGGTTCCCCACCTGGAAATTCCGGGTCAAAACTCGCACCGCTCCAGGCCGAGACGCCATATTAAAAATTGAATTGTTCACATTGTCGCATTACTGCATGCGCGGCAGATTTTATTGGTCCAATTTCGCTGCAGAAGCAGGAATATCTAAAGGTCTCGTCAAAGTACTGACCGAATGAATCTGTACACGATCGTGAATGCGCTGAACAAGTGGCGGTAAAGTTCCTTTTTGAGGCACTCCCAGCTGCCCTCCGGCTTTGATTTCGTTGCCATGATTAATCAGCACACTGTTAATTTCTCTAATGGCTCGTTCTTCTGTCGCGGGTCTTCCGGCACTGCCCAGACGAGCCAGTAAGCCTGCTTTTTGCTTGTTACTCATGGCGTCAAACATCTGTTTGATGCGTCCATCTTGCAACAACGCCAGTCTGCTTTTATCCAGCACACCGTTTTGTCCTGTCAAAGCATCGCTGACATAAGTGAGCCCTTCGTGTTGGAAACGTAAAGCGCCAATTTCGGGTACGAATCTCAGTGCTTCACCTCTGTGCACTGCACCGAGATGGGTTGTCACTCCTGTGGCTGCGGTTCGTTCTTCTGCGGCTACTGACGCGCCCACTTTATCTACCGCCCAGCGGAAAATTGTCTGATCGGCTGCACGTTGAACGACGGTACTGAAGTGTTTTGTATCGCCTACTTCGATGAAAACTGCCTTGAGATAACCAATCGATTTATCGATGCTCACCGCGTAATCACGATATCCTTCAGGATGCAATGAATCAGGTTTGGCCGCTTCCTTTAGGGACCACTCCTTAAGTGTTTCCAGTTGTTTGATCTGAGTCGCTGGCGTTGCTTGCACGATGTCTGGAAATGGAGTTTTGCCAGCGGTGAAAAATGCTGGTGCATGTGTGAGATCTGTCAACTGAGTGGCAAGGTCTTTTTTGAAAATGGCGGCGTCTGGATTTTCGACATCCAGTCTGCCCATGCTATCGAACCAGCGATCATTAAAACCGATCAAGCCCTGGGTTTTCACCTTCGCAATGTTTTTATCGCGCATAAGACCGGCTATGTCTTCTGAAAATTCTTTGTCCTCAGTCATTGTCCGCTCTCTGATGCCTGCGCGTCTGACGTTAGGCGACTCACCAGCAGGGCGAATTCTTTTGGCTTCTGTGCCTGAATAATCTATGAAGTGGGCTTGTCCAGTACCTTCGTGGACAAATATGGCATCAGCCCCGCCCCTATCGCTGGCAGATGATATCTGAGTGGAAAAAAATCTCCATTGTTGATCGATCAGCCCTTGTTTTTTTAGATCTGGCAAAACATCGTTTCGAATCAAATTACTCATGTAGTCTTGACTGTCGGCATTGCGATTGATAGCGCGTTGTTGTGATTCCCACTTCGCTACAACTTCTTGAGCTGGATTTGCAGTTGTTTCTTTAGCGGCAGCAACATGTTCCAAGTTAGGCATTATTGCCCGGTCCGCTTGCAATGCCCTTAAATCGTTACTTGGCTGAGTACCTAGCGGTACCCAGGCCTCAGTATCACCTTTTAAAAATCGACCAATACGTTGTAAAAATGGTTCTGGAGTTTCGGATAAACCAAGAGTCTGACGTGCTTTGTCAAAATTTAAAAAAATTGGACCATTTTGTTGCGCGAAAATACCTTTGCTTTGGCAGCCGGCAGGAAGGTCGCAAGTAGCGATACGGTCCGCTCCAGTTGTGGCTTCTGGCGCTATTGGAGAGTGTCCAGTTAGCAATTTGATATCGGCACCAGATCTTGGATCTGTCACTTCTAAAACGTCAGATGTGACTTTATTGGCACGCAATTCAGCAATTAAAGATTCTACTTTTTCAGGGGCGTCAAGCACTTTCATTTCTAGCATCGCATTTGGTGTCTTAGCTATGCCAAGCGTTCTTTCTAAGATCGAGGCGCCGCTCGCTGTTATTTTTTCAGCGACAGAAGCCGGCATGTAGTGCCGCAAAGCAAGGGCGGTGGCGCCGATAGCTGCCGTGACAATGGCCACTTCGGTATCTTTTTTATGTGTTATGACGAAATTATAGGCATCGCTCACTAAACTGTGGTGGACGGCAGCTTTATCGTGGCCCTTTTCCTGCGCCTCTGCAGGATGTGCAAAGAGCTTTATGTCTTGGGTTGTGTTGATTGATGGTGTATCGCCATGAGCCATTTGGGTTACCGTTTTATCTGCGTCGGAATAGATATCAAGACATATACGTTAACAGCGATTTTATGGACATCTTGCCTGGCTGACACTGGTGAAAATACGCAGATCGTAAATTTATGTTGAAGGTTGAGGCGCTTGCCTGGCTGGATGTCGGCGAATTACACCCGTCTGCTTGCACCGTTTGTGGTGCGCAAGCCATACTCTTGTGCGCTTTTAGTTATAATCCTGGGCATGAAATTGCCATCCTATTTATGCGCACTGCCAGACCTGGATGCCACTTCCTCTTTTGCCTACGCACTGGCCGAATGCATCGAAGACAGGGCAATCATTGCGCTCAATGGACCAATGGGTGCAGGTAAGACGCATCTGGTCCAGTTCATCGCCGAGGCTTTGAACATCGATGAAGTCGTGAATAGCCCGACTTTCACTATGCTCAATGAGTATCATTCTGGGCGCATACCACTCTTTCATCTGGATCTTTACCGGCTTTCGCAGGCCCAAGCGGCTTTTGTTGCGCCGACTCTTTTCATTGAGCTGACAGAAATCATGGAGCAAAGCGGTCTGGTCATTATCGAATGGGCTGAGCTTTTAGATTTGCCTCAGTTTGCTCGTTCGAATTTCGTTTCGCCTCGGGATCATTTGCTTCTCGAAATGAGTTATGACAAAAGTGTGTCGGACCCTGTCAAGAAGTCTGCGCAGGATGAGAATGAGGTTACTGATGAGCTTAACAATTGTGAAAATGAGGCGCGAAAAATCTTTATACGCCCAAATGGTGAGGCTTCAGGGCACCTTTGCGAGAAATTGGCAAAACGAATAGGTGCTATGGTTGATATCTCGATGAGGCGCATTTAAGGAATCCGCAATGCATGAAAACCTGGTCCTAAGCCCACAAAAACAGGCACTGACTACTGTCTAGGCTTTGTAATGTTGGCCAGTACCACCTTTTCAGGATCTCTATAAACTGCGTGTTATACTCGGACCTCGTGACCATATCTTGACAGGTGCCGAGAGGTGCCCGCTCTAACGTGAAAAAAGTTGCAAATATGTCTAAATCACTCGTAATTGTTGAATCCCCGTCCAAAGCTAAGACGATCGGCAAGATTCTGGGCAAAGATTTCCAGGTGAAAGCCAGCGTCGGTCACATCCGCGATTTGCCACGCAATAAGCTGGGCGTAAACGTGCGCAAAGATTTTGAACCTTTATATGAGATTCTGCCGGATAAAGTAACGACTGTCGAAGAGCTTCGCGAAGCCGCAAAGAACGCCGACCAAGTCT
>Ga0182030_10027595_pt1 | contig 10202 bp, 14 predicted proteins | sample 812S3MmetaG_FD_121299 | JGI IMG/M metagenome (GOLD analysis project Ga0182030, IMG submission 121299) | Permafrost microbial communities from Stordalen Mire, Sweden - 812S3M metaG (Illumina Assembly) | ecosystem: Environmental > Terrestrial > Soil > Wetlands > Permafrost | place: Sweden... | reverse complement strand
TCTCTGTTGCGATGATGTAGGCGGATTCTATGGCTATTTGGTCACAAGACCAGGAGGGGGAACTTCAGAAGGTGCTTAAGATGATAGTTGATAGGGTGGTTGGGAGTGATAAGTATCTAAATGGGGGTTCTCAGCAAGTGAGGATAGAATGATGGAGATCAGCGGAAAATCGGTGATCTCGTTTGACACAAAGAGAGGTAGATAGAAAGGTATCACTTCACCGCGCATTCGAGTAATTCCTTGAGAATGGTGTGTTTAAACAACCAATCATCCCCGAAGAAGCCTGTCTCAGCCATGATATTTGTTTTCTTCCAGAAAGCTCTTCGGCATTCTGCCTGATGAAATATCCCACCTTGTTACAAGAACAAGTTACCGAACCTCAAGCATATTGGTACGGTACAACCTCCGAAGGCGTGGGATGCTTTGTACCTGAGGTTTATTCCCGAGTCCCCGACCAATTATATTCAAGTCAACTTGAAGCCCAGAAGACCCTGCATTCCTTCCCCCGCGAGCCGAACTTAGAGTAGAGCCCGGGTCCATCGGATAGCTTTACCGGTGTCATATATAGTTGTACCAAGGCGTGCTAGCAGTACATAGCGGCCAGCTTGTGACAAACCAAAAAGCCACTAGAAGGGCGAAACTTATGCTAGAGTCCGCCATAGTGAAGTAGAAGATGGCAATTTGAGGTGAGTTTACTCCCTATACATGGAATTCCCAGCGCAATTGCCATGTGTGAAAATGAATGGCAGGAAATGGTGCAAGGACAGTGCGATGATCGGAGCGGTCTTTAGTTGCCGATTAGCGCACCAATATCACGGGACAGTGGGGCACAGCACTGCCTCAGACAGACCCTCGATGCTCTGCGCGCTGATTTGGCGATAAGCAAAGCTGGCGGCGCCACCCGTACAGGCCGAGTAACTATGTATCTCCTCACGCGCAGACCAGCTACACAAAACGTTCTTCTATTGTCCCACAATAATCAATTTGTATACACAACACGAACAATACCTCTGACCTGCATTAAGCAATACAATAATGGATGTCACCAGACTTCTGAGGCCTCCTGCAGGCTACGACCCATCGAACATGACCAGCCTAGCAGAGGAAAACGAACGATTGCGACGCCTCCTAAGTGCCATGGTACGAGCATGCAACAGCACAAAAAAAGAGCTCGAATCCGTCAGAGAAGCTCTCGGATTCAACAAATCACCTCTCCCATTCCTCCAATTTCCTCGAGAAGTCAGAGACCAAATCTATCTCTATGCATTACAAGCCTCTGTCAACGTGCAAACCGAACCACGATCAATAGCCTGCCTAAACACAGGAAGTCTGCAGTGGAAACCACCTACTCCAGGGCTCTGTCTCACGAACAAGCAAATCCTTCGAGAAGCAAACGAAATTATGTATTCTTGCAATACATTCCATTTCTCGTCGCCAGGCGTGTTCCTGCGGTTCGAAGAACAAATCGGGAGTTGGAATCGCGATCTCGTTCAGCGGATTGAGATCTTGACGACGAACTTCCCAGAGGATACGATGATGGATCCGGATCTAGTTGCACCGTGCGATTATTCGGCCGTGCCTGCTCATTGGGTTAAAGCGTTCAATAGATCGAGGCTGAACAGTATTGCTCAGATGACAATTGCGGGGGAGCAGAACAGCACGTTTCCACTCGATGACGATTGGGCTTTGATGGAGATGCCTGAATGTTTGAGGAAGGCTATAATATGTGTTTTTGAAAGGAATAAGAGGGATAATTTCACTCCGAGGTTGGTGTTGAAGGGATTTGAGAGATCGGAAAGAGAGAAGTTCCCGGCGAATTGGACGGTTGTGACTACCGCGGGGTATTTTGAACCAGACAAAACCCTCAACTACGATTGATGACCTTGAAATGGATCGGATGTTGGGAAATGGAGTTTGTGTGGGAGTCCTCGGAGATTTGGGTTATTAGATATGGGGAGTTCTTAGAAGGGAAAAACAGGTTTGGCCGGAAGGAAAATGATATATGTTGGCTAGCTCTGATTATATGGGAAGTATGGATCGGTCTCTACATTTTATGAGGGAAAGGCTATCTGTTATTCAAGATACCGGGGTACGGGAACACTCGGGGAAAGCGATGCATCTGGCGTTACCTTGGCATCTTTTGGGGTTTGGAGTTACACGTGACTAGAAGATATATGTTAGTCCTTACGAGGATATTATAGTGAAGCTGGCTCCGACTAGCTGTAGATATTTATATATACGTTTAGCTTGGAAATATGACAAAGCGTTCCTACCCTATACCTTTTGCTTCATCAAAGGAGTTCGGATTGTGGATTTAGTGCATAAATGATAGTTCCGAGAAAATAGATCTCCGTCTATTGTTTCCATCGTTGGAACTTACATTAGATAAACTTCGAGTAGGAATACTTTCTTCTTTTCCCTATTAGACTAGATTTTAAGGCTCGTCTGAGTTGTGTTCACTTAGTCCATACTTGTCGCACCTAGTGGAGTTCATACTTTGGGTCAAGAGCGGTAAATTCAAGCTATCCACCCATTATTCAAGACTTTCATTCTCCTCTACCCTATTCGAAATTTGTGCAAATAAATTACCGGCTTCCCGTAACACCCGCCGTAAAAGCCCCCACAACTGACCCGCTATTCATCGCCCCCGTCGCCACAGCCGTCGGTTTCCACCCCTCATCTGTCAACCTCTCCTCCTGTTCCACCTTCCCACCAACTACTGTCCCATTACTCGCCTGATCTGGAATAACCCAACAACTCCACCCTCTTGTTCCCGGCCCCGTAAACTTTTGCCCACCTTCGCAATCGAAATCTAGTACGCCCTCGCAAGCGCCAATGCGGCCGGATTCGGGAGTTACGAAGCAGTTTGCGTAGCGTTTGCCTTCACGCGTGATGTATGCTTGTTCTGAAAAGTAGTCGTGAATTTGCAGGGCGTCGACGCCGGCAAGAGAGAATAGGGCATGGTTCGACGCATCGGTTGCGCGGTAGCACCACTTAGGAGGTCAATTAGAGATCTTATTCCCAATCCAGCGAAAAGATGAGCACGCATAATAGTTCGAGCAGCTAGTAAAGAAGCTACTTTTAAAGCATCATTTATATAATTTTAAAGAAAAACGGACTGGGAGAGGAAACAGGTTTACATCAAGAGCCGTAGAATACTTCGGCTGGTGCATCTTGTAATTTGTGAGACCTTTGACACGTACTTCAAGTGGCTTCTCGGCTTCTGAAGGTAACCAGGCTATAAAGGTCATCGAAGGAGGCCAGAAGACATCGCCAAGGTAGATTGGAATTGTGGGGTCTAGCTGTGGTTGTGTTGAGAGAGCGTTGTTGTCTGCGAGGATTGTGGTGAGGAGGGGCAGGAGAACGAGGAGGGAGAGCATCGTGAATGAGGACAAGTTGAAGACCTTTGCTACGTAATATGAGAGAGATCTTGCAGAAAACACGGAATATCGCCACCCTTGAGAACGGCAGAGTTGCGACAGCAAGATCTAATATCTTCAATTGAGAGTTGAAGAAACGTGTACTCAACTTTTCACGACCGGCAATCATAGTGAAGCCGGACATTAGATATTTAAGCCTATGAGAAATGACACTCATCACGCACTGCCATTGGATACCACTTGATTTATCCGCGCAGTTAGTAGATACATATAGATTAAGTTGTGGCAATGGAGGAAAGTTGACAGCTTGTCACAGTGAGGCGGGGCCCCCGCGTTTCGGATAAAAGCTCCTTGAAGCCGGGTTCGGCATTGCCTGAAATCGACTATTTAAGGCAACCCGAGTCTTCCAGCTATGAACTCTGTTTAGTGATCTGAGGAGAAAATGAAGTTATTGATGAATTATTATATTGGAGAACGAAGATATTTTCGCCAGCATGAGTCACTTGCAGACCACCTCCCTAATCTGGTATTTCTCGAGTCGTGGCGCTGACAAAGCCCCGTAGCACGGAATTCGGAACTAGAGTCCATAAAACGGTATATCATAAAGGTCTTCCCATCTCCAGCTCACAACGAGTGGAATATCGTATAATAACATGATATATCGTCACCATGGCACTCACACTACGCAAGGCAACCCTCTCCGACGTCGCCACCATGACAGAAATCTACTTCTCGGCATTCAACGTCGACGCCATATCCCTCCTCGCTTTCCCCCGCAACAACTCTACTGTATACAAATGGTGGTTTGACAATATAGTCGAAGACCTAGCCGATCCCTATGCACATAATCTCTGCATCACCAACCCCGAGAACAAAGTCATCGCATGGGCAAAATGGGCCAGCCCCTCCCCAAAGCCGCTTTCTATCGATCTCCCTCAATGGCCCGAAGGTTCCGACGTCGCCATAGCGAATCACTTCTTTGGGAACCTGTTTACCAGAAGAAAGAGGATTATGGGTGAGAGAAAGCATTGGTATTTAGAGTGCATTGCTACGAGTCCGGGGTGGCAAGGGAAAGGGGCTGCAGGGAAATTGATCAGGTGGGGTTTGGAGAAAGTAGATGAGGAGGGCGTTGAGGCGTATTTGGAGGCAAGCCCGGATGGAAAGCCCATTTATGAGCATTTTGGGTTTGGGGAGGTGGAGAGATTGGTGGTGGATCTGGAGGGGAGGGGAAATGCGCGGGGTGAGAAGGAGTTTGTGGAAGTCATGATGCTGAGGCCAGCCAAAGGGTTTGATGCGGGGAGCTAGTGATGGAGGTGGACGATAGTAGAACTCCAGGTCTGCAGGACATACTCCCCAGCTTCTAGAGCAAAAGTTGACCAGATATAGTCACGTGCTCTGAAAGAAGACGAGAATGAATGCCGCTATATAATTAATGGTAGAAATAATAAAGGAGTCTGTCCTGTGAGGCCAAGAGTACTGTAAGTGACCTTCTTTCGAAATCAAGACCCAAAAAATGCTCTAGTCTTAATCGCAAACTAGGAACATGCAAGCCTTGTATCGACGACCCCCCCTCCTGAAGCACGTACACCTCCTCTGTCTAAAATTTCACCAACCCCATCAAGCTCCAATGGGCTTTCTATTGTCCCTATTGGTATTAGGCATCCACCTCTAGGGATGTCAAATCGCCAACAACCAGACCGCTATCACCGTAGGCTCAAACTCCAAGCCCGCAAAGAACCTCTCATGAACACTCAAATAGCCAAAACCCCTCTCACTAGTCTCAGGCAAACGGTACAACGTCCTCAAAAACACCAATAAGCTCGCAAACATCGAAATCAAAATGAACAGACTTCTCTTCCGATAGATCTTCTCCACCAACTACCACAACGACAATAGTAAAGAATATAAAGAACAGCAAGAACGCCATACATTGAATAGCTAACCCCGCAAGTAAGATATTGTTGCCGATGGATGGATCTTTCTTTTTGCTAGTAGACCTACCTACGATCCCCGCGCCCGTAGCCTGCATACCCGTCGTCACAATATCAACGCTTATAAAACTCCACAGAATGCCCTTCCTGGTCACCCATCTCCTCAAACCGAGCCCCGTACCTTTACTTTCAGCCCACGTCATGAGTCGCGTGAGACAGACGTAGATCGACGCTGAGACGAGTACTGGATTGGTGACTGTGAGGAAGTACCAGACGACGAAATAAGTGATGCGGTAGGGGTCATGATGGGAGAGGATGGATCGGAATATGTAGCCGATTACATCGAGGCAGGCGAGGGTGACAAGGGTAAATGAGTAGAGGTGGTAGATGAGGACTTGGATGAGATGAACAAGGAAGGCAATGACGAAGGTGATGCCGAGGATGCAGAGCGTGAAGTTGGATGTGTATCCGTGGATGATGATTCAGGCATTATTTGAGCACTGAAAGTTGGGGAAGTTGGGGTTGGTGAACCCAGCGCCTGTGGGAAGTGCTTTGTGGGCATTTTTGGAGAGAATTCTTTGTAGCTGGCTGTTGAGTAGGTTGGAGAAAGTGATAGGTGAAATATTTGAAGGGTGTCTGAGGGAATCGATTTCTCGCCATGTCTATCATGATGATTGACAATGTTTAAAAATACAGCTTCAGGTTCTGCGCTTTACAACAGAAAATATTGCCTTCCAGTGTCGCAGCTTATTACTAAGCGGTTCTATATTCTCTTCGAAATTTTCCAGGAGTACCATTAGCTTCAACTCATTCAAGAAATTTTGGTAGACTATTCTAGCGAAAATGAAGCACTAGCGTTCGGGGCCTAAAGTTGGCCGACGCCCCGCTCGAGGGCTGAAAAGGGGGCGAATCTTGACTTTGCGCAAGTCATGACCGCGAACGCTATGGACTCGGAGTTCAATAGATGGAAAAGATTGGAATAAAGACAAGTTTCAGAAGAGTGATGGATACAAGTTTGCTTTTTCGTTGAAATACGAGGAAGACGTGACGCGTCCTAGTAAAAGTGACAAATATGATACTACCCGCTCGGTACCACCTATGAACAACCCTACTCGAACCTACCTCAATTTCCTCGATTATTTCCGCCAAAACCGATAGCTTTCGAGTAGCGCATTCCAATGAAGTAAAGTGAAGATAGTAAAGTTTAGTCAATCCTTAATGAAATCTCGTGATCATAACTTTTATAAACACTGTTGGAGATCCAGTAACATAGCATGAGTCGCCAGGGGACCTCTTTGAAAAATTGGAAGTTGATCATGATTCCCGCAAATTTTATGAGCTTATGGCTTGTCAGCTTCGTCATCTCTGAGGCTGGGGCAATGGCTGATCGGGCTGCCCAAAATGGGAAGTGGTTGGGTGGTTAGTGTATGCCGGTTGTCGGACGAGGCTGTGGATGGTCGGGTTACTTATTGATAGACATCAATTCATATAAACTTGACTTAAGTCGAGAGATATCCTAAACAATATATTTTGATCTGCAACCCCTGATTATTATACTGGCTGTGAGATTCGAAATGGCGGACAAAGGTACTTCACATCTCCCATAATTTGACTGTTATTATCTTCCTAACTCCATATCAGATTCAAATCTAAAGGATTCACCAGAAATTTTCGAGATTAGTCCTCCTATGCCTTCAAAACGCACAACTAGGCTCCAATTCTTCGGTCTAGTCATTGCTCTAGGCCTCATCTATCTTCGGAAGTCAGGCCGGTTACTCCTAGGGTGGAAGCTGGGGCTCCTAGGAGGAATAATGCCTGCTGAATGTTTTGTCTTGACGTTGTTGATCTGTGATATGGCGTTGAGAGAATTGGGGGTTTGGATATTATAGAAAGGATTGCTCAGCCGACTCTTAGCACTCGTCCTTTCCATCCCTCTTTTGGTTCTTCCCAATCATCAGTCATGTCTTGATCAATGGCTTCATTATTGCCAGACATCCTTTTCGCATCATGTATCAATTGTACAATATCATCATATCCCCGCAGCATCGCCAAATACAATGGCGTCTCCCCAGCCGCCGTCCTGGCGTCAAGGTCTGCGCCTTTTAAAATAAGCCGCCTCACCATATTTGTGTCCCCTGCCATAACAGTATGATGTAGCAGAGTCCGGCCTAATTTAAATTTTCGCTCGATCTCTTTGACGAGGAGATCTACCACAGCTTCAGCCGGCTCTCCAGCTGTCGCAGCGGTGTAGAGTATGCTTGCTCCGTAGTTGTCGTGCGCCTTGATATTTGCTCCGTGATCGAGGAGCAGCTTGGCAATTGATGCATTACCTGCTGCAGCCACATAGTGAAGCGGACTTTGACCGCTGAAAGTACGTGCTTCGACATTAGCATTTGCTTTCAGGAGGAGCTGAACAACGTCCTTGTGTCCAGCATCGGCCGCGATATGCAGCGGTGTCCTTCCGAAGTCATCTTCCCTCTCAATATCATCTAAGAATAGCTGGACTATTGTCTCAAGCCCAATCGCAGCTGCGTAGTGAATGAGGCCTTGTCCTCGTATGTCGGTAATATGGATGTCCAAAGCTCGGTCCATTAAGATGTGAATTATATCCAGCTGCCCAGTCTCGATAGCTGTAAATATGATTGTTCGGCCGAGGTCATCTTTTGTTTCCATTGAAGCTCCCCTTTCTAGTAGGAGTTGTATCATTGCTCGATCTTTGTTGACAACGGCCGGATACAGCGGTGTCTTCCCAACGTTGTCTTGCGCTTCGATATCAGCTCCAGAATCCAGGAGTTGTATGACAATTTTGATATGTCCATTTTCCACTGCCATATGCAAGGCCGTCTCACCAGCGTCTGTTTTCGTCTCGAAGTAGGCCCCTTTTCTTAATAGCTCTGCCGTTAGAAATTCATACCCATCTCTCGCTGCGCAGTGCAGAGCAGCCATTCCCCCTGGCCCACTAGGTGTGCTAGCAGATATATCTGCCCCAGAATCGACCAAAAGTCTAGCAATATCTTCATGCCCATTCTTGATGGAAGCCAAGAGCGAACAACCAAGATCTCCTTCCAGAAGATTAACATCAGCCCCTTGCTCTATTAGCTGTCTTGCAGGTCCAAGCAAGCCCCCAAGAGAACAATAGTATAGAGGAGAACAAGGCCGGACTAGGTGTCGCAATACTAACGGTCGTTCACCGATTCTTTCTGGGTCAAAAATCCGAATCCAATTCTTATATACTTCTTTTTCCCCTAGAAACATTCTCAAAATTAGCGAACTGAGCCGTTCTGAATTTTGGCCGGCAATCTGAGCATGCGTGAGCCAACTCCTTCCCGCGTATTTGAGCAGTGGAAACGAATCCAAGACATGAGCTGTGAGGGAGTCGGACTTGTCGAATTGAAAAAGATAAACGAGACAGATCTCAGCTATCCTTATATTGACTGTGGTCTCTTTAATTGTGTATTGAAATATTGGTCCAACCTGTAATTGACGCGATATAAGATACTCTTTGACAGAGAAATGAGCAAGGCGGACAATGATCTTAGCTTCTTCCAATCCATCGTCATCACCAGTTTCTTCTGTAGCACTTGTGTATTCAAGATCCCCGATGTCATCATACTCGCGAGTAATATGCTCATTAGGCTTATGCATGACCTTCTCTTTCGTCATAGTTATCAAACTTGAACACATCGTCAATATATCTTTTGGTTCAGGGAGCCGTCTACTAATGTCAAATGGTGGATCCTCATCTACATCGATGGCGACTAATTCGGCTACTTCTGTCAAACGCAGCGGCGTTGCAGAAAACACAAGCCATTCGAGAATCCGAGCAACGGATTCACTCCAAGACTCATCAATGCTGCGCAGTATCCGCGCATAGGTTTCATCCAGTGTACTTGGCAGTGACTGTAAAGTCTTTCGGAGCATAGGCACGGTCAGGCAGTTCCCTAACGCGTCGAGCTGACATACTGCCCATCGAAACCTATTAAACAAGATTAGAACAATTTGCACCTTAGTTTAGAAATCTTAGAGATGCATAGAATGAAATACTCACTTTCCGCCGGACTTTTCCATCAGGGTCTGTTCGATTTCATCCTGGATCAGTGGGTGCTTCTTCCATCGTCTCAATTTCCACTCATTGTTGAGTTTCTCTCGAACAAAGGCACGAATGTCATTGTCGACGAGGCTGGTTTGAATGCAAATTTTCTTCGTTCCTATCATGTCCAGATTCTCTCTAATATCAGCCTCTCTTCTGCTTGTTACTAAAATACGCATTCCCGACTTCCATGCAGCGATTTGGTTCAGAATTGAGAGGAGTCCAAGTCTTTCGGCGCATTCGTCCAAGGCGTCAAGAATCAGAAATACACTTTGCTGTTCTAGAGTTAGACAACGCAAAGTTTCTATTAGGATTTCAGTAGTTGGTTGTCGTTGTCCATTTACACAAGATGCATATGTCAACATTAGTGGTTGTGGAATTTCAATGTTCTGAGTCGAAAGTTGCATAATAAGTGACCGAATCATTTTCTCATAACTCTGCTTGTCAACATCGTTGAAATCAAAATAGAAGTGCAGAACAGAGGAGGCCGATTCGGAATATGGAAAGTCGCCGTCCTTCTCTTGGTAGGATTTGAGCATATTTTCGACGATAGTAGAGCTCAAAATAGTTTTACCGCAACCAGGTATTCCGTAGAGCCAAAGGAAGGAGTTTTCGTCTCTCTTCCAATCATCAAATTGCTTGCTCTGGAGAAACCACGAGCCAGTCCCCGTCTGACATAGTTCACGCGCTTTGTTATAATTTGATGAAGGGTCTGGTGCTGAGAGCCACTCATATATCCTTATCTCCAGGTCCTCTGGTGTTCTTAATCAACAATCCGAGCCAATACGAGAGAAAGCGCTT
>Ga0182030_10027591_pt1 | contig 10203 bp, 12 predicted proteins | sample 812S3MmetaG_FD_121299 | JGI IMG/M metagenome (GOLD analysis project Ga0182030, IMG submission 121299) | Permafrost microbial communities from Stordalen Mire, Sweden - 812S3M metaG (Illumina Assembly) | ecosystem: Environmental > Terrestrial > Soil > Wetlands > Permafrost | place: Sweden... | reverse complement strand
CGGCGCCACCATCACGGTGGTCGGCACGCCGGCCTGGCTGAGCCGGCGCAAGGTTTCCAGCCGCCGCATAGGCGTAGCCGCGCGCGGCTCCATTCTGCGCGCCAGATCGGGGTCGAGCGTCGTCACCGAAAGCGCGACCTTGGCCAGTTTGCGCTCCGCCATGCGCGCGAGAATATCGAGATCGCGCAGCACGAGCGCTGATTTGGTGACGATGCCGACCGGATGGCCGGCGCGGTCGAGCACTTCCAGGATGCGCCGCATGACTTTGTAGCGCCGCTCGATCGGCTGATAGGGATCGGTATTGGTGCCAATGGCGATCACCTTCGGCGAATAGCCGGGCGCCGCCAGTTCCTTTTCTAGGAGTTCGGCGGCTTCCGGTTTGACGAATAATTTGGATTCAAAATCGAGCCCGGGCGACAGCCCGAGATAAGCGTGGGTCGGGCGCGCGAAGCAGTAGACGCAGCCATGCTCGCAGCCGCGATAGGGATTGATCGAACGGTCGAATCCGATATCGGGCGATTCGTTGCGGGTGATGATTTTCCGGGTGGCGTCGTTGGTCACCGTGGTTTTGAACGGCGGCAATTCATCGAGCGAGCGCCAGCCGTCGTCGAAGGCAATGCGCGCCAAGGGCTCGTAGCGCCCGACTGCGTTGCTCTGCGCGCCGCGGCCGCGACGGCGCTCATGCTCGACCACGACGCCGAGCAAGCCGGTCGCGTCATCGACAAATTCGCCCGCCTGCTTGGAGGGCAGCTCTTTCACAGGCGGGCGTTTGAGGGCTGCGGAATATCGAGCCATGACCAGAACCTAAGTGTTCTATGTGAACAAAACAAGAACTTTGTTAAAAGGCCCACAATTTGAGCAGTTTAGGGCCGATCTCGTAGGGCTCCGATTGTGTCCCACATGATATGGTGGCAACCCTGTTCACATGGCCGGGGTTCCAAAAAACTAAAATGCTGAGCGCGATAATTGCGACGAACGAATCGGAACGCACGCTGGTGGCGACGCTGGCCGCCCTTGTGCCGGGCGCGACCGCGGGCCTGCTCGGCGAGGTGGTTGTGACCGATGGCGGTTCGAGCGACGCCACCGCCGAAGTCGCCGACGTCGCCGGTTGCCGCTTCGTGACTTCGAGCGAGCCATTGGGGACACGGCTCAAAGCCGCCGCCGCCAGCACGCATGCGCCGTGGCTCTTGTTCCTGCGCGCCGGCAGCGTGCCGGAGCCGGGCTGGGTCGAGGCCGCCGACCGCTTCATCGAGGCCACCGACGCGCTCGATGGCGCCGCGCGCGCGGCCGTATTTCGCCCGCCCGGCGCCGCCGACCTGCTGCATCCGCGCCTTTCGGAAGTGTTCGCTTTGCTGCGCGTGATATTCGGCGGCGGGCCCAAGCCCGAGCAGGGCCTGCTGATCGCACGCCGCTTCTACAACGAAATCGGCGGCCATCCGGAAGGCGCCGGTGCCGAAAGTGCCATTCTGCGCAAGCTCGGCCGCAGCCGCGTCGTCATGCTGCCGGTAGGCGCCCGGCTGACGCGATGAGCCAGATACTTGACTTTGTCAACTAATTGACCGAACCTGCCGGCATGCCCAAGGCAAGCCCGCAAAACGTCGGCGCCGTGCGCCGCTTCAACCGTTTCTACACGCGCCAGATCGGCGTGCTGCGCAAAACCTATCTCGGCAGTTCCTATTCGCTGGGCGAAATGCGCGTGTTATACGAGATCGCGCATCACGGTGCGCGCACCGCTAGCGACATCGCCCGCGCGCTCGATCTCGATGCCGGGTACCTGTCGCGCGTGTTGCGCAATTTCGAAAAGAGCGGACTCATCACCCGCAAGCCCGGGGCGCACGACGCCCGCCAAAGCCAGCTCGCACTGACCGCGCGCGGCGCCAGCACCTTTGCCCCCTATGAGCGGCGCTCGCAGTCGGAAACCGGCGCCATGCTGATGAAGCTCAAACTGGCCGAGCAGACGCGTTTGGTGGCGGCGATGGCCGAGATTGAAACGCTGTTCTCCGGCGCGCCGGAAAAAACCGATGAAACGCCGCACTATATTTTGCGCGCGCCCAAACACGGCGATTTCGGCTGGATCGTCTCGCGTCATGCCGAGCTCTATGCCCAGGAATATGGCTGGACCGATCCGTTCGAGGGCCTGTGCGCGCAGATCGTCGCCGACTTCGTCAACAAATACGACGCCAAACTGGAGCGCTGCTGGATCGCCGAGATGAATGGCGAGAATGTCGGCTGCGTTATGCTGGTCAAGGACGAGGCGCCCGGCGTCGCCCGCATCCGTCTTTTAATCGTCGATCCGAAAGCGCGCGGGCTGGGCATCGGCGCCAAGCTGATCGATGAATGCCTGCGTTTCGCGCGCGCGGCCGGCTACAAAAAAATCACGCTCTGGACGCACAGCATCCTCAAAGCCGCGCGCCATACTTACGAAAAAGCCGGCTTCAAGCTCATGCGCTCCGAAAAACACCAAAGCTGGGGCAAGCCGGTGGTGAGCGAGCATTGGGATTTAGAGCTATGACGGCGCGCGAGCGCAAGCTCACGCCGGCGTTGCTCGATCACTACAAGCGAGAAGATCTGCGCCTGCGGCAAGCCATGCCACGACTGCTGGGCTACGCCGTAGCTCCTTTAGCCTTGGGCCGCCGCATATGCTCGCCGAGCCGCGGTAAAATCTCCACGAAATTGCACGGCCGGTAGCGGTAATCGAGCTGGTGCACGAGGATTTCGTCCCAAGCGTCCTTGCAGGCGCCGGGCGAGCCCGGCAGGCAGAAAATATAAGTCGCATTGGCGACGCCGGCGGTGGCGCGGGTCTGGATCGCCGAAGTGCCGATCTTTTTTTCGCTCACCAATAGAAACATGGTGGCAAAGCCCTCCATGCGTTTCTCGAACAGCGGCTCGATCGCCTCCGGCGTGACGTCGCGCCCGGTGAATCCGGTGCCGCCGGTGGTAATGACCACGTCGATGAATTTGTCCTCGATCCAGGCCTTGACGCGCTGGCGGATCGCCTTGACCTCATCCTTGACGATGGAACGCTCGGCCAGAACATGGCCGGCGGCGCGAATGCGTTCGACCAAAGTGTTGCCCGATTTATCCTGCGCCAATTCGCGCGTGTCCGACACCGTGAGCACGGCGATCTTGAGCGGCACGAATTGGCGGGTTTCGTCGATACCGGGCATCGATTGATCCTAGCTCATTGCGGAACGCTTGCGAATTGGCGCTAGAGCTGCGCCGCCGAAAATGTATCACATGCGGAGAGTTTGCCCTGTGTGAAGCCGGCTGTGATGGAAGCGCGTTTCGATCTGGCGAAAAAACGAGGTGTCGAGATAAATGCGCCAGTCGCTCGGACAATAAAACGGCCCGCTTGCGCATAGCCGCAGCCGCCCTGCTCGGCATCATTGAACAGCCGCAAATGCGGCGGCGTATATTGCCGGTTCATCTGTTTGAAGATATCGCTCCAGGTGTAACGCCGACCATAGTTGGCCCGCGGTCGCTCCGATAACTCGTTGAAATCGTTGATACTGGAATTGGGCGCTAAACTCCCAGCGCCCACGATGCCGAGCAAAGTTGGCCAGCAATGGCTGCGCCACGCCAATTATCAGGAGCCCGATCCCTTGGGCTTCGGGGTGACCGAAGTAGACGGTTGAGGACCGTAGACGTACGACTTCGCGTCACGCAGGAGAGTGGTCAAACCGTCGAGGGCCTTCCGTATCTCGCTGACCTGGGGAGGATCCACCAGCCGGCCAGACGGAGTTGGATAGCGATATTTCGTTGCGGCCGGCGAAAGATTGTCGAATTCCTTGATGCGGGGTCTGAGCGGATGATCCGCCGGTAATGCCTCTGCCATCTGGGCGAGGTTGTGGCTTGTGCCGAAAGGCTTGTTGGCATGGGTCAACAGTGCGCGCGCCACGCGTTCGGCAACCTGTTGGGCATTGTAGACGGCGTCCCTGAACTGATCCTCTCGAAAGAGTATCTCGCAGGTTTTCAATCCGTCTTCAGCCAGTTCGAAGTACGAGTCGGTCTGCTTGGCGCTCATAGATTTGCCGCCCGGTTTCGACGATGTGTTTGCAGAGGCTCGTGGGATCGGATTTCCCCGCCTCAAAATCGCTGGCTGGACAGGGGATCACTTCGCATCCCACGCCGAGGCCCCTGAGAGGAGCATAGGCGCGGTCGTAGTCGTACCCGGCTGCCCCATCCTCGTCCTTGGTGACCACCAAGAGGTCGAAGTCGCTATCGGGAGCGTTCGATCCGGTTGCGCGGCTGCCGAACAGCCAGATGGCGACGGGATCGAACTCTCTGGTGAGACGGTCGACGACGTGCGCCAATGCATCAGCCTCGGACCTGAAAGGCCCACGGTTCGGGATACATTCCGTCGATTGAGGCGTCTTGTCAGTCATCGCTCTCGTCTTTGCGTCCACCGAACATGGGGTGCGAACTTGCATAGCACAATCTGGCATCCGGTTGGCATGTGGCCTGTCTGACGGTTAAGAACTCGACTTCGGACAGGATCGGGTCGGGAAGGTCGGACGAGGCTGGGATCGGGGCTCCGAACTCCGCCCAAAAGTGCAGCCGGCCCGCACCTTTCGATGCGGCCGGCTGCACTTTTGGGCGGCTTATGACGATCGCGGACCAACTTACCACGGGCTAACTATGGTCGGCGTAACACCAGGTGTCTTCGGTATTGCCAAGCACCGCCGAAACGAACTGGCCGGTCGCATCGGCCGGCACACCGGTGCGCCGTCCGGGTTGCTGGTAGGGCTGCTGATATTGCGTGCGGCCGCCGCTGACCAGTTCGGCGCCGCCGATCAGAATGCAGGGATCGATGCCGAGCGCCCAGCCGATCAGACCCAGCACCACGACCGTACCAATACCTAGGCCACCGCCGCCGCCAGGAAATCCAAATCCGCCGCCGCCGAAGCCGCCGCCATCGCGGTCGTCCTCGACATTGTCACTGCGGCGAAAGTCTTCCCAGCGCATTCAAAAGCCCTCCAAACACTGCGTTTCGATCATTACCGAACGTGTCCAGGCCGTCCAATTCGATCGGTTTTTCGCTCGCTAAAGTTCCGCTAAGCCCTGGTACAATAGGCATAATTTGCCCAGTAATGGGACACTTCCATAAACCGTTTTTTCACCTTGAAGCGCCATATTGCCGGCCTGTCGGTTGTAGGTCCCGCGTCTGCCGACCGCGTCGCCTGAGTCAGAGTTTGTGAGTCATGGTAGTGTCGCGTCGCGGGGCGCCCTCACGGGCGCCCCGTGGAGTTTTAGAGAGCACCCAACCGCACCGCATTTTGATCGGCGACTGTGTCGCCGAGATGCAAAAGCTGCCGGCGGCTAGCGTCGATCTGGTGTTCGCCGATCCGCCCTATAATCTCCAACTCGCCAACGATCTAAAACGTCCCGACGACAGCCATGTCGATGCGGTCACCGACGATTGGGACAAGTTCGACAGTTTCGCCGCCTATGACGCCTTCACCAAAGACTGGCTCGATGCCTGCCGACGCGTGCTCAAGCCCGCCGGCACGATCTGGGTGATCGGCTCGTATCATAATATTTTCCGCGTTGGCGCCATGATGCAGGACATGGGATTCTGGATCCTCAACGATGTGATCTGGCGCAAGACCAATCCGATGCCGAATTTCCGCGGCCGCCGTTTTACCAATGCGCATGAGACCATGATCTGGGCTACGCGCGATGCCAACGCCAAAGGCTACACCTTCAATTACGAAGCGCTCAAAGCCGGCAATGAAGACGTGCAGATGCGCTCGGACTGGACGTTTCCGCTTTGCACCGGCGAAGAACGCCTGAAAGGCACCGACGGCAAGAAGCTGCATCCGACGCAAAAGCCGGAAGCCCTGCTCGCACGCATCATCCTGGCAGCCTCGCGGCCCGACGATCTGATCCTCGATCCGTTCAACGGCACCGGAACCACCGGCGCGGTCGCCAAGAAGCTCGGCCGGCGTTTCATCGGCATCGAGCGCGAGACGAAATACGCCAAAGCTGCCGAAAAGCGCATCGCCGACGTGCAGCAAGTGCCGTCACCGTCGATCGCGCCCTTCGTGACCGTGCGCGACGCGCCGCGCGTCGCCTTCTCGGCCTTGATCGAACGCGGCATGATTTCGCCGGGCGCCCATCTGGTCGATGCCAAAAAGCGGCACAAGGCGGTCGTGCGGGCCGATGGCGCGGTGTCGCTTGGCGATAATGTCGGCTCGATCCATCGCATCGGCGCGCTGGCGCAAGGGCTGGACGCCTGCAACGGCTGGACCTTCTGGCACCTGCAAACGCCCAAGGGCCTCAAGCTGATCGATGAGCTGCGCGCGCAGTTCCGCTCCGAAATGGCGGAAGCGGCGGAATAAGCGCCTAGGCTTTCGCGGATATCGCTTCCAAAAGAAGTTCCAGCGCGCGCTTCGCAAACACTGCCATATTCGACTGCCGGTCGGCGCTGCCAGTCTCCAGCGTGATCGAGCGTTCGGTTGGCCCGGCGACCGCGATGCAAGTGTGCCCGGCCGCATCGCCGTAGCGATTGCCTGAAGGCCCCGTAGCCCCAGTCTCGCCAAGCGCCCAGGTCGCCGCGTTATTGGCGCGCATGCGCGCCGCCAGCAGCTTGGCATAGGCCTCGGTCGAGGGCCGCAAGCCTTTCATTTCGGCTTCCGCAATGCCGAGCAAAGCCGCGCGCGAGGTCTTGGTATAGACCACGGCGCCGCCGACGAAATAGGCCGACGCCCCGGGCACCGCCAACAGAGCCGCCGCGATCAGGCCGCCGGTCGAGGACTCGGCGATGGCAACGGTCTCGTTGCGCTCGATCAAACGCGCGGCGATTTTTTCGGCTATCGGCACCAGCAATTGCATGGTTCAGTTCCCCGTTTCGAGGCCGAGCTGGCACAGCACGCGAAATACGCCGACCTCGGCGCTTGAAAAATCCCGCGCCAGGCGCTCGCCAAGCCGCTCCGCCTCGGGTTGGCGCAACGTATCGACCATCAGGCAGGCTTTAATTTTCTTGTCGCCGCCCCGCAATTTTTCTTCCATCGACACCGGCTGGGCGGCAGGATCGACCGCAGTCCAGATCTCGCACGCCGCAACCCGCGCATCCGCCACCAGTTCCCGCGCCAGCAAAGCCAGCGCGGCCGCATCGGGCGTGTCGTTGAACCGCGCCGTTACGGCATAGGCGCCGCGAAAGCCGCCGACGCGCAGCGTGCGATGGCAAACCGTGCGGTTCATATTGATGAAAATCTCCGACATGATCTTCTTGGTCATCGGCGTCGGATTATCGAGCCGCTCCAAATAGGGCTTCGACATCAGCACCGCCGGCGACTCGACCAGATAGAAATTGAAATAGCCGCTGGAACCCGAAATCGCCGCGTGACGCCGCCCATAAAGGAAGCCGGGTACGCCAAGCCGTTCGAGCAGATGCTCGCTTTGGAACCAGATCTCGAATTCGGCCTCGCGGCCGGGCCGGCAATCGTTCCAGATCGCCAGGATGCCTTGCTGCGCCGTCATCGCCTTGTGGCCCTCGTTAACCGGCTTTATTTCTAGCCGCACTTGATCGCAATGGGAACTTGCACGGGCCACAAGGACTTGATCCGGCAGCAATCACAAGGGAGGACGCCCCCATGGGCTGGTTTTCATCCGATATCGACACATTCGACGAGCTGTTCGTGCATACGCTGCAGGACATCTATTACGCCGAGCACAAAATCCTCAAAGCCCTGCCGGTCATGATCGCCAAGGCCTCCGACGCCGAACTCAAGAAGAGCTTCCGCACCCATCTCGGCCAGACCAAGGGCCACGTCAAACGGCTCGATCAGGTGTTCAAGAAGATCAAATCGCTGCCGCAGGGCACCAAATGCCCGGCCATCGACGGTATTATCGAGGAGGCCAACGAAATCGCCGGCGAGATCGAGGACAAAATCGTGCTCAATGCCGCGTTAATCGCGGCGGCGCAGGCGGTCGAACATTACGAGATCACCCGCTACGGCACACTGGTGGCCTGGGCCAAGGTCATCGGCCGCAACGATGTCGCCAAATTGCTGGCGATGAATCTCAAGGATGAAAAGGCCGCCGACAAGAAACTCGGCGCCATCGCCAAGCGCAAGATCAACCGCAAGGCGGCGGCGCGTAAATTGCGGCGGCCCGACCGCTCCGAGCGCGCGGAAAACGCCATGCTGGCCGCGGCCGCGGGCATCCCGGCGATTTGAGGCTACGCCGTACTGTCGAGCGCATGCGCGAGCACTTTGCGCATGACGCTCGGCAGCGCTTCGCCCGGCAATTGTGAAATCTTGCCCCAGCGCGCGGGTTTGGGCGCTTTTGTCGCGCGCGGCAGATGCGCGATGAAGACCGTAAGCTCAAGCGGGAAATGCGTGAACACGTGACGCACGACGCCGGGCGCTTTGCGCCATTTCGCTTTTACCAGACGCGGCGCTTGCGCCAGCGCGTCGCCTAGTTCGAAATCATGCGCCCAATCGCTGCCCGGCACTTCGGTCATGCCGCCAAGCAGGCCGCGCGCCGGGCGCCGGCGCAACAACACGCGCTCATCGTCGCGCAACGCCACGAAGGCGGCGCCGCGGCGCAATTTGCCTTCGCGCTTTGGCGCCTTGCGCGGAAATTCGCCCTCGCGCCCGAGCACGCGCGCCACGCAGACATCGTTCCAGGGGCACAGCGCACAGGCCGGGCGCCTGGGCGAACAAATACCGGCGCCGAGATCCATCAGCGCTTGCGCGAAATCGCCGGCGCGGCTTTCAGGCAGCAGCGACCGCGCCAGCCGCTTAATGGTGGGCTTGGCCGCGGGCAGCGTTTCCTCCACCGCAAACAGCCGCGACACCACGCGCTCGACATTGCCGTCCACCGGCACAACGGGTGCGTCGAATGCGATCGCGCCTAGCGCCGCCGCGGTGTAATCGCCGATGCCGGGCAGCGCGCGCAAAGCCTCAAGCTCATTTGGAAAAACGCCGCCGTGACGTTCAACCACCGCGCGGGCGCAGGCATGCAGGTTGCGGGCGCGGGCGTAATAGCCGAGCCCGGCCCATTCGCGCAGCACGTCGTCGAGCGTGGCCGCGGCAAGCCGCCCGACCGTCGGCCAGCGCGCCAGAAAGCGGGCATAGTAAGGCGCTACCGTTTTCACCCCGGTCTGTTGCAGCATGATTTCCGACAGCCAGACCGCATAGGGGTCGGCCCGCCGGCCCGGTTTGGCTCGCCATGGCAGCACGCGGCGGTGGCGGTCGTACCAGGCCAGCAAGTCGCCAGCGCCGGGCGTGGCGACGGTTTTCTTCCGCCGGGGCAATCGGGCTGCTACGTTCATACGCGTATGATCCCGAAAAGTGGGAACCGGTTTTCGGATAAGATCATGCGCATGGAATATTACAAATGAGCAAACCCTCGCGCAGTTTTCCCCGACCGCTTTCGGAGCTTTTGAGCGCCACGCTCACCGACGCGCTCAAGACCCAGGGTTTTGCCTCGGCCGAGATCCTGGCGCGTTGGGGCGACATTGTCGGGCCCGAAATCGCCGCCCATAGCGAGCCGATGAAGATCAATTGGCCGCGCCCAATGGGCGACGAGGCCCCGGAACCGGCCACTTTGGTGCTGCGGGTCGAAGGCCCGGCGGCGCTCGAGATCCAGCATCTGTCGGCGGTCATTCTGGAGCGGGTCAATCGTTTCTTCGGCTGGCAGGCTATCGGCCGCATCGCGTTGCGCCAGGCGCCGCTGCGCCGCGCTGTAAAGTCTGTCCCGCCACCTCCGCCCGATCCGGCTATCGCCGCCCGTATCGCCGAGGGCATGCCGCAAATCCAGGACGATGAATTGCGCCAGGCGCTGGCCCGCCTGGGTGCATCCATAAAGTTAAAGTGAAATTTCGGGCCCTTGGCAGAAGGGCCCGCGATTGCCACAATTGCCCTATCCAGCTAGTTACCCGCATGATCCCGAAAAGCGGGAACCGGTTTTCGGATAAGATCATGCGGTAAAATAAAAAATGTCGTATTTTCAGTCTCAGGAGCTTCCATTGCGCATCACCCGCCGCGAATTTTGCCAAACAACCGCCAGCGTGACGCTAAGCCTCGCCGTGCTCGGCATTTCCTCGCTGCCGCCCTTTATCGGCGAGGCGCGGGCGGCCGACGCCATTCCGGCCGCCGAACTCATGAAGCCGGACAAGCTGCCCGACATGGTCATGGGCTCCGACAAGGCGCCGGTCACCGTGATCGAATATGCCTCGATGACCTGCCCGCATTG
>Ga0182030_10027590_pt1 | contig 10203 bp, 9 predicted proteins | sample 812S3MmetaG_FD_121299 | JGI IMG/M metagenome (GOLD analysis project Ga0182030, IMG submission 121299) | Permafrost microbial communities from Stordalen Mire, Sweden - 812S3M metaG (Illumina Assembly) | ecosystem: Environmental > Terrestrial > Soil > Wetlands > Permafrost | place: Sweden... | reverse complement strand
CAAGATCAGTCTGGGGCAAGATCAATCTGGGCAAGATGAATCTGGGGCAGGGCGCCGATTTGAATCAGGCGATGGTGGTGGTGGAGGAGGAAAGGCGCTGCGCGCCGAAGGCCCAGCCCATGGCCAGCAGAGCCAGGCCGGTGCCGAGCAGCACCAGACTTGAGGGTTCGGGGGTAGCGACCAGAACAACGTCATCCACGTCATTGCCGTAGGAGGGCAAGCCGGAGTCGGCCAGACCGACGAAGCTGAGCAGTTCACTCGTCGAAGTCGCCGTGATCTGAAAGGTCTGCGGAAACCACAGCAGCGAAGAGTTGTTCTGATTATCGACGTCAAGAGTGACGAGGCTGCCGCCAAACCAGACCTGCATCTGCTCTGCGCCGGAGCCGGGCCGGTCACCATAAGCCCAGGAGAGATCGTACGTCTGGCCGACTACCAGGCCGTTGACCAACTGGTCCACTGCCTCAGGGTGGTTGGCGTTCACTTCCAGGCTCTGCGAGCCATCGTAAGCAGGGCCGCCGACAACCGTGCTGGTGTCGATTTCGATCAAGCCACCGGGATCGGTGGTGTACCAGCCGGGAACCTGGCCGTTCGAGTAGAGCCCCCAGCCGCCGTTGGTGGCGGGGTTCTCAAACGAGCCGTTAATGATGAGAGAGTCGGCGTTCGACCGAGTCGCGCCGCCCAGGGCAACCAGCAAACCTGCAATGAGGAAGATTCCAATTCGCTTCATTTTTTAACGCTCCTTCATCAAATTCGAGAAATCTGTGTTGAACAGCTCTTTTGACCCTGAAAGAGGGGTCGGCGGAGAGGAGTCTTTGGTCTCGTTCCGGGCTGTTGCAATGAGTTGAGGTTACGACGTAAGTAGTTGAAAGTCAATCAGTTATGCGGTAACCGAAGGGTACACCAGGGTTCGCCGCTGCTGCCCCGAAAGGCGTCATCCCTTCCCCCAAAGGGCTATTGACGGATTGAAGTTTTGGACCGGTTGAGCCCACAATCCGGCGGGCGGCGGCGGAGCGGCGCGGCAAATTTTCAGGCTGGCCAGTTAAACCCATTGCTTTGAACACCGGCAGCGGTTTGTAGGGATTTCGCGAATCCGTGAAGGCCGATCGCGAAGGGGTAAACCAGGCCGTGCCGCACAGTCCCAAAAGTTTTCCACCGGCTGGAAACCGGGTGGTGTTCCGTGGTACGGTGCAGACTTTGTGGCGCTTTTTCCCGGAGTGGAACCCGCAAACGCGCCTGCAACTGAATTTTGGGCAGCACACCCAATGAATCGAATTGACCTGGAACGAGTCCAATGGGCCGGACAGGATAGAGTGTGGTCTAGGAATAAGGATGGCAATGAGCAAATCACTGGTGATCGTCGAGTCGCCCGCCAAAGCGAAGACGATTGAGAAATATCTGGGCAAAGGTTTTGAGGTGCGCGCTTCAATCGGGCACATCATGGATTTGCCGAAAAACGACATTGGCGTTGAATTGAAGCACCGGACGTTTGAGCCGGAGCTGATCGTGTCTCCGGGCAAGGAGAAGGTGGTCGACGCGCTGAAGAAACTGGCCTTGAAGGCCGACGAGATCTTCCTGGCGCCTGACCCTGACCGCGAAGGCGAAGCGATTGCGTACCACTTGGCGCTGCAACTGGGCACCACGGACAAAGAGAAGAAAAAGATCCGCCGCGTAACCTTTAATGAGATCACGAAGAAGGCGGTGCAAGAGGCGTTCAAGCACGCCCGCGATGTGGATCAGAACCTTGTCTACGCGCAGCAGACCCGCCGCGTGCTGGACCGGCTGGTGGGCTACCAGATCTCGCCGCTGCTGTGGGATAAAGTGCGCCGCGGCTTGTCGGCCGGGCGCGTGCAGACGGTGGCCGTGCGGCTCATTGTGGAACGCGAGCGCGAGATCAGCGGATTCAATCCGGTGGAGTACTGGAACCTGGAAGCGCTGCTGCACGCTGAAATGCAGCCCGACAAGAGCTTCAAGGCAAAGTTCATCGGCATCAACGGTGAGCCGGCTCGAGTCTCCAACGGGAAAGACCTTGCGGGCAAGGACCAGTTCATCGCCAACGCACTGCCCAACCAGGCGGTTACCGAAGCGGTGATTGCGGCTCTGGAAAAGGCGCGCTGGACGCTGGCTTCGGTGCAGTCGCGTGAGCAGCAGCGGCGCCCTCTGCCCCCATTCATCACCAGCCAGTTGCAGCGCGATGCTTCGACCAAGCTGGGCTTCAACGTGCGCCGCACCATGGGCGTGGCGCAGCGGCTCTATGAAGGCGTTGATCTGGGCTCGGAGGGCACGACCGGCCTCATCACTTATATGCGTACCGATTCACCCCGCGTCTCTCCCGATGCGATTGAGAGTGCGCGTGCGTGGATCGGCAAGCAGTTGGGCGGCAAGTATATGCCGCCGGCGCCCAACGTCTACAAGGGCAAGAAAGATGCGCAGGACGCACACGAGGCCATTCGCCCCACCGACGCGGCGCGGACTCCGGAGTCGATTGCGCGCTATCTGAGCGATGAGCAGCTCAAGCTCTACACGCTGATCTGGCGGCGGTTTGTGGCCTCACAGATGACGCCTGCGATCTTCGACGTGACTACGGCCAAGATTGAAGCCGTGAGCGCGAAGGATGGCAAGACCTACGACTTCCGCGTCTCCGGTTCGGTATTGCGCTTCGACGGCTTCCTCAAAGTTTACGAAGTCAGCGACGAGAAGAAGGACGACGACGACGAGTCGGCCAACAAGCTGCCAAATCTGGACGGCGTGAAGGCGCTCGAACTAGACAAGCTGGAGCACGAGCAGAAGTTCACCCAGCCGCCTCCGCGCTACAACGAAGCGTCGCTGGTGAAGGAGCTGGAGGAGCGCGGCATTGGCCGTCCTTCGACGTATGCCTCGATCATCAACACCATCCAGGACCGCGAGTATGTGGTCAAGCATGGCGGCTCACGCGGGCGTTTTTATCCCACCGAGATCGGCGTGGTGGTTTGCGACCTGCTGGTAAAGAATTTTCCCTACATCTTCGATCCCGCGTACACGGCCAAGCTCGAAGAGGAGCTGGACGACATTGAAGAAGGCAAGGAGAAGTGGACCGATCTGCTGAACGGCTTCTACGACCACTTTGAGGATGAGTTGAAAGATGCCGGCGCGAAGATGGAAGACATCAAGCGCATGGAGATTACGACGGACGAGAAGTGCGAGCTGTGCGGCAGTCCGCTGGTGCTGAAGTGGGGCAAGTTTGGCACATTCTTCTCCTGCTCGGCGTACAACAAGAAGGACAAAAACAGCTGTACCTTCACCAAGGAAAACACCGCCGCCAAGCCCGACATGAACACGCCGGAGGCGCAGGAAGCGGACGAGAAGGAAGAGTACTGCGAGAACTGCGGCAAGGTGATGGTGCTCAGGCGCGGGCCATTCGGCATGTTCATGAGCTGCCCGGATTACAGCGCCGACCCGCCCTGCAAGACGATCCGGAAGCTGAGCCAGAAGCAGCAGCAGAAGCCGCCCGTGCCCACCGGCGAGATGTGCCCGCAGTGCGGCAAGGAACTGGTGCTGCGCCAGGGGCAGTACGGCGAGTTCGTCTCCTGCTCCGGCTACCCCAAGTGCAAGTACGTGAAGCAGAACCTGATTGAGGGGATGAAGTGCCCCAAGTGCGGGACCGGCGACCTGGCTGAGCGAAAGGCACGCCGCGGCAACGTCTTCTGGGGCTGCACTAACTATCCCAAGTGCGACTTCACATCGAACAACAAGCCCGTGCCGCAACCCTGCCCGGAGTGCGGCAGCCCGTACCTGGTCGAAAAAACGCTTCGCTCCGGTGTCTATCGTGAATGCCCCAACAAGAAGAAGGGCGCGGAAGACGAAGCGCCGAAGAAGGCGGCCGCAAAGAAAACGGCAGCCAAGGGCGCAAAGAAGGTTGCCGAGCCAGCTCAGGGCGGCGACGTGGTTTGCAGTTACTCCAAGCGCATCGGTGACGCGCCGCCGCCGCCGACTGCGGAGACGCATGGGCCGGTGGTCGAGCCGAAGGGCGGCAAGAGGGAGCTGCAGCCGGCGTAGGGAACTGTCGATAGGGAACACATGAAAGAGATCGTGATCCTAGGCGGCCCGTGCCGGGGCGGGGAAAACGACGGCAGCACGTGTGTTGCTGCCAGAGTTTCTCGACCTGCATCCGTTTCTGAATGCGGATGAGATTGCTCGTGACCTGTCGCCAGATGATCCGGAGGGTGCTGCCTTTGCTGCCGGGCGTCAGATGATTGAGAAGATGCGGTCTTTGGTTGCGGCTCACCAAAGCTTTGCAATGGAGACTACCTGCTCGGGAAAGTCATATCTTCGGCTTCTCGGCCAGTGTCAACGCGATGGCTGGCGGATCACGTTGCTCTATTTCTGGCTGCCTGCTCCGGAGATGGCAGTGGCGCGAGTGGCGCGGCGCGTCAGTAACGGAGGCCACGGAATTCCTCTCGACACTATCGTGCGAAGGTATTACGCAGGCATTGCGAATATGCGGAATCTCTATCTTCCGCTGGCGGATGAGGCCGAAATTTACGATAATACTGACAGACGGCGAATTCTCATTGCTGAGAAGCGACAAGGGGCTGGACTGACGGTACATGATCCCGAGCGCTGGGCACGGATCGAAGAGGTGGCCAAATGAAGCATTTGTCATCGCAGGAGTTGCACCAAGCCATTGGAGACGCTTTAGTCGAGGTTTCGCGTCGGTTGGAGGCGGGGGAGCTGGATGGCTCGGGCCGCTACTACTCCGATGCCGAGCTCGCTGCCGGTGCAGCCACCGGCGGCACGCCGGCCACACCCAAGCCGGAAAAGGCAAGCGCCGCTTAGGCGCTTGAGCTGCGATCCGAGCACTCCGCTACAGCGCCAGTCCGAAAAAATCCGTTAGTATGGGTGGTCAGACAATCGACCCGGAGATACCACCCATGGAACGGATGCTCGCCACACCTGCGGACGCTGAAATCGTTTTGAAGCTCTACCAATTGCGCACGGAAGCCGAGATGCGCAAGGCGCGCGCCTGGATGACGGGCGAGTTCTGGCCCGCGACGGCGGAAGAATTCTTCGCCGTATCCAGCAATCCCGCCCACCCGCACAGCGCTCACTTCCGCCAGGTCATCACTTACTGGGAGATGGCTGCGGCCATGGTGCTGCACGGAGCGGTTTCCGCGGAACTTTTTGTCGATTGCAATGCCGAGGGATTTTTTCTTCTGGCCAAGTTCGCTCCCATCATGGCCGAGATTCGCGAGCGGAACCCGGGATTTCTGACCAAGACGGCGGAGCTTATCAACCGCTTTTCTGCCGCCTCCCAACGGTATGAAGCGGTCCTGAAGAATGTGGAAGCGCGCCGCAACGCCATGGCTGCGGGAAATTAAATCCGTCGAAGTTTTTTTCAGCCAACGAAGTCATATCGTCCGCGGCGCTTGCAGAATTGGCCCATCGTGGAGGATGATGGACAGGTTAATCGTAGACATCCCCTGGAGGCTCCTGTGAAACGTGTACTGGCTGTGATGACCGCTGCTCTTGCATTGACTCCTCTTTCGGCCCTGGCGGCCGGCGCCACCTCGAACGGCTGGATCTCCGACGCCATGTGCGGCGCCAAGCACGCCGGCACCGGCGCGGCCTGCGTGAAGAAGTGTATCGAGGGCGGCGAAGCTCCGGTATTTGTGGACGAGGCCAAGAAGGAAGTCTGGACCATCGACAACCCCGATGCGGTCAAAGCCTTTTACGGTGACCACGTTACGGTGTCGGCGACCATGGACTCGGCCAAGAAGTCCGTCCATATCGATTCGATCGCCGAAGCCAAGTAATCGATCCGTCGGCGGGGCACAGTTCAGAAGAGTCTGCTGCCCGCAGGGCCTCGCCACGGCGGGCAAACTCTGGTAGTGTCGAATCCGTTGGCCCCGCGATCTTAGCTTTCGCAGGCGGAGGGCCGGCGAAATTGCGATTCATCGGGATACGGCCATGGCACGAGCAGTTTGGAACGGCAAGGTGATTGCCGAAAGCGACACGACGGAGACGGTGGAGGGGAACATCTACTTCCCTGAAGCCAGCCTCAAGCGCGAGTTCTTTCGCCCCAGCAGCACAACCTCCACCTGCCCGTGGAAGGGCCAGGCGCGCTACTTCAACCTGCTGATGGACGGGCAGGACAATCCGGACGCGGCCTGGTACTACCCCGACCCGAAGCCTGCCGCGCGCAAGATCAAAGGGCATGTGGCCTTCTGGCGGGGCGTTGAAATTGAGAAGTAAGTTGCGCTGCGGGACGCGGCTCGCGCTGCCCATCACTCTGCTTGTGCTTGTGTTCGCAGGCTGCGATCCTCACCATTCTCAGCCCACTGCTCAGGCCACGGCCCCTACGCTCACCGGCGACGCAGCCCACCCCGGCAAGACCGCCGGCTGGGTGGACACCAAGCTTTACTTCGGCCTCGGCCCGGCAGATGAGACCAGCAAGGGTGTCAGCGAATCAGCCTGGCGCGCCTTCCTCGACAAGGAAGTGACACCGCGCTTCCCGGACGGCCTCAGCGTGGTCGACGTCTACGGCCAGTGGCAGGGCGCCAAAGAGCCGGCACCGGAACGGCTGCGATCGAAGATGCTGATCGTGGACTATCCCGACACCCAGGCCAACCGCGACAAAGTGGACGCGATCCGCGCTGCCTGGAAGAAGATGACGGGCGACCAGTCGGTGCTGCGGGTGACGCAAGCGGTGGATGTTTCGTTCTGAGCTTGTTGAAAAACCCAGATCCCAAACGCTTTGTAACAGGGCATGAATTCAGTCGTGCCGGAGAATGCCAGTCAAATCAACAGGGCTCCAGAACGGTTTCGATTCAAATGTTGACATTTCAAGATCGTGCGAGGTGGCATTTTCTTGAGAAAAATGCCACTTTGCAGCGAGCATCCTTTAAAGAGCAGAATTGAAACCCCTGTGGCCCGCGCGGGAAGTCTTCCACGCCGCTTGCAGTCTTTTTCAACAAGCTCCTCGAGTCGTTTTGTCAAAACCGAGCATGAGTTCCCAAGTGCAAAAGCAGATCCTTCGACTCACCACCCCCAAACTGAAAAGCGTTTGGGGCCCCGTTCGCTCAGGATGACAGGAACTCATCTATCGCGGATGACAGAGGCAAGACACTCAACTTCACGATCGGGACAGGTTCGTGCCCACCCACCCTTGGATCAAAGAGCGATCCAAGGACGGGGCACATGTCGCGTTAAGTGTCAGGTAGCGGATTTCCTAATACGCCTGCAACTGGTCCAGCGGCAGGCGCACTCGGAAGCAGGTGTCGCCGGGGTCGGATTTCACGCTGATGTGGCCGCGGTGTTTGCGGACGATGCGCATGGCGTTGTCCAGGCCCAGGCCGAGGCCCTCGCCGGGTGCCTTGGTGGTGAAGAACGGCTCGAAGATGCGGTCCTGCAGCTCGGGCCGGATGCCGCGGCCGGAGTCGTGAATCTCTACCAGCAGCATCTCGCCTTCGAGCTTGACGGAGATGCGCAGCTCGCCGGCTCGGGAAGGGTCGCCTTGCTCAGCGATGGCCTCTAGAGCGTTCTCGATCAGCGCCGTCCACACCTGGTTCAGCTCGCTGCCGTAGGCGCTGATGGTGGGCAGGCCGGGCGCGTAGTCGCGGAGGACCTTGATCTTGCCGATGCGCGACTTGAGCATCTGCAGCGTGGCGTCAAGTCCGGCGGGCACATCTACGTCCAGGATGGGCGCGCGGTCCATGTAGGCGTACGCCTTGACAGCGCTGATCAGGTTGAAGATGCGCGCGGTGGAGTTGAGCAGCGTATCCACGGAGCGGCGCGAGCGCAGGTAACGCGCCATGAATTGCAGCAGGACGGCGGTCTCCGGCGCGCCGAGAAACGAGCGCAGCTCCTCGAGGTCGCCCACGGTAACGCCCTGCTCGGCCAGTTGCGCGGCAATCTCCCAGGAGTCTTTGGTGGGCAGGGCCTCCAGCCACGTGCGAACAGCTTCCTCGCGCGGAATCAGCCTGGCGGCTTGCTGGTCGGCGGCGCTCGGATTGCGCGCGAACATCTTCTGCTCCCAGCTTTCAATGGCAATGATCTGCTCCGCGCTGAGGCATAGATTGGTGAGCTGGAAGCGATTGTCGCGGTTTCCTTGCAGCTCGGTGACAAGGCCGGCAGCGGCACGCTGGGCCGCAGAGGCAGGATTGTTGAGCTCATGGGCCAGGTTGCCGGCCAGCTTGCCCAGCGCGTTCAGCTTTTCTGCCTGCTGCTCAATGCGGGTGACCTCGCGAACGCGGTCGAGCAGCGTGGACACGACGCGCTGGCCCATGGAGGGGATGGCGAGCAGCATCTCGTCAAACAGAGATTTGTGTACCGCCAGCACCCAGCAGTCGGAGACGGCGAAGCCCTGGCCGCCGTAGCCCTTCATGCGCGAGAAGGGCAGCAGCCCCGTCATTTGTCCGGTGCGGCCGATGAACAGCGCCATGGGGCCACCGGTCTTGCGGCGCACGTGGATTTCGCCCTTCAGGATGAGCATCATCTGCTCAGCGGGCGCGCCTTCTTCAAACAGCACTTCACCGGCGGAGGCGATGAGCTCGTGTCCGTGGTGGGCCAGCCACAGGCGGTCTTCAAGCGGCAGCCCGTGCAGCGGACCAATTCGGTCAATCGCTTCCGCGATCTCTTCAGCGGGCGTGGGCGAGACGGGCGGGGTAACGGCGGGGGAGAGCATCCGAGGACCTCCGGCTGTGCACATTCAGGATAGCCGATTGGGTGCCCAAGAAATTCACGTGGCGGGATGATTGCATTCTGGACCTGTGCGATCGAGGCGAGGACAGAATGGGGAGCCTAAAGGCTCGTGACGTTTGTTCAAGGCGGCATTTTGCGCCTTGACATCCTAAGAAGCAGGTCCCCTTCGACTTCGCTCAGGCCAGGCTTTCGGCTCCGCTGAAGTACGCTTCACTCAGGATGACAGCTCATCGTGGAAATAGGCACTAGAGACGAGCAGTCAGCGCGCGAAGAGCGCCAGTGCAACGGCGTCGCCCATGGCCTTGTAGCCGGCGGGAGAAGGATGCAGGTGGTCGCCGCAGTCGTAGGCAGGCAGAAGTTGATCGGGATGGCTGGGATCGCGCACCACGGCGTCGAAGTCGATGACGGCGTCAAAATGGCCAGCGGCGCGAATCCACTGGTTCACGGCTTGGCGGTCGGCCTCGCTCAAGGGGCCGGGATGGTAGTAGCCGGAGCCAATGTACGGTGTGATGGTGGCGCCATAGACGCGCAGGCCGTGGGCGTGGGCGCGGGTGATGATCTGCTGGTAGGCGGCGAGAACGCGGGTAACGAGTGCGGCGTGGTCGGCGAGCGGCACTTCGCCATGGATCGCCACGCCGCCCAGGTCGTTGACGCCCTCGAAGACGATGACCCAGCGCACGCCGGCGGGGGCCAGCACGTCGCGATCGAAGCGGGCCAGTGCGCTGGGTCCCAGGCCGTCGGTGAGCAGGTGATTGCCGCCGATGCCCTGGTTGGAGACGCCGATGTTCCGGGTGGTGGGCGAGGCCTGCAGCCTCGCGGCCAGCACGTCGGTCCATCGGTCGTTGCCGTTGGTGGTGGCGCCGTGACCGTCGGTGATGGAGTCGCCCAGCGCCACAACGGTTGCTGCCGCGGGGCCCGTGAGCACATCGATCTCCGAGACCTGGAACCAGTGGTCCACATGCTTCGGTTCGATGAAGGATGCGGTGGCTGCAAAGTCGCCATGCACGTAGTAGGACGTGGCGCGCGAGCCGGGGTGGCTGGTTTCCCCGGCCGGCGGCAGGTCGAGATGAAAGCTCGCCGCTAGATCCGAGAGCGGCGCGACGGGCATTTCCACCGGATCGGAGACAAACTCCGCGCCCGGAGGGATGGAGACTTCCGAGCTTCCGGCGAAGGTGAGCGGGCGGTCGCTGGCCGGGTCAATGGCATTGCCGGCGGGCGAGAGCGGGCGCGCGATGTGGACGGAGGTGAAGTGGAGCGCTCCGATGCCAAAGGCGTTGGACAAATGTACGCGCAATGCTGCGCCGCCGGCGGAAAGGTGAAAGATCTGGCGCACGGTTGCGTCGCGAAGGTCGTCGGGGGGCAGAGCGTTCTGCGGCTCGGGGATCTGCTGCGATGCACCCCAGCTCGCAATCCAGACAGGCGCTGATGGGGCGCCAGCCTGCGCTCCCCAGCACCAGGTAGCCGTTGCGAAGGTCAGGAATGCGAAGAATTTCCGTGCAAGTCTCATCGGCGCAGGGTTATGATATT
>Ga0182030_10027589_pt1 | contig 10203 bp, 8 predicted proteins | sample 812S3MmetaG_FD_121299 | JGI IMG/M metagenome (GOLD analysis project Ga0182030, IMG submission 121299) | Permafrost microbial communities from Stordalen Mire, Sweden - 812S3M metaG (Illumina Assembly) | ecosystem: Environmental > Terrestrial > Soil > Wetlands > Permafrost | place: Sweden... | reverse complement strand
GGCGCCTGGAATACCATGAGCAAGCAGATCCTGAGCGCAAAGCCTTCGCCGGTGACAAGATGCGCGCAGCCGCCTTTCTCGCCGATCGGCTTCAGGAAGAAATCGACGAACGAGACAAGACGCTCACGCCGCCGCCCACGCCGGAGTCAAGCGGTGCTTCTTACGATCCCGATGAAGATTCCGAACAATCCGATCGCGACTCTCGGATTTGGGATGGCGATCGGATCAGTGAAGATTATGGCGGCCCGGGAGTCCCCAACTACGACCTGAGTCCGATGAGTGCTCACGCGGGCAACGCGGACTGGAAAAAAGGCGAAGTCAAAACGGTTAGGGTCGGAAAAGATGGAGACTGGGGTCACTACACCACCGATGAGATCGAGGTGATCAAAAACCCCTCGCCCACCCAGCTTGCCAACTGGGTCGAGACGCAGTTCGACGGAAAGAACACAGATATCCGCTGGTTTGCAGACCCCGGGCACGGTGATATCTACTGCTTCGATGCCTCGCTCGGCTGGCACATTGGTCCCGTTCAGGCGCTCGGGCTTTCCTACCATGAGGCGTACCTGAATAGCGACAATATGACCGATGCCGAACATTGGCCGGAGCAGGTTGAGGAATACTTGGATCGCTGGCACAACGGGGATGCTTGGGGTCGATCGGAACTCACGACGCAAGAGGTAGACACCCTTCGCGAGAAGCTGGCCGAGCCCGTGGAGGAGTACGACCCGGAGGCCGAAGCGCGCCGCCGGACGGAGCTTCGCGAGATGCGCGGCGACTCGGTGCGCGCGGACGATTACAACCCAGATGAGCCCAGAAAGCCCGCGGGCGAGCAAGGCGGCGGAGAGTGGACGGGCAAGGGCGCAATCTCGGTGCCGACGGACATCGAGGCGGCGGACTTCGACACGCATCGCACCATCGAGGCAGGAGCGGAGAATTTCAAGTTCGATCACGATCAGGCCGAGATCAATCGGAAACTCGACGGCGTCGATCACGAATTCATTCAGAAGAACAAGAGCGAAAAATCCGCCGATCTGATGGTGGGCGCCGATGTGGATGACCGCATGGTGAAACATCAGGTCACACTCGATCTGACGACTCGGCTTAAGGACAAGCCGGAATTTCAGTCGCTCAAACTCGCCTTCGAGACGATGAACGGGCAACAGGCGGGGGCAGCTGGACACCCGGAACCCGGTAGCATCGGAAGCCTTGAATCGTACTTGCTCAGCGAGTGGGCAGGCACTTCCGGCGATTCGAGTTACCCGTCTTGCGCCATGCAATGGGCCGCTCAAGAGCTATTCGGGATGCCGGAGCCGAAAGTGAGCTGGACCTCGATGGACAGCACCAAATACGGTGGCATGAAGGATGTGCTTGAGAAAACGAAGATTTATTTCGGCGCGAGCAAGATGACGATGGATCAGTTCAAGAAGGGGCTGATGCAGTACATCCAGGCGATGTACGACAACACGCAAGAGCTGTTGAAGAAACAAGGCATCAAGGAGATTCCGCTGGTGCGCGGCATGGTGCTCGGCGGTCGTGGGGCACTCGCACCGACATTGGTGGATTTGAAGATGCAGCCGATCAGCGCGTTTTCCTTGAGTTATCCGGTTGCGAGGGATTTCGCGGGCACCCAAACGCATGGAATACTCGTGTTCACGAAGGTTCCCGCGAAGCGGGTTTTGAGCACGTATCTGTCCGGCTATGGATGCCGCGCCGAGCACGAAGTGACGGTCCTTGGAGGTGCCCCAACGAAGGCGATCGTGGTCGGCAAATTCCCCCTTAGCCACTCAAAAGAAAATGACGGCTATAACGGGGTGATCATCAGAAACAAGGATCGTCTCAAGGAGACTGTCGAATTATGAGCGAGCTGAACGTCGACGACTGCATCGAGAACGCCGACTGGATCAAGGCCGCTGCGAAACGTCGCGCGGCGGCGGCCTCTGCTCGCGCCGACTATGATGCCGGCGAGCCTCGCAAGGGTAAAGGGCCTGGCGGCGGGGAGTGGACCTCCGGCGGCGCAGGCGGCGCGAAAGGCGGCGATAAGCCGGTGCCTAAGTGGAGTGAGAATCTGCCGCACAAGGACCCGGCCGCATACTTCGGCGGCACCGAGATCCTGCCCGATCAGTCCGGCGTCTATCACGTCGGCAAGAACTTGGATGCCGCGGTCGAACTCCTCGGGCGTGGCAAGGATGTGGATCTCGAACAGCCGCGCGAAGTCGCCACCCTCATGGATAAACTCGCCGCGATCGGCCGCGAGGCGGCTAAGGGAGTGAAAAGGGTGTACGACCTGTGCCACGTCACGGTCGCCAATACGAACCTCTTTTGCGTCGAGCACGTCGGCATTCCGCGCGCCAAGATGCCGCAGTTGAAGGGCGTCCCCGCGAAGGGAAGCCGGGGGGCGGAGTTGGAGCCCAACAAAAAGGGCGAGGTGGACTTAAGCAAGCACTTCCGCCATCACCTGGAGAAGCACGGGTACGATGTGCTCAAGGCGACGGAGGATGCCTCCTACCTTCGTGCGAGCCAACGCGAACTCGATGGCGTCAAGATCGCCGGGATGATGCAGGCGATCAAGGAAGGCAAGGTCCCCGACAATCGGATATGGGTGACGCGCGACAACTACGTACTCGATGGGCATCACCGCTGGGCCGCGCAAGTTGCCCTCGAATACATCGAGGGCAAGCCCATCCCGATGAAGGTCTTCAAGGTCGATATGTCGATCACGGATGCGATCCGGGATGCGAATCATTTCGCCGCGAAGTGGGGCATCGCTCAGCAAGCGGTTGGAGCACCGAGTCCGAAGGCAAAAGCGGATAGCGTCTGCACCTCCTGCGGCGCAGGCGTGCGCTCGGATTCGAGCGACTTATCGAAGGTCGATGAGATCCTCACGCACCTGAAGGCCGGAGAGATTCTCTCGGAACTTAAGAAGTTCGAGAAGTGAGCGAGTTTCGGCTTAACGAGGAACACGACCGCGCGTTGTGGGTGCCATACGAGGCGGCCCTGGAGACGATGGATCTGCACCCGGGCGTGCGCGTGGCGCTGGAGCGCGCCGACATGACCGAGATGGACATCGCGAAGGCGATCAGAGACAGCGATCTTGCCTCCCCGGTGCGCTTCGGAAACGTGCTCCTCATCGCGCTTCGTATCACGGGAACCGGCGCAAGTTACCGCAAGAACGCGAACGAATACGTGTGGCGAGATCCCTCGCTCTACATGAATCGGGAATTCGTCGAGCGGTGCAATGGGCTTCCGGTGATCCTGGAGCACCCCGGCACCGGCGAGAAGAACGGGGAGAAAAAGCAGTTCCTCGACTCAAAAGAGTTCAAGGATCGCATCGTCGGCATGGTCATGCTGCCGTACCTCGTGCCGGAGGATAACGAAGTGTGGGGGATTGCGCGCATCTACGATGATGAGACAGCGCGCATTTTATGCACACGAGATGTATCCACCTCCCCCTGCGTCGTGTTCAAGACCGGCGAGGAAGGGGTGAAACTACCAATGGAGGATGGCAATCATCTGCTGATCGAGGATAAGCCCGGCCTTCTCGATCATCTTGCGATCTGCGAGCTGGGAGTGTGGGACACCGACGGCGTGCCCGCCGGAGTCGATAACGAGAGTGCACGATCTGATTCTTTCACCCAACCACTGAGGATATGACAATGCCTGAGCCAGTAAAAACTCCTGAAGCACCCCAAGCGGCTGCTCCAGGCGCCGGAAACGAGGGTACTGCGGAGGGAAAGCTCGACGCGATCCTCGGTCATGTACGCGGATTGCACGCTAAGCACGACTCGCTGTGCGGGCGTATGGATGCCATCGAGGCGAAGGTGAACGGCAAGCCGGGTGAGCCCGCGCAAGCCGGAGCACCGGCCGCCGCGACCGGCGAACCCGCTCCCGCCACTTCCATCGCAGCCGATGCGGGAATGCCGCCCGGCTTGAAAAAGGACGAGCCCATGAAGGACGAACCGAAGGAGGCCACCGCAATGGCCGATTCCGCAACCGCCGCCTCGCTCGACACCATCCGCAAGGAAGTGGCCGCGCTCGGCGCTCGCATCCCCGCTCCCGTCGCGGAGGAAGATCGCAAGCTCTTTATCGCCGCGCAGATGCGCTGCGAGCCGGTCGCTCAAGCCTTTGCCGACAGCGCGCCCGCGCCGCTCTCCGGTGAGACGCTCACCGAGTACCGCACACGCCTCGTTAACAAGTTCAAGCCCAACAGCTCGCGCTGGAAGGACGTGGAACTCTCCGGCATGAGCGGGACACTGCTCGATCAGGTCGAGGCGCAGATCTACGCCGACTCGATGGCAGCCGCTCTCAATCCGGCATCGCTCCCGAATGGGATGCTGATCGAGGTGAAAGATACCGATCGCGCCGGTCGCACGATCTCCAAGTTCCGCGGAGACCCGGAAGCGGTGTGGGGACGATTCAAGGCGCAGCCGCGTCTGATCAGCAACGTCACCATGCGATTCGGTCACGGCATCTAATCGCCCACTCATTCACCGATCACTTTTCTAGGAGAATTCGATGGCTCTACCAACCTTCAACCCCATGCAGGTGACGAACGCTGCAGGGACCTTCTACGCGCAAAGCACCGGATATGTATCCGGTGTGATGCTCGACGATCCGGCCGTGCGGTTTGCAATCGACCAGGGCATCAATACCCCGGGCGGAAGCGCCGTGCTTTATGGCGGCATGGCGATCACCGAATCCGGCATCACGCCAGGAACGGAAGTCGGCTCCGTCATGTCGGTGCTCGCGCCCGCCTCGGCGGAGACGAACATCACCGGGTTCACGGTGTTCAACCAGTCCTCGGCACTCATTCAAACGCCGCAGTCTCCGGTGCCGATCGCCCCGCCCTCGGGCTTCATCAACTTCTGCCGATTGGGGTCCGGTGCGCGCATCGTCGTCCCCGTCTCGGCGGTCGATGCCGCCGCGATGCAGGGCCAGCCGGTCAATCAGCTCGTGTACTGGGACTACACCAATCAGGTCCTGCTGCACAACGCGGGCGGGACGGCAATCCCGGTTAAGGTGCTCGATATCAACGTCGGCAACAGCCAGGTTCCCTCGTACAGCTCGGGCACCGGGTTCTATACCTGGAACTACACGGGTTCGAGCGCCGTCATCCAGATCTGATCTGTCACCCAGGTCGGTTTTTTTTAACCTCAACGTCAATCAGGAGCATTTTCAATGGCTGCACTACCAACCGAATGGGTGATGGCACATCCGAATTTCGAGGAGCCGGACATCATCCTTCAGCAGAATCAGGCGTCCGGCGCCTTCGAGACGCTCGCCGGGGGCAATCCCCGAACGAAGATCGGTCCCGAAGATAAGTACGTCTACACGACCCGTCTCGATGTGCGAACCCGCGCGAAAACCGGAGCTGCCGGTGGCAACATGCTGCCGAGTTGCCAGGTCGTTCCGAGTAAGGTCAGCGTTCCGACGTATCTTCAGCAATGCCGCGCTGAGTACGATCATCACGACATCGCGAATGCGAACGCCTGGGGCATCAACCTGCCCGAAGCGCAGCGCCTTGCGATGCGCCAGGCGCACTTTCAGGGTCTTCGCGATCGTCTGCTCTACGGGGTGAACCCTGGCAACGGCGAGGGATTGCTTCATGCGAATGGGGCGACCTCGATCAATTTGCCGCAAGACCCATACGGCAACACGACCGCCTCGACCTACGATCCGGGTTCGATGGCGCTCTTTATGGTCACGCAGTTCTCGGCCACGAAGACGCGCACGTATCAGCTCGGGACGCCGCGCAAGTTCACGATCCTGGGGCCGCAGCGCATCCTCTCGCAGTTCGAGTATCAGGGCATCGTGCAACTGACCACCTACCAGCGCGCAGGCGCGGGCACGGCGTCGGTCGCAAAGATGACCGAGGATATCGCGACCTGGAACGGCGATGAAGTGAACTGGGTGTACGACGATACGTTGATCGGACAGGGCGCCTCATTCGGCGCATTCGCATCGACCGATGTCGTTCTGATCGTGATGCCGGAGATCAAGGTGCCTCGCATGAGCGGCATCAACACCAACGAGTTCGGCAAGCTCACCCCGGGCTTCAATGACTGTACCGTCATGTACACCGACATGGCGGCCCCGATGGAGATCCCGACGCCGCTGGCGGGCGGAGCGATCGATATCCTCTCCGAGATGCGCGCAAGTCCCGGCTGGGGCGTTCGACCCGAAGCGATCACCATCATCAACATGCCTCACTAGCTCACAGGGGCATTTTCAATGCGTTCGCCAATAGCCCTCCGGCGTGGTGCCGGAGGGTGTCTCTCAAGGAGTGTCTTATGAAACTGTTTATCGCGAATACCTCGAAGCAGCATCACATCTTTGCCTACCGAATGGGCAAGGGTCGCGATGTGCCGGTCTCCTATCAGACGATTCCTGTGGGCTCTCAGATCCAGGTTGGGAATTCCGATCTGAACAAGGAAACCGTGGACTTCATCATCCACCAGCACGCGCGATACGGAATGCGATCGGCTGACGATCTTGCAAAGAATGCCGACTACATCGGGCTTGTCTACTCGATCGACAAGCAGGTGCCGATGGGCGATAAGTTCATCGAAACGGCGGAGGATCTGAACGCGACGGCTCTCAACCGCATCGCAAGCGATCAGCGCGAGCAAAGCGCCGCGGCGGCCGGAGTGCTTCTGGAAAATGCGGTCGCAGGCACGAAGACCTCGCTCGCTCACGCTGAGATCGTCGTCACGCAGGAAGGTGATGCAGGCGTCGTCTCGCAAGGGGTGGAGATCGTGCCGGAGGGGAAAGTTCCGCGCAATAACCCATCGCGCGATCGTCGGGCGGTCGGCCGTCGCCGGTAGCCCATCATGCCTTTCACCAATCCAGCGGTGCCGAATATCCCGGATTATCTTACGTTCCTCTATGGGACGGTGGGGATTCCTCCGGCGAATCTGCCATACGGGTCGCTGGACATTTCGAGCGCATCGGTGACGATCGATAACACGGGGTACACCATCGACTACACGGGGCCTGTCGCCTCGTGGATCGTGCCCACCTCGCTTCAGATCGCCTTCAACTGGGTGAACACGCAGCTTGCCTGCGCGGGGATCTACGCGATTGCCTGCTACAACCTCGCGGCGGATTTTCTGCTGAACCTTGCACCCGACGTGCCGGATCAGACGTACTTCAAGGATGAGCGCGCGAAGCTAAAACTCATGGTCCCGCAACTCGGCATCATCCAGTCTTCCTCGAACGAGGGTAGCTCCGCTTCCTTCACCGCGCTTGAGTGGGCATCTCGCCTCACGATGTTCGACCTCCAGCGGCTGAAGACGCCCTATGGACGGGCGTACCTGGAGATGGCGCAGCAGGCGGGCACGCTATGGGGACTCACTTGATGATCCTGAACTTAGGGGTCGTCGATCAGCCGTACCGGGCAAATGGCTCCCGCAAGCCATCGACGCGCATTCTCGGCATCACCACCGGCCAGGTGGCGAAGATCCTGGAGGATCGCTACGGGATCATGGAGGCATACTACGAACGCCACGGACGGGAGATCGCGAAGTCGTTCTCCAACTCCCTCTCCGGCGGCATCGAGTCGCTTCTGGCGGGTCATCGAGTCGATCCATTCGGTAAAGCGATGCAGGAGATCCGTCAAGGATTTCGCGATTTCATTATGAAGCAGGAAATCGAGTCGATGGGCCTTCGAGGCGTGCCGACGAAGGCCGCACTCAAGGGCATCAATCATCGTTTGAGGCACCCGTACCGAAAGTCGAACCCGCGTCGACCCTCGTTCGTCGACACCGGATTGTATGTGGCGTCGTTTCGCGCCTGGATGGAGTTATAGATGCGCCGATTATTCCTCGCCGCTTCATTGATACTCGCAAGCTCCGCCGTCGGAGCGCAGCAGCTTTTGGATTGCGCGCTAGGCGTGCCGTGCCAGAACAATGGGCCGACCGACAGCAACACGGGCGATAAACTGCCCGTCGTCGGCACGAAGATGAACGCGAACATGCAGGAGGTGTTCGGCGCTTTCGGAGCGAATGGGTTGCTGCGCGGCAACGGGCCGCTGCCAGGTCCCCTTTCGGTCGCGACCTCGCAGGATGTCGTGAACGTCTTCAGCGTCGCGGGACCGCAATGCGTCACGGGCGACTTTCTTTCGGCGACCGGGCAGTGCCTGGTGCCCCCGGGGACCGGGATCACCGCCTTGGGCGGAGATGCAACGGCGACCGGGCCGGGCGAGGCGTTCCTGACCCTAGCCCCCGTGATGCCGAATTTCGGCACCTACGGGGGCGCCTCTCAGGCGCTCACCATCACCGTCGATGTCAAGGGGCGGGTGACGAATCTATCCGCGCAGGCGATCTCTGTGAGCGTCGCGCAGGTGTCCGGGGCCGCCCCATTGAATTCCCCGGCCTTCACCGGCACTCCGACCGGGCCGACCCCGCTTTCCGGGGACGACAGCACCAGGCTGGCAACAACGGCCTTCGTGGCTGGCGCGATCTCGGGCCTGACAGCGGACCCGTCAGGGCCTGCCAGCGGCGATCTGTGCGGCACCTATCCAAGCCCACAGGTCTGCCAGATCAACGGTTCTGCGCCTCCTGCGAGCGCCTCTGTGGTGGGTACGAATAGCGCCCGGCAGTTGGTTCCGGTGTCCGTCACCGGCTCCGGGAGCCTGGTGTTATCCACCTCTGCGGCGCTCACCACCCCGGACTTAGGGGTGCCGACCGCCCTAAACCTGCAAAACGCCACCAACCTGCAGGCGAATATCGTCCCGAACAACTCGGCCAATACCACGGGCAACGCCGCAACGGCGACCCTGGCGGCCACGGCAACCGCGCTCGCAGGCACCCCAAGCCTCTGTTCCACCAATAACGTCGCAGTCGGTATCCACCCCTCGGGGAACGCCTATTGCGAGCAGCTGTCGGCCGCAAACCTCTCGAACGGCACCACCGGCATCAGCGGCGGCGCGATCGTGCTCTCGACCTCGCCCACCTTGACGACCCCCAACCTGGGGACCCCCTCGACCCTGAATCTACAGAACGCCACAAACCTTCAGGCATCGATCATCCCGAATAACGCCGCGAACACGACGGGCACTGCGGCTAACGCCACCGGAGTCAACGGCGCGTCCGTATCAGCGTCCGCGCCGGTTGCCGCGACGAACAGCAGTGGACAGATTATCGCGGCGACGACCACCGGCTCAGGCACGACGGCCGTGCTATCCGTCTCGCCTGCGCTGACGGGAACGCCGACGGTGCCGACCGCTGCCGTGGGCACGAACACGACGCAGGCCGCCTCGACGGCATTCGTGCTGGCGAACGCAGGCGGCGGGGGCGGAGGATCGCCTACGGGCTCCGCAGGGGGCGATTTGAGCGGCACCTATCCGAATCCCGGAGTGGCGAGATTAAACGGCGTTGCTCCGCCCACAGGCGCTGTGGTGGTCAGTACGACGGGAGGCGCGAGTCCGACGTTGCAGGCGGCGCCGACTTCCGGCGGAGGATCTACGGTTCTCCTGCAGAACTCGCCCACGCTGGTAACTCCGAATCTCGGGACGCCCAGTGCTATCAACCTGTCGAACGCCACGGCCTTACCCTCTGCCGCGCTACCCGCCACCATCGCGGCGAATACGACAGGCAATGCCGCCACTGCGACCACCGCGACCACGGCGAGCCAACTGAATGGACTTGCGCCACCGACTTCGGCAACTGTCGTAGGCACGAATTCTAGTGGTCAGTTGATAGCGCAGACTGGCACGATCAGCAATAACACCACGGGAAATGCGGCAACCGCGACCACGGCGAATCAACTGAATGGCAATACTCCCGGAGGCTCGTGCACGAATCAAGTCGTGACCTCCTTGAGCAACTCCGCGGTGCCTACGTGTTCGACGGTCACATCAACGCAGACCGACACGACGCTTGCGAAAACGGGAACCGACATCAACACGACGAATCAGGTCGTATTGACGCACCTCACGTCCTCTCTGCCCGTGACTCAAGGCGGAACGGGCGTGACTACGTTATCTGCGGGACTCGTGACTGCCGCAGGGACGACCGCATTCAGTACGGTGGCGGCGCCGTCGAGCACAGTGGTGGGAGTGTCCGACACACAGACACTGACGAATAAATCGATTAGCGGCAGCGCGAATACGCTGTCAAATATCACTGCTAACAACGTGCAGCTCGGCAACCTCTCAACCGGCACCACAACTCCGAGCGTCACCACAAGTTGGCTCTACAACGCCTC
>Ga0182030_10027588_pt1 | contig 10203 bp, 10 predicted proteins | sample 812S3MmetaG_FD_121299 | JGI IMG/M metagenome (GOLD analysis project Ga0182030, IMG submission 121299) | Permafrost microbial communities from Stordalen Mire, Sweden - 812S3M metaG (Illumina Assembly) | ecosystem: Environmental > Terrestrial > Soil > Wetlands > Permafrost | place: Sweden... | reverse complement strand
GAGGCGACGTCGACGTTCTTCTCGATGGTGAACTGGATGATGACCTGCGAGACGCCCTCGGTGGTCACCGAGCGGAGCTCGTCGATTCCGCCGATCGTGTTGACGGCCTCTTCGACCTTGTCGGTGATCTCGGTCTCGATGTCCTCCGGCGCGGCGCCGGGCTCCGTCGTCAGCACGACGACGTACGGGAAGTTCACGTTGGGGAAGAGATCGACCCCCAGCTGGAGGTAGCCGGCGATGCCGATGACCGCGACGACGAGGATGAGCACCGACGCGAAGATCGGCCTCCGGACGCAGAGTGCGGCCAGCCACTGCATGGCTCAATCCACCTGGGCGCCGTCGCGCACGTCGGGTCCGGGCTGCACCACGACCGTCTCGCCTGCCTTCACGCCGTCGATCACCGCCACCACGTCGCCCAGCGTCTCGCCGAGCTGCACGAGGCGCTCCTGCACCTGCGCCCCGGCGACGACGAAGACGCGCGACCCCGTGTCGTCGGTCACGAGCGCCGCCTTGGGCACCACCGCATGCGGCTTCGCGCCGAGCTCGATGCGCGCCACCGCGAACATCCCGGGCTTGAGCCGGAAGTCGCCGTTGGGGACGACGGCCTCGATGACGAGGTCGCGCGTCGACTCGCGCAGGTTGGGGCTGATGTACTTGACGTTGCCCGTGAAGGGCTGGTCGCCGTAGGCCGTCACGGTGAAGTGCACGGGCATGTCCTGCTTGATGGCGCCGACGCTCGCCTCGGGGACCGTCAGCTCGAGGCGCAGCGGGTCGGGCGCATACACCGACGCGACGCGCGTGTTCGGCTGCACGTACTGCCCGACGTTGATGTACCGCTCGCCGATGTAGCCATCGAACGGGGCGCGGATGTTGGCGTCGCCGAGGAGCTTGCTCGCGGACTGCTGCTGCGCCTGGGCCGCGGCCGCCGACCACTGCTGCGAGGTGCACTGCGACGTCTGCTTGTCGAACTCGGCCTGCGAGATGGCCCCCGTCTCGAGCAGGTGCTTCACCCGGGCGCAGTCGCGCTGCGCCTCTTCGAGCTGCTCCTGGGCGACCTTCGATTGCGCCTGTGCGGCCGTGGCGGCGAGGGCCGCGCTCCGCGCGTCGACGATGGCGATGGTCTGCCCCTTCTTCACGGCCTGGCCGCGCTCGACGAACGTCGAGACCACCTTTCCGCTCACGTCGGCGGCCACGTCGCTCTGGGCGCTGGCGCGCAACGTCCCCGTCAGCGTCAGGAACTCGGGCATCGGGCGGTCGACCACGGCGGCGGTCGTCACGTGGACCGCGGCGGAGGCCTCGCGTAGGCGCGTGGCGGCGGCCGCGTCATCGGACGGGCGGCACCCGGCGACGCCGAGGACCACGGTGAGGCCGGCGAGGAGAAGGGCGTGCGACCGCATGCGGAGGGGACACGTAGGCATGAGCTTCGATCCCGTCAAGCGCGCCACATCCTGCGATGCCGGGAAAAGCGCTTGCGTTGCGCCGTCCTGCGGGCGGAGCGCTACCGGGCGGCGGCTGCCACGATGGTGAGCGCCCCGGCGAGCGCCAGGAGCATCAACGCCACGGCGGCCTGCTGGGTCGCCAGCCTCTCCTCGGGGTCCCGGTCTTCCGCCGCCGAGCTGGCGCGATAGACCATGGCGGGGGACGGGACCCGGGGTGGGCGGCGCGCCTCGCGGAGGAGCCTCGACGCCCGGAGAAGCGGCAGGAGCGCGACCCCCAGGAGCAGGAGCGCCAACCCCCCCGACGCGGCGGGCACCACGCCGATGCGCGCATCACGGACGAAGGGGACCGACACGAGGGCCAGCGCGCAGACGACGAGGACGGCGAGCCGGCGTGCGGCGTTCCAGACGACGAGCTCCACCCGGGTAGCTTTCGCCGGCGGCGGGGCATCCGCAAGGTCGTCGACAACCCACCGACGGCTCGGTGACCTCGGACCATCCCACCGGGGAACGATTCCCCGGCAACCGCGGTTGACCTGGGCGCGCCCGCGATGGTTCATTCTCTCGCCATGCGTCGTGTCCTCGTTCCCGCCGGCGTCCTCGGGATCGCGCTGCTGGGTTGCACCCGGGAGCACGCGACCACGTCCGACGACGCGTCCCCTTCGGCCTCGGCTTTCGCGGAGCCCGTCCCCGACGAGGCCCCCAGCATCGTCCCTTCCACCCGCGTCTTCCCGGGCGGGCCGCCCACCACCACGGCTTCTCCGCAGCCGCCCCCCGGTGCCCGCGTGGTCGGCAACTCCTGCAGCCCCGGGAAGGACTCGATCGCCTGCACACCCGACGGCCTGGAGGTGCTCACCTGCGCCAGCGGGCAATGGCGCATGCTGCAAAGCTGCCGGGGTCCGGGGCACTGCGCGGGCGCCGGCTCCGCGCTCACCTGCGACACCGGGATGCCTCAGCCGGGCGACTCGTGCGTCCCCTCGACGTCGGAGACCCGCTGCCGCAACGCCCACGAGGCCATCGCGTGCCAGGGCGGGAAATGGATGGTGTCCCCCTGCGGGGCGGGCACCCTGTGCACGCCGGGGGCAGGAAAGGGTCACGCGGGCTGCAAGTAGCCGCGGGTGGAGTATAAAACCCCTCCCCATGGCCGAAGCCACCGCCACCCGAAGGACCCCGCGCGAGATCTTGTCCGCCGCGGGCAAGCTCGACAAGGACGTCATCGCCGTCAAGTACCGCGGCCGCATCGTCGACCTGCACACGCCGATCGACACGACCACCGAGGGGGCCGCCGACCTCACGCCCATCCACGCGAAGGACCCCGAGGGCCTCGCGGTCATCCGTCACTCGACCGCCCACGTGATGGCCGACGCCGTTCAGCGCCTCTTTCCGGGGACGAAGGTGACCATCGGTCCCGCGATCGAGGACGGCTTCTTCTACGACTTCGACAAGCCGGGCGCCGCCTTCACCGACGAGGACCTGGCGAAGATCGAGCAGGCCATGCGCGACATCATCAAGAAGAACACGCCCTTCCGGCGCGCGGTCGTGACCCGGCAGGAAGCCCGGATGATGTTCGAGGCGATGGGCGAGACGTACAAGCTCGAGATCATCGACGCGATCCCCGAGGGCGAAGAGGTCAGCATCTACGAGCACGGCGCGCCGCCGGACAAGTGGCTCGACGTGTGCGAGGGGCCGCACGTCCCGTCGACGGGGTTCCTCGCGGCGGTGAAGCTGACGCACGTCGCGGGAGCTTACTGGCGCGGCGACGAGCGCAATCCCATGCTCCAGCGCATCTACGGGACCGCGTTCTCGAGCCTCGACGCGCTCGAAGAGCACCTGAAGAACCTGGAGCTCTCGAAGCAGCGCGACCACCGCAAGCTCGGCAAGGAGCTCGATCTCGTGATGTTCCACGAGGTGGCGCCCGCCATGCCCTTCTTCTTGCCGAAGGGGGCCTTCGTCTACAACCGGATGGTCCAGTACCTGCGCGATCTCTACGAGCGCGAGGGGTACGAGGAGGTCATCACGCCGCTGGCCTACGATCCGCAGCTCTTTCGCACGAGCGGGCACCTCGGCAATTACAACGAGAACATGTTCCGGCTGTGGACCGAGGACATGGTGGAAGAGCACGACGCCGGCGGGAAGCTCAAGACCGAGCTCCAGGACCGCGCCTTCGCCCTCAAGCCGATGAACTGCCCCAGCCACTGCGTCATCTTCAACGCGCGGAGGCGCAGCTACCGTGAGCTTCCGTGGCGCGTGGCGGACTTCGCGCGCCTGCACCGGTACGAGCGCGGCGGCGTCGTGCACGGCCTCACGCGCGTGCGGAGCTTCGCCCAGGACGACGGGCACATCTTCTGCGCCGAGGACCAGGTGGCCGCCGAGATCGCCCGGTTCATGGGCTTCTTCTACCGCGTCTACAAGGCGTTCTCGTTCGAGTCGATCGACGTCAAGCTCGCCACCCGCCCCGACAAGCGCATCGGCACCGACGAGGCATGGGACGTGGCGGAGAGAGCGCTCTCCGAGGGCCTCGAGCGCGCAGGGATGAAGTTCGAGGTCCTGCCGGGCGAGGGGGCCTTCTACGGGCCGAAGATCGAGTTCCACGTCCGCGACGCCCTCAAGCGCTCCTGGCAGCTCGGCACCCTCCAGCACGATCCCAACTTGCCGGCCCGGTTCGAGCTTCGTTTCACGGGCGAGGACGGCAAGGACCACCAGCCCGTCATGCTGCACCGGGCCATCTTCGGGTCGCTCGAGCGCTTCTTCGGCGTCTATCTGGAGCACTGCGGGGGCAATTTCCCCACCTGGCTCGCTCCGCGTCAGGCCATCGTGCTGACGGTGAGCGAGAAGAGCGACGAATACGCCCGGAACGTCGTAGAGATGCTGAAAGACAAGGGTTTGCGCGTCGACTCGGACCTGTCGAGCGACAAGCTCGGGGCCAAGATCCGCAACGCCCGGCTCCAGCGCTACCCCTACATGCTCGTCGTCGGCCCCAAGGAAGCCGAGGCCCGGGCGGTCGGGGTCCGGTCCCGCGACGCGGGTGAGCTCGGCGCCATGCCCCTCGAAGAGCTTGCGGCGCGCCTATTGACCGAGAGCGCCCCGCCCGTCGAGACTCGATAGGTCGAAGTCAGTCCACCCGTACACGGAGGTCACGTCACAAACAATGGCAATGGGGCACCCCAGGTTCGACCCGCGTCAGCAGCAGCGTGGGTATCAAATCCGAGTCAATCACCGCATCCGAGTGCCAGAGGTCCTGGTCATCGGCCCCGATGGGGGCAAGCTCGGCGTGCTGCAGACACATGAAGCATTGCGCATGGCGCAGGAGCAGGGGCTCGATCTCGTCGAGATCAACCCCAAGGCCGAGCCGCCGGTGTGCAAGATCCTCGACTTCGGCAAGTACAAGTACGAGGAGAAGAAGAAGGCTGCGCAGGCGAGGCGCAACCAGGCCGTGGTCGACATCAAGGAGATCAAGCTCCGACCGAAGACCGACGACCACGACATCAATTTCAAGATCAAGGCCGCGCGCCGGTTCCTCGAGGCGGGTCACAAGGTGAAGTTCACGGTCCGCTTCCGCGGCCGCGAGATCACGCACCCCGAGAAGGCGCACGAGCAGATCGACATCATCGTGAAGGCGCTGGAAGACGTCTCCAACCTGGAAACGCGCCCGATGATGGAAGCGCGCGCGATGTCGCTCATCATCGCCCCCAAGCCTGCCGTGATGCAGAAGGTGCAGCAGCAGCGCGCGGCCCTCGAGAAGGCCCGCCAGCAGGCCGAGAAGGAAGGCAAACCCATGCCTCCCGCGCCCTCGTCCCTCCAGCTGCCGGAGGATGACGACGACGATGACGACGACGACGATGACGACGATGACGACGAAGAGGGAACCGACGCGGAGAAAGCAGACGGGGAGAAGGGCTCGAACTAACCTGCCCCCTCGAGGGGAGCAGATGAGACGAGCACTCCTGGCGCTGGCGACGGTCGCGGGACTCTGTTCCGCGGCCGACGCGCGTGCCTCGCTGACGACGAGCGAGACCGAGCAGATACGAGGATTCGTCGCGAGCGAGACGCACGCGGACCGGGTGCGTGCGCTCGTGGCGCGCCCCGACCTCAGCGCGGACGAGTCGGCCGCGGCGATGACCGCGGCGCTGGCGGGGACGGTCCTCGACGCGCCGCGGATGGCCTTCCTCGGCGAGGTGGTGCAAGGCGGCGGGTCGGCGGCGTCGCGTCCGGTGCTGGTCGTGGCGACGGTGCGGGCGGTGCTCGCGCGAGCCGACGCCATCTACGCCCAGCACCCGGCGGACCTCGAGAGGAGCCCCGCGCTCGGAGAGATCGCCCGGGGGTATGTCTTCGTGGCGGGGGAAGCGTCGGGCGCCGACGCGGGGGTGGACGCCACGGCGCGCGCCGGTTGCGGCAAGGCGATCGCCGACCACCTCGCGCGCAACGCCTCCCTCCTAAAGCTCGACGTCGCGGTGCCCGTCCAGGTCGCGCACCTCCGCGCCCAGGCCTCCGTCGCCCTCCTCGACGCGATGCCCGATGGACCGATGCGTCGCGTGGACGCCGCGGACAGGCTCGGATTGACGGGAGCCCGGCGCGCCGCCCTGGTCGAGCTGGGCCTCCTCGTCATGGATGCCACCGGCGCGGACGCGCGCGTGACCGAGGTGCGCTCGCTGCTCGACCGACTCCCCGGGGCGCGCGACGGCGCGGAGGCCGTCTTCGTCGGGGACACCCAGGCTCTCTTTCGCGCCCGCGCGGCCGTCGTCAGCACCGACGACGCCCCGCCCGCCCCGCTGGGGGACGCCGCGTCGCCGTGGGCTCCCGAGGGCGCCCCGGCCGAAGTGCCGGCGTCGACGCTCGCCGTCGCGCGCGGGCTCGCCGTAGCCGCCGTGCGCCGCGCCCTCGACCGCCGTCCGACGCTGCGTGCCCGCGTCGAGCACGACGGTCTCGCCGCCGTCGCCACCACGGCCGCCATGCTCGTCCTCGACGCGCCTCGCACCCTCGACGTCGCTGCCGCGCGGTTCCTCACCGGCAAGCGCGACACCCTCGCGCTCGTCGCGGATGCCCTCGGCGCCCTCGCCGCGTTCGCCCCGCAGGGCCCTGTCGCCGACGGTCTCGCCGTCCCCCTCGGCCATGCCCGCGCGACGCACGTCTCGCTCGATCCCGCCGGCATCGCGACGTCCTTCCGCCTCGACGCCCACCTGTGGCGCCTCGAGCACGACGACGCCGGCGCCATCACGGCGCTCCACCGCGACGGCGCTCCGGTCGTCGCGTCGATGCTCCCCGCGGCTCGCGTCGTCCCCACCGAGGCCGAGTCGTGGACGGGCTCGGGCCTCGTCTTCGCGCGTCTCTCGGGGGCCCCGCGTGCGGCGGTCTCGGCGGGCCCCCGCGTGCGCGTCGTCGGCTCCAGCGTGAGCGACGCGGTCTCCGCGCCGGCCCCGGGCGACGACGTGGCCGTCGAGGCGGACGTGCGCATCGACGGCGGACCGGCGGGCGTGGTCCTCCGCGCGCTCCCGGGCACGACGGGCTTCAAGGGCCTCTCGCTGCTCCTCGTGCCGGGCGCGCCGGCCCACGCCGTCCTGCTCACGGCCGACGGTGCCGGCGCCGACCTCGCCGCGTCGCCGGTGGTGGAGCTGGCTGCGTCGCCGACGCACCATGTACGTCTCGCGGTACGAGGGGCGCGCGTCGACGCGCGGATCGACGCCGTGACCCTCACGACGACGCTGTCCGCCGACCTCGCGCACGGGGACGTCGCTCTCCGCGCGTACCCCGGCGCCGCCATCGAAGCCACCGGCTGGCGCGTCGGCAAGCCCTGAGGGGCCTCACCCCGCGGCGAGCTTGCCCAGCGCTTCCCCCGTGACGCGGAAGATGCGCCAGTCGTCCAGCATCTTCGCCCCCAGCGACCGGTAGAACGCGATGGCCGGCTCGTTCCAGTCGAGCACCGACCACTCGAATCGCCCGCATCCCCGCTCGAGGGCCAGCTTCGCCAGATGCCCGAGGAGCGCCCGGCCGTAGCCCTTCCGGCGATGCTCCGGCAAGACGAAGAGGTCCTCCAGGTAGAGGCCCGGCTTGCACAGGAACGTCGAGTAGTTGTGGAAGAAGAGCGCGAACGCCGCGATGTCCGCTCCCTCCTCCACGAGCGCCACTTCGGCCCGGGGATGCGTGCCGAAGAGGTGCTCTCCGAGATCCGCCTCCGTGCCGACCACCTCGTGCTCGAGCTTCTCGTAGCGGGCGAGCGCCCGGATGAGCGACAGCACGGCGGGCACATCGGCGGGTCGGGCGGACCGGATCATCGGTGCAGTGGGAGCGTACGCCGTGTGAATCACACGGCACATACTCCCGAAGGTCGTATAGGGCCTTTGACGTGCCGCGCGCGCGTGAGTAACGCTTCGCTCTCCGATGACCGCCGCAGCGCCCACGACCCCCAAGATCCGCATCCTCGTCGCCAAACCAGGGCTCGACGGGCACGACCGCGGCGCGAAGGTCGTCGCCCGGGCGCTCCGCGACGCGGGGTTCGAGGTCATCTACACCGGCCTCCACCAGACCCCCGAGATGATCGCCGTCGCCGCCGTGCAGGAAGACGTCGACGCCGTCGGGCTCTCCATCATGAGCGGCGCGCACAACACGCTCTTCCCCGCCGTCATCCAGGAGCTGAAGAAGCGCGGCGCGACCGACATCCTCGTCTTCGGCGGCGGCATCATCCCCGAGGCCGACTTCGACCGCCTCAAGGCCGCGGGCGTCACGGGCGTCTTCACGCCGGGCACCACCCTCGAGACCATCATCCAGTGGGTCCGGGACAACGTGCACCCGAAGGCGTGATTCGCTACCGCCTGGGCGACGCCGAGGCGACACGCCGTGCGCGCTGGGCGGCGGTCGTGCGCGCCTTCAGCTCGCTGGCCCCCATCGCGCTGGCGATCATTCTCCTCCACCGCCTCGGCTGGGCGCCGACGCTGGCCTTCTGGGGAGTCGCCGCGGTGCTCGTCGCGCTCGTCGTCACGCGCGCGAACCTCGGGTACGCGAGCACGCGCCGCAAGCTCCGCAGCCTCGCCGTCACGCTGAGCGACGAGGACATCCACGTCGAGAACGCCCGCGACGGCTACTCCATCGCGCGCGCCGACGTCGCGCGCATCGTCGAGGTCGACGGCAGCCTCGGCGGCCTGCGCGTCGAGTCCGTGCCCGACGCCCGCAGCGGCGTCGTCTTCGAGGCCCACGTCCCGCGCGGCGGCGACGGCTACACCGACGTGCGCCGGGCGCTCGAGTCGTGGCGCACCATCGAGCGACGCGGCCGCCGCGGACCTGCGATGCGCGTGGCGATGGGCGTCGCGGTGGTGGGGGCCATCTTCTTCGTGCCGTTCCTGCTGGAGGACTTCGTCGCACGCTCGAAGCTCGTCGCCGCGGCGCTCGTCGCGGGGATGTGGCTCGTGATGCGCGTCGTGATGCGGGGGCGGTAGGGCCCTCGCGAGACGGGTGGGCCCCCTGTCCAGGGACACCCCCCGCCCTGTCCCGGGACACCCTCTCCCCCCTCTTTCCCGCGCATTTCCGGCATCTCCTCGGCGGCACGCGCATCGCATTCCGTGGCGCCTCCATGAGGCTCACACTCCTTTCGCTCGTCGCCGTCGTCCTCTTCGCGTGCTCCGCGCCGCCGATGCCGCCACTGGCCGACGCGCCGTACATCGACGTCGCGTCCCCCCTCCGCGGCATCCCCGATCCCGGCGCCGATCCCGCCGTCGTGCTCCTCGATCTCGCCGGCGAGGGGCATTGCACGGGCGCGCTCCTCGCGTCCGACGTCGTGCTCACCGCGCGTCGCTGCATCGCGCTTCCATGGGGCGACGCGTCTTGCCCCGCGCCGGGCCCCGGGATCGCCAACAGCCGTGATCTCGCCACCATCCGGGTCCTCGTCGGCGATGACGCGGCCTCCGCCGTCGAACGCGCTCGCGGCCGCGCCGTCGTCCTGCCGCCGGGGGACGCTCTCTGCGGCGCGGACATCGCTCTCCTCTTGCTCGACGCCACGATCGACGACATCGCGCCCCTCGTCGCGCGCCCCACCGGCGCAGCCGTGGGCGACCACGTGCGCTCGGTGTCCTATGCCAGCGGCCAGAAGCTCGTGCGCGACCACGTGCCCATCGCGGCGACGTCGTCGCGCGAGCTCGAGCTCACCGAGGCGCCGTGCGCCGGAACACCGGGCGGCCCGGCCATCGACGAGGTCAGCGGGGAGATCGTGGGCGTGCTCTCGCGCAGCGGCCCCGCGTGCGGTAGCGCGGACGGCTACGACGTCGACACGCGCACCGACGCCTTCTCCAGCCTGGTGAGCGGCGCCCTCGCCGAGGGCACGATGAGCCACGCCGCCGACCAGGCGAAGCAGAAGAAGGGCGCGGTCGACCTCGGCGCCTCCTGCGCTCGCGGCTCCGACTGCGCCGCCGGGGTGTGCGTCATCTACGGCGGCTCGCAGTACTGCACGCGCCCGTGCAGCGTGAACGACGCCTGCCCCACCAAGAACCGCTGCATGGAAACCCAGCAGACCTCCACCGACTGCGTGGAAGAATGAGACGAGGCGTGCCTTGCGCGCTGCCGCTGACGCGTGCATCTTCCGCCCCGACCGCACATGGACTTCGACTTCTCCGAGCACCACAACCACCTCCGACGGAGCGTCCGCGAATTCGCGAAGGCCGAGATTGCCCCCCATGCCCAGCGCTGGGACAAGGAGGAGCGGTTTCCCATGGAGCTCGTGCCCAAGCTCGCCGCCATGGGCCTGCTCGGGATCCGCATCCCCGAAGAGTACGGCGGGTCGGGG
>Ga0182030_10027587_pt1 | contig 10204 bp, 7 predicted proteins | sample 812S3MmetaG_FD_121299 | JGI IMG/M metagenome (GOLD analysis project Ga0182030, IMG submission 121299) | Permafrost microbial communities from Stordalen Mire, Sweden - 812S3M metaG (Illumina Assembly) | ecosystem: Environmental > Terrestrial > Soil > Wetlands > Permafrost | place: Sweden... | reverse complement strand
TGAAAACTGCTGAAGACACTCAAAAACAACGAGTGCCGGTCGCTTGACAAAATAGCGCAAAAACAGAACTGTATATATTCTTTTATGAGGCTCTCTGGTAATGGACGAACGGGATACACAGACCACCACGCGAACACCAGTCGACAGGAGTAACGGTACTTTGACACCAGCTAATGGCGGCAAATCCCCAGATAAATCCAATCCGATCGTTTCCTTCATTAAAGAAATTGTCGAGCTTGTAGTCGTCACACTCGTTCTTCTCATCGTTATACGATGGGCTTTTGCTGAAGCTCGTTTTATTCCATCGTCCTCGATGGAGCCAACTTTGCAAATCGATGACCGATTACTGGTCGAAAAAGTCTCGGGGCATTTGGGCAAGAAAATTGAACGTGGCGATATCCTAGTTTTCTATCCACCTAAAGAAGAGATGGGCGGGCAGGATCTCAAAAACGATCCCATTACGGTGCTGGGGCGCCTTACTGGCTTGCCTTTTCTACCTAATGAACCGGCCTTTATCAAACGGGCCATCGGCTTACCTGGCGATCATATTCGCATCGCCCACGGACAGGGCGTCTTCATCAACGGTCAACTGCTTGATGAATCAGCTTATGTCAAAGAACGTCCCAACTATAATTTGAATGTACTAGGTGATATTTGTGGACATTCGTCAGCCAATGGTTCGTCTCTGGTCAAGCCTTATGGCGATACGCCAGGTTCACCAATCATAGTGCCTGCCGGTCACCTGTTCATGATGGGTGACAATCGCAACAATAGCGAAGACAGCCATGTCTGGGGTTTTCTTGATGAAAAGAGAGTGATTGGAAGAGCATGTCTGCTTTTCTGGCGCCAACTCAAGCCACCATTATACGGTCCCATTCTCGACGAGTAAAAAATCAAAGAGGGCACCAGTTATGGTGCCTTCTTTTTATTGACTGGGCGAAAATACAAACGACACGGTAGAATTCGCTTACGCAATCTTGAAAATTTACGTTGTGAACTTGACCGCCAGCGCTTACAATCACTATCGGCGACGCAAAGCTCCAAATGCTGGACTTCTTCACGAATTAAGCTAGCATACGCGCCATGAGCAGGATTGCGGGTATATAGCTCAGGTGGGCCGGCAACTAAAAGCGAGGTTGATATTCTTATGGCGAAAACTTCTGGCAATGGCGCGAAAAAGTCGCAAATCGCTGAAGAATTCAAAGGTGCGCAGCCAAATCCCAAGGTGACACAGGGTCAAAACGCTCAAGCAAACGCCACCACAGCCACTTACTTAAAATCATCGAAAGATGCCACCTCCCATCTGGGACATGACCATTGCGACGACAATGATGTCAAGAATAAAGATTTTCCTGCTGAGCGAATAATCGACCCAAAAATTCTGGCCGATAGAGAAAATCAGCTGCAAAAGGTCGAATCAGACCTGAATAATCGGGAAGTCTCTTTAATTGAAAGAGAAATCAAATCATTGCGCATGCAAGAAGAGCTCGATAGGCTCCGTCCGCTTTCCGGTCTTTATCGTGTAGTGAAAGCAATGGCTACCGAAAGAAAGCTGGATTCGCTGCTTGAAGTCATTACACGTGAAACTCAAACGATGCTGCACTGCGACCGCTGCAGTGTATTCGTGCTTGAGGCTAATAAACAAGAATTGTGGACGCAGGTAGCTCAAGGGCTGATCGGTCACCGTACGATTCGCATCCCTCTGCATGGAACAAGCATAGTTAGCGAATGTGCTCGCAGTTCGAAAATCATCAATATTCCAGATGCCTACAATGACTCGCGCTTCGATCGCGATGTCGATAAACAAACTGGTTATCACACTCAAAGTGTTCTGTGCGTACCGATGCTCAATCGCAGCGGCGAAGTAATTGGCGTGTTTCAAGTCCTAAACAAGGTCGGCGAGCCATTTACGCACGAAGATCAAGACTGGCTAGAGGGCTTGAGTGCAGTGGCTGCCGGTTTGATTGAACAAGCTCAAGCCTATTCTGAAATTGAAGGTTTCGTCGATAAGACTTTAGAAACATTGGCGAGAACAATTGATAAACGTGACCCGCTTACAGCAGGTCACTCCATGCGAGTGATGAACTACAGCTTGGTGCTGGGTGGAACAATCAACGTTGCCGAAGAAGATATGGACGTTCTGCGTTATTCGGCGATGATGCACGATTACGGCAAAATCGGCGTGCCTGAAGCCATACTTTGGAAAGACGGCCGTCTCACTGCCGAGGAATACAAAACAGTGCAAAAGCATGCCAACATAACGTTTGACCTGCTTTCCAACCTGCCATTTACTAGAAGATTGGCTGCAGTTCCTTATATTGCTTCATGCCATCACGAAAAAATCGACGGCAGTGGCTATTACCGCGGACTAAAAGGCGAAGAAATTCCATTTCTCGCGAAAATCATTGCTGTCGCCGACGTTTTCGATGCTTTAACTTCCAAAAGGCATTATCGCAATCGCATGCCAATTGAAAAAGTGACCGAAATTATGCAGGCCGGACGCGACAATCACTTCGAAGGGTCTTGCGTAGATGCCTTCTATCGCCTGCCGTCAGTGCAAGTGATGAAAGTAATGGAATCCGAGCGCGGTCAGATGATTCCTGCTGAAATTGAAATGTTTAAGCACACAAGCTGGCAAAGACTAGTTGAATTGCTATGCGGAGCCCGGCCAAAAACTGCCGAAGAAGGTTTGCGTGGCACCTTCGAATCAATTTACAACGAAGGATTACCGGCTGATTACAAGGCTCTAGATTAAATAGTATTGCGTCTGCGGGCGGATTCCAGCAAAAATGAGCGGCATCTAGGACATCTCCTCTTTAAAAGCATTAAAATGCTCTGGAGCAGGAGTTTATTAATGGATATTGCCCAAATTAAAAAGCGATTGCAAACGATAGCCTTTGGCTGCCTCGTCACTGCGACTTTGTTGCCGGCTCAAGCGCTTGCAGTGTCGACAGCGGACTCAGCAGATACGGCAACGGGTGACGCACCACTGCCGATGCCCAAATCCCGCAGACGCGCTCAATCGACAGAGTCTGGGGAGCAATCAAGTGCGCCAGTTGATGCTGGAGATAGTGCCACCAAAAAGTCGAAAGCAGCGAGCCTCAATCTGCCCGAGAAATCTTCCGATCATGGCTTCAATACTGAAGACTTCATGCCTCAATCATCAACTACATCTGGCTCAAAGAAGAAGATTGTTGCTCCAGTTGACGAGTCAGACAAAATTTATGTGCGCGTGCAATTAACTGTACCCCGCAGTACAAATGCGATGAATAAGCTCGTCGCTTACCCCTATCCAATGCAGCTGCCCAAAGCAAGAAAAGAAATCTTCGATCTGTCTACTGATACCAGAGCCCTCAAAGAAGAAATATTAACCAGTGGCTATCTGCAAAGAGGCACATCGATCAAGCCTTATCCATTCCAGGGATGGCGCTGGCAATATGCTTATCACAACGCACTTAAGAGAGCGCATGCCGATGAACCAGCCGTCATCAGCGATATCTATCCATTCGTCAGAAAAATGACGCCTTATTGCCGAGAAGAAGTCAGACGCATCAACAACATCGAGCACGAACGAGTTGAGCGCTACAAGCGACTGGCTGAAGAATATGAACAGCATGGGCAAGAAGCTGAAACTGATGCCACCCGCAAAGGCTACACACCAGTACCTGTAGAAATCAATAAAATGTGGCGTGGGCACTTCAACATTGGCGAAATAAGACTCGGCGAAGGCACATGGTGGATCACCGGCACCAAAAAAGTTCCTGGTATCACTTACTACTGGCAGCAACCAGTTGAAGTATTGAAAGGCCAGCCAGTTATTTGTGAATTGACCGAAGACAATGCTCTAGTTATTGAGGGCGGTTGGTAGACAGCTCGTGCACAATCACCTGCACAGTGGGTTTAGCCTGCAATTTTGCGCGCAATGTTTTGACTACGATTTCACGCACAGAAGAGCGCAATGCGCCTAATTCGTATGGAATACGGTCGTCGCTTTTAGCCGAGCTGTGTTGACTGTAGCGGTTCACTGTCTCGATAATATTGTTGCGCACTTCAATTTTGGCCACTTCCCATTCAGCCGAACGCAAGAAACCCGACGCGTCCACTTCAATTGATGGACCGCTGATTAGATCTCCTTTTTCAGTGACGACAAGACCGACAGACACTATTCCTTCGAGACTAAGCGTGCGTCTTTCATTAACTGAATATGTAGTGACGCGCTCTCCTTGATCGCGATTGAACAAGACCGGCTGCGCTTCGGTGGCACCGATGATGCGAGCATGGCCATGACCAATCTCTAGCATTTCGCCATTTTTTAAAGGAAAAACCGATTCAGATGGAATGCCCCATTCAATCGCCAGATTGGCATGGTTCATGATGTGCCGCCCTTCACCAAGCGCCGGCACAAAGTAATGCGGATGAGTCAATGAAAACATCAATTTCAATTCTTCACGACTGGCATGTTTGGAAACGTGCACATTTTTACGCGCGCCAAATACGGTGGCAACTCCAAGCACCAGAAATTGATCGAGGATAAAAGCCATTTGCCTTGCCCGACCAGGACTCACTTCTGCGCTGAAAATGACTGTGTCACCTTCTTTCATTGTAATTTCTTTGTTTTCCCCGAAAGCCAGTTCACCGAGAATCTGCATGGGATCGCCTTCGCGACCAGTCGCGATAATCAAGATTTCATCATCGGCCAGATGTTTCAAATCGGCAAGTGACGCTTCCAATTTACGATCATAAGTTAAATTACCGGTGATAGCAGCCGAGACAGCAGTGCGGACCAGAGTGTCGCCAACAAGCAAGACACGTCGATTGCAACTTCTTGCAATATCAAAAAGAATTTGCAGACGATGCGTATTAGTGCCTGGCATGACCACAAAAGCACGACCGTGCGCTGTAGCTATGTGAAAGCGCAATCGCTCCACCACCGCTTTCTCAGAGGCAGTGTAGCCTGGATGTTCGACGCCTGCCGAATCTCCAATGAGCAAGAGCACTCCGTCGTCACCAGCTTTGGCGAGAGCAGCGACGTCCATCAACTTATTGTCAACAGGAGTTTGATCGAGCTTAAAACTCGAAGTATAGATAATCACGCCCTCGGGGGTGCCTATCTTGAGGGCACAGGCGTCGGCGACAGCATCATTGACCTTGAACCACTCGACCTCGAATGGCCCAATCTGATAGGCTAGGCGCGTTTCGATGACATCAACTTGCGGACACTCAAAATCAACAGCCGCATTGCCGCCAATTGCACATTGAGCAAGAAAAGTCGAAACGAATTGTGGTCCCATGATTTTGGGAATTTTAAGGTGATGCAAAAGATAGCTCACTGCTCCGCAATGCTCTTCATGAGCATTTGTCAACAGCAAACCGAGAATCTTTTCCTGATTGGCTTCAAGAAAATTTGTGTTGGGCAGCAATATGTCAACACCTGGCAAATCCTCTGAAGGATAGGACGCGCCAGCATCGATGAGCAACATTTCGCCACCGTAGGCAATAATCCAGAGAGCTTGTCCGATTTCGCTCTGACCTCCCAGTGGAATCACTGTCAGTCGGTCATTTCTCAGCTCGACGCCGCCAGTCACTATGTGAGCCAGGGTATGTTCCTCCACCTTTTTCTATGCAAATCGCATTAATTATCAGCTCCGAGACTTTCAATCTTGTCTTGCGGCGAAGTTTCAGACATTCGCTTGCCCCATAATGGACGAAGCTCTGTTTCAATGAAACCAAATCAAATTTTCTCTGCCGTTCAATTCTACAAGTGTTTGACACTACTTCTTCTGAATTCAAAAGCGCGTAAAATTTAAAACATGTCGGTTTGGATATAAAATTCATCGTTAATCATCAAATTTTGAAGCAGGCAGCTCAACTCATTCTAAAAAAGAGACAAAATATGTTAAGTACTGAAAAAGCCATGCAAATAGTGTTCGACGCCGAGAACGGCCGTGCGGAGCAATTGGACCAGATTGCGGTCATTCAAGCAGCGGGAAACTCTGACGGCACTGACAAGACTGTCACCTACGCCGAATTTCAAAAAATGCAGGACAGAGCAGTCGCTGCCTTTCAGTCTTTCAAGATTGAGCCTAAAGACCGTGTGCTGCTCAATTGCCCCAATTCTCCTGAACTGGCTGCGGCCATTGCGGCTATCTGGCGGATGGGAGCAGTTGCTGTACCAGTCGATTTTAGATTGACCGAAAAAGAAGTAGAAAATGTCGCCAATCAAGTGGGCGTGAAGTTGCTATGTGGTTCAAGTCGATTCAACCCGAATCTGACCAATTCATACACTCATGCCAATGCTCGCAAATTTGATTTGAAAAACCTCTCAGATGATGCGGGCTTTACCTCTCTGGATATTGACAGCAGCGTTGTTGAAAATGCGGCAGCAGCGAAAAACCGCCCAACACTGGATGTACACGCACCGGCTCTGGTTATTTTGACTTCTGGCACGACTGGCATTCCCAAAGGCGCTGTACATGACCTGCACACTTTGATTACCAATCTCTGTCAACTTGGCCCCCTCGTTGATCTTAACTATGGCAAAAAGATGCTGGTGCCATTGCCACTAAGTCATGTGTTTGGTCTGGAAGTATTTTTCGCCGCATTTTTGCATGGCTCACCGGTCATATTCACAGAACTTTCGCCACAGAGCTTTTTCACCTGCGCGAAAAAGTACGAACCGCAAGTTTATATCGGTGTCCCCACACTTTACGGTGCGATGCTGGCTTTGCCTCCAGGCACGCTCGATTTGAAAAAAGCGGAATGGGTTCTTTCTGGTGGCGCCACATTGCCAGTTTCACTTGCTCAAGATTTCGAGAAAAAATACGGCATAAGATTGTGTAACGGATACGGTTCTACCGAAGCAAAAATCATGGCTTTCAATCTCGATGGACCGCTTGATGCTGTTGGCAAAATCATTCCGTCAGTGAAAGTGACAATTACAGATGAAAATGGAAAAGCAATTCCCGACGGACAAACCGGCGAAATTCACATCTCTGGCTCTTGCTTGATGATGGGCTATTTAGACAATCCCGCAGCGACAATGGCCGTGCTCAAAGACGGTCAATACAACACAGGCGATATGGGCTTTATGAAAGACGAGCGCCTCTATATCTCCGGTCGCAACAAAGAAATGATTGTCGTCGCTGGCAATAAAGTCTTCCCATCTGAAGTAGAAGATGTGTTGCGCAGTCACAATCTTGTCAAAGAAGTAGCTGTTATTGGCATTCCCAATAAGCAGCTCGGACAGGTCGTCAAAGCCATCGTTGTTTTAAACGATGACGAAAAAAGCAAAAAACTGGAAGGCGATGTACAAACTGCTCGCACCGCCCGTCATGACCTGATTGCTGAACTGAAGGAATTTTGCAAACAGCATTTGAAACGTGAATTGCGACCGATGGAATACGATTTTCTTCCCTCGCACAAAGCTTTGCCTAAAACCTCAAGCGGCAAAATCGACAAAAAAGCCCTGATGCCAGCGACCACTTCGAATTAAGCGTCACCGTCAGCCGGTTACATCTCATTGCACTACTGGTCTGTTTCAGGCAGGCCAGTGGCGCTTTGTCGTTCGCTGAGAGAAGCTTTATCCGGAATTAGAAACGGATTGGCGTCTTGTTGCTTAACATATCAAGCTGCAGTACTGACTGGGAAGCGGAGAAATTTTCAAGCAATGAGCATCAAGCAATTCCTCAAACATCACTATCGTCACTTCAACGCAGCAGTCGTAATTGATGCTTCTGAAGCTTATATCGCTCACCTCGAAAATGGCGGCAAAATGTTCATGACGCTCGCTGGTGCCATGAGCACAGCCGAGCTTGGATTGTCTTTAGCCGAAATGATTCGCCAGGATAAAGTGCATGCCATCACCTGCACCGGAGCCAATCTAGAAGAAGACGTATTCAACCTGGTTGCCCACGACTTTTACAAACGCATTCCTAAATATCGTGACTTGACTGCCCCTGAAGAAGCGAAGTTGCGTGACGCCGGTATGAACCGCGTTACCGACACCTGCATTCCTGAAGAACAAGCGATTCGTCGTATTGAAAAAGAAGTGCTTGAACTATGGCTGAAAGCTGACAAAGCTGGCGAACGCTACTTCCCACATGAATTCATGTATCAGCTGCTGCGCTCTGGAGCCATTGAAAAACACTACCAGATCGATCCCAAAGACTCTTGGCTAATTGCCGCAGCCGAAAAGAATTTGCCAATTGTAGTTCCAGGTTGGGAAGATTCAACGCTCGGTAACATCTTTGTTTCGCACGTAATCAACAAAGAAATTTCGAACTTCCAGGTCGTTAAATCTGGTCTGGAATATATGGCTGAATTGGCTCAATGGTACAAAGCCAATCAGAAAAAACACTCGATTGGTTTCTATCAAATTGGTGGTGGCATCGCCGGTGACTTCCCAATTTGCGTGGTGCCAATGATTCAACAAGACTTACAAGAAGACTGCAATTTCTGGGGCTATTTCTGCCAGATTTCAGATAGCACAACGTCTTACGGATCTTATAGTGGTGCCGTTCCCAATGAAAAAATCTCATGGGGTAAACTGGACATCAATACACCAAGTTTCATTATTGAATCTGATGCAACAATCGTTGCGCCACTGATGTTTGCTTATATTCTCGACGATCAAATTTCACCAATGATTGATGCTAAAGAATCGAGTTCGTCGAAGAAGAAATTGACGACTGTTTAAGACATGGCAATCAGACCATCACATCGCAATACATTGCATCATTCTATTTTATAAATGCGCAGCGGAGAAAATAAAGTTGTATCCTAACCTCAACATGGCAATTGGAGGAAAGATATGAAACTTGTGACGGCTATCTGCCTCTGCACGGCGATCTTACTCTCATCATGCTCAAATTCTACAGTTCCGTCTGAAAAACAACTCAGTCCAATCACTATCGCTCAATTTGGCCATGTTTTTCTTTATATGCCCCTGTATGTAGCCATGGAAAAGGGCTTCTTCAAAAAGCATGGGCTTGATGTCAAACTAGTAAGTACCGGTGGCGACGAAAAAACTTTTACCGCGGTCACAACCGGAAACGCACAATTCGGCGTAGCTGATCCAACATTTACCGCCATTGCACGTGAACATGGACAGGGCGGAAAAGTAGTGGCATCTATTGTTCGCGGTGTGCCATTCTGGATTGTCGCTCTTAAGCCTGGCATAAGACCGTTTGCCAGTACCAAGCAACTTGATGGCTATCGCTGTGCGGCTTACACAGCACCTTCAACCAGCTATGCAGTGATGAAAAAACTTCTTGCAGATGCGCACGCCGACAAAGCGCAAATCGTCCAGGGTGCCTTCGGCACTATGCCGGCTCTGCTAAAATCAGATCAGGCAGATGTGGCCATTGAAATCGAGCCGACAGTGTCGGTACTGATAGGTGAAGGTGGGCGTGTGGTTTATTCCCCACAACAAGCTCTGGGCGACTTTGCTTTCACCGGCTTAGAAGTATCCGATCGCTTTGCAAAGGAACACCCTGAGCAAATCAAAGCATGTGTAGCGTCTCTTGCCGAGGCGATGCAATACATTCACAGTGATTTCGATGGGGCTCTCGCCGTAGCCCAAAAAGAATTTCCTGAAGTCAAACCTGCTGTTGTTAAAGACGCGCTCACCAGATTACGTGAGTCAGGAACTATCCCTACCGGCCCTGATTTACCGAAAAAAGCTTGGAATGCGGCGATAACGCTACGTCGCCAGCTTGGCGATCTTAAAGGCGCCGGCAGCTACGAAGAGAACGTCGACATGCAATATGTACATTCAAAATAAATCAAACTGAAAAATGGCGATCTCACAATCTTGCGAATTGGAAAAGGCCCCAAAAATTCTGACAATCGACGGGCTCAACTTTGGTTTCAAAAGCCAATCTTCGCCAGTAATAACGAATCTAGCGCTGAACATTCGACGGGGCGAAATCGTCTCCCTATTGGGGCGTAGTGGGTGCGGAAAAAGCACCCTGCTCAATCTCATTGCCGGATTAATCAAGCCACTAAGCGGAGAGATCCATATATCTACTGAGCCGTCAATTAAAACTAAACTCGGTTACATTTTTCAAGAAGGAGCGCTTCTTCCATGGCGAACCGTCGCCGCGAATTTAAACCTGGCTATTGAAATCGGTGGTATCGCGCAGGATGCGTTCGACCAAAAACGCAAGGAATTTTTTAGCAGCTTTCACCTTGACGAAAAAGTTAT
>Ga0182030_10027585_pt1 | contig 10204 bp, 8 predicted proteins | sample 812S3MmetaG_FD_121299 | JGI IMG/M metagenome (GOLD analysis project Ga0182030, IMG submission 121299) | Permafrost microbial communities from Stordalen Mire, Sweden - 812S3M metaG (Illumina Assembly) | ecosystem: Environmental > Terrestrial > Soil > Wetlands > Permafrost | place: Sweden... | reverse complement strand
GCGCGAACATTTACTGGAACTAGCAAAAAAAACTGATATTCCGAAGCAAACAGCGACACAGGTAATCGAGCGCATTACTACAGTTGCGGAGGGCTTCACTGAGTTTGCCAGTGATCTGCCGATCAGGAAAAAAACATCGCAGGGAATTGCTAAAGTAATTCAAATGAATCTCTCACGTTTCATTTAGCAAAGATCAGTCTTCACAGTTTTCTCGTGAGCAGCGTAATCCGACGATTATCTCAATCGATTCGCCGTATTTCCCCCACTTGTTCGCTTTGCTTTCATTAGAATCTGGCTTATCATCGATAATACGCCGAATAAGAAAAGGATTTCCTTCTTTGCCTCCACAAAGATTCCGCACAGAGCGAGTCGATGCGTCTCGCATACCGTCACTGCTAGCCGACGCCAATGGTCAGTCACCGTCAAATAATTTGACGGATTGGGATCATATTGAGCCGCTGGCTAACGACATGAATACAGCCTTCGAGCGGCTGGACAAGAAACACGCAGGTCTAATCACCAATCACCAGCTGGCGGACCTCCTGGAAAATTCAAATCTCAGAGGTGCCGATGCTGCTACTGCCGCAGCTCTTTATAAAATCAACCAGGAGCTGCAGCACGGCGACATCAAGATTCCCATGCCGGCTAACGCCAAAGGGCTATCGAGCCAGGAACTTGAGCAGGTTATTTACAAAGCTGAGCATGCCAGACCAGACAAGTTGCCGCCGGCCGATCAATCTTGGGCCAACGTAACCGCGCCGGAATTGTGGGCTCAAACTCAATTTACGCTCACTCACAAGGATCAAAAATCAGGCAAAATTACTGTCCCTGATATCGATAAAGCGATTGCCACTACCATTGGTGACGCGGAGACGAAAAAGTCGCTGAATTTTTTCAAGCAGCATTATGCCGAGATTGTGGCTGACGGTCAACGTGACGCCAATAATGGTGTTACATTCCAGGATCTGCGAAATTTCGCCCGCAAATATTCATCGGCTGATGATGCTTTCAACTCACTCCGCAGTGTTATCTATTTCCACAGTCAGGTGGTAAACGAAAAGAATCCGGCAAATCTATATGTCACGCTTGACCCTGAGCAGAGCGTCTCACACCGTGGCATTGAACAGGGGCTCGAAGGTGATTGCTATTTCGAAGCACCGCTTGCCTCGACCGCAGATTCGCATAAGTCTTCGATTCCGAAAATGATCACAGCAAATGCTGACGGCACGTTTACCGTAACTTTCTCTGGACAATCGTACGGTTATACCGTCACGAAACCGACCGAAGCCGAGCATACGCTCTATAACAAGGGCGCAATTGTTGGCGATTGGGCGACAACGATTGAGAAGGCCTACGGATTGTCCACCAACGACGCCAGCCATCATGGCTTGGTTCAGAAAAAAGGCGAGGTGCCGGAGGAATATTCGAATCACCCGGGACACGCAAACGAGGCGCTTTCAACCCTTACCAATAGAGATGTTCCGACAATCAATATGGCGGCGGCCGGTACCAACTATGTCAAAGAGCATCTGATCGCTGCGGAGCGGGATGGTCGAGCTGTTGTGGTCGACCGTCAACCGGAAAACTTTGTTAACGATGAACTCGTGGATTTGCCGATGGGGCATGCATATTCGGTACTGCATTACGATCCTTCCGGACCAGATGGCGGTACTGTAACGGTTCGAAACCCTGCTGGTCTTACCGACGATACGTATAATGGCATCTTTAAAATGCCGCTCAACCAGTTCGTTAAGTCATTCGAATCAATATTCGAGGAACCGCCGGCGGTGCCTGTGGCTCTGGCAAGCACTGTTTCATTCTCTGACCCTAAGCTCGGTATGGAACAATCGTTGAACCGACCCTTCAGGTTAGGCTCCGACTCCAAGGACAGCTTGAACCGTTCTCTCACTTTCAATCCATTGGCACTGGATCACATTTTAGGACCCGGTCACACGCAGTATGACTTTAATCTGAACGTGCCACCCCTTACCGATTCGCCTAAGAAATAACAGACTGCCTTTAGTCAATGTCCAAAATGATCTCTATCCAATGGTAGTTCCCAATGCTGTCCTATCAGGTTGTGTCCAAAGCTGCTGTGCGGTTCTTCTTTCACGAGTTTGAAACGCCCGCTTCGGCCGTCAGCTCGGACATCGAATCACTAGCTTTGTTACCATACGCTCTGGAGGGAAGGAAGGACTACTGCTCGTTCTCGACGACAACTCAGGTGACGCAATCGTTTTAGCTCCTCTTCTTCCTATGGTTCGAGGAAAAATCAAAAGGTTAACAGCCGCGGTTTCAAATCAGTTATTGGAGCGATCAAATAAACTGGAAAATAAATTCGAAGGGAAACGAGTCAAAGTCACCGGAACGTTATCCTATCTGCCTTACAAGCATGTGAAATCGTCGAAGGCGACCCAAGGTGAAAGCTCTCAGCGTTCATTGTTAGTCGAAAGGATAGTATAGACGAACTTAACTGAGTTAATCACATCGTTCAAAACGAGTTTGCAAATAGTTCCGGAGTCTTGCCAGCTGGCATACTTCTAATAGAATTTTTCCAGCTGTTTAGCAGCGTAAGCATCGCCTTTCGCCGCTGCTTTCAGGTACCAGAATTTTGCCTTTTTAAAATCAACCGGGACTCCTTTACCGGTCTGATAAAAATAACCTACCAGGGATTGAGCTCTGGCGTTATCGTTGTTAGCAGCGCGCTGATACCATGAAAGTGCCTTCGACAAGTCTAATTTCGCGCCTTCTCCTATGCTATATGCGTCACCGATCATTTTTTGTGAATCACTGTCATTTTGTGCTGCCGCTTTTGAGAACCATTGAACTGACTGAAAATAATCTTTTTCTACGCCGAAACCATTACGGTAAACGTATCCCATTCTCCGTTCTGCAGGTATGTTCCCACTTTCTGCTGCCTTTCTAAAATAACTTACGGCTTTCAAAGGGTCTTTTATAACGTCCAGTCCGTATTCGTATAGTACGCCTATCGAGGTGTTTGCCGAAACATCACCTGCGGTGACAGCTTTCTCTAACCAGGACAGTGCCTGTCTGTAATCTCGTGGGAGCGTCCGATCTCCCTGCATATACATGAGGCCGATTTGTGTCGCGGCCTCAGGTAATTGCTTTTCGTAGGCGGATTGCAATAGAGTTAATGCATGCGGCCAATTTCTTTCGGCACCAGACGTTACGACGTCGTGCCTGGCTTCGCCGTACTGAGCGTAAGAGCTGCCCTTTTTAGCCAGGGTTAAAACTGTTGATTTGACTATCGGCTCAAGATCTGGAGCATACATCTTTCGGATGGTGGCAACATCCCGAGGGGACAGATGGTCTATTTTGCTGCTGGAAAACATAACGTCGTTGGCATTTGGGGAATGAGTTCGTAAACCTAGCGCGTGGCCAATTTCATGCAGATAAAGACCACGAATGATCTTTAGCTTCTCTTCCGAGATATGTCTCAAGTCGTAATCTACGAACCGTATCCTGGAAAATTTGATTATGCACAGTCCCCATCCGTAGTCTGGCTCTGTAATTGCGTATGTCATGCCGTCATAATGACCACTATCTTCGAGCAGGTAGCTCGATTGCACCCTTGCAAAAACTAGTCTCGCTTGTTCCTCGCTGTCTACTAACTTGTATGAAAGAACGTCAGGTAAGGTATGGCACCATTCGTCCAGACATTTCAGGATTTCGGCTTTGGTCACCTCATCAAAAGAGTTTTTATCTTTTTCGCTCGGGATATAGACGCGTAAAGGGAGTGCGCTACTCGGCCACCTGCCGGCAATCCCTCGACATGCTTCAGCCGCAAAATAATCGTCAGCACAATATTTTTTTAGATCTACAACTTCGCGATACCTATAGTTGTCGGGTTCTCGTTTGTAATCTCGTGTTTTTAAATAAGCAGTGTAATCATTGAGGGCGAGGTCAGGGCGAGATTCGAAATCATGGCAAATACCTCTTCCCCAGAGAGAATATCCATCATCTTGCGCCGCATCTAGTGCCTTGTCGAAATGCTCTGTAGCTTCTGGAAAAGAATTGCGTCGCATCGCGTTGAATCCCAGGTGACGTTCAATTCTGTTTGTTGCTTCTGGACCAGGCTTTGTGTTCCCAAGTTCCTCGCTTCCGCTCAGTCTTCGTTTCAGACTCTGGTCAAGTTCGTCGTAATTTGACTCTGAGCGAAAAACGTCATCTAGAAGTCTATTCAACTTTGGTTTAAGTTTGACGCCGTCTTTTCCGCCGGCTGCAACTGCTCGCTTAATTTCATCGGTAACATGATCTGCCTCTTCCCACTGTGAAGATCTCAATAAAGACTTTATTTGCCATCGCGCGGCGTCAAACTGGAACTTCAATTTGTGTGGGAAATTAGCGTGTTTGAGTAGCGCGGTAACTTCGGCAAAGCGGTCTGCGGCCATGGAATAGTTTTTGTCATACCAGTAATCGCTGGCGAGAAGATAATGTATGTTGAGCCGCGTTTGGACGCCGACCTTGCTGTCGAGCTGCGGTCCAGTTAATTCGCTCAAGATTTCGGTAGATTCGAGATATCGTTGTCGCTTATATAACAAACTTCCCAATTCGTACTGCGCGTATATTCGTAGCGGATTGTAAGTGCCAAAAACTGCGAGCCTTTCCCCGGCCGTTCGGCATATTCTTTCTAAGCTGTCGGGGTGCGACGATTCAAGGGTGGACCACGCATTGTAAGTGGCCGCTTTAGTGTTTATAACTATGAAAATAGTGAGAGCTAAAACTAGTAGTGCCCCTATCGCCAGAGCACTGACCCATGCGCGTCTGTATTTCCGTAATACCTGTGCGGTGTTCATTCAACATAATCTACCATCTGACGCCGCACAGTTTAACCATAGCTTCTGAACGAGCCTCGTATTCAACAAAATCAGCGAATGCCCCTCTGTGTCTATCACTTTGCCGAAAAGAACAATTAATCTGCTAAGTTTTATTAAGTGCCTGTTTGCGGACTTTCTGACCGCTGAAAGGGTCTACTGGTGAGCCTTTTGGACCGTCAAGCGAAATTAATAATTCGTTGAATCAATCATGTAATGCGCCCTGCGCTGCACATGTTCCCTCGGCAATTTTCCACCGCGTCCGAAACACACGAAGAAATCTTGCACACTTTCGAACGACAGAAAAGAGAAGGTCTTCTCTGACCCGGGATGTTCGTGTGGTACTGCTCGCGGTGTCAGTATTGAGCATCAAATCGGCTCGCCGCCTTCCCTCAAATTTTATTCCGGCGTCTCTTCAGATCGCTGTTCTTTAATCGCCAAATAACCCCGAATAAGCTTCATGACCTTCTCATAAAGCTCACGCCCTTCGGCGTCCGATCCTATACCTGCCGCGATCCCCAGCTTCTCCGCTTGTGCCTCGTCGAGTCCAGCCTCCGCAAACGTGCTCATCAATGCAAACGGTATCGTTTGCAACTCAGCTTCCGCGCGCACTTCGAACAGCAGCTGAAGTCCACTGCCATCGATAAGTTCAAGGTCCGACAGAATCACGTCGGGGAAATTCTTTCGCGCTAAATACAGCGCCAGTGAAAGCGTAGGAGCCCGAATGACTTCGCAATCCACATCGGCAAAGGCATTTTTGAGCCGCTTTACAGTGGCATCGTTTTTTGATGCGATTAAAGTTCTTAGAGTCATTCAGTTGAGCTAGAATCGCTAACAAAATCCTAGCGAATACAGATGAACCCAGACCGGAAGTAGTATACTGCGATTTGGCTTCAATTAATGAAGGAGATATAAATGGATAAACGCGCCTTTGGTAAGACAGACATGCAGGTCAGCATTCTGGGCTTTGGCGGCGCTGAAATCGGCTTTGAGAATGTCTCTCTAGGTGTAGTCAAGGATTTGCTTGCAGCTGCGTTAGACCAGGGCTTGAACGTTGTCGATACCGCAGAGTGTTACGCGGGTAGCGAAGAGCTGATTGGTCAAGCTGTAGGCAATCGCAGAAAAGACTTCTACCTCTTTTCAAAATGTGGACACGGAGAGAATTTCAGCGATGCCTGGTCAAAAGAAGAAATCGCAAAGACTATCGAACGAAGTTTGAAAAGGCTGAAAACCGAGTATCTCGACCTGGTGCAACTGCATAGCTGCGCAGAAGATATGCTTAAAAAAGGCGAAGTCATCGAAGCTTTGCAAAAGGCAAAGAAAGAGGGAAAGACTCGCTATATTGGCTACAGTGGCGATGGTGCCGATGCTCTATATGCAGTGAATAGCGGTGCCTTTGACGCTCTTCAAACATCGGTCAGCATCGCTGATCAGGAAGCCATTGATTTGACTATAACCAAGGCTCGAGAAGCCGGCATGGGTGTTATAGCTAAGCGTCCTATTGCAAACGCTGCCTGGCGTAACAAATCAAAGCCAAGCAATTCCTACATCGTCGAGTACTGGGAGCGCCTCCGTAAGCTGAATTATGACTTCGTAAATGGAAATATCAGTCATGCAGCTGCTACGGCATTGCGATTCACATTATCAATACCCGGCGTTGACGTGGCGATTGTTGGAACAGCCAAAGCTGGCCGCTGGAAGGAAAACGCAGATCTTCTCGCGAAAGGATTGCTAAGTGAAGAGGAGTATTCAGCTATTCGTGCTCGGTGGAAAGAAGCGGCTCCGCAAGAGTGGGTCGGCCAGACATAGAAGGCTGAAATGACAGCGTCCATTGACAGGTCTGCTGAGCGTCGAATCGAGACGTTTCGCTGGATTGGTCATGGATTCTTAGTAACTGGTTTCCTTCTGATGATGCTCGATATCAGATTCGAGCATCGGCAAGTAGTCGGCGAAGAAAAAATTGCGTGGGTACCTATTTTTTACAGCATGGCTATGCTGTTCTTAATACCTGCGGGTGTTCTCTTTTTCAAGAAAGGCGGAAAACACCTGCTGACCATTTGTTATGCCGGAGCACTTATTGTCGGGACATTGGGAATATATATGCACTCGAACGGACAACTGATAGCGCGCCTGGTTGATGTACTTTCAGTGTGGCAAAAATGGGGTGCTGCCGCAGAAACGAATGCACCTTTCTATCCACCGATTCTGGCGCCATTTTCATTTCTCGGGCTTGGATCAATTGGATTGTTTCTGAATTTGCGCGACCTGCGTTCGAAGATAGATTAGTGACGGATTTTCGCGATGTTCTCTCGAATGAAGTTTTTGGTGATACCGAGTGTGGTGCCGAGGGCGGGTGAATCGTACTGCCGAATACTTCTACGGGGACTCATTTTTAAGAAAATGAAACTTACAAATCAAATTTTTCAGTAATTCTCCAGACTCTTTTCCCTTGCCCTTCCGAAGTGTGTCAATGACGGGCAGGTGAGCCGTGCCAAACTCAACCAGTTGCTCCTCGCCTATGCTTTTCAGAGTCAGTCGAAACCTACTTTCAAGCACAACCGATTCCCAGAGCGATAACAGTAAGGAATTCTGAGATGATTCAATAATGATGCGATGAAATTCGATATCGTGTTTCGAGTAAGTTTTTACGTCCTTTGCTGCTGCAGCCTGCATAAAAAGAGCGGACTCTCGTTCTAGTGCTTCAACTTTGTTTTTCATGTGGACAGCTGCTAACTGACCGCCAAGCTCTTCGAGTGCTGCGCGAACTTGCGAAGACTCCTCCAGCTCACGCGGCGAGATGCTTCTCACCCTGGTTCCCTTGTAAGTTTCAGTTTCGACGACTCTCAAAGCTTCGAGGTAGCGGAACGCTTCTCTAACCGGAGACTGACTAGTCTTGAGTTCATTGGCGATTTGTAACTCTATCAGTCTCTCACCGGGTTTGTAGGTGCCATCCAGTATCCGTTCGAGCAGCAGCTGCACGATGTGTTCTCTTGCTGACGAACGTTTGAAAATTGCAGGCGCCTCCGAATGTTTGGTCCATCCCTTAAACCGAGATTCAACTTCACAGTCGATTATAGATTATCGAAAGGGCTTTACGGATTATCGATAATCGATTATATTGAAACGGTGACCGATGGATATTTCGGAACGGGATACAAATTGGACTACAAGAGGATTTAGATATGTCAGACCAAGATTACATATACGGCGTCTTTTCAGCCGCCGACAAGATTCCCGAGATGGTTTCTCAACTCCACAGAGCAGGACTGAAAACATCTGAGATCTGCGTACTGGGAAACAAAAGCGAGCAATTCAACACTGTTTCTGGAAAAATCAAAGACCCTACCGCCAAAAGTTTTGTCTGGTTTGGTATTGGGGGCGCAATTGCCGGTTTGATAGCAGGCATCGCTGTATCGCTTCATATCCCGGGCGTGAACGGCTTTCAGTTGATAGTGCCATTGATGGGAACTGTATCGGGTGGCGCTTGCTTCCCTTATGTCATTTGCCAGCTAGCAATGTTTCTCACTGCTAACAACCCACAGCATTGGGCCCACGTCTTTGAGGGAACGGTCGAAGGTGGTTCTGTAATCATCATGGCTGAACCGCAGTCATTCGATCAAAAACGCTCGGCGATGGACATACTGATGGCGCACAATCCAACCGAGATGATTTTCAGAAAGAGCCAGTGGGGAGTTTCTGCTTCGCAAGTTGCCGAACAACCATTGTCTGGCCGCACCGCTTCTCAGTTCGAAAAGCAAGTGGAAGTCGAACGGGAAGAACGCATTACTGCTGTAGCTTAAATGGCACAGCTAATTGCTTCTGTCGTAATTCCAGTCGTAATCTCAATTTGAATTAACACCAGGTATGGTGATCTTAGAGTTGCGATATAACGCCTATGACATGTTCGCCAGAGACTGGAAGTTATCTGCAGAAGCCTGAGTACCTCTAACTAGAGCTTAGAGCTTCTCGAAGATAAAAGGTGTGGCAGGAAAGATAACCTGCCACACCTTTTTTACAAACTTAATCTCTTATTGTTAGCCTAAGACGCCAAATTTGTTGCAGCCATTCGCGCCCGTATCACTGATTGTGTCCCTTGGCCCAGACTTGATCGACAACAACAGACGGCCCGGTGGAGATACCGACCAGCGACGTAGACGTGGCTTTAACGAGACTGTTTTTACCTTCAATCTCTTCCCAAACGACATACATCGTGTCGCCGGCAATGCTCAGATGCGGATGCTTAGATACGCCCATTGTATTAGTCAAATCGATGGCGGAGGAATTTTCTTCAAGATTTTTGATTCCAACACTTGCATAAATATCTGGATGGGTCACACCACTAGTGGTATCAGACCAGACCACTGCGACGCGCCCCTTATTATCTGCGGCGACTGCAGGCTCGCTGGATACTCCAGTGGTGTTGGAAATGTTGATGAACTTGCCAAAGTCGGTCTTTCCCGCAGGCGCGCACCAGATATCTGCGGCATTCTCTTTCTGGGAGTTATCGGACCAGACAAGATAAATTCTGCCCTCCGGTCCACAAGCCAGCCCGGGATGAGAAGATAATCGCGGGCTATTGCTCACGTCCTTCGCCTTTGTCCAGGCACTACCGGATTTCTTGGCGTAATAAATATCCGGATGGGTGGCTCCGGAACTTGTGTCCAAGCAAGCGAGATGGACGTCCTGTCCTCCAGCTGCGATTGTGGGCTGGCTGGATACCCCAGGAGTATTGCTGACGTCTTCTGCTTTGGACCAGGTTTTTCCCGCATCCTTCGACCAAACAGAATAAACGTCGGGATGGCTTTCTCCTGAAGTGGTGTCAATCCAGGCTACGTGTATGGAGCCGTTAGATCCGACAGCCAGAACTGGTTCGGTGGACACTCCGGGAGTTTTAGATACATCTACCGGTTTAGCCCAGGTTTTGCCGCTATCAGTAGAGCGAGAAAAGTATACGTCAGAGATCCTTTTGTCGAAACCGCCATTGCGCCATACAACATCGATGGCCCCAGTGGGTTCAACAGCAATATCCGGGTGCGAAGAAACTCCGTTACTCTTAGAAACGTCCAACGGGGAGCTCCACGTGTGACCATGATCGGTGCTCTCTGTGTAGAAAATATTTGCAAAACCGTTCTTTTGTTCGAGTCCTTGAAATGTGACATGCAGGTTGCCTGCCTTATCTGCCGCAATCCGGGGGGTGTGCCCAGCAGCTACATCATGAAGTTTATGATCTTGCTTGGGCGCGCCGTAGGAAGCTACGCCGACCACCAAGCTTGCCGCTGCTGCCACCAACAATGCCTTCCTCATTTTTTTTCTCACCTTTGGTCAAACTAGGGAACATCTCTATCATTGAGCGCCGATCATAGCCCCTC
>Ga0182030_10027584_pt1 | contig 10204 bp, 6 predicted proteins | sample 812S3MmetaG_FD_121299 | JGI IMG/M metagenome (GOLD analysis project Ga0182030, IMG submission 121299) | Permafrost microbial communities from Stordalen Mire, Sweden - 812S3M metaG (Illumina Assembly) | ecosystem: Environmental > Terrestrial > Soil > Wetlands > Permafrost | place: Sweden... | reverse complement strand
GGAAGGTTTTCACCGCATGAACCAGAAGCCCCACACCTGGACTCTCTTCCTCCGCTACCAGGCGCAAGCCGAACGCCAATACCGCCGCGCCGTAGAAGAATTCGAACGTCTCCACGCCTTGCGCGCTCGCTTTGAAGAAGAGGCCCCAGAGCCGGAACCAGTTTCACCAAACGAACCCATTTCCCTCAACGAATCCGAATCAAATCAAGCAGATCCAGCCTCTGAACCCCAGGCGCCGCACCCAGTGGGACCGGCCTCCTGGCCGGTCGAACCGAGCGAAGCTCGGTCTGCCACCCTCTTTCCACCGGCGCTCGTCCCCCAACCGGTAACTCCCGGCCACGCCACGCTCCCGGAATTCGAGCCGTGCGCGTGAAACAGCCACTCCTCGACAGGCCGGCAGGCAGACAGCATACCCAAAAATGGAACGGCGAATCGCACGGACAGACTGTGCGAGACTGGAGTGTGCGAAAACTGCTTCTCGCACTGCTCCTGGCCGCGGCCGCGATCTCGGCGCAACAGCCCTGGGACGGGGCCGACCTGTGGAACTGGCGCACGGCTTCCGACCCGCGCATCCGGCCCGACGGCCAATGGGTGGTTTACGTGGAAGGCTGGAACGGCCGCGCGGCGGACGCTTCCTACGCCAACATGTGGGTTGTCTCCACCGATGGGAAGAAGCGCATCCAGTTGACCGATGGCGCGTGGCGCGACCAATCGCCACGGTGGTCGCCAGATGGAGAACGCGTGGCATGGACGCGGGAGCGTGCCGGAGTAGTGGAGTTGCGGTCCATGGCACTGGCATCGCTTGAAACCACGCGCGCCGAAACCCTCGTGGCAAGCGGAACGCTCGAACGGTTTGCATGGTCGCCGGATGGGAAATGGATCGTCTTCACGGCTCGAGTGGCGGGGCAGGCCCAGCCTGCGCCGTGGACGCCCGCAGACCTTCTGCCTTTTCTGCGCCTGGACGCGCCGCAACCTGTGCACTGGTTTGTGGTTTCTGCCGAAGGCGGCGTGGCGCGCCGGATCCCGGCGGGCGGCCTCGACGCCGCCGGCGAACCAGCCTGGCTGCCCGATGGCCGGCGGATTGTCAGTGCGGCTGGCGACGGCGAAATCTACTCCATCGGCGTGCCTGCCGGCGACGCGCGGCGGCTAACCAAAGACGCCGGGCGGTGCCAGGAACCGGTGGTCTCTCCAGACGGCGCACGCATTGCGCTTCTCTCCACCGATTCCCGGCCGCGCAGTTACTCCATTCGCAAACTGATGGTGATGAATCCCGACGGCAGCGGAGCGAAGGTGCTGGGCGGCGCCTTGGACCGCGACGCCGCGGCTCCGCAGTGGAGCTCCGATTCGCGCACGGTCTATTACCTGGCTGACGACCGCGGTTCCACGCACGTCTACGCCGGCCGCGGCGACGGCTCCACGCGCCAGGCCACCTCCGCGGCGGAGCGCTTGCGCGGCTTCACACTGGCCGACAACGGCCGCGCGGTTTCGGTGCGTTCCACGCCGGCGGCCGGTGACGAAGTGGTGATGTTCGCCGTGGATGTCAGGCCCGTCCCTGTGGTGCTGGCCGCTCCCAACCAGGCGCTGATGGCCGCGCGCCGGACCGCCGCGCCGGAAGAGATCGGCTTTCCCTCTGGTGGCAAGAGCATTCAGGGATGGGTTACTAGGCCACCCGCGTTCGACGCGTCGAAGCGGTATCCGCTGCTGCTCGATATTGCGGACGCTCCGCGACGGATGTTCGGCTCGGAATTTTCGCTCGAGGCGCAGATTTACGCGGCCCATGGGTATGTGGTGCTGCAACTCAATCCGCGCGGTACGCCGGGATATGGCGAGGAGTTCGGTTACCTGCTGCCGACCCGCTTTCCCGGCGACGATGCGGACGATCTGCTGCGCGGCGTGGACTTTGTGACGGCGCAGGGATCCATCGACGCCAAACGGCTGGCGGTGAAGGGCGGTCTGCTAGCAGCGTGGTTGATCGGCCAGACCGACCGGTTCCGCGCGGCGATTACGGTGCGTCCGATTGTCGACTGGGCGCTGGACGTCACGACCGCGCCCGATGGGGCCCGGCACGCGGCCGAATGGATGAGCGGACTGCCGTGGGAAAACCCGGAGCAATATGTGAAGCACTCGCCCATCTTTTTCGCGGGGAATATCAAGGCCGCGACCTTGGTGCTGGCCGGCGATCCGGATCCTCAATCCGGCGAGCTCTATTTTGCGCTGCATGCGCTCCAGGTGGATTGCGCGCTGATCAAGTTGCCCGGCGAGCGGAATCCTGGCGCGCGGGCGATGGAAATGGAAGCCGCGCTGGCGTGGCTGAAGCGAACGCTGGCCGCGCCCGCGGAGCGCTAGCGGGCGATCAAGCTCCGCTTACTTTCGCAGTAACGCCGACGCGCACCATAGCAGCGGCGCTTGTCCGTGTAAGTCGCCGGTGTTTTGTTTGCGGTCCAGATAGTATTGCAAGTCGTTCAACTTATTCGTGCCTTCACAGACATTGCTGATGTCGCCGTCTTGGTTGATGTAGGTAACCAGTTTGAGCCATGCCTTGCGCGCCGCGGGTCCGTAAGTGTTCTCCTTGAGCCAGCCGTTCTTCACGCCCGTAATCATGGCGAAAGTGAACATGCCGGTCGAGGACGTCTCCGGCCACGCTTCCGGATGGTCGATGAGCTGCTTCCACATTCCATCGGCGCCCTGATATTTCAAGAGCGACTCCATCATCTTGGTATATCCAGCCATGATTCGCGCCCGCGTGGGATGCCCGCCGGGAAGTGAGCGCAGTAGTTCCGCCATCCCCACGGCAACCCAGCCGTCGCCGCGGCCCCAATAAAACGGCACGTCCGGGGCGTGATAGAAAAGGCCGTTAGGCTGTTGCAGCTTGTCCAGATACGCAGTCATTTCCAGAGCCGCCCGATCGATGTATTTCTGCTCTCCGGTGGCGCGGTACGCCTGCACCTGGACCGCCGTGATCATAAACATGTCGTCGATCCAGAAGCGGGTTTCGCTGGTGAGCCCGGCGCCATCGGGCGTTTCCCACTGCCGGTCGGCAATCATCTTGCCCAGGTCCAGGTACTTCTTGTCCTTTGTCTCAATGTAAATCTCCAGCGGAACGGAACCAAAGACCGAGAAATCGACGTGCCTTTCCGTGGGGACCAGCGCGGCTTCGGTGGTGAAGAGCGGATCGAAGCGCGCCATGAGACGGCGCGTCAGATCCTTGTCGCCGCTCAGTTGCGCGAAGGTCAGCGATCCATACCACGCGCATACTTCGGGATAAATGATGGTGTTGTCGCGCAGGTGCTTGCTGGAGACAAATCGCTCCGCCACGCGTTTGCCAATCACCGTTGGCGATGTACCCGCGGGCCAGTTCTGGAATTCCTTTTGTGCGTGGCCGGGTGCGGCGGCCCACAGAATGGCCGCGGCGGCCGTTAAGCATCGCGAAATCGGTTGGTATCGTGCCTTCATGGTTTTCAACCCTTCGGGAAAAACTCTTGCACTTGGAAGGAATGGCGGACCACATCGCGCAATTCATCCAGGGATTTCAATTGGCCGGCGCCCAACGCCTGCACCAGCGCGTTGCCCGCCGCCGTTGCTTCCACCGGGCCCGCCACCACGCGCCGGCCCGTGACGTCCGCGGTGAGTTGATTGAGCAGGCCGTTGCGGGATCCGCCGCCCACAATGTGAATCACATCCACGGCTCGGCCCGTTAGTTCCTCCAGCAATTTCAGAACCGCCCGATACCTTATGGCCACGCTATATAAGATGATGCGGCAGAGTTCGCCGTCGTCTCGCGGTTCCTGCTGCCCGGTCTTGCGGCAATACGCGCGGACCGCTTCGGCGCTTTGGCCGGCGGCATGGAATTCTCCCAGGTCGAGTACCGTTTCCGCCGGCTGTGCCGCCGCTGCCATCGCGGTCAGTTCCTCGTAGCTATACTCTTTCCCTTCGAGCGCCCAGGTCCGGCGGCATTCCTGCAGAAGCCACAGGCCCGGAATGTTCTTCAGGAACCGGATGGTCCCGGCGACTCCCACTTCATTGGTGAAGTTGGCGTCGAGCGACGCATGGTTGATCAGTGGCCGGTCGAGCTCCATTCCCATCAATGACCACGTGCCGGAACTGATGTAGCACCAGCTCGAATCGGCGGACGCCGGAACAGCGGCTACGGCCGCGGCGGTGTCGTGGCTGGCGGTGGCGTACACCGGTGTGCCGCGCGCCATTCCACATTCATCCGCCACTTGCGGGAGCAGCGCGCCCAGGAGTGTACCGGGGTCGATCGGCTCGGCCCCCAGTCCGGCGGGAATACCCAACCTGCGCAACAACTCGCCGTCAAATTGTTTCTTAGCCGGATCGTAGAATTGCGACGTGCTGGCGAACGTTCGCTCCGCCCGCATCACACCAGTCAGAAAATAGTTGAACAAATCCGGCATAAACAGCAGCCGCTGCGCCGCAGCCAGCAGCCAGGGCGTTTGACGCTCGACCGCAAAGAGCTGGAACAACGAGTTCAGCTCCATGAACTGGAGCCCCGTCCGCTCGAAGATCTCCGCGCGCGGCACCATGGCGAAGACCTGATCCATGATGCCGGCCGTGCGCGTGTCGCGATAGTGACGGGGATTGTCGATGAGCGCGCCGTGCGGCCCAAGCAGTCCGAAATCCACTCCCCACGTGTCGATAGCGACGCCATCCAGGCTGTCCGTAGCGTGCGCCGCGGCGCGCAACCCTTGTTTGATTTCCTGAAAGAGTCCGAAGGTGTTCCAATACAGCCCGGTAGGCAGCCGTAGCGGGACATTCGCAAACCGGTGCAGTTCCTGCAACCCCAACCGATGATCGGCGAGCGTGGCCAGGATGGCCCTTCCACTCTCCGCGCCAAGGTCAATCGCAAGGTATCGATGAGCCGCCACTGTCACAGCGTCCGCCGCACTTATTTGCCTTCCGGCAATCCAGTTACATTCTTACTGTCTTTCACTGAGATCCTGCTTCCGTCGGTAGTTTGTATGCGGATATTCTTGAACGTCCAGTTTTCGGCATTCTGTATGCTGCCGGCCGTCTTCGTCTGGATGTCCACATTCTCGAAGGTAAAGTCCTTCAGCGGGGAATCGGGATAAGAGCTCACTGCGAACGCCCGCTCCGCTCCGGTCGCCTTGATGCCCGACATGTGGACGTTGCGGAAATGCGGCATGCCTTTCTCCAGCGAAACCGGCGTGAGTAGTATCTTCCAGTAGTCCGGGATATCGGCCATCCCCGCGGGCAGCGTCGCATAGCTGTAACTGGGATTCCAGTTCAAGGTAATACTCACCGGCGTGCCCACTCCCTGCATGTCGATATCGTGAACCACGATGTTCTCGGTGGTGCCGCCCCGCGTACTGGCCGATTTGAAAAGCACGCCGTTCGGAACCCCGGCCAGCACGTGAAGTCGGTATGCTTCCACGTCGCGGATGCCGCCGGACGTTTCGCTCCCCACCGTAACGCCGGCCTCTCCGCCGCGCACGGTGCTGTCCCGGATGATCACCTTTTCGGTGGGCCGGTTCACTCGCAGCCCGTCGGAATCCCGGCCGGCCTTCAGGCAAAAGGCATCGTCGTTGCAATCGATGTCGCAACGCTGCACGAGCACGTTCGACGACGAATCGATATCGATTCCGTCCGTGCTGGGCCCTTTTCCGCCAATGTTATTGCGGATGGTCACGCCATCCACAGTGACATTGCTCGAATAGCAGATGTGCACGGTCCAGAAGCCCGAGCGGGTGAGCGTCAGGCCGCTCAAGTCCACATCCGAAGACTTGTAAATCTGAATCAGACGCGGCCGCCGGCAGTCGTAATCCGAGGCCCAGCGAAGCCCGCGGGGCTCATAATCTTCGCGCCGCAGCTTCCAATACTGGTCCCACCAGACTTTGCCATCGCCATCGACAATGCCCTTGCCGGAGATCTTCACTCCGGCTTGCTCATACACATTGATCAGTGCCGCGGGCCATTTCATTTCGATTCCCGCCACGCGCGTCGGCATTATCGGATATCCCGCCAGGTCCTGGACGCCGCGAAGTTCGACGCCTTCATCCACTTGCAAATGCGTTCCCGATTTCAGGAACAGCGACCCCGTCAGATAAAGCCCCGGCTTCAGTACAACCGTGCCGCCGGTTTTCGCAGCTGCGTCGATGGTCTTCTGGATGGCCGCGGTATCGTCGCTCTTGCCGTCGCCCCTGGCCCCGTAATCGTTCACTTTGAATTCCGCGCCGCGCGCCGCCGCCGCAGCCAGCAGAATGCCTGCCATGATTGTGATGCGCATCACTTGCCTCCAGTCGGCCAGATATAGAAGTTGCACGGAGCGAGGCCGGCTCCCGACGCCGTTACGGTAACCTTTCCCGCGGATGTGGCTTTCACCAACACGATCGCCCGACCACCATAAGCCTGCCGCTCGCGCGCCTGAAAAGCTTCGTGACTGGTAACGTCCGCATTGTCGACGGCAGCGATCAGCCCGGGTCCGGTCACCTGGAACCTGATCAGCCTGTTCCAGTTGGGAAGCGGTACAAACTTCTCGTCCACTACCGTTGCAGTGAGCGTCATGACATCGTCCCAGTTCGCGCCGAAGCTCCTCTTTTGTGGTACCGTCGCGGACAGCAGCACTTTCACAGCCTTGCCCGCAGTTTTCAATTCATACGTAGCGGCCACCGTTCCCTTGTTGCGCGCCACCGCCTTCAGGCCGCCCGTTTCAAAGGGTACAACCCAAATGCGTGGCGAGGCGTCCGCGGGCAATCGTTTCGAACCGAGTGACTTTCCATTGAGCAACAGTTCCACTTCATCACAGTTGCTATACACCTCTATGTTCTCCTCATGCGGTTCCAGTTTCTCCGGCGTCCAATCGGAGAACAAAGTCTCCGCCGGTAACTGGAACGCCGCCTGATAGCCCGGGTCGGCCGGCGCCGCTGGAGGACGCGCCACCCGCCGCGCCATGTACACCATGGGTGCATCGGCCCACCAACTTTGGCGCTCATAAGCGGCCGGTTTGAATCCGCCGGTGCGGTCGAAGAGTCCCTCGGCGTTGGTGACTTGAGGCCACAGGTGCGACTCACCCAGGTAATCGAACCCGGCCCACAGGAATTGTCCCGAGTATGCCGGGTTGTCGCGCATTGCCAGCCAGACCTGGCGGCCCAGCTGATTCTCCGTGCCGAGGATTTTGCGAGTCGGCTTGGCGGAATGCGCCGCCAGCAGTTCGTTCTCACGATAATTCTGTCCGACCACGTCCAGCAGATCCGCCAGTCCGTCGTCGTAATCGTGGCTCACGTTGGGCCGGAACAGCGCCTGCGTCACCGGCCGCGTGGGATCATTGGCGTGAAACACGTCCACCAGTCCGCTCAGAATTTCCTTCGCCAGGTCCGCCTGGGGCGTATCGCGAATCTCATTCCCTGCGCTGTAGAGAATGATGCTCGGGTGATTCCGGTCGCGCCGCACAGTGTCCTGAGTATCGATCTTAGACCACTCACTGAAGTACAGATGATAATCGTACGGATTCTTGGCGCCCACCCAGCAATCGAACATCTCTTCCATTACCAGGAATCCCATGCGGTCGCACAGCGCCAGAAAGTCCGGCGACGCCGGGTTGTGGGCCGTGCGGATGGCATTTACGCCAATCTGCCGCAGGGACTCCAACCGCTGCTCCCATACACCCAGTGGGACCGCCGCTCCGACGGCGCCTCCGTCATGATGCATCGCCACGCCCTTGATCTTCAGGTTGCGCCCGTTGAGCCAGAAACCCGTGTTCGCATCGAAATGGAACTCGCGGATGCCGAAGCGAAACGCTTCGGTAGTCAGAGCATTGGCGTCGCCCGCCAAACTCACCACGGCGGAATACAACACACCGTGGCCGATGTCCCAGCGGTCCGGGCTCTTCACCGTGATCTCCGCCGCGAAGCCGGCCGATTTCCCCGCCGCAATTACCTGGGCGCTGGTGTCCGCGTTTCCCACCGTTCTGCCGCGGCTGTCCAGAATGCGGATGCGGAGGCTCACAGTCCGATCGTTCGCGGATTGATTCGCGACGCGGCTTTCCACCCGCACAGTCGCTTCTTCCGGCGACACTTTGGGGGTGGTCACGAATGTGGCGCCGTGTTCCAAGTGTACCGGCCCATCGAAGCCGAGCCACACGTGCCGGTAGATTCCAGCGCCGGTGTACCAGCGCGATGCCGGTTGGCCGGCATTGTCCGCCCGCACCACCAACACGTTGGCATCCTGTCCGCCGAATTTCAGATGCCCGGTGAGTTCGTACTCGAAGCTGACATAACCGTACGGCCGTTTGCCCAGGCGATCGCCGTTGATCCACACATCGCTGTTGGCCATCACTCCATCGAATTCGACGAACACGCGCCGCCCCGCGTCCCCGGCGGCGAGGGTGAAATGCTTGCGATACCATCCCACACCGGCCGGCAGGAAACCACCTGCGCCACCTGTGGCGTTTTTCTCGTCGAACGGTCCTTCAATGCTCCAATCGTGGGGTAGGTCCAGCTTTCTCCAGGCGCGGTCGTCGAACCCGGGCTTCTCCGCGCCCGGCGCATCCGATTTGAGAAACCGCCAGTCCTTATCGAACGGAAACGTTAACGCGCCAGGCATGAGACCCGGCACAAACAGCGCGACCGCTAAAACCGCAATCCAGAATCGACTCATCAAACCGCAAGAAGTATAGCATTGGAAAACGCTAAACCGATCTGAAATTGTGTTTCGATTCACAAGACCTCCAGCGGCCTCTTGCCCCGGAAGGTTCGCGAGCCGCATGCTGGCACGCCTGCTAAAGAGCTGATTTGGTTGAGATCCGCCTCGGCTTTTCGCATTGCCGCGCGTTACCGGCGGCAAAACGGGCGCGCTCAGACGTGAATTATCCCGATGACTCCGGGCAAATTCGCGTATGATAGCGGCAGGTCCATGCCGCTCAGACGCGCCGCTCTGATTATCCCCGCTCTTTTCGCCGCCATCGGCGCGCCGCAGACGCAGCCTTTCGCGTCCAAGTTCGATTTCGGAGCCGCCAGCGCCGCGCCGGGGTATACCAATGTACTGGCCACCACCGTGTATTCGGACGACCTCGGTTACGGTTTCGAACCGGGGGCCAAATTAGTCGGCGTGCATCGCGGCGGCGGGGATCCGCTGCGCGACGATTTCATCACCAGCGAAGCGCCCTTTTACTTCTCGGTCAAGGTTCCCGAGGAAGGCAATTACAAAGTCACTGTCACGCTGGGCGATCGCGAGGCTGAGTCGGTCACCACGGTCAAAGCCGAACTACGGCGTCTCATGCTGGAGCGTGTGCGGCTGGCTCCCGGGAAGTTCGAAACACAGTCCTTTATTGTCAACGTCCGCACACCGCAGATTCCGGGTGACGGCCAGGTGGGTCTCAAGGATCGCGAGAAGACTTCGGAAGCGCGCGCCTGGGATGATCGCATCACCCTGGAATTTTCCGATACTCATCCCGCCCTTTGCGCCCTTGAGATCGAAAAGGTGGACGGCATTCCCACCATCTTCATTGCCGGCGATTCCACTTCCACCGACCAGCCGTTCGAGCCCTATAACAGCTGGGGCCAGATGCTGACCCGCTTCTTCAAGCCCGATATCGCTATTGCCAATCACGGCGAATCCGGCGAAATGCTGCGCAGCTTCATGAGTGAGCTCCGTCTGGCCAAAGTGCTCAGCGCCATCAAGCCGGGCGATTACCTTTTTATCCAGATGGGCCACAATGACCAGAAGGAAACCGGCGAAGGCGTTGGCGCATTCACCAGCTATAAGTCCGACCTGAAGATATTTGTCGCCGAGGCGCGCCGCCACGACGCCATACCCGTGCTGGTCACCTCTATGAACCGTCTCACCTTCGATGCCGCGGGCAAAATCACCAACAGCCTGGGCGATTATCCGGAGGCCGTCCGCCAGGTTGCCAAAGAAGAGAACGTCACGCTCATCGACCTGAACGCCATGAGCAAGCTCTTCTATGAGGCCCTCAGTCCCACGGACGCGCACCTTGCCTTCGCCGCGACGGACACCACGCACCACTCCGATTACGGCAGCTATGAGCTGGCCAAATGCATTGTGGAGGGTATCCGCCAATCGAGGCTGCCGCTAGTGAAGTACCTGTTCGACACGCCGCCGTTCGATCCTTCGCACCCCGATCCCTTCGCCAGATTCGACCTTCCGCCCGACCCTGCCGCCACCGCGCAGCGGCCGTACGGCCAGTAGGCAAGGCCAAAGGACGTCGCGC
>Ga0182030_10027583_pt1 | contig 10205 bp, 9 predicted proteins | sample 812S3MmetaG_FD_121299 | JGI IMG/M metagenome (GOLD analysis project Ga0182030, IMG submission 121299) | Permafrost microbial communities from Stordalen Mire, Sweden - 812S3M metaG (Illumina Assembly) | ecosystem: Environmental > Terrestrial > Soil > Wetlands > Permafrost | place: Sweden... | reverse complement strand
CCAGCTGCACCGCCAGCTGGGTTTCGGCTGCTCCGGCCACGGCAAGGAATTCCCCGCTTGGATCGACGAGGGCCGATTGGCCTGGGAAACTCCGCTGCAGGTCTCCGTGTCCGCAGCGGTTGGTCATCAGCGCGAACACCTGGTTTTCCATGGCGCGCGCCGCAATGGCGCGCTGGTGGACCGGACCGTAGGGATTCATGTTGCCGTTGGTCACGATCAGCAGCTGAGCTCCGAGCCGGGCCAGCGCACGTGCGGTCTCCGGAAACTCGATGTCGTAGCAAATCAGCAAGCCGACTGTAAGTCCGTTCCAGGTGCACACCTCGAAGCGATCGCCTGGTGTGAACACGCCCGCATCCGAACTCCACAGGTGGGTCTTTCGGTAGCGCAGCGCAATGTCACCCGTGGCATCGATGAGCACGGTCGTATTATAGAATTCTGCGCCGTCGCGCTCGGCCAGGCCCACCGCGATGGCAACCCGTGCGCGCCGTGCCGCCTCGCGCACTATGCCGAGCGCCTGACCGTCGATCGGCTGGGCGATAGTGGCGATATTATCCCGCGTCGGGAAGCCCGACAGCGTGGTCTCAGGGAACACGATTAGCTGTGTGCCACTGGCAACATCGGCCCGGCCAATCGCCTCGAGCACTTTGTCCAGGTTGTGCTCAAGGTCCCCGTCCACGAGCGCCATCTGTGCAAGTTCAGCCTTAATTGGAGCCCCCTTTTTGGTACCTGTTCCCGTGGCGCCATCCTCGCACGCGTGGTGGCGATGGTGCATTGTACGGCTTACCTGTGCTCACGCCGCCGCTTTCATCGCGCACCCGCCGTCGCTGGGTCGCTTCATCCATCACGCTCCATCGCGCCGTGATTGCATACGGACTTGCAGCTTCCGGGGTAACGTGCTTCGATTGGTTTGATACTAAGAGTTTGGAGAATAGGCCGGGGGAGAGGCTTTTCATTTAGGGGAGCAACTGATCAATGCGTATAAAGAATCTCGCTGGCCTGGGAATGGGCCTGATGGTGCTTTGGTTCGTGACGGCGCACGTCCGCGCCGCCGACGCGGACAGCGGCGCGGCGGCGCCCGCAGAGGGGACAGTGCTCGAAGAAATCACCGTCACGGCCGAGAAGCGCGTTTCGACCGTTCAAGATACGCCCATCAGCATCACGGCGGTTTCGGGAGCGGCCCTGGCTGAGCGCGGCATTGTCGACTTCGCCACCCTCGCGGGCGAAACCCCCGGGATCTCTATGCGGCAAAACGGGCCCGGCCAGACAGAATTCGAAATGCGCGGCATGACGAGTTCGGGTGGCAACTCGCCCACTGTGGGATTTTATCTGGACGATGTGCCGATGACCTCACCCGCTCAGGCACAGAACGGGAAGGTGGTCATCGATCCGTCGTTGTATGACCTCAACCGGGTGGAAATGCTGCGCGGCCCGCAAGGCACGCTTTATGGCGCGGGATCAATGGGTGGTACGGTCAAGCTCGTCACCAACCAACCGGATACCCAGGCCTTCCACGCTTCCGGAGAGGCCATAACCTCGGACACCACAGGCGGAGGGTTCAACTACACCATCAACGCCATGCTCAACCTGCCATTGATTGACAGCAAGATGGCCCTGCGCCTGGTGGGCACGGACAGCCACACCTCCGGCTGGATCGATCGCATCGTACTCTCGGATTTTCCCCTCTCCGATCCCACCGGCTTCATCCGCGGCAATGTACTGGGGGCACACGTCCAGAATGATTACTCGCAATCGAACGCTGAGCATTTGTCGGGAGGCCGAGCCACGCTGTTGTGGCAGGTCACGGACGACTTCACGCTTACGCCCACGGTTTTCTACCAGCGCATAACGCAGGATGGGCCGAGCGCCTATGACTCGGTCCCGGGTACCATGGCGCATTACCAGCCCTTCGACATCGCCGAGCCATACTCGGACGAGTTTACGCTCGGAGCGCTGACCGCCAATTACCACGCTTCAGGTTTCGATCTCACTTCGGTTACCGCGCGATGGACGCGCACCTCGACGCAGACCCAGGACACCAGTGAGTCTTTCGAGAATCCCTACACCTGCATCACGGTCGCGCCTCACTGCGGTCAGCTGCCGTTCTACGGCCCCAACGGCGTCGGATCCGGGCCGGTGGTGGGCACAGAAACCGACCCCTCGAGCCAATTCAGCGAGGAGCTACGAATTGCTTCCACCGGGGACGGTCCGCTCAGGGGCGTAGCCGGCGTGTTCTATTCGGACTTCAAGTCCCAGTGGCAACTGAACACGCAGAGCCAGAATAACCTCTCCTACGTGGACTTCTCCAATTTCACGACCCCTGCTGCCACCACCACGGTGTGGGGCTTGAACGAGCCGGCGAATATTCGTCAGTGGGCTGTGTTCGGGGAGGGCACCTGGGCCATCACGCCCGCCTTTAAGGCGACCGCCGGTCTGCGTTTGTTCTCCTACACCAGCGATCTGTCGATGTACTTTGCCGGCTGGGGCTCACCCCTAGGTGGTGCGACGCCTTCAACCACCGACGTTTCACAGTCGTCGAAGGGCGTGGATCCGAAGTTCAACCTGTCCTATGAATTCAGCCAGGATCTGATGGTGTATGCCACGGCCGCGAAGGGATTTCGTCCCGGCGGCGGCAATCAGCCGTTGCCGAACTTCCCGCCCCCCAATGCTCCGGCAAACTTCGGCTACACCGCCTGGCCGAAGACCTATGATTCCGACTCCCTCTGGAGCTATGAGGTGGGCGAAAAGTCCCGCTTTTTCGACCGTCATCTGACCGTGAACGCCAGCGTCTACTACGAGGATTGGACGCAAATCCAGCTGGAGGAACTGCCCTTCGGGTATCCGCTGTTCGACAATTCTGGCAATGCCAAGATCTATGGTGGCGAGCTCGAGATCCAGACCTTGCTTGGCGGCGGATTCACGCTGTCGGCATCAGGCGCCTACACGCACGCGACCCTCGACCCAGGACCCCACTACACAATTGTTCTGCAGGGGCAGCCGGTTGGAGACCCGGCCTCGACAGTGGTGCCGGACGTGCCTAAGTACACGGCCAATGTTGGACTCGACTACTTCAATGCGCTGAACGGTCAACTGTCGCTGGTCGGCCACGCGGACTATACCTACACCGGACAGCGTTATGACCTGGTGGCCATCAACCAGGGGCAGTTGTGGAGTCTGCCGGGCTACGGCCTCGCCAATCTGCGCATCGGCGTCAAATCCGAGTTGGGTTGGAATGTCTCGCTGTTCTGCACGAATTTGGCCAACAATCACCCCGCCCTGGAAAACATGACGGCGCTCAATCTGGCCAACCCCGACTTCAACCGCGTCCTCACCAGTCAGCCGCGCACCATTGGACTGGACTTCAGTATCAAACACTAGCGCTCTTGATGGCAGGTCCCGCAGACGATGAGCCGCTCCGGCCCATTGTCTGCGGGCCTAGCCGAATTTGGCCTTCATCCGTTCAGCCAACCTGGATAGCTGCACTACTACGCGCTCGTGCGTCCCCGTTCCAATCTCCTCGTTTCCCTCGGTCGCGCGAATCGAAAACTCGATGCGTCGTCCATCAACATTGGTCACGGTCGCTTCGCCAGTGACGCGGCGACCCGCCGGCGTCGCCGCCAAATGGCGCACGTCGACGCGCGTGCCGAGCGCGCTTTCGCCGACGTCGAAATAAGGTTTGATGGCGTTCAGCGCCGCGTTCTCCATCACCATGATCATGACAGGCGTCGCCAGGACCGGCGGCAATGTCACATCCTTGAAACGGCTGGCGAGATGATCGGGCATGACGACAAGACTGAACGAACCCTTAGCCCCGATCGGTATCGATTGCATGGCTTTTCCTTGACGGTGAATGAGGTGAATGAGCTTGATGATTAGCGAATAGGAATTATAAGCCTCATGCCCACTTCAATTCGCTCCGTCGGGCGGCGGCGGGCTGCAGCTCTCGCAGTCAATCCGCGAACAGCGAGGACCTACCTCCAGCTGGCCGGGACAATGGCCGAAATCGTCGGTTTCTAGTCCTTGCGGACACCAGGGGGAACCCACATGCTCCTCGGGTGTGCGGAGAGTCTATGAAATCGAAACGAGTTGGATTCTTGGTCTACCCGGCGATGCAGGCACTGGACATTGCCGGTCCCATGGACGCCTTTGCAGCGGCTAGCGCAACCGACGCTGACGGCAGCTCCAGCCCTCGCTATGAATTGATTACGATCGGAATGCAGCGACGCGGCATAACGGCGGAGTGCGGACTGATGGTTAGGCCGCAGGTGCTACTCGCCGATGCGCCTTACCTGGATACGTTGGTCATACCCGGTGGGTGCGGAATGCGCGATCCGATGATGTATGCGGCGGTTGGTGCATGGGTCCGCCGAATCGCGCCAGCCACGCGACGAATTGCCGCCGTATGCACCGGCGCGTATGGCCTGGCGGCAACCGGACTGCTGGACGGGCGCCGTGTCACGACGCATTGGAAGTACGCGCGGGATTTTGCCCAGCGCTTTCCCGGTGTGCACGTTGATGCAGGGCGGTTGTACATAAAAGACGGAGCTTTTTATACCTCGGCAGGCATAACTGCAGGCATTGATCTATCGCTGGCGTTGATTGAAGAAGACTTTGGGCCTCGCTTGGCCTTATCGGTTGCTCGTGAACTCGTTGTCTACTTAAAGCGATCCGGCGGCCAAGACCAATATTCCGAACCGCTTCGCTTCCAAACGCACTCAACCGATCGGCTTTCCGGCATTGTCGGTTGGATGATGTCCAATCTGCAAGGCGACCTATCGATCGAGGCACTTGCGAAACGCTCAAGTCTGAGTCCAAGGCAATTTAGTCGCAGATTCAAGCAAGTATTCGGAGAGACGCCCGCGACATTCGTCGAAACGCGGCGGTTGGAGGAGGCAAGGCGCAGGATGGCCGGCCCGCACCGAACAATAAAGCACGTGGCGACGTCGGTCGGATTTCGCAGCGACGACGTCTTCCGGCGCACGTTTGAGCGGCGGTACGGAATTACGCCCGGCACGTATCGCAGTCGGTTCAATGCACATAACCTGCTGGCGGCGCCGGATCCGCAGATCTCTCCCTGACGCGCACCACGAGTCATGGTGCTCGAAACCTTTGTAATGAACACGAACCCGGAGGATGAATAATGAAGAGAAGGGACCTATTGCATCTTTCAGCAACCATTGGTTTGGCAGCATCGCTCCCGCCAGTGGTATTTGCAGAATCAAAACTGAATTCCGTCGCCATAGGCGCTGCCCCGATAACCGCGCTCCAGCCCCCGGCAGACGGAGCCATTCCGGTGGCGTTCCTGCTGTCGGACGATGCGGTCGTCATCGACTTCGCTGGACCGTGGGAAGTGTTCGAGAATGTCATGATTGGCCAGACACACCCATTTAATTTGTACACGGTAGCGGAAACGACTTCGCCCGTGCGCGCGAGCGGGGGCATGACGATAGTGCCAAATTACGCCCTCGCGGCAGCGCCGCTTCCAAAAGTCATCGTGATTCCAGCTCAGAGCGATCCGAGCGATGCGGTCATCGCTTGGGTGCGCAAGGCGACAAGGACCAGTGACGTCACGATGTCGGTATGCACAGGGGCATTCCTGCTCGCCAAGACCGGACTCCTGTCGGGCAAGTCCGCGACTACTCACCACGGCGCTTACGCCGAATTCGCAATGGCCTTTCCCGACGTGCAACTCAAGCGCGGAGCGCGATTCGTGGAGTCGGGCAACCTCGCGAGTTCCGGCGGTCTGTCCTCCGGGATCGACCTCGCACTCCACATTGTCGAGCGCTATTACGGCCACGCGGTGGCTTTGAGCACCGCAGACGACATGGAATACCAAGGACTGGGCTGGATGAATGCCAATTCAAACCAGGTTTACGCAAATAGGCGTGTTTCGAGCGCTGAGCACCCAATCTGTCCGGTCTGCGAAATGGATGTAGATGCGTCGGTTGCTCCGAAATCGACATATCACGGAAAGACGTATTTCTTTTGCATGCAGTCTCACAAGACGCTCTTTGACACGAGTCCGGCAAGATTCTTGGCGGTTTAGACAGCGGTCGCGTGCTACTTCGGGGCGCTTTGCGAGGCCAGGACGCCCTCGGCCCCGGGCAAATTGTGCCTGGCCTGGAGATTGCCCTGTGCAGCCGCTTGGCGCAGCCATTTGACTCCCTTTGCGGCATCCGGCTTCATTATTCCCGGTACGCCGGTCATGTACAGCACGCCAAGCTGGTTCTGTGCCCCGGGCTCACCTGCGTCGGCGGCCTTGGTCAAGTCGGCGAGCGCCTCCGGCACCTTTCGTATCCTGAGATAGAGCGAAGCACGCCACCCGAGTGTTGACATGTCCAAGGGGTGGTCGTCCAGATATCGATTGAGGAAGGGAAGGGCTTCTTCAATCTTATTCTCCTCGACCAGGACATTGCTCAAAGATAGCGCGACGCACGAATCGCACTCAGCGCCACCCAACTCAAGCGCCTTGCGGTATGCGGACTCGGCTCCGGCGTGATCGCCGCCTTGCTCCAGCCCCAACGCCTCATCTTCGCGCACCATGGATTCGAGCGCGTTCAACTGCGATTTAGGCAACGCTTGCCGCCTGCATTCGTTGAGGAATTCCTGCATTTGCTCGAGGCTCCCGCCCCATTTGTCCTCGAGCGCCAGCATGTATTTTCTGCGGACATCGACGAATGTCGGAGCTAGGCTGATTGCGTGATCGTAAATCTCTCGTGTGTAAGCGATTCCGCCGTATGAACTGGTGATATCGATCATGTTGAAGTAGCTCAGGAATGGCTTTGGGTCCATCTGGATCGACGCCCCGAAGTCGCTGATAGCGCTTCGCATCGCCTGATCCATCTTCGCAATCTGCAATTCGCCGGTCTCAGAAATGTAATTGCCGCCGCGCTCCTCGTAGCCGATCTTCTTGTAGTAGATTCCGCGCGCAACCCGCGCCACATAAGAATTGGGGTAGTTGATTACCCAGGCATCGTATTTTGGCGCAAGGCTTCGATCTGTTGGGTAAAACGCCCGAAAAGCGTTGCGGAGTTCTTCAGCCGAGACTCGACCGCTGCGGAATCGGCCTTGGATGCTTGAAAAGTATTGCTCCAGGTGCTGAAAATCGCCTTTCAGCAATAGATCAGTCGCATCAGGGGTGACGTTAGCTGCGGAAGTTGCCGTGCCAGTAGCCGCCAGACACAGCGCGACAACGATCAAGTAGCTTCGAACCATGGGGTGCGCCTATATCAGTTGCAGCTTGCAGCAGGCTGTCGGCGATTATGTTGGTCGAAACGGGGAGGGTCTGTGATCCCCCTCACCAAATCAACCATGCCCGGGCTGCCCTGTGTTTTCTAGACGAGCGAGGCGGCGATCAATTGAAGGTCACTGGTCAACCCTTTTTACCCGAAGGACCCGCGCGCCAGCTTCGGCAAGCACGTGCTCACCCCCAGCAACGCGCGGCGCCGATGTACCGGGCTGCCAATGATCGGTGGACCCAACAGCGGCGCGACGGACATGTCGGCAGGCACCGTATTGCGCTTGCTGCAACGCTTGACGCTCTTATCCGTGAGTCGCAACTTCCAATTCCGCGGGAGGGAGGCGCCCAAATCGGCGCTCGCGCCTAGCAAACTCCTGCAGCGCTTGCTTGAACGCACTTGCATCGAAGTCCGGCCAAAAGCAATCCGTGAAGTAAAGTTCGGCATAGGCGCACTCGAATAACAAGAAATCGCTGAGCCGCTTCTCGCCGCCGGTGCGAATCAACAGGTCGACTGCGAGCGCCGGCTGCGCGGAATGATCCACCGCGGCGAGATGCGAGACGAAACGGTCGGGGTCCACGGGGCCTTGCAATGCCATCGACTTCGCTGCTTCGATCACGCTATGTTGGCTTGAGTAGTCGACCGCAATTCGCAGCTGCATGCCGGTACATCCCGCCGTGGCGCGCTCGCTGTGCTGGATCACCTTCAGTAGCTTCGAATCGAGGCGATCACGGCGGCCAATAATGCTTATCCGGATGGACTGCTCCAGACAGCGACGGGTCTGGCTCAATAGGTAATGACGAAGCAACGCGAACAGGGCGCGTACCTCGCCTGGTGGTCGATTCCAGTTGTCGGAGGAGAATGCATACAGACTCAAGGTGTCGATGGTGTTGCGCGCGGCGGCCTCGACAACGAGGTTCACTGCCTTGGCGCCTGCCCGATGTCCGGCGGTGCGCGGCAGGCCGCACCGCGCCGCCCAGCGGCCGTTACCGTCCATAATGATTGCAACGTGCATAAGAGAGTACTCTATAATACAAAGCCAAACGGCAAAAAAATCAAACTCGCCGGGTCGCCTTGATCACCGCCTCGACATGATCTAGATAGCGGTGCAAGGCGTTCCTGCCGAGTGAAGTAAGGCGATAGCTCGTCTTGGGGCGACGCGCCTCAAATGCCTTGGTGCAAGTCAGATACCCAGCCTCCTCCAGCTTGCGGGCATGGGCGCTCAAGTTGCCGTCGCTGACGTCGAACAGTGCCTTCAGCTCCGTGAAACTTAGCTCTTCGCGCACCGCAAGAGCGCTCATGATGCCCAAGCGGACCCGTTCATAAACGAGCCGATCAAATCTGCTGTCGTCCGAGCGGCGCGAGGCGTCGGCGACGGCGGATAACTTGGCGCGTTTGCGCGGCCCGCTGGCTGGCGCGACGCGTGGATTAGATTTGGCGCTCATGCGACTCCCGTGATATCCACCAGCCAAACAGCATATGAAGACCGCCAAAGCCGGTGCCAAGGGCAAGAATTTGAAACTTCATGGGCACGAGAAATGCGAAGAGCCCCAGCACCATGAATGACGCGCCCATCACCCCAATAGTGCGCGTTGTCGTCACGCTGGCAGCAATCAGTGCGCAGCCATACAGCAGCAACCATGTGCCAGGAATGACGTCCAAAGCCTCGCGTGTGCTCAGTACCGCGGTCAACACAGCGCCGACAAACAGGGGAGCCGCGAGACAAATGGCGAACTTGCGAATCGGCGTGCCGCTGAGCGCCAGCCGTTGGAGTGAGGCGGGCCGGATCACAAGCATTCCGCCAACCACGGCGGCAATGATGGCCGCAACGAGCCAGATGCTGAGCCAGTGAACGGCCAGAGCCGGAATCACGGACAACAGCGTCGCGGACAAACCAACCACACCCATAGCGATACCGGCTGCGCCGTGGATTGTAAATGCGGTAGCTGCTTCCATGGAGTTCCGGATGTAGCGAAGCGTTGCGGCCGCATGAGAATCGATCTCGACCAGGTTCGATGGGGAAGCGGCGAGGGGGTCCGGTTTGGTCACGCCTTCAATTTAGCCCGTTAACTGTGAGACGTCAAGTACTCTATTTCGCAAAGTATATTAGGTAAATCGGCGCTTGCAGATTCCACCGTGGCAGGGTCTGACATGCGGCAATTGTTCGATGGCGTATAAATTCCCATGGCGATACCAGATGTGGGTACTAATCCCCATTGCTACAAATCAAATCGCGATGCATCGGCCGAAAAGGCCGGAGCACACCTGGTGCTTACCAAGCCGTTCGAGACTGTTGAGTTGATTCGGTCAGTCGAAGAAGTCCTCGGTGTCGGCCATGCTTGAGCCCGATAGGACCCGAGGACGTCGTATGCCAACAAGGGGAGCGAGAATCATGAAGGCGTATTTGCTTGCATTGTCCGTTGCGGCTTTTCCTGCGGCGATTTTCGCCCAGCAGGCTGATAACGCCAAGCAACTTCAGCGCGAGCAACCGGATCTGATTGGTCGTCCATTCCTTGACGTTCTGTCGGCAAAGGTGAACGATACGTTCGGCGCCAGTAACTGAATCGCGCCGGCGCCACGCGGGTTCTCGGCTGCTTTGCATCAAGCATCGAGGAACGCCGTCGCTTGGCGAACAAACTCGAGATGATATTGGAAGATGCCGCCGTGACTCGCGTCAGGGAAGATGCTGAGCGTGGCGTTCGGCAGCCGTTGAAAGAGCTCAAAGGAGTTGAGCGTGGGGAACATGATGTCTGCATCGCCGTTCGCGACGAGCACGGGATGCGTGATTGACTTCAGCTCGTTCGCAGGCGACAGGCCCCACTTGCCGATGGCCACGGCCTGGGCCTGTATGGTTTCGGAGCTCACTACCGCGTCCTTGTCGGCTGTCCTCGCGCTTAACCGAGCCAAGAATTCCTCTGACGACTTCTGACTGGACGTCGAGGAGGTGAAGAATAGGAAGCTCTTCGGGTG
>Ga0182030_10027582_pt1 | contig 10205 bp, 10 predicted proteins | sample 812S3MmetaG_FD_121299 | JGI IMG/M metagenome (GOLD analysis project Ga0182030, IMG submission 121299) | Permafrost microbial communities from Stordalen Mire, Sweden - 812S3M metaG (Illumina Assembly) | ecosystem: Environmental > Terrestrial > Soil > Wetlands > Permafrost | place: Sweden... | reverse complement strand
TCGATATCGAACAATTCGGTGATGGCTGTCTTCATTGGGAACTCCCTTTGTTTGTCGGATGCGGATTTATCTGGCCAGGACTTTAGACGTCGGCCGGCACAATACCGCCCCCATGGACGGGTTTTGTCGGGCTTTTTTTCAATTCGCCGCTGGTGGCGAGCGGCCGGCGCCGGCTTGCGTCGCCTTCTCGATAGCTGAGGTCGTGCCCGTTCAGGCGTTCCAGGTTATCGATTAGATGCAGGCCGTAGACATATTCCGGCATACACATTCCCAATCTCCGCAATGCATTCGAAGCTGGTCGCGTGGCGACTTCAGTGGACGATTTCGAGAAGCCCCGCGGACCCCATTCCGCCACCTACACACATCGTCACGACGGCGTATTTGGCTTTCCGGCGGCGGCCCTCGATCAGCGCGTGTCCCGTAAGACGAGCGCCCGTCATCCCGTAAGGATGTCCCACCGCGATCGATCCACCGTTGACGTTCAACTTTTCCGGATTGATCCCGAGCTTGTCGCGGCAATAGATCACTTGCACCGCGAAAGCCTCGTTCAATTCCCATAGATCGATATCGTCTATCGTCAGCCCATGACGCTTAAGCAGACGCGGTACAGCGAATATCGGACCGATGCCCATCTCGTCCGGCTCGCAGCCAGCTGAAACAAAACCGCGGAAGATACCAAGTGGCTTCAAATCCTTCTGCGCTGCGAGCTTGTCGCTCATAATGACCGCCGCGCTCGCACCATCCGAAAGCTGGCTGGCGTTTCCGCCGGTGATCGTAAATCCCGGTCCTTTCGCCGGCTTTAGGTTCGCAAGACCGTCCGCTGTGGTGTCGGGCCGAGGACCCTCGTCAACCGACAACGTAATCTGCTGGTAGGATGCCACGCCGGACGCCTTATCGACGACGCCCATCGTCGTCTTGATCGGAGCCAGTTCATCGCTGAAGCGGCCGCCTTGGGCCGCGGCGGCCGTGCGGCGCTGGCTTTCCAGACTGTACTCGTCCTGCGCCTCACGCGAGATATTGTATCGCTTTGCGACGTTCTCTGCAGTATCCAGCATCGCGATATAGGCGTCACCCTTGATAGCAAGCAGCTCCAGATCTTTCGCATGCCAGGCGTTCATGTGCTGATTTTGGACTAGGCTGATCGATTCGCCCCCTCCTCCGACCGCGATCTCTACTCCGTCGAAGATCACTGATCGTGCCGCAAGCGCGATCGCCTGCAGACCGGACGCGCATTGCCGGTCGATCGTGGTTCCGGCTACCGTCACGGGAAGCCCAGCTCTCAGGAGAGCCTTGCGCGCGATGTTGCTGCCGGTGGTTCCTTCCTGCATTGCACAGCCCATCACGACGTCTTCGACCTCGCCGCCGGCGATGTTGGCACGGGACAGCGCTGCGGCTATTGCGTGGCCCATCAGGGTCGGGCCTTCGGTATTATTGAGCGCTCCCTTGTAGGCCTTTCCGATCGGGGTTCGGGCTGTCGATACGATGACGGCTTCAGTCATGTTTATACCTCTCATTGGGCGCCACGGCGTGCCGTGCCTGGGACACGAGCGAAATGTTTAGTTAAGGCGGGCGAACCGCATCAAGTGAAACGCGGGATCGCCAAATTGGATGTTGATGGCCGCGATGCGCTTGAAATAGTGGCCGACATTGAGTTCGTCGCTCATCCCCATACCACCATGCAGCTGAATGGCCTGCTCGCCGACGCATCGCGCCGCATCACCTATCTTCGATTTGGCGCCGGAGGCGAGCTTCGAGGAGTTTGCTCCTTTTGCGGCCAATGTCAGGTTGAGATGCTGCGTGAGCGAGACCGCCTCTTCCAGTGCGATGAACATGTCTACCATGCGGTGCTGAAGCACCTGGAATGTGCCGAGGGCCACACCGAACTGCTTGCGGGTCTTGGTATAGCCAAGCGTCGCGGAATTCAATTCGGTCATCGCGCCGACCGCTTCCGCGCAGAGCGCGCCGATGGCGCGGTCTCTGCAGGTTTCAAGCATGGCAGCACCGTTGCCCTCGTCGCCGAGCATCTGGCTGGCGGGGACCCGAACATCGTCGAAGCCGATCTCGGCGGCGCGGCGCCCGTCGATCGTTTTGAAGCCCCGCAGGTTAAGGTTGGCGGATTTCCGGTCGACGATGAACAGGCTTACCCCGTCCCGGTCGCGGTGGCCGCCCGCTGTCCGCGCCGATACGATCAGCTTGTCTGCCCACGGTGCAGCGGTCACGGCGGACTTCGCGCCCTTGAGGACGTACTCGTCGCCGCTTCGCCGCGCTGACGTCGTGACATTGTTCAGATCGTAACGCGACTTCTGTTCGGTCCAGGCGAGGGCCCAGATGACCTTTCCTTCCGCGATCTCAGGTAACAATTCCTCTCGCTGGGCTCGAGATCCAGCCTCATTGATCAGGCCCCCGGCGAGCACGACGGTCTCGAAGAAAGGCTCAACAACCAGACTGCGGCCGAACTCCAGCATTACGATCATGTTGGCCAGAGGCGCGTCACCGAGGCCGCCGAATTCCTCGGGAAAGGGCGCCGCCAGCAGACCCATTTCGGCGAACGCGTCCCAATGCTTGCGGCTCCAGCCGTCTTCGGTGGCGACGACCTTCCTCCGAGACTCGAAATCGTATCGATCCCGAAGCAGTCTCTGGACACTGTTACGCAGGAGTTCCTGCTCTTCGGTCAGTTGGATATCCATGGGTTGCCTCGTGCCGCGCGGTCAGAGACCGAGCACCGCCTTTGCGATGATGTTGCGTTGAATCTCATTCGAGCCGCCGTAGATGCTGAGCTTGCGCGAGTTCAGGTAGTTTTCGGATGCTGTGTAGCCGTAGTCCGGACCGGGCATGAAGATGTTTGCGCCTGCGGGATGCTCGCGAAGAGCCAGACCATAGTTGCCGATCGCGCGATGCGTGAGGTCGGTGATGCGTTGAAATATTTCGGTGCCGCGGATCTTGAAGAGCGATGCCGCGGGACCGGGGTCGATGCCCCGCGACATCTGTGCGACCATGCGTAATTCCGTCGCCTCGAGCGCGAGCGCGTCGAGCTCGACCCTGGCGATGTCCTTGAGGAATTCCACGAATGCCGGATCGTCATCGGCAACCTCCGCCTTTACGATTTCCTTGAGCCGGTGCAGGTAACGCGTCGAGCGGCCGATACTGGCCATGCTGGTGCGTTCATTGCCGAGCAGAAATTTTGCGTAGGTCCAGCCCTTGTTTTCTTCACCGATCAGATTCCCCACCGGAACGCGGACCTCCTCCAGGAATACGTCATTGACCTCATGCGAGCCATCGATGGTGATGATCGGTCGGACCGTGACGCCGGGCGTTTTCATGTCGATCAGCAGAAACGAAATCCCGGCCTGTGCTTTTGCAGCCGGATCGGTGCGGACAAGACAAAATATCCAGTCGGCGTGCTGCGCCAGCGTCGTCCAGGTCTTGTGGCCGTTGACGATGTAGTTGTCGCCATCGCGCACGGCTTTGGTGCGGACCGAAGCCAGGTCGGATCCGGAGCCCGGCTCCGAATAGCCTTGGCACCACCAGTCGTCGCCTGACAGAATCCCCGGAAGAAATCTCTTTTTCTGGACCTCGTTTCCGTAGGTATAGATGACCGGACCGACCATCGTGACGCTGAATGCGAGCGGCGGCAGCGTACCAGCGCGGGATGCCTCCTGTTCCCAAATGAAGCGTTGCGTGATCGACCAACCGGTGCCTCCGTATTGCTTTGGCCACAGCGGTGCGATCCAGCCTTTCTTGTGCAGTATCCTGTGCCAGAGCAGCGACTGATCCTTGGTGAGGTCGGTCTCCGCATTCGGCACCCGCATCTCGCGTGGATAATTCTCCGCTATGAAGGCTCGGACTTCGTCCCGGAACGCCGCGTCTTCTTTCGAAAGGCTGAGCTCCATCGGAGGACTCCCTTCACCACTTCTCGCCGAAGGGACGGATCTCTTGCTCGAACGTCCATGCGTCGCGCGACTGCCCGTAGAGCTGCCAATAGGATTCGGCGACAGCGGCCGGGCGCATTAATCGGTTGGGGTCGAGGTTCTCGATCGCCTGCGCGCCCTCCCTGCTGACGATCAGCTGCCGGACCCATTCGGTGTCTACGCTGGAATCGATCACAAGATGCGCCACATGGATATTTTTGGGTCCGAGCTCGCGCGCCATGGACTGAGCGACTGCGCGCAGTCCGAATTTGGCGCTCGCAAAGGCCGCAAAACCACTGCCGCCGCGCATGCTCGCGGTGGCGCCGGTGAAGAAAATGTTACCTTTCCCGCGCGGCAACATCAGGCGCGCCGCTTCGCGTCCGGCCAAGAAACCAGAATAGCAGGCCATTTCCCAAACCTTCCGAAACACGCGCTCGGTGGTGTCGACGATCGGGAAATTCACATTGGCACCGATGTTGAAGACGCAGACTTCGAGCGGAGCGTGTTGGTCCGCATCGGAAAGGAACTTGATCATCTGATCTTCCTTTCGTGCGTCGAGCGAACGTCCGAACACAGTACCTCCCGCGGCCTCGATTTCCTTGACCAGCGGTTCGAGTTTTTCGCCCTGTCGGCGACCCACGAATACCGTGAAGCCTTCAGCGGCGAATTTCTTTGCGATCTCACCGCCAATGAAGTCACCAGCGCCGACGACGGCGACTGTCGCATTTCTCTTTTTCAAGGTAGTTCTCCCGATGAATAAGTTCAAAGTTCTTGATTGATTGTCATGATTGACTGCGCAGCGATTCAGCCAACTTGTGTTTGAGAATTTTTCCGGTGGACGTGGCTGGCAAATCCTCAAGAATGATGATTTTTGACGGACGCTTGTAGGACGTCAGTCGGGGCGCGACATGTGCCATCAAATCCTCAGAGCTCGTCCGTGCACCCGATAGGAGCTTAACGAAAGCGACGACCTCTTCATTGCCTTCTACTGCTCTTCCCACGACCGCACATTGAACGACGTCCTGATGGGAACTCAGCACGCCCTCAATCTCCGCCGGATAGACGTTGAAACCAGACCGGATGATCATTTCCTTGGTTCGTCCGACTATGAACAGGCAATCTCCTTCGAAGCGCGCAAGATCGCCCGTATTGAACCACCCCTCCGCGTCGATCGCGTTGGCGGTCATATCGGGAGCATGGTAGTACCCGAGCATGACATTGCGCCCGCGCACGTGCAGCTCCCCGACCTGGCCGTTGACGACAAGCTTGCCGTCACGGCCGACGATTCGAGATTCGACCCCCGGCGCCAGGATGCCGACCGCCTGGTCGTCTCTTGGAGCGCCGATGCGAACCGCGGATATGCCGGGTGAACACTCGGTGATGCCATATCCGTTCAACAATGACAGGCCAAGCTCCTCTTCGACCCGGGATTTGAGATCGATGTCAAGCGGGGCCCCCGCCACCGCGATCAAACGCAGCTTGCCACGGTTCAGTTTCGGAATTCCAGCGACAGTCTTGTACTCCAGCAGCCTTTGATAGGTCGCCGGGACGCCGTTCAGGATGGTGATGCCCTCATCTGCTATCGCCGCAGTGAGCGCCGCCGGGTCATACTTGCTCACCAGACGTACCGTCGCACCCGTCATCAACGTCATGATGAGGAGCGAGATGCCCACGATGTGCGAAATCGGCAAGACCACGTAGAGCTTGTCCTCCGACGTCATAAGCCGGATGTCGGCCGTCGACTTTGCGCTAAACAGAAGATTTTCGTGGGTCAGCATAACGCCTTTCGGCGTGCCGGTTGTGCCCGAGGTGTAGATCAAGACCGCCACCTGCTCCGCGGCGCTCGCCTTTACAGGCTCCGCCGCCGTGTCTTCATTAAGAGACGTGACGCCGATGCTCGACAACGGCCCAACGGCTCCCACTTCCGCGGCGTAACGCGACGCATGAGTTGCAGCCTCCTTTGACACGCCCGCGGTGAAGAAGACGCGACGGGCGCCACTGTGATCGCGAATTTGATCGAGCTCGCGGGAAGCCAGGCGCGGATTGACGACGATAGCCCATGCATCGATCCGGCTGGCCGCCAGAAGTAACGCCGCGAGGGCGATGCAGTTTTCGCTGACGATCATCATGCGGTCGCCCGCCCTGATTCCCAAGACCTCCAAGGCAACTGCGGTCTGTTCGACAGCCTTTTTAAGCTCGTGGTAGGTCCAACTCGCCTCGTCTTCAATCAGCGCGGACTTATTCGGCGTTTCCAGCGCCGGACGATTTATGACCTCATCGATCCGCCGCGGCAGCGCCTGAAGAATTTCGACGGCAAGGTTCAGGTCTCCTGATTTTGTCAATACCTTCCTCCCATCGCTCAAGAAGCCGCTTTACGAAACTTGATCGCGGGCGATTTATAACGTTCTTTTTTAGAACTAGTCAACTCGAGTGCGGCCACGCACTCTCTTAAGGCTCCTTTACCTTCCTAAGCGGCCTGAAGACGGCACAGCACTGCAACGCAGATTTCTATTTACAATCCATCCATTGCCAGTTAATGATTTTAAAGTACCAAATCGGAACTGTATGAGGTCGCTCGATGGCCGAGAATAGCGGCGTTGTAATGTTGGTCGGCGCCGGCGATGCGATCGGGGCCGCGGTTGCTCGGCGATTCGCCAAGGGCGGTTACACGGTCTGCATAGGCCGACGCGATGCTTCCAAGTCCGCCGCTCTTTTGCAGGAACTGAAGACCGCCGGTTGCGACGTTCACGCCTTCAGCGTCGACGCACGGCAGGAGGCAGAGGTGCAGAAGCTGTTCGCGCTCGTGGAAGACACGATAGGTCCGATCGAAGTGTGCCTCTTCAATGCCGGCTCCAACGTCAGCAAGCCGTTGCTGGAAACAACTGAAAAGCTCTTCTTCAAGGCCTGGGAGCTAGCATGCCTCGCAGGTTTCTTGGTGGGCCGCGAGGCCGCTCGCCACATGCTCAAGCGCGGGCGGGGGACGATGCTGTTCACCGGCGCAACCGCGAGCGTCCGAGGGAGCGCCGGCTTTGCCGCGTTCGCTTCTGCGAAATTTGCTTTACGGGCGGTCGCCCAAGCCATGGCCCGTGAACTGGGTCCGAAGAACATACACGTGGTTCATCTGCTGATCGATGCCGGCGTGGACAGCGAGGCTATTCATGCGCGGATGAAGGCTGCGAGCGGCATCGACGCCAAGGAAATTCCGCCTGGCAGCCTGACCAAGACGGACTCGATAGCAGAGGCCTACTGGTTTGCATCCCAGCAAACCAGGGACGGTTGGACTCATGAACTCGATCTGCGCCCTTCCGTGGAGAGGTGGTGATATGGCCGGAACACCTGATTTGACGCTTTGGGGCGTTGGCACGAGCCGTACCGAGCGCCCCCACTGGGCGATGCACGAGCTGGGGCTTTCCTATAAGACGCGGCCCATAGGGCCCCGCACGGGGGAGACGAAGACCGCCGAATACACCGCGTTGAATCCGCGTCAGAAGGTCCCTTTGCTTCAGGACGGCGACTTCTGTATTGGCGAAAGCGCTGCCATTGTCGCCTATCTTTCGCGCACCTACTCGACACCAGAACGTTCGCTGATTCCGGAGAGCCAGCGTGATTACGCCGCCTGGCTCGAATGGTCCTTCTTCATCGTGACCGAACTCGACTCCACCAGCCTTTATGTGATGCGTCGACACAGCGCGGACGCGCTCGGCCATATTTATGGCGTCGCGCCAGAAGTCGTGGCGAAAGCGGGCGAATACTTCCGCGGACAGCTTCGCCATGTCGAGGTCGCCTTGGCCGACAACCGAAAGTTCCTGATGGGCGACCGCTTCAGCAGCGCCGACATACTACTGACTACGTGCCTTGAATGGGCGATCGCCTACGGCGTCGGCATCTGCGACAACGCACATCCCTACCTTGAGCGCGTCATGGAGCGCCCCGGCTATCAACGGGGCAAAGCCGCCAACGTCCCGCCCGCGCCGAACGAGCATCTCGCCCGCCTGGCCTGAAGCGCATTGCGTGCATTCACGATCGCGAAAGTAGAGAGGCCGTCTTGCAGGCGAAAATTCTGGAGGTTTGCGACGTCAGCATCCAGTTCGGGGGCATCGTCGCGCTCGACGGCGTAAGCTTCGATATGGATCCGGGGACGGTCTTGGGCCTGATAGGACCAAACGGCGCCGGGAAAACCACATTGTTCAATTGTCTCAGCCGACTCTATTCGCCCGACTCGGGCGATGTGTTTTTTCAAGGCAAGTCAATTCTTTCTCTCACCGCGCATCGAATCGTCGATGCCGGCATGGGACGCACCTTCCAGAACCTGGCGCTCTTCAGCAGCCTTTCTGTTCTCGACAATGTACGGATTGGCACCCATTCCCGCGTTCGCGGTGATTTCGTAAGCGATGCCTGCTATCTGCCTCGGACCAGCCGTAACGAGAAACTTGCCGACTCGATCGCCCACGAGGCGATCGAGTATCTCGGCCTTGGTAGAGTCGCGAAAAGACGGGTCGCGGATCTACCTTTTGGGACACAAAAGCGGGTTGAACTTGCTCGGGCGCTCGCCACCGACCCCAAGCTTCTACTGCTCGACGAGCCTGCCTGCGGACTAAACCACGAGGAAGTGGAAGAACTGTCGTCCGTGATTTTGCAAATCCGCCGCGACCGCGGCATCGCCATCCTGCTTGTCGAGCATCACATGAGCCTTGTCATGTCGATCTCCGACAAGGTCGTAGCGTTGAACTTCGGCAGGAAGATCGGCGAAGGCCCGCCAGCAGCGATCCAGTCTCATCCGGAGGTGATAGCCGCATATCTTGGAGCAGAGGCGGCATGACAAGCTTACTGGACGTCAGAAATCTGCAGGCCTTCTACGGCAAGACCGCGGCGCTGCACAGCATTACCTTTCAGATGGACGAAGGCAGCGTTACCGCGCTGCTCGGCGCCAATGGCGCCGGCAAGACGACCACGCTGCGTGCAATCTCGGGGATGATCAAGCGCTCTGGTGAAATCATGCTTCGCGACCGTTCGCTACTGAAGTCTCAGACGGAAGACATCGTGCGGCTCGGAGTGGCTCATGTTCCCGACGGGCGAGGCACTTTCAAAAAACAGACCGTCGAGAACAATCTTCAGCTCGGCGCAATCTCGCGTCACGACAAGGCCGGCATCGCTGCTGACTTGGAGATGGTCTACGGTTACTTCCCGATCCTGAAGAAGCGACGGACGCAGCAGGCAGGCCTACTGTCGGGCGGCGAACAGCAGATGCTGGCGGTTGGGCGCGCGCTTATGCTGCGGCCGAAGTTGTTGTTGTTGGACGAGCCGTCCTTCGGACTTGCCCCGCTCGTGGTGCGAGAAATATTCGAAATTTTCAGGCGACTGAACAAGGAGCAACGCGTCAGCATCCTCCTCGTCGAGCAAAACGCGTCGATCGCGCTCGATCTGGCCGATCATGCGTACCTCATCGAGACCGGTCGGATTGTATTTGCAGGAAGTTCCGCCGACATCCGCAACAACGAGCAACTGCGCCGCTCCTACTTGGGTTATTAGGAGATTTCATCATGGAGCTTCTTGGGCAGCAACTGACCGCAGGCATCGCGAGCGGCGCGATCTATGCATGCGTCGCGCTCGCTCTTGTCATGATCTATCAGGCCATCGGTCACGTAAATTTCGCTCAGGGCGAGATGGCTATGTTCTCGACATTCATCGCTTGGCAGCTGATGCGATGGGGGCTTCCTTATTGGGCGGCCTTTGCGGGAGCGATCGTCATTTCGTTTGCCGGCGGGGTCCTCATCGATCGGTTGGTGTTCCGGCCGATTCGAACAGCTGCAGTCCTGACACAGATCGTCATGTTCGTCGGGCTGCTCGCCATCCTCAACAGCGCGGCAGGTTTCATCTGGGATTTCACCAGCAAACCGTTTCCGTCGCCTTTCGGCGCCGACCCCCTCTTGGGTTCACGGCTCGTTAGTACGCACCAGGCGACGATGGTCGTCGCGACATTTCTGCTGCTGGTGCTGCTTTACGCGTTCTTCCGGTATACCCGCGTGGGCCTGGCGATGCAGTCCGCAACCGAAAATCCCGCGTCGGCCAGGCTCGTCGGCATCCGTGTCGAATGGATGATCGCGCTAGGATGGGGGATGGCGGCCGCAATCGGAGCCATCGCCGGGATGCTTATTGCCCCCGTAGTTTTTCTCGAACCGAACATGATGCTCGGTGTTTTGCTTTATGGATTTGCCGCTGCGGTGCTGGGTGGCTTGGCCAGCCCAGGCGGTGCGGTGTTCGGAGGATTTACAGTCGGCATCATAGAAAACCTTGCTG
>Ga0182030_10027581_pt1 | contig 10205 bp, 9 predicted proteins | sample 812S3MmetaG_FD_121299 | JGI IMG/M metagenome (GOLD analysis project Ga0182030, IMG submission 121299) | Permafrost microbial communities from Stordalen Mire, Sweden - 812S3M metaG (Illumina Assembly) | ecosystem: Environmental > Terrestrial > Soil > Wetlands > Permafrost | place: Sweden... | reverse complement strand
TGCCACGATCACCCTATACCAGATGGTGGACATCTGTCCACTATTCCCTTGACACCAACCCCGCCCGCGCGGAAAGTGCGGTATGAGCTCCATCTTTGGTGGGCAAATGGACATGCCCGAATGGATGCGGGGCCTTGGCGCGGAGAACCGCAAGGCGGCCGGCCAGCTTGGCCAGACCCTGGGAACCGGCCTGGGCGCTCTCGCCCTGATGGCCGGCGGCGACCATGCCGTTGATCCCGCCACCGGCGACGCCCAACCCATTTCCTTTGGCGCCGCCTACGAGCGCGCGCGGTTGAACCAGGCCGACCCGCTCCGGACGCTGCACGAGCAGCAGCTCCGCCTCGGGTCCCTGCAACAATCGGCATGGCTTCAGGAGGCCTACTCGCGCCTCGGCTTCCAGCAACAGGAGACCGCCGCATGGATGAAGGACAGCCCGGCCTGGGTCACCTGGATGAACACCCCGCTCGCGGCGCGCGAGGCGGCCCGGGACGCCGGCACCGCGCCGACGTGGCACTCCCAGAAAGCCATCGCGATGGCTACGAAGGTCGACCAAGCCGACACCCTCCACGCCGCGGCCAAGGCCCGCGCCGACCTCCTCCGGCAGCGAGCCGGGAACGCCGCCACCTCCACCCGGCTGGCCGTCGCAGACACCGCCCGTTTCCTGAGCGACCTCGAGGCCCTCAAGGACCCGGCCGTGCGCGCCCACATCCGGGCTTTGCCGGCCCAGCGAGATGGGACCCCGTCGCCCGCTCAGTGGTCCGCTCTCCGCCAGGCCCTCGGCACCGGGAAGCCCGCCTCCATCCCGTAACGCTCCCACTGCGTCCGCCCTCGGCCCCGTTCGGATCGTGATGGTGTCCCAGCCGGGATTCCCCCCGTCAGCCGCCTCGCGCACGCCCGATCCGCCGTGATCGGCCGCGGCGCTGTGACACTAATTGTGACACTCTGCCCTCGCGCACCGCACGCCCCGTTCCAGTGGTCGAAAAGTGGATTTAACCCTTTAATATCAATGGGTTACGTGTGGTTCTAGCAACCGGGAGAAAGGGCTGGAAAGGGCCGTCGGCAGATTTTTAAGTCCTGTGCGTCTGCCATTTCGCCACACCGGCTGGTTGATCCACCCTTCGCGGCGTGAAACGAAAGCGTCCTCACGCCCCACCGCGCCTTCCCAAACCGCAGCGGCCGCGGCCTGCGAAGCGCCCCGTTATTATGCCGCACGGAATGCCGATGGCAAGGTAGTGGTTTCGGCTGCGGCGGATTCCTGGATTGGCGACGCTCGCTGATGGCTGGCGCGGCGGCTGAGTCCATGAGCAAAGGGCCGGCCGGGATCGTTGGGGGCGGCCGTGGAGGGGAGGGCCTGCGCCGCGGCGGGGAGAACCGCGAGCAATTGGGAGTGCAACTTGGGGCGCTTTGCGTCACCCTTGCGGCATGGATCGCATAACCATCGACCCGGAGCAATGCGGGGGACGGCCTTGTGTTCGGGGCATGCGAGTCCGCATGACGGACGTTCCGGACCTGCTGGGCAACGGGCTGACTGCGGAACAGGTCGTGCGGGAGTTGCCCGACCTTGAACCGGAAGACGTCCGGGCGTGTGTTCAGTATGCCAGCCGCAAGCCCTGCGTGGGCTTTTTGTTCGGGGCGTGGTCATGTCGAACACCGCCAACGCCTTCAACCGGAAGGATGGCATTGGCAAGGTCGTCTGCATCCGGCACTAACTGGCGTTGCAGCCGGCGGCGGCGGTAGCCGGGGACTACCCGGAACTGAAGACGGCAAGGTGAAACCGGAAGGCGCAGCGCCCTCTGGCGGTCCGCTCTGCCGATTCTACGGGGCGAGCGCCTGCTGCAAATCTGCCAACAGATCTTCGAGCGCCTCGACGCCCACCGACAGCCGGATCAGGCTGTCGGACACTCCTGCCTGTTGGCGGGCCTCCGAAGTCATCCCCCGGTGGCTGGACATCGCCGGTCGTGTGGCCAGGCTCTCCATGCCGCCCAGACTGACCGCATGCAGGATCAACCCGAGCCGATCCAGAAACCGGCAGGCCGCCGCCTCGCCGCCGGCCAGTTCGAACGAGAGCAACGCGCCGCCGTGCTTCATCTGCCGGCGAAAGAGATCAGCCTGGGGATGCGACGCGAGGCCGGGATAATGCACCCGCGCAACCGCGGGATGGCGGCCCAGCCATTCCGCGACGGCTTGGCCGTTGCGGTTGTGCGCTTCCATTCGCATCGAGAAGGTCCGCAGCCCCCGGAGTACCAGCCAGGCATCGAGGGCATTCACCGTCCCACCGAGGCTCTTGTGGATCGTCCGCTGCATCGGCGACAGTGGGGCTTTGCCCACCAAACATCCGCCGATCATGTCGGAATGGCCGTTGAGATATTTGCTGGTCGAGTGAACCACCCAGTCCACCCCGAAGCCGATCGGCCGTTGATTGAAGGGGGTCGCCACCGTGTTGTCCACGATCACCGGGGCACCGCCCGCATGCGCCCGCTCAACCGTTGCTTGGATGTCGATGAGCCGCATCAGCGGATTCGAGGGTGTCTCCAACAACACGGCTCCCGCGCGGGATACCGCGTCCAACCACCGTTCCGCATCGGTTGAACCGACAATCTCCACCGGCACACGATGGATGGTGGAGAGGATGCGCAACAATTCGAAGCTTCCACCGTAGATGTCATGGTGTGTCACCAATGGCCCGGCGCGTCCTTCCAGCCCTGCCGTCACGGCGCACAACACCGCGGCGTTGCCTGAACTCGTGACACACGCCCCGGCTCCTCCCTCGAGTTCAGCGAGGATTTCCCCCAGCGCATCCACTGACGGGTTGCCGAACCGCGAATACGCATATCCCTTGCGTGACCCGGAAAAGATCGCCTCCGCTTCCGCCGAGGTCCCCAGGTCGAAAAGAGTGCTCTGCGCGATGGGCCGCTGAAACGGGGCGTTTGCGCCGTCCTGGCTGCGGCGGCTTGCGCCAGCGTGGGCGCACCGGGTGGCAAGATGGGGTGGCTTCATGCTCACCTATCCACGCTGGCGGACATTTTCCTCGTCATGCATGCGCAGGCGGGCCGAGAGAAGCGCCGCCCGGCCGAGGTAACCCACCACGCGGGTGGGGTGGTGGCGCTCCACCACCGGCAGGCGCCCGACGTTGCGTGTCAGCATTTTGGTGAGCGCCGCGTGCAGCGGTTCGTCGGGGAACGCGACCGCGAGCCCGGTGCTGCCCGCTTCCGCCACCGTCATTTCCCCCGCATGGTCCTGCCGCAACGCCCGGACAATGTCGCCCCGGGTGATGATGCCGACCAGTTGGTTTCCCTCGTCCACGATCAAGGCGCCCTGGCGCCGGCTGAGGTCGGCATCGCCCCGGGCGATGCGCTCGGAGAGTTCGGAGAGTTTCATGGTCGCCGGGATGGTCGGCGCGCTCCGATCCATCACCTCCTGCACGCGCGCGAGTTCGAACGGATCAATGCCGTATTCCCGGGTGAGATGATGGCCCCGGCGCGCGAGCTTCTCCGTCAGGATGGATCGGCGCATCAACAACACGGTCACGCACAAGGCGGCGACCGAGCCTATGAGCAAGGCTGGGAATAGATTGAAATCACGCGTCAATTCGACGGCAAAGACCATGGCGGTCAGCGGCGACCGCATGGTGCCGCCCATCATGGCCGCCATGCCGATGAGGGCCCAGAGTCCGGGGTCGCCAACGGGAATGCGGGAACCGACGAAAGCCCCCAGCCCCCCGCCCATGATTAGCAACGGCGCCAGAACCCCACCCGACGTGCCGGAACCCAGGGCAATGGACCAGACGAGCGCCTTGGCCACCAGCCAACCGACGACGGCGGCACCAACGAGCTCCCCACGCAGCAAACTATGGATGGTGTCGTAGCCGACGCCCAAGACGCGCGGTTCGACGAGGCCACCCACTCCGATGAACACGGCGCCGATCGCCGGCCACCACATCCAGTGGAATGGCAGCTTCTGAAAAAGATCCTCGCAGGCATAAACCAGCATGGTCAGGAAGCCGGAGCCAAAGCCGGCCAGAACGCCAAGGCCGGCGGCAAACACCAATCCTGTGCCGGACAATGGCGCATGCGCGATCACGGGAAAGATCGGTCCCGCACCGAGCAATGGCACGCGCGCCACGGACGCGACGATCGAAGCCAGCGCCACGGGAATGAAGCTGCGTGGTTTCCATTCGAACAACAGCAGCTCCACCGCCAGCAGCACCGCCGCGACCGGCGTGGCGAAGACGGCCGACATTCCCGCCGCCGCCCCGGCCACGAGCAGGGTTTTGCGCTCCGCCGCGCTCAGGTGGAACCGTTGGGCGAACAGTGAACCAAACGCACCGCCCGTCATGATGATCGGCCCTTCCGCGCCAAAGGGACCGCCAGTGCCAATGGAAATGGCGGCGGAGAGCGGCTTGAGAATTGCCACCTTGAGCTGGATGCGGCTGCGGCCCAGCAGGATTGCCTCCAGTGCTTCCGGGATGCCATGGCCGCGAATCTTCTCCGAACCAAACCGCGCCATGAATCCCACGACCAGCGCGCCCGCCACCGGCACCAGCACCACCCACAGCCCCAGATGGTGGCCTTGCGGCTGGGCCGGGGCGGCGGACAGGCGGTGGTAGAAGGCGAGGTTCGTGATCGCCGCGATCAACCAAATCAAAACCCAGGCCACGACCGAACCGAGCGCCCCAATCGCCAAGGCCAGAGCCGACAACAGCAAGACCCGTCGGTCGGTGCTGAAATCCGCCAGTTCGTCCTTCCCGGCGGGAACCGGGCTGGCGGTTTTGGCGTCCGCGGCCCGCGGCATGATAGATTCCGTTTGCATCAAGAGCCCGTGAGAGTATATCGTGCTACGATACAAGTCAAGCCCGGGCTGGCATTCGGCCGACCAAGGGGACGAAGCCGGTTGCTGATGACGAACATGAAACAACTTTCAAAGTCGCAGTATGAGACACTCGCGGCGTTCCGTTATGCGCTCCGGCGGTTCCTCCATTTTAGCGAGGAAGCGGCGCACGCCGCGGGGATCACCCCGCAACAGCATCAGGCACTGCTGGCGGTGAAGGGCTTCCCGGGGCGCGATCACGCCACGGTTGGGGAACTGGCGGAGCGATTGCAGCTTCGCCACCACAGCGCAGTGGGGTTGGTCGATCGGCTGGTGGCGGACAAACTGGTGTCGCGCGCATCGTCCGCCCAGGACCGGCGGCAGGTTTTCGTTCACCTCACCCTTCGTGGTGAGAACGTTCTCGAACGCCTTTCATTGGCCCATCGCGAGCAATTGAGGCGGATAGGTCCGGAACTCAACCTCCCGCTTGAGAAGATAACCAGAGAACCCGGGGTGGCCGGCCTTCCTTCTCCCCCCAGGCACCGCCCGCCCCTGCGGCGAACCCGCCCCCAGAAGCAGGATTTGAACGGGGGGCGTCTTCGTCCCCGGCCGATTCGCGCAGCCCGGCCTGCTACTTGAGGGAATTCACAGATCGGCAACCTCCTGCACCAGGGCAATCCCCGTGGACCTTCGCACCAAACGCGGCTATGAAGCGGCCTCGGCCGAATCCGGAGGCGGTTGGCTGGTGAACCGTCTCCGGCCGCACGCCTTAAGGCAGGAACTCTCGTCGAGGCTGACTCCGCCGGCGGGTTTAACAACCCCGGCAGCGGCTGCCACGAAACATCCGACGCGCTGGGGCGGCTATCTCACCTTCGCCGCGTTTCGTCAATCCGCCGGTTCTTTGACTTGGGTCAAGGCGCTCCGGCCGACTTGCGCGACAATGTGCGTATGAACGAGAGCGTTGTTTCCCCAGCGGATGAAGCCGGGTCTGGCCCCAACGGCGAGCACACGATCACCCTCGACCTGCGCGAAGACCTCCGCGGCGGCCGCGAACCGTTCTCCAGAATCATGGCGGTCGTCGCTCGTCTGGAGGCAGGGCAGGACCTGCTCCTCATCGCCCCCTTTGAACCCGCGCCGCTGTTTGATGCGCTGGCGAAACAGGGCTTCCAACACCATTCGCAACGGACGGGCGCCGGTGACTGGCAGGTGCTCTTCTCGCGCGCCAACCAGACACCCGCCGGAATCCGCTTCGGCCCGGTCGCGGCGCCAGGTTGCGAAGGCCCGGCAACCCTGCCGGGCGAGGTCAGCGATCTCGACGCGCGCGGTCTTGAACCACCGCAACCGCTGGTGAGGATTCTCGAAGCTCTCAACACCCTGCCATTCCACACCGAACTGAGGGCGCATACCGACCGCCGCCCCATGCACCTGTACGCCCAGCTCGAAGAGCGTGGTTTCAGGGGCGAATCCCAGGAACAATCCGATGGAAGCTTCATTACCCATATCCGCCGCCGCTAGTCCAGCCCCGGCGCGGCCCGCCACGGCGACCCCGCCGCTGGGCGTGAACGCGACCGTGGTCAAGTTGCCGCTCGCGTTCATGCTCACCGGGCTGGCGGCGCTGACCGTTGGCGCGGTCTGGCTGGTGGCGCAGCCCGCCGTCCTCGCGTTTTACCACTACAACCAATCCGTGATCGCGCTCACGCACCTGTTCGTGCTGGGTTGGATCTGCTCCATCGTCATGGGCACGATGTACCAGCTCGTCCCGGTGGCGCTGGAAACCCGGCTTTACAGCGAAAGGCTGGCTCGCTGGCAGTTCGCGTTTCACCTCGTTGGCGTGATCGGCATGGTTTGGATGTTTCGCGCTTGGGACCTGAAACAGGTCGGGCACTTCGGCAGCGTGATGACCGTGGGCGTGGCCCTGTTCGTACTCAACATCGCCCGCACCTTGTGGCGCGTGCCCAAGTGGAACGTCACCGCCACGGCCATCACCGCCGCGCTGGTCTGGATTTCGCTCGCCGTGAGCGCCGGGCTTGCCATCGCCACCGGGAAGTGCGCCTACGACTCAGTCGAAGGCGTGGCGACGGCTGGAGGCGTCAGCACGTTGGTAGGCGGACTGCGTGCGCTGGCAGGGCTTATGGCCCACTTCGACGCCATCGCCGCCATGCACGCGCACGCGCATCTCGGAGGCGTGGGATTCTTCACCCTGCTTATCGTGGGCGTCTCCTACAAACTCATCCCCATGTTCACGCTGAGCGAGGTCCAGAGCCGGCGCCGCGCCGGGCTGTCGGTGGCGCTGCTGAACCTCGGCCTCGCCGGCTCGTTCCTCACCATTCTGCTGCGCAGCCCGTGGAAGCTCGCGTTCGCAGTCGTCGCCCTCACGGGGCTGGCAATTTACGGCTGGGAGCTCCGCGCCATTCTCCGCGCACGCAAACGCCGCGTGCTCGACTGGGGCATCCGCTACTTCTTGACGGCGGTGGGGCTCCTGGTCCCGCTCTCGCTGCTGGCCGTGGTGCTCTCATGGCCCGGCCTGCCGCTCAACACCTTCACCGGCCAGGTGGAGAACCTCTATGGCTTCCTCGGCCTGATCGGCGTCGTCTCCTTCGCCATCGTCGGGATGCTGTACAAGGTCATCCCGTTTCTCGTCTGGTTCGCCGTTTACCGCCAGCACGTCGGCCGGGCCAAGGTCCCGTCCCTCGCGGACTTGTACTCGCCCCGGCTGCAGGCGATCGGCTACTGGAGCTTCCTTGCCGGCCTGGTGGCGATCAGCGGGGGGATCTTGCGCGGGAGCGAGGGCGTGGTTCGGTTCGGTTCGCTTCTGTTCAGCGCGAGCGTTCTCACGCTTCTGGGGAACGTCGGCGGAATTCTTGCCCATCTGGTCCGCCCCCAGCTCATGCCGCTGGGAGCGCCGCGTCCATCCAAAACCACTGCCACATGAACTCCCCAACCATATTCGACGAACAGACGGCCCTCGGCGCCCTGCGACAGGTGATCGATCCGGAGATAGGCTGCAACGTTGTGGACCTGGGATTGATTTACAGCGTCGCCATCAACGGTGCGCGGATCAAAGTCAAAATGACGCTCACCACCCCCGGCTGTCCGATGCACGAGAGCCTCTGCGGAGGTGTGCAGGCCGTGCTGCTGGATCTCGAAGGCGTGGAGCATGCCGAGGTGGAACTGGTCTGGGAGCCAACGTGGCAGCCCGCAATGATGACCGAGGCCGGCCGGGCGCAAACGGGTCTGGGGAATTCTTAACTGCAAATCAAAACTGAAAACAACATGGACACAACCATTCAAGCAGAGAACAGCGTCGGCCCGGACAAGGTCATGGACGTCCGCCCAATCCCTTGCTCGGTCAAGCATGGCCTGATCATCAAGACTTGGCTCGCCCTGCCGGTCGGCGACCACTTCATCCTCCTCAACGACCACGATCCCGTGCCGCTCTACTATCAGTTCGCCGCGCAGTGGCCGGGTGCGTTCACGTGGGAGCACCTCGTCAGGAGCCCGGAGGAGGTCCGAGTGAAGATCACGAAGCTGAGGGCAGCCCCGGAGGTCACCGGAACCGTGCCAGGTTGCCGCGGCGGGCATTGAGGCACCATTCGACCCCTCTTGCGGAGACGAACCTTGTGAATGCCAATTCAACCGCCGCCTCGTCCTGGGCCTTGCGACCCGCGCAGCGCCAGACATCCACCATGAAACGACGGCTGCTGGGCACGCTCTCCGCCGTCGGAGTGGGTGCCACCCTCACCGCCGCCGCCGCGCTGGCGGCGGAGCCGCCGGCAGCACCCGGCCCCGGCAAGGCGGCTGACGCCGAACTCGGCGGCGAGGAGGTCGCCGTGCTCGTGCCTGCGCCGAACGTGCCACCGCCCATCACCCGGAAGCGCCCGTCGAAGGTTGTCGTTGGTCTCGAGGTGCGCGAGGTGGTGCGCCAGCTCGCCGATGGCGTCGATTATGTCTTTTGGACTTTCGGTGGTTCGGTGCCGGGGAACTTCATCCGCGTCCGCGAAGGCGATGAGATCGAATTTCATCTGAACAACCACCAGGACAACAAGATGCCGCACAACATAGACCTGCACGCCGTGACCGGTCCGGGGGGCGGCGCGACGTCGTCCTTCACGGCCCCGGGGCATTCTTCGCAGTTCTCGTTCAAGGCCCTCAACCCCGGGCTGTTCGCGTATCATTGCGCGACGGCGCCGGTGGGCATGCACGTGGGCAACGGGATGTACGGGCTCATCCTCGTCGAACCCAAGGCAGGCCTGCCGCGCGTGGATCACGAGTACTACGTCATGCAAGGGGAGTTTTATACCACCGGAAAGTACGGCGACCAGGGTTTGCAGGGGTTCGACATGGACAAGGCTTTGGACGAACGGCCGCCCTATGTGGTGTTCAACGGCGCGGTCGGATCGCTCGTCGGAGACAAGGCCCTTACGGCGAAGGTGGGCGAAACAATCCGGCTGTTCGTGGGGAATGGCGGGCCGAACCTCACGTCGTCGTTCCACGTGATCGGCGAGATCTTCGACACCGTTTACCAAGAAGCCGGCACGCAGTCCTCGCACAACGTGCAAACCACCGTGATTCCGCCCGGCGGAGCCACCATCGTGGAATTTCAAGTCCACGTTCCCGGCACCTATGTTCTCGTGGACCACGCCTTGTTCCGCTCCTTCAACAAGGGCGCCCTGGGCATGCTGAAGGTGGACGGCCCGCAGGACATGCTCGTTTACTCGGGGAAGGAAGTGGACGCGGTTTATCTGGGCAGGGCCGCCGAGGCGGGCTCGGAGGCGGAAAAACGGGTCGCCGCGTTGCAGGCCCAGATGGCCGACGAGATCAAGCGCAACCCGAAGATCGCCGGCTTGACGAAGGACATCCAGGTCCAGAAGGGAAAGGCCGTGTATATGCAGACCTGCTTTGTCTGCCACCAACCGGAAGGCCAGGGCGTCCCCGGCCAGATCTCCCCGCTCGCGAAATCCGATTTCCTGGCGGCGCTCACCAAGGAGGATTACATCCGCGGCGTGGTGATGGGGCGCACCGGCCAGATGCTCGTCAACGGCAAGGCCTACAACGGGACCATGGTGCCGATGAACTATTTGAGCGACGAACAGATCGCCAATGTGCTCACTTACGTCCGCAACAACTGGGGCAACCTGGGCGACACCGTGAGCCCCCAGGAGGTCGCAAGAGTGCGGCAGACGGTTCCTTCCCAGCCCGCGAAGAGCGAGTTCGAATAAACCCGCGACGCTGCGACCATGTCGAGGATCACCCATTGTATCCGGCTCGTATCGCTCCTGGCGGGCATGACGGTGTTGTGCGCGGCGGAAGCGCCCCCGCGGGGCATGGCGGAGATTCCCGACGGCGCGCACCGCCCGTTCTTCCTCGCCCAAAACGACCCCAAGGAGGTCCCGGTCAAG
>Ga0182030_10027580_pt1 | contig 10205 bp, 12 predicted proteins | sample 812S3MmetaG_FD_121299 | JGI IMG/M metagenome (GOLD analysis project Ga0182030, IMG submission 121299) | Permafrost microbial communities from Stordalen Mire, Sweden - 812S3M metaG (Illumina Assembly) | ecosystem: Environmental > Terrestrial > Soil > Wetlands > Permafrost | place: Sweden... | reverse complement strand
CGTGTGGAATCCAATTCTATTTAAGTACCGGATCTGTTGGGCAAAGGCTAATGTCTACAACGTGCTGCGCGCCGCTGTTGGCGACGGCGATCCGTCGAGCGCCGACGATTGGTTTCGCATGCTCGTCTTATGCCTAGCTGTTCAGGCGGAGGATGAGGCTCGGAAGAGGCTCAACATGCCTGCGCTCCTCGACAACGACCGAACGACGTCCGGACTAATGGCGTTGTGCATTGGCTCTATCTGGAATCGAGTAATCGAAGGGCATGAGCGACCGGATGTAGTGTGGCGCCAAATGCTAAGCGATAGCGACATCGGCCGAAGGTCACTGTCAAAAGTCGTGCTCTAAGCCGATGCTCAGCGACAGCATTTTGCCGAAGAGTGAACAGAATGGGTAATTCTGTTCACTTGGGAGGCCTCCGCCCTCCCCCTCGCCAAACCGGATTTTTCTGGTGCCCTCACCGTTGAGGCTGCTTTTAAGCCCTACGCCAACATTGACCCCTGGTGCGATCGCGGTTTCTAGGGCTCCGTAAGCGGTCTATAATGAACAGATGTCCCGTGAACTGTTCAATACCACCGGGAAACGGCTTTACCTGACCGACTCGGAACGGAAGAAGTTTCTGGCCGCGGCCGACCAGGAGGAGCGCCAGGTACGCACGTTCTGCTACGTCCTGGCTCATACCGGCTGCCGAATCTCCGAGGCCCTGCAGCTCGTCGGCGAGCGCATCGACTTCGACGCCGGCGCTATTGTTTTTGAATCGTTGAAGAAAAGAAAGCGCGGTGTGTACCGCGCCGTGCCGGTGCCGCCGGTGGTGCTCGAAATGTTGGCGATGGTGCATGGCCTGCGCGATCGCAAGAGAGGAGCTCGAGCGAACTCCCCTGCCCTGCTGTGGGAATTCGGCCGCACCACCGCCTGGAAGAAAGTCCTCGAGGTAATGAAGGCTGCGGGCGTCAAAGGGCCGCAAGCGACGCCGAAGGGGCTCCGGCATGGGTTCGGAGTCACGGCGATCCAGGCCGGCATCCCGCTCAACCTCCTGCAGCGCTGGCTCGGGCATGCGCAGCTCACCACCACCGCGATCTACGCGAACGCCGTGGGACCTGAGGAACGGAATATCGCAGCCAGGATGTGGACCTGAGCGACAGCGTGTCACCGGCTGTCGATGTCTAGGTTTCCCCAGTTACGTACGCTTTAAGCGCCTTCACAATCACATTTGAAGCGACATCAACACCGGCTTTGACCATGCCCTTTCCGGCATCCTTCATCGCCTTCGAAAACCACTTTCCAGTTTCGCCACCGCCAATATCTGGTGTCTTGCCAGTCGTCTTGTCATCCAGTACAGCCTGCCTGAGCGCCGTAAGCTCACCTTGTTCAAAGCCGAGCTTGCCGATGGTTGCGATCAGCCCCTCGATGTCGTCTTTCTGATTCGTAACTGTTTGGATCGAATGGCTGCCAATGATTATTGTGTTTCCGCTACCGTAGACGGCTGTGGTGAACATTTTTTCCGTGTCGACGGTCGCAGCTCTTGCTGCGAGCTCTTTTTCTGGGACTTCAATGCCGACGACATCCCGCAGTTCTAGTGCGAAGTCGAGAAGGCGCGAGCGAACCTCCGCCAGAATGTTTTCAACTCCAACCATGTTGATTTCGCACCACGACGCGAAAACGTTCGTTCCGGGTGTCATTGCCTTTTGGAATAGCCCGCCGTATTCGGGCGGCAATTGGCGAATGAGTTTGCCGCCCTTTGTTCTGAAGCGGCTAACCGATTCCTCAATGCTCGCAATTGACATCGTGCAATGGGTGACCGTTAGGTTCTTCTTCTGCTCTTTCGTCAGGTGCATGATCGGAAGGACGTAGTCCTGCATCTGCCACGCAACGTTGGCGATGCTTCCGTGAACCTCGGCACTTACAACTCGGTAGTCGGGGACATTGTCATCTGGGTATCCCTTAAGTTCGTTGGTTACCCAGGCGGCCAAATCCTTCTTGCCGATGCTATGGAGAAGAACTTTTGTCTTGAGCAACGCGCTGTTTAGCGTGCCCTTCTCGTCGCTGAGTGTTGCTATGATTTCGTCGAGCAGCATTGCCGTCAGGCTGACGCCCGCCCCTCATCGGCACTGAATACGATCATCGCCCTCCCCTGGTCATTCGTGCCGCGCAGCTCCTGACCGTATGTCATGGTCGCCTGGACGTGACGCGTTGATGGTCCGCTACCAGTCGTGCCCTCACGTGATCCGCCGTCACGGCTCGCGATGGTTCTGCCTGCAGTGCGTCGTAAGCTGGACCGACTTGCTCATGTAGCCATCTTTCGATGGCGCGATCGCCCGATTTTTCACACGTAGACGTGTTCATATGTACCGTTGTGCGAGTGTGTACATGTGGTATTATGACATAAGCGGGAGCTAGGAGGATGCGACTTTGAAGACTTTGGCGATCATTTCGCAGAAGGGCGGCGCCGGAAAGACCACCCTGGCTTTGAATCTCGCGGTCGCGGCCGAGCGGCTGAATATACCCACCGTGGTGATTGATCTGGACCCACAGGCGAGCGCGAAGACCTGGCACGACATCCGCGTGAGCAAAGAGGCGCCGTTTGTCGTATCGGCCCAGGCCAGCCGGCTGGAGGAGGTGATCGAGGCCTCGCGCGCCAACGGCGCGGAACTCGTCATCATCGACACGGCGCCGCACTCGGAATCGGCGGCGCTGGCAGCTGCGAGGGCGGCCGACCTGGTGCTGATCCCGTGCCGGCCGGCGATTCTGGATTTGAAGGCCATCGGAACCTCCGCGGATCTCGTGGCTTTGGCCAAGAAAGAGGCCGTTGTGGTGCTGAATGCAGTCCCGCACCAGGGAAAACTGGCCGATGAAGCGGAGGAGGCGGTGCGCAGCTACGGACTCATCGTGGCGCCGGTGAAGCTCACGCAGCGAGCGGCTTACGTGCACAGCCTGACGGCGGGGCAGACGGCGCAGGAATTTGAGCCCGAGGGCAAAGCAGCCCAGGAAATCGAGGATTTATACAAGTGGACACGTACACGTATCCACGCGTCTACACTTGGCACTGTGAGAAAAAGCGCATGAAACCCTCTGAAGCCCTAAACATGCACCGCGCAGCGCTGCGGCAGCTGTGCCGCCGCTACGGCTTCGCTCAGGCGCGGGTTTTCGGTTCGGTGCTGACCCGCACCGACACTGAGGACAGTGACCTCGATCTGCTCGTGGAGTCGCAGAGCGGGACGACTCTGTTCACGCTGGCGGGCCTGGAGCAGGACGCGCGGCAACTAACCGGCGTACGGGTGTCGGTGTTGACGCCTGGATTTCTGTCGCCGAAGTTTCGGGATCAAGTAGTGCGGCAGGCCGAACCCCTGTGACGCACGCGGAACGGGTCGAGGATTATCTCGAGCACATTGCCGATGCGATCGACCGAGCACGGCGCTATGTGGGAAATGTGGGAAGCCTCGCGAAGCTCGAACAAGACGAGCTGGTCCAGGATGCGATCGTGCGCACCTTGGCCGTCATCGGCGAGGCAGTCACCCAGCTGCAAAAAGTGGCGCCGGAATTCGTTACCGCCCATCCGGAGGTGCCCTGGAACCTCATGCGTGGCATGCGCAACAAGATCATCCACGACTACATCGACGTGGCCTGGGATGTCGTCTGGAACACCGTACAAGACGATCTGCCGGCCCTGCGCCAGCAGATCGCCAAACTTCTAAAAGACCCGACCTGAAGGAGGAAGAGATGAACAAGCGAGCCAATCTAGCCGCGGCGCTGCAGACCGCGACGCGAGGCGGGGAGGCCGCCCCGGCGGCCAGAACCCCCACAGCAACCGTGACGCCGATCGGCGCCCGGACACCGAGCCGCATTGGCAAGAAGACCGTGGCGGCACACTTTGATCCGGCAGTATCGAAGCAGCTGAAGCAAATTGGCCTGGAAGCGGACCGCTCAACGCAGGATCTGCTGCGCGAAGCCATCAACGATCTCTTTGCCAAGTACGGGAAGGCCTCGATTGCCTGATCCGGCTATTCAGAACGTGTGCATGTGGTTATGCACACACGTGTACACGTGAGTTTTTGGGTTGGCCGCGAGTTTGAGGGGGAAGCATGAGCGGGGATGACAAACGGGATAAGGGTGGGCTGCGGGAGATCAGCCAACTCCTCGCGCCCTACAAACCGCCGACCGCCATGCAACAGCGACTGCTGGAGCCGGTGCCCGAGGAGGGCGATGAGACGATCCTCTACCAGCACTCGGTGCTGTGCCAAACCTGCCTGCCATTTCGTGATCCGGGGGAGGAGGTTAGAACCTGGGAGCGGGTCAACGGCGTCGTGAACCTGCTGGTCGCAGCCGGCCAGGCGTTTCATCCGGAGACGCACCGGTTCATGGATGTGGGTCTGCCATTTGGGCCCAAGCCACGGCTCGTCTTGTACCACCTGAACGCCGAATCGCTGCGTACACAGTCCCCGGTCATTGAGCTGGAGGACAGCCTGACCGCCTTCGTGAAGCGGACCCTCGGGCTCGACACCAAAGGGCGAAACATCCGCACCGTCAAAGACCAGCTCACCCGGCTGTCGGCCGCGGACTTCCGAATCGGCACGGTGGTCAGTGAGGGGCGTGCCGTGACCCTCAAGGGCAGTGTCATCGAGGGATTCGAGCTGTGGGTTGCCAAGGACCCCCACCAGCGGGTGCTTTGGCCGACCACGGTGCAATTCTCGCAGCGGTACTTTGAGAGCCTGATGAAGCACGCCGTGCCGTTAAACGAGACAGCCATCGCCCGGCTGTCACACAACGCGATGGGCTTGGATATCTACACCTGGCTGGCGCAGAGACTGCACCGCGTCGAGGAGGGCAAAACCGCCCTGGTGCCATGGACTTCGCTGGCCGAGCAGTTCGGCCACGGGTACGCCCGCATTCGCAAATTCCGGTCGGTCTTTGTGGACACGCTCAAGCAGGTCAAGGTGGTCTATCCGGACGCAAAGTTCGACATTTCCCCGGCCGGCATGCACCTCAAACATAGCCGTCCGCCGGTTGCCAGGCGCCTATTGCCCTTACGGTCGTCTCAGCGATAAAGGCGTGTGCATAACCCTGTGGAGTCAGCGACTTATCCACGGCCACTTTGGGGCGCCCTCCACGGCCACTTTGGGGCGCTTTGGGCCCAAAATCCACGGCCACTTTGGGGCGCAATCCTATAGTTAAGAACCTATAGCTCTCCGATAGCTTGGCCTCGCGGCCGTGTGGACGGCTGGCCTACGGCCACCAGCCCTACGGGCTTGCCGCCCACCCGATCCGCAGGCCCGACAACAAAGTTTTGAAGGCGAGATTGGGACCCAGAGGGGATCCCGGAAGTGGCCGAGGACCGAGAGGGAGCGAGAGCCGTAGCTCACGGAGAAGCCGCTAGGGGCGATGAGGGCGGGCCCCGCCAGATTTCCCGCCAAACGGATTTTGCTCCTGCCAGAGGCGATCCTAGAGCGTTGGGTGCGATGCAGCGGGACCGGATCTACCTTCAGTCGAGCCAGGCTTTGAACGGGGCGAGTTCGAGGCCGGCGGGGACGAACCAGAGTTTCTTGTCCGGTTGCCAGTGGGCGCCCAGGGCTTTGGCCCGGTCCTTGTCGGCGAAGGGGACATTCAGCGGGGTGTCGGTTTTGGCAACCCGAGGGGAGGGGGATGAGGTCCCCGGAGCGTTGGTGGCCAGGTCCTCGAACACCGAACGATCATTGGGCCGAACCAGCCAATCGAAGAATGGCTGACCCTCGAAGGTCAACGTTTGCGGGGTGCCGCCGGTGCGCTGCAGTTGCTCCAAGACGAAGGCGCCCAGGAGGATCTTGCGGCGGGCGTCGAGGCGACGCTGGGACTTGGTGGGGCGATCGAGCTGCGCGAGCTTGGCCTTGAGCTTCGAGCGCTTGGCCTGCAGGGCTTTGAGGGCCTCGGCCTTGCGCTGATCGATCTTCTCCAGCTTCGCCTGAATTTCCGCGCGGGTGGCCATGAGGGTTGCCTTCTGTAGTCCTGGAATCCGAAAGACCCTCATACATGAAAAGAATTGAAGAGGCCAGAGGGATCGCGTAAGCTCGAACCATGGTGCAGGGTTTTGACTCGACTGCAGGAGAGGCGCACCTTATGTTTCTCGCTACGCGAGAAACGGTGCTAGCAGGAAGAGCCGGATTCGGAGACAGAGTCGCGACTTGGACCGCCCTGGTTGGTCGGCCCTCATTCCGCTCCGGACCAAGAGCAGATGCGCGATTCGACCTGCCCCTGTTGGGCTGTCCTCATTCCGCTGTGGAGCGGAGTGCGCTTCGAGGCTTGGCGTAGCCATGGCTTCGTATCACATCCAGATCAACACCGGCGGCAAGGGAGAGGCCGGCGAGCACTCGATGTACATCAATCGTGAGGGTCGCTTCACGGAGGAGCGATACGGCGAGGTGGCAGCCCGCGGCCAGGCCAACATGCCGGAGTGGGCTAGAGAGGACACGAGCGCGTTCTGGAAGGCATCGGACGAGTTCGAGCGCGCCAATGGGAATACGTACCGGGAGTACGAGCTCGCGCTGCCGCGCGAGTTACCGCGGGATCAGCAAATCGCACTGGTGCAGCGCTTTGCCGAGCAGGAGCTGGGGACGACGCGGCCGTACCAGTGGGCGATCCACACGCCGATGGCGCGGGACGGGAAGGAGCAGCCGCACGTGCACCTGATGTTCTCGGACCGCCAGCTCGATGGAATCGAGCGGAGTCCGGAGCAGTTCTTCAAGCGCTACAACGCCAAGGCTCCGGAGCGGGGCGGGTGCCGGAAGGCGACCTATGGGGCGGACAAGGAGGAAGCGGCGCGGGTGTACGAGGGCATCCGCGAGCGGTGGGCGAAGGTTCAGAACCAGGCGCTGGAGCATGCCGGCGTCGAGGCGCGGGTGGATCACCGGAGCTTGGCCGCCCAGGGCATCCGCGACCGGGAACCGGAGCTGCACCGGGGGCCGGCGGTGAGCGGAATCGAGGCGCGGGGCGAGGTGTCGCGGGTTGCAGAGCGGCAGAGAGAGCAGCGCCAGGAGCGCGCCCTGGAACGCGAGGCCGTGGTGGCCGAAGTACGCGTCGTGACGCGCGAGGAAATGGCGCTGGGCCGGGTGGCGGTGCGGGAGCGGCGGGAGCTCGCGCAGGAGGTTACCGGGGAAGATCGGGAGGCGGTCTTGAAGCGCGTCGAGGCGGATCGGCGCGAGCAGATCGAGCGGGCCCTGGCGATGGCCGAGCGGCGGGTGGAGCGGCGAGCGGGGCTGGGGATTGGCGGCCGGCTTCTGGATCAGGCGCGGGCGCTTCGCGAACGGATCGGGCAGCAGCTCGGGCGGGTCAAGGAGTGGATCGCGGAGCGGTTTCCGGACCCGTTGCAGCGGATCAAAGAGCGCTCGCGGGATCTGTTCGAGGCGGTGGTGGAGAAGGCCCAGCGCGCCCTGGGGCGGGACGCCGGCCAGGAGCTAGGGGACGTCAAAACTGCAACGCCTAAGCGCGGGATATTCGACGGATTGAACCTCAAAACAGGTGTCCGGAATCCGGAGCACGGGACCTTTAGCGACGTGCGGTTGCCGGCGCAAGAACGGGCGCCGGAGACCGCGCGGGAGGGGGCGCAAAAACTCAACCGGGCGCTCGATCGGTATGCCCGGGCGTGGTCGGATGCGGCGCGGATGCAGGAGAAAAATCTGCCCATCCTGGAGCACCAGAGGACGGCGTTTCGGGAGGCCTCGCGGGCGCTCGATGGGGTGCAGCCGGGAGCGAGCGCGGACCTACGCAATGCGCTCACCCATGAGCCGCGGTTCTATCAGGCGATGACGGACATGCAGGGCAAGGAGCGGACGGCGCAGCTACGGGCCGCGCTCGATCACGAGGCACGGGTACGGTCAGATCCGAACTTGAAAGCCGAGCGCCTGGTCAAGACCTGGCGCGGGCTCGAGGCGGAGCGGGAGCGGTTCAGCGGCAGCGAGAACAAAGAAGCGCGCGAGCAGGTGAAGGAGCGCATGAAGTCGCTCGCCGGCGAGCTCAAGCGCGACCCGCAGTTGGAATCTATCCTGCAGCGGCGTAGCCAAGAACTCGGGATCGAGCGGGGCTCACGGCTCGATCGGGTGCTGAAAGAGCCGACCATCGAGCGAGCGCTCGACATCAGCGTGCGAGATTTCAACCGGCATCGGAGTCTGGGTCTATCGAGGTAGGGCAGGGAGGAAGCGCCGATGCAGGACGATGAACCCACTGGAGATGCCGCGCGGGCGTTTGAGGATTTGCGCGCGGAGGTGTCGGTGCTGCGGCGGGCGGTGGAGTCGCTGTCGGAGGAGTGGGAGGCGAATCAGCCGCCGGATTACACGGAATCGCTGGGGCAGATCACCCAGGGTCTGTCGAAGGTTGTCGGCCGCCTCCAATCCATCGAACAACATCCGGCGCTGAACGCGACGCCAGCGCAATACCAGGCCGCGATCCTCGCGGCCGGCCGGGATCTGATGAGCCAGGCTGCCGGCCGGATCGATCAGGCCACCGACGTATTCAAGCGCGAGCAGCAAAATCTGGCCAGCGTCATCGGCACGGTGCGCGTGCAACGGAAACAGTGGGAGTGGCTGACCATCACCGCGGCATCGGCTCTGCTGGTCGGACTACTGCTGTCGCCGTTTGCCGCGCGGTTGCTGCCGTTCGGATGGGACGCCGGCGTCGCGGCCACTATCCTGCACGCCGATCGCTGGAGCGCTGGGCAGGCGCTCATGAAATCCACCAACCCGACGGGGTGGGCGACGCTGAATGCGGAAATGAACTTGGCGGAAGCCAATCACGATGCGTTGACCGCATGCCGCGAAGCGGCAGTTCGGACGAAGAAGGAGCAACGTTGCACGATCGTCGTGCCGGCGTTGTAGTTTTGTAGTTCCCATGAAACGTAAGAAAAAACTGGATCTCTCAACATTCGACGGCCGACTTTTGGACGGGCTCAATTTTTGCCGGAAGGTTTACGAGCTGTTCAATCAGACAAGGGCCGGTGCCGATGGCATAGAGAATCTCCGACTTCGACCGACGAAATTGGAGAAGCGATTGATCGAAGAACTCATCCCTTTAGCCCGCTATGTGCAGGCACGATACCGGGAAGGCCGTCGCATCAAAGTACGCTGGCTGAGCGGATCGCAGCCATACGACGCCATTCTGTTGTTGTCTGGGGTATTCGTTGAGAAAGGCTATGCCCCGAAAAAACTGGTGATTGAAGTCACAACGTCCGTGCATAAAAACGAACACCTTGCGCGCGAGCTGCTGCATAAGCAGGGCCACGCCTTCGGCGTGAAGGGGATTTCGCGCGACAAGAAATCCCGCGCGATAGTCTCGACGCCTTACGTCACTACGAATGACGAGCGGGAAACTGACCTGGCGACCCAGATAATTGATCGGATTGAGAGCAAGAGCAAAAAAGGCTACGCCCCGGAGACCGTGTTAATTGTCTACTGCGTGCTGAATGGCGTAACGTTTCAAGATGAATGGGACGACGCGGTCAAGCGCGTGGCCCAGGCCGAGGTGCACCACGCTTTCAAAGAAGTGTTTCTGATCGACACAGGATCAGCGTCCTATTCGGCGACGCTGTATGGTGATCCGAAGCGCGTGTCGAAAACCTCTAGATCATCAGAATAGACTATCTATCATGCTTAAAAAACTTCGTGAGTACTTCACGCGCCAAACCATGTCGGCGCCGCAATCGGCAGCTACGCCGACCCCTAACAAGACCGTCATAGAGGAGATGCGGCCCAAGCTGTTAGAGAAGGCAATCGATCAATATTGGTCGTCGAACTTTGAAGTAACGAAGGACTTCAGAGTCGAATTCGTTAGGGACGTGGCGGGCGACATCCGCCAGGAAGGGCTGAAAATACTCGCCAGTGAAAATACTCGCCAGCGCAAATCCGACCATGAAGAACAGAGAATCTCTTGTCGCGTCGGCGATATCGATGGAACGCTTAGACGTTCTTGTCGCCGACAAGAAGCTTGATAATGACAATCCACTGTTCCTGCAACCGGCGATATCTGGCGAGTTGAAGCCGTTGATATTCGAACTGTGGAAGGTGGACGAACAGCTCCGTGAGCTGATTGAGCCAGTCTCCAAGATCGAAAGAAAAAGCTGGGACGACGTGTGGAATCCAATTCTATTTAAGTACCGGATCTGTTGGGCAAAGGCTAATGTCTACAACGTGCTGCGCGCCGCTGTTGGCGACGGCGATCCGTCGAGCGCCGACGATTGGTTTCGCATGCT
>Ga0182030_10027579_pt1 | contig 10206 bp, 8 predicted proteins | sample 812S3MmetaG_FD_121299 | JGI IMG/M metagenome (GOLD analysis project Ga0182030, IMG submission 121299) | Permafrost microbial communities from Stordalen Mire, Sweden - 812S3M metaG (Illumina Assembly) | ecosystem: Environmental > Terrestrial > Soil > Wetlands > Permafrost | place: Sweden... | reverse complement strand
TGCGAGGAGCAGCACCGGCTGCAGGCCGATGTCTGCGCCGCCTTCGGCCTGTCCTGGGACTGGTTCGGCCGATCCTCCTCGCCGCAGAACCGCGTCCTGACCCAGCACTTCGCGGACGTTCTGGAGGACAATGGCCTGCTCGAGGAGCGGGTGGACCAGATGGTCTATTCGATCGACGACAAGCGCTTCCTGCCCGACCGCTACATCGAGGGGATCTGTCCGGTCTGCGGCTTCGGCGCGGCGCGGGGCGACCAGTGCGACAATTGCGGCTCGCTGCTGGATCCGATCGACCTGAAGGAGCCCTATTCGGTGATCTCCGGGTCGCGGAACCTGGAGGTGCGCGAGACGCGGCACCTGTACCAGCTGCATTCCAAGATGCAGGACAAGATCCGCGCCTGGATGGACGCCCAGGTCGACTGGCCGTTGCTGGCCCGCTCCATCGCCTACAAGCACCTGGACGAGGGCCTGATCGACCGGGGCGTCACGCGCGATCTGACCTGGGGCGTGCCGGTGATGCGCCGCGGCCTGCCGCGCCCCGGCTTCGAGGACAAAGTCTTCTACGTCTGGTTCGACGCGCCGATCGAATATATCGCGGCGACCGAGGAATGGGCGGACGCCGAGGGCGGCGACTGGCGGCGCTGGTGGCGCACCGACGAGGGCGCGGGCGACGTGCGCTATGTGGAATTCATGGGCAAGGACAATGTGGCGTTCCACACCGTCACCTTTCCCTCGACCATCCTGGGCTCGGCAGAACCGTGGAAGACGGTCGACATGCTCAAGGCGTCGAACTGGCTTAACTGGTACGGCGGCAAGTTCTCCACATCGCAGAAGCGCGGCGTGTTCATGGACACGGCGCTGGAACTGCTGCCTGCGGACCTCTGGCGCTGGTATCTCACCGCCAACTGCCCCGAGACGTCGGATACGGCCTTCACCTGGGATCAGTTCGTTTCGGCGGTGAACCGGGACCTGGCGGACGTGCTGGGTAATTTCGTCAACCGCATCCTGAAGTTCTGCGAGACGCGGTTCGACGGCGTGGTCCCGGCGGGCAGCGCGCCCGGGGACCTGGAGCAGCGGCTGTTCGCCGACGTTTCGGCCCGGCTGGGCGAGCTGACCGAACTCATGGAGACCATCGAGATCCGCAAGTCCGCCCAGGCCCTGCGCGCACTGTGGGTGCTGGGCAACGAGTACCTGCAGGAGGCCGCGCCCTGGACCGCGATCAAGACCGACCCCGAGCGGGCGGCGGCAATCGTCCGAACCGGGATTAATATGGTCGGACTGTTCGCCAGGATCTCGGCGCCGGTGATCCCCTTCGCGGCCGAGAAGATCGCCCTGGCGATCGGCGAGCCCTATCCGCCGACATGGCCGACGCTGGACGCGGCGGCGGAACTGTCGCGCATCGAGCCGGGCCGATCGGTGCGGGCGCCCGAAGTGCTGTTCCGCAAGATCGAGGACGCCCAGATCGCTGAATGGACGCAGCGGTTCGGCGGCGCGGAGTAGGGAAGATCAGCGGCCCGCGTGCTGGGCGGCTTCGCGCGGGCCGATATCCAGCCACGCGGGCATGACGGCGTTGTATCGGGCGACCTCGTGCAGGTCGACCGCCACGCCGCGGGATCCCTCCCACATCATGTGAAGGGCGACGTAGAACACGATCGCCAGCCCCACATAACCGATCCAGGGCAGACGGTTCAGTACGCGCGAGATCAGGTTGGCGGCGATGCCCATCAGCAGGATCGACAGCACCAGCCCGAAGAACAGCACCGCGGGATGCTTGTGCGCGGCGCCGGCCACGGCCAGCACATTGTCCAGCGACATGGAGATGTCGGCCATCAGAATCTGCAGGAAGGCCTGGCCGAAGCTCTTGGCGGGCCGCGCTTCATGCCGGGCCGCATGGCTTTGCGCGCGCAGGTCGCGCCACATCTTGTAGCAGATCAAGAGCAGCAGCAGGCCGCCGGCCAGCAGCAGGCCGATGACGCTGAGCAGTTGCAGGGCGACCAGCGCCAGGCTGATCCGCATCACCACCGCCGCGCCCAGGCCGGCCAGGATCACCCGCCGCCGCTGGGCCGCAGCCAGGCCGGAGGCAGCCAGGCCCACCGCCACGGCGTTGTCGCCGGCGAGGACCAGGTCGATCAGCACGACCTGAAGAAAGGCCGCCAGCGGTCCCCAGAGCGGGCCGGCGAGGGCCGCGAACGATCCTGACATGACCCCTGCATGCGTCACCCGGCCCGGGATCGCAAGGCGCGGGCTCCGGGCGGACGCTGATCAGGCGGTCGGCGGCCTCCCGGCCGCGTCCGCCGGTTCGGCCATCTCGCGGTGCGGGAAGGGCGCCACGGGCGTCTCGAACTGCGCCGCCCGCGTGTGCGCGGGGTCGACCGATCTTTCTCCGGCCAGGCTCGGGCCAGGGCCGACCGCGTTTCGCGTTGGCCGGCGGCGCGCCGCCGTCCCGCGGGCCGGGCTCGCGGCGTAGGCCAGAAGGGCCAAGGCGAGCAGCGCCAGCACGCCGGCCGTGATGAACTTGGTGGCGATCCGTCCGATGCCCGGAACGGAGATGAATCGGGCGCCAGGGATGCTCAGCCAGTCCAGATTGGGCGCGATATCGCGCGAGGCTTGGGGGGCGGCCGCGGCGGGGGAGGGGACAGGCGGGGACGGAGCCAGGGCCGACGGCGCAACCGGGACCGCCGGGCCGGTCTCGACCCCGCGACGAGGCTTCGTCCTGTGGACCGGGCGCCCCGGCTCGCCGGCCCGCCACGGACGCGCCTCCAAACGGTGGTGGCGCCGGCCTGTCCGCCAGCGCTCGGCGCGCGGTCCATGGCCCATGGAATAGCGAGCCGGGTGATCCGCCGCCCAGCGGGCGTGGCGGTCCCGCCAGGTCCGGTCATAGCGGTCGCCGTAGACCCGCGCGCGCTCGTCCGCGGACATGTCCTCCGGGTTGGCGATCGGCGCCATCGCGGTGAAGGCCCGCTCCGCGACGGCGGGCTGCGCGTCCGCCACGGCAGGGGTGGGCGGACCGCCCATCAGGTCCGGCGTACTGGAGGGCGGCGGGGCGCTGGCGATCGGCGGAGGGGCCGCCGGCTCGGGACGCCGGCCGGTGCATCCGCCCAGCGCCAGCAGGATCGCCATGACCGCCATCACCGTCGCCGACGTCATTCTGGACATTGGCTTCTCCGCCCGCCGTGCTTCGGCGTCCGTTCGAAGGGGCCGAAGAGCGACCCTGGAACTGAACACGATGCGCGGCGGAATCAAACAGGGTTAAGGCTGCGTCGCCTACCACCTTCCCCATTTACGCGAATGCGGGCCCGGCGCCGTCAAGCGGCCGGGGCGCCGGCCGTCTTGCACGCCTCGTAGAGCGCGATGGCCGCCGCGGCGGACACGTTCAGGCTCTCGAACCCGCCTGGCATCGGAATCCGGCCCAGGCTCTCGCAATGCTCGGCCACCAGCCGGCGCAGGCCCTCGCCCTCCGAACCCAGCACCAGCACCGTGGGGCTGCGATCGAGAGCCTCCGCCAAGGCCAGCTTGGCCTCGCCGTCCAGGCCCACCGCGCGCCAGCCCAGCTCCGTCAACTGCTCCAGCGCGCGGGAGAGGTTAACCACGCGGGCATGGGGGATGACATCGATGGCGCCGGCGGCGGCCTTGGCTAGGGCCCCGCTCAACATCGGCGCATGGCGGTCCTGCAGGATCACCCCGCGCGCCCCCAGCGCCGCGGCGGAGCGGAAGATGGCCCCCACATTCTGCGGATCGGTGACCTGGTCCAGCATCAGCAGCACCCCGCTGGCCAGGGCGCCCAATTCGTCGATCGGGGTGGGCGCGACCGGCGGCGTCTTCACCGCGACCCCCTGGTGCACCGCGCCGGCAGGCAGGCGTTCGCGGACGGCTCCGGCCTCGACGATCTCCAGCGTGGGCAGTTGGCCGAATCGCTCGGTCAGCAGCGCGGCCCGCTCGGCCGTGGCGATCACCCGCTTGGGCGCGGGGCGTTCGGGGTTGGCCAGGGCCGCGACCACCGTGTGCCAGCCCCAGATCCAGTCCGCGCCGTCCTTGTCGGGCCCATGTGCGTGCTGACCTTTCGCCGCCGGGATTCGGCTCGGCGTGAAGCGCTTGGCGCCCTCCGGCCGCCCGCGTTTGCGGTCGTTGCGTTCATGGGAAGACGACACTATAAGACGCGCTCCAATTTGGGGCCTTGAAGCCTCCGCGATACAGTTGGCAGGGTCTAGCACCTGCCGGCGTCGTAAGCGGAGGCTTTTGTTCGAAGGGCGCGGCCAATCCGGCCAAGCTCGTCGGGCGAAGTCCAAGGCGCCCCGAATCGCGCGCGGGGGAATGTCCCGAGCGGCAAAGGGGGCGGACTGTAAATCCGCTGGCGTACGCCTTCGCAGGTTCGAGTCCTGCTTCCCCCACCACGCGCTTCGAGGCGGCCGGCGACGGCCCCATGACAACGGAGGAATTTGCGGCCAGCGCCCCTGGCCCGTCGCGGGTATAGCACAGTGGTAGTGCAGCAGCCTTCCAAGCTGAGGATGCGGGTTCGATTCCCGCTACCCGCTCCAGTCCCCGTTTGGTTCTCATTTGGTCATTGAAATCATTGGAAAAAAAGTCCCAACTCCGACCGATCGGCTCAGATTTGTTGGCCTTTTGGCGGCCCCAGAATCGACGGTCCGGGTGATCATTCGGTGCGGCGCTGCGATAACCGTATGATTTAGCTTGAAAAATGCGGAACGGCCGATCGCCGGCTTATCAACAATTCGATTCTAAGGTTCGGAATCGAATTGCGGGGCGATATGCCGCGCGTACGATTTCTAGCTCGACCTAAGCTGGGCGAGCTTGCTGAGGAACTCGTCGATTGCGCTGCGCAGGATGAGGGTGCGTTCGCCTGATTTGACCGCGCGCAGTCCACAGTGTTCGTACTCCATTCTATTGGGGAACCTAAATGCTTATAGATCCTGAATTAATCTGTCGGGATTGCAGGATTGTCGACAAAACTGGGATCATATCGGATCTTAAGGTGTGTTTTTATAGTCCAGTAAAGAACCCAAACGGTACCGACTATCTTGCCCGGGCGAACATCGCCTGTGTCCATTTCAACAAGACTGTCTACGCCACCGGCGAGGACGCGGCGCAGGCCTTTTCGCCCCTCCAAGGGTTGTGGTGAGCTATCTGATCGGCAGACGCCGCTATGGATACGAAACCTACTGGTTGGAGAAGGGTGATTTGGACTACGTGATTTTTTGGACCTACGCGCAGTAGGGTCGTTCAAGAGGCGGATCGAACCTCTGGTCGACCGAGGCCAAGGCAGGAGAAGATCGAACCGCCAAGCTCACAAAGGAAACCAAGGCGTATGAACGGGCGAGGCCCGCTTCGCCCGAGGTCCCGGTGGTCATGCGAGTCGCCCGGTGATCAAAGCCTTGCGTGGGCGGGTGACATTCCTTAGGTAGAGCGGCCTCAAAGCGCCCTAGGCTAAAGGTTCAGGCCGACACAGCTGTTGTCGGCGAACCCTCGGACCAACCCGACCTAGAGACCCTTAAACCGCCCTCAAAGGTAAGACATGGCCAAGGAAAAGTTTGAACGCAATAAGCCGCACTGCAACATTGGCACGATTGGTCACGTTGACCATGGCAAGACGACGTTGACGGCGGCGATCACGATGACGCTGGCCAAGTCGAGCGGCGGGAAGGCCATGAAGTATGACGAGATCGACGCGGCTCCGGAGGAGAAGGCGCGGGGGATCACGATCAACACGGCGCACGTGGAATATGAGACGGCCAACCGCCACTATGCGCACGTCGACTGCCCCGGGCACGCTGACTATGTGAAGAACATGATCACGGGCGCGGCGCAGATGGACGGGGCGATCCTGGTGGTGAGCGCGGCGGACGGCCCGATGCCGCAGACCCGCGAGCACATCCTGTTGGCGCGCCAGTCGGGGGTTCCGGCGCTGGTGGTTTATCTGAACAAGGTGGACCAGGTGGACGACGAGGAGCTCTTGGAGCTGGTGGAGATGGAGGTGCGCGAGCTTCTGAGCTCGTACGGCTTCCCGGGCGATGATCTGCCGATCATCAAGGGCTCGGCCCTGGCGGCGGTCGAGGGCCGCAACCCCGAGATCGGCGAGAACTCGGTGATCGAGCTGATGGCGGCGGTGGATGCGTATATTCCGCAGCCGGAGCGGGCGGTGGACCTGCCGTTCCTGATGCCGGTGGAAGACGTGTTCTCGATCTCGGGCCGCGGCACGGTGGTGACGGGCCGGATCGAGCGGGGGATCGTCAAGGTCGGCGAAGAAGTGGAGATCGTGGGCATCCGCCCGGTGCAGAAGACGGTCTGCACGGGCGTTGAGATGTTCCGCAAGCTCTTGGACCAGGGCCAGGCGGGGGACAATGTGGGGGTGCTGCTGCGCGGCACCAAGCGGGAGGACGTCGAGCGCGGTCAGGTGCTGTGCAAGCCGGGCTCGATCACCCCGCACACCAAGTTCCTGGCGGAGGCCTATATCCTGACCAAGGAGGAGGGCGGGCGTCACACGCCGTTCTTCACCAACTATCGCCCGCAGTTCTACTTCCGCACGACGGACGTGACGGGGGTGATCGTGCTGAAGGAAGGCGTTGAGATGATCATGCCCGGGGACAACGCCGAGCTGAACGTCGAGCTGATCACGCCGATCGCCATGGACCAGGGCCTGCGCTTCACCATCCGCGAAGGCGGCCGCACCGTCGGCGCCGGCGTCGTGGCGAAGATCCTGGAGTAGTAGACCAGCGTAAAAACCCTCTCCCCTTGCGGGAGAAGGTGGCCCGCGTAGCGGGTCGGATGAGGGGTGTCGACGCGGGCATATCCGGTGATCCCGAGGGGGATCACCGGCTTCGGTCCAGTCAACGCCCCCACCCCAACCCCTCCCCGCAAGGAGGAGGGGCTTTTCTTTACAGGGGCAGCGGCTTGCCCAATTCCCCCGCCAGGTCGCGGATGAACTGCCAGGCGACGCGCCCGGAGCGGGCGCCGCGACGCTGCGACCATTGCAGGGCGCGGCGCTCGAGGCCCTCGGTCCGTAGGTCGAACCTCGCGGCATACGCTTCGACGGCCGCCAGATAGGACGTCTGGTCCATCGGCGGGAAACCGATCCAGAGCCCGAACCGGTCCGAAACCGAAACCTCCTCCTCGGCGTCCTCGGCGCTGGCCATCGGATCGCCCCGCTCGTCGTGATGACGGGGCATGAGGTGGCGACGGTTGGAGGTGGCGACGAACAGCACACTGTCCGGCGGACCCGCCACCCCGCCCTCCAGCGCCGACTTCAGGGATTTGGCGGCCGCGGCGCCTTCCTCGAAGGACAGGTCGTCGCACAGCACCACGAAACGCTCGCCGCGCCCGCGCAGATCCTCGAACAGGCGGGGCAGGGCGGCGATGTCGTCGCGGTCGATCTCGACCATCCTGAGGCTCGCCTGTCCCGCGGCGACCGCCATGAAGGCCGCCTTGGCCAGCGAGCTCTTGCCGGCGCCGCGCGAGCCCCAGAGCAGGGCGTGGTTGGACGGAAGGCCGTCGGCGAAGCGAGACAGGTTCCCGACGAACTGGCCCTTCTGGCGTTCCACGCCGACCAGCAGGTCCAGGGCCAGGCCATAGTCTGGCGCGGCGATGAAGCGATCGGGCGCGCGATCCTGCCGGCTCGGCTCGAAGCGGAAGAGGCGCGCCCGGTCGAACCCGGGCGGGCTCGCCGCCGGCGGCGCCAGCCGCTCCAGGGCTTCGGCGATTCGGGCCAGCAGAGCGTCGTTCGGATCATTCATGACCCGGTTTCCTATCGATCTCAGCGGCGCATTGCAAAAGACGGTTGCAGCGCATAGCTTCCGCCGACTTCGGGCCGCCCCTTCGCGGCGGCTTCCTATCTCGTTGGAGACCCTATGTTCGCGACCCCGGCCATGAGCCAGCTTTCGATGGCGTTCTGATGGATCTCACCCAAATTCAGACCCTCGGACTGCCAGTGATCCTGCTGGTCATGTTCTACTTCCTGATGATCCGGCCGCAGCAACAGCGCGCCAAGGCGCATCAGGCGGCCCTGGCGGCGATCAAGCGCGGGGACACGGTGGTGCTGTCCAGCGGCATGATCGGCAAGGTCGTCCGCGTCGAAGACGCCGAACTTGGCCTGGAGATCGCCCAGGGCGTCACCGTCAAGGTGGTCAAGACCATGGTCGCCGAGGTCCGCACCCGCGGCGCGCCCGCGCCGGCGAACGACGCCAAGTCCTGATGCGCGGCCGGGAAGGTTAACCCAGCAATGCTGAATCTTCCGCGCTGGCGGGTCATCCTCTGTGTCGCCGCGATCGTGTTCGGTCTGGTGTTCACCCTGCCGAATCTGCTGCCGGCCAAGGTGGCCGCAGACCTGCCCGGCTGGGTCCCGCACCAGCGCCTGAATCTGGGCCTGGACCTGCAGGGCGGCTCGCTGCTGCTGCTGGAGGTCGACACGCAGGCGCTGAAGGCCGAGCGGCTGGCCAACATCATCGAGGACGTCGAGCGAACGCTGCACGACCAGAAGGTGGCGTTCACCAGCCCCGTCCAGACCAATGGCCAGATATCCCTCAGGATCACCGACCCAAGCCAGGTCCAGGCCGCGCGCGACGCCCTGCAGAAGCTGGCGCAGCCCGTGGCCAATGGCGGCGGCCGCGACATCAGCGTCCTGACGGCTCCGGATCAACACCTGATCCTCGCCCTCTCCGACCAGGCGGTGGCCGCCGACACCTCCCATGCGGTGCAGCAGTCGATCGAGATCATCCGCCGCCGGATCGACGCGCTGGGCACGCGGGAGCCGTCGATCGCGCCGCAGGGCACGAACCGGATCGTGGTCGAGGCGCCCGGCGAGAGCGATCCGGAACGCCTGAAGAGCGTCATCGGCCAGACCGCCAAGCTGACCTTCCAGCTGGTCGACGAGAGCGTCACGCCGCAGGACATCGCTCAGGGCCGCCCGATCCCGCCGGAATCCGTGGTCATCCCAAGCCAGGATAGCCTGACGCCGACCTATCTGGTCAAGCGCCGCGCGACGGTGTCGGGCGAGATGCTGACCAACGCCCAGATGTCCTTCAACGGTCAAACCGGCCAGCCGGTGGTGGTGATCCGCTTCAACGGCCAGGGCTCGCGCCGCTGGGGCGACGCCACCAGCCAGAATGTCGGCAAGCGCTTCGCCATCGTGCTCGACAACAAGGTCCTCTCGGCCCCGGTGATCCGCGAGCCGATTCTTGGCGGATCCTGCGAGATCTCCGGAAACTTCACGACCGAAACGGCCAATGACCTCGCTGTTCTGCTCAACGCCGGCGCCCTGCCGGCGCCGCTGAAATTCGTCCAGCAGACGACCGTGGGCGCGGAACTGGGCGCAGACTCGGTCAAGGCCGGCGCGCTGTCGGGGATCATCGCCATCGCCCTGATCGGAACCTTCATGATCCTGGCCTACGGCGTCGTGTTCGGCGGTTTCGCCATCATCGGCCTGTTGTCGAACATGACGATGATCCTGGGCGCCATGTCGTTGACCGGCGCCACCTTGACCCTGCCCGGCATCGCCGGTCTGATCTTGACCATCGCCATGGCCGTGGACGCCAATGTGCTGATCTTCGAGCGGATTCGCGATGAGGAGCGGGCCGGGCGAAAACCTCTGATGGCGATCGAGACCGGCTTCACCCGGGCCACTGTGTCGATCATGGACGCGAACATCACCACCCTGATCGCGGCCCTGATCCTGTTCACTTTCGGCGCCGGACCGGTGAAGGGCTTTGCCTGGACCCTGTCGATCGGGGTGCTGACTTCGGTCTTCGCCGCCCTGTTCCTGACCCGCATGTTCGTGGCCCTCTGGTATCGGTCCAACCGGTCGAAGACCCTTCCGATCTAAGGATCCGACAGATGTACTGGCCCCTGATCCGCCTGCTGCCGAAGGAAACGCACTTCAAGTTCGTGAGCCTGGCGCCGTTCGCCGCCGGCCTGTCGGCGCTGTGCGTGCTGGCATCGATCTTTTCGTTCGCCACCGCGGGGCTCAACCTCGGCATCGACTTCAAGGGCGGGACCTTGATGGAGATCCAGACCACGGGACCGGCGCCTCTGGGACCGTTGCGCGCCGCTCTGACCCGGATGGGGGTCAAGGACGCCCAGGTGCAGGGTTTTGGCGCCCCCGATTCGGCGCGTCTGCAATTCGAACCTATCGCCAGCCAGGACTCCGCTAAGGGCGTAGGCCTCGTCGAGACTCAGCTGACTAGCCAGTTCCCCGGCATCAAG
>Ga0182030_10027577_pt1 | contig 10206 bp, 5 predicted proteins | sample 812S3MmetaG_FD_121299 | JGI IMG/M metagenome (GOLD analysis project Ga0182030, IMG submission 121299) | Permafrost microbial communities from Stordalen Mire, Sweden - 812S3M metaG (Illumina Assembly) | ecosystem: Environmental > Terrestrial > Soil > Wetlands > Permafrost | place: Sweden... | reverse complement strand
TGGCAGATTCTCCTTGGATTGGCGTTGGGTATTCCCGCCGCCGTTTATTCCGGACATCTGATGAAGGACCTGCTCTACGAAATAGGAAGCTACGACGCAGTGGCGCTGGCCGGCGCGCCGCTTTTGCTCGTCCTGTGCGCCGCGGCCGCGGGGTTCATCCCCGCCCGCCGCGCCGCTTCCATCGAACCAATGCAGGCACTCAGAACTGAATAGCGCGCACCAATTCCCCATGGAGAATCAACAATGAACCCACTGCTCCAGGATCTTCGTTACGCACTCCGCCAGTTGCGCAAGTCGCCGGCCTTCACGCTCACCGTGGTGCTGACGCTTGCCCTCGGCATCGGCGCCAATGCGGCGGTCTTCACCCTCTTCGATCAGGTACTTTTGCGCATGTTGCCGGTCCAGCAACCTAAAGACTTGGTGCGCTTCGAGTGGACGGGCGGTTTCTCCGGTTCTGCAAGCAGCTTCGGAGGAGATACGAACAATTACTACTCCTATCCCATGTACAAAGACCTGCGCGATCAGAACCAGGTCTTCGCCGGAGTTCTCGCCGCCGACCGCGCCAACGTCGGAGTCAGTTGGCACAACCAGGCGGAGGACAAGAAAGCTGAAATTGTCACCGGCAACTACTTCCAGCTTCTCGGCTTGAAGCCCGCGCTTGGCCGTCTATTCACGCAACAGGACGACACGGCCAAAAACGCAAATCCCGTTGTGGTTCTCAGTTATGGCTACTGGAAAGCTCGCTTCGCGGCGTCGCCTGCCGTCGTCGGGCAATCAGTGCTGATCAACGGTCATCCCTTCATCATCCTCGGTGTCGCGCCGGAAAACTTCGACTCCGTCATCGGCGGCTACAAGCCAGGCGTCTTCATTCCCATCAGCATGGTCGAAATCGCCATGCCCTGGATGGCGCCCCGCGACGACCTCAACAACCATCAATCCATCTGGCTCACGCTCGTGGCGCGCCTCAAGCCGGGCGTGAGCCGGTCCCAGGCCCAGGCCAGCCTCGAGCCGCTCTGGCACTCACTCCGGGCCTACGAACTCACGCTTTACAAGAAAGCTTCGCCGCGCTTCAAAAAGACCTTCCTCGACGACTCGCACCTCAAAGTGCTGGACGACTCCGCAGGCTACGCACCGGAACGCATGGACTTGAAGACGCCGCTCATTATCCTCATGAGCATGGCCGGCCTGCTGGTAGCCATGTGCGCCATTAATGTTGCCACGCTGCTGCTGCTGCGCGCCGCCGGCCGCGCGCGAGAAATGTCCATGCGCTACGCACTGGGCGCAAAACGAAGCCGTGTCATTGCGCAACTGCTGGTCGAGGGTGGACTCCTGGGCATTACCGGAGGCGCGGCAGGTTTGGCTTTCGCACCCATGGCCGCCCTCGCGCTGGTCCGCCTGATGACCAGTTCCGATCCCGGCGCCGAGCCCTATTCAACCTCCATCGACACACGCGTGCTTCTCTTCACGCTCGCCGTTTCCATTGTCACCAGCCTGCTGTTCAGCGTCGCGCCTGTCTTTCATTTCCTGCGGCCCGACCTGGCCCAGACGCTGCGCCAGAATACTGGAACCGCGACCCGAGCTTCGCAACGCTTCCGCAAGATCGCCGTCGGCGCGCAGATCGCGCTCAGCGTTCTGCTGCTCGGCGGCGCCGGTCTCTTCGTGCGCACACTCGACAATCTACGCGGCGAGAAGGTTGGCTTTGAATCCGCGAATCTCTGCATCTTCGGTCTTGATCCCACCGACTCCGGTTATGGTGAGGACCGCACTCCGCAAGTCGTTGCCAATGCAATCGACGCCCTGCGCCGCATTCCTGGCGTGACCTACGCCTCCTCGACCACCGATCCCGAACTCAGCGGAGACACCAACGGCTCCAGCTTCACCGTGCAGGGCTACAAGCCCACAGAAGATGAATCCATGAATTTCGAAGAGCCGTGGATCATGCCGGACTACTTTGCCACGTTGAGGCAGCCGCTGCTGGCGGGCAGGGAATTTACCGCCGCCGACGCCAAGGGACAGCCAAATGTGGCAATCGTCAACCTTTCCTTCGCAAAGCGCTTTTACGGCTCCGCGCAAGCAGCGCTGGGCCACTCCCTCGCCGAAGGACGCGGCGACGGCACCAAACTCGACACAACCATCGTCGGCGTCGTCGGCATCATTAAGCATCAGGACCTGCGCACCGAAATGAGAGAAGCGGTCTATCGCCCCTATCTGCAAGAGAACCACCCTGGCGGCGTCGAGGTTTATGTGCGTACTGCGCAAGCTCCTGAAGCCGCCAAGCCCTCCATCCGCCAGGCTATCCACCAACTCGACCCCACGCTGGTCGTCGACGGCCTCTACACCATGGATCAACAGATGAACGCGAGCGCTTCGGATGAGCGTGCCCTGGCCTTCCTCGCCATTGGTTTCTCCTTGCTCGCCTTGGTCCTCGCGGCGGTCGGCCTCTATGGAGTGCTCGCTTACTCCACCGAACAGCGCACGCGCGAAATCGGCGTGCGTCTTGCCCTGGGTGCCCAACGCGGCGGCGTTGTCGTTCTTGTGGTGCGCGAGATGGCCGTCGTAGCCGCTATTGCCATGGTGATCGCGTTGCCATCCGTCGTTGCCCTGGCCCGCCTCTTCCGTAGCCAGCTTTACGGCGTCACTACCTTCGATCCCATCGCTCTGGTCAGCGCATTTCTGTTGACCGCAGTCATGGTAACGCTGGCCGCGGCACTGCCCGCCCGCCGCGCCGCCTCCATCGAACCCATGCAAGCACTACGTGCGGACTAATTCGCCTTCGAGGAGAAGTACTCATGAACGTGCTTTTTCGTGATCTCCGTTATGCGCTCCGTCAGTTGCGGCGAACGCCCGGCTTCTCCATCATGGCCATCCTGGTGATGGCGCTCGGCATCGGCAGCAACATCGCGATGTTCACCGTCGTGCGCTCTGTGCTGTTCAAGCCGCTGCCATTCAAAGATCCGGGCCGGCTACTCATGCTCTACGAAAATACCAGTGTGGGGGGCGGCGAGTTTTCTTTTAACCAGGTAGCTGGCGGTATCTACTCCGCATGGAGACAGCAGAGCAGCAGCTTCAGCGATCTGGCGCTGATGAAAGAAAACACCGCGGATCTTTCAGGGTCGGGTGGGGATATGCCGGAAACGCTCGAGTCTGCAAGAATATCGTGGAACCTGTTCCCAACGCTGGGTGTGCAGCCGGCGCTCGGCCGCAACTTTACCGCGGATGAAGATAGTTCGGCCTCAAACGGAACAGTCATTCTGAGCTGGAGCTTGTGGAAGCGCCGTTTTGGCGGCGATCCGGCCATTCTGAATCGCACCATCTACCTCGACGCCAAGCCCTACACGGTTATCGGCGTCATGCCGCAGTGGCTCGAGTTTCCAGAGACCGCCACGCAACTTTGGACTCCGGTCAATCACGACGAGACCCAGAAGATGCTTACGGCCCTCGACTTTCATTATTTCCGCGCGGTCGGTCGATTGAAGCCTGGGGTCACAGCCGCGCAGGCAACAGCTGATTTGACCCTCATCACACGCCGGCTGCATGACGCCAATCTCGCCAATCCGTTTGTCTCAATCGGGGCAAACAGCCGCACCCTGTTGGAATCCATGGTAGGAAATCTCAAGCGCCCGCTCTACGTTCTGCTCGCGGCCACGGCCTGTCTGCTGCTCATCGCCTGCCTGAACGTGGCCAACCTGCTCGTCGCCCGCGTGGCGGCACGCCGCAAAGAACTTGCAATCCGCACCGCGCTCGGTGGCAGCCGCTTCCGCCTGCTGGGCGAACACCTGATGGAGAGCGTCCTGCTGTCCGCCATGGGCGGCGCTGCCGGCCTCCTCGTTGCCCACGGCGCCCTATCGTGGCTTGTCAGCACACGGCATGAAATGGCCCGCGCCGGCTCAATCCATATCGATGGCGTCGTTGCCGCATTCACCATAGCTATTGTTTTATTCTGCGCATTGTTTTCAGGATTGGTTTCCACGGTCAACGCCGGAGACAGCCAAATCCTCGCCGTGCTCCAGGAGTCGTCGCGCTCGAACAGCTCCGGCAACGCGCGTGCTCGTCTGCGCAAAGTCCTCCTCGCGGCCGGGGTCGGACTGACCGTCGTGCTGCTGGTCGCGGCAAGCTTGCTCATCAAAAGCTATGGGCGCCTTCGCGCCACAGACATGGGCTGCATCACCAGCAACGTTCTCACCATGCGCATCGCTCTGCCGGAAGCGCGCTACAAAACTCCCGGCCCCGAAAACGCCAATTTCTATGAAACGCTGTTGGAGCGGGTGCGGGCGCTGCCCGGCGTCCAGGCGGCCGGCTTCGTCTCAGCCGTGCCGGGCCAGGGATATTGGGGCGACTGGGGATTCAATATCGTCGAGCATCCAGCGTTGCCAAAAGGGAGCGGCTTGTTTGCCATTGCCCGCTGGAACGATCCTGGCTACTTTGCAGCAATGGGTATTCCGTTCCTGCGCGGGCATACCTTCGACGACGGGCAAAAGCTGGATCGTGCCAATGAAGTGATTATCAGCGACTCGTTTGCTAAAAAATTCTTTCCCGGCGAAGATCCAATCGGCAAGCACATCCTACGAGGTGATCAAAAAACGGAGAACGTCATCGTCGGCGTGGTGGGCGATACCCGTTTCGCCCTCGGCGAGGCGCCGCGGCCCATGCAGTACTACCCGCTGTTGGTTGGCGATCAGGGCGGCGCCACGCTCGCTATCCGTTCCAGCGGCAACGTGGATCAGTTGGCGCTGCCCGTGCAACGTGTGATTCAAAGCATGGACCGCGATTTGCCTGTCTCCGATGTCCTCACCATGGATCAACTGCTCGGCAAGTCGGTAGGCGACGAGAGCTTCAACACCACGCTGCTCTCCGGCTTCGCGGTTCTGTCTCTTTTGCTGGCCGCGGTCGGGCTCTTCGGCGTTCTCTCCTACATCGCCGCTCAACGCACCAACGAAATCGGCATTCGCATCGCGCTGGGTGCGCAGCGGGAACAGGTGCTCCGCCTCATGCTCATGGACGGGCTCCGGCCTGCCATTATCGGATTAGCGTTGGGACTCGCCGCAAGTGCGGCAACTGTGCGATTGATGCGTGCCATGCTCTACGAAACCCAACCTCTGGACCCTGCGATCTTCGCCGCGGTCACAGGAACGCTGCTGGCGGTAGCTGCCTTGGCATGCCTCGCGCCAGCGTGGCGCGCCTCGCGCCTCGAACCTATGCAAGCACTCAGAACCAAATAGTTCTTCCAAGCAGATGGCTGCAAGATTGGAGTAACGAAAATATCATGATCGAATTGAAAAATATCGAACGCAGTTACAAAACAGGACACACCGAGACCTGGGTGCTTCGCCGCATTGGGCTCACCATCAAAGAAGGCGAGTTCGTTACCGTGATGGGGCCGTCCGGGGCAGGGAAGTCGTCGCTGCTCAACGTGCTTGCCCTGCTCGACGACGGCTGGCTCGGCGAGTACTGGTTCGGCGAAACGCCGGCCCACTCGCTCAACCGCAAGCAGAGAGCCGATCTCGCTCGCCAGCGTGTCGGAATGGTTTTTCAAAGCTATCACCTGCTCGACGATCTCACCGTCGCCGAGAATATTGACCTGCCGCTCTCCTACAAAAACCTGCCCGCCAAAGAACGTCAGGGCATGGTAGCCGACATTCTCGATCGCTTCCAGATTGTCGCCAAGAAGGATCTTTACCCTTCGCAACTCTCCGGCGGCCAGCAGCAACTGGTCGGCATTGCGCGCGCTGTTGTCCATGCCCCCGCGCTACTGCTGGCCGACGAGCCGACAGGCAACCTCCACTCCACGCAGGCCCGGGAGATCATGGAACTCTTCTGCCAGCTCAACCGCGCCGGCACCACCATTGTGCAGGTTACGCACTCTGAAGAAAATGCGCGCTACGGCAAGCGCATTCTCGAGCTGCGCGACGGCTGGCTCACCCGCGATGAAACCCTGCCCGAAAATCCAACGGAGGCAAGCTCCAAGTGAACCGTTCCCAGAATCGCTTTTATAAATCCGGTACCGCCCGCTCCCTTCAGGCTTTGGTAGCCATCCTGCTGCTGCACGTCAACCTGGCGCTTGCGGTCGAGCCCATTAGTCCCGCCGCCGCTTCCGTCCAAGCGGCTCCAGCCGCCGCGCCCGCGCAGACGCATCAGGGCAACATCCCCTTCGACCAGTTGCAGCATCCTTCGCGCAACCCGCTCGACGCCTATCGCGGCAAGTCCGTGCCTCCACCCAGCCTGGAGAACTCCGCGCGTCTCGATTCACTAATCAAAGATGGCAAGCTCTACCTGTCCCTGCAAAACGCCATCGACCTGGCGCTTGAGAATAATCTCGACCTCGTCATCGCCCGTTACAACCTGCCCATCGCGCAGATGGATGTGCTCCGCACCCAGGCCGGCGGCTCCGTGCGCGGCGTCAATACCGGTGTCGTCTCTGGCACGCCCGGCGGCGCGGGCGTTTCGTTCGGCGGCAGCTCTGGAGCTGGAGCCGGCGGCACCTCCGGCGGCGCAGGTGGCGCGGGCGCCGGCGCTTCGGGCCTCGTGCAATCCACTCTTGGCACCGGTTCCGCCGTCAATTCCTACGATCCGATGATCAATGCAAAAACTTATGTGGATCACACCACTCAGTTGTTGCCCAACCAGACCCTCTATGGGGTGCCCGTCATTCACCAGAACACCTTCGAGGGCACTGTCTCCTACGCGCAGGCCTTCGCCACCGGCAGCGCAATCCAGGTTGAGTGGGACAACAATCGCCAAACCACCAACAGCCCCAACAACACGCTCAATCCACAGCTCAACTCCTACTTTGAGTTCTATGCGACGCAGCAACTGCTGGCCGGATTCGGCCTTGGGCCCAACCTGCGTTTCCTGCGCATCGCGCGCACCAACCAGAAAGTCTCTGACATTGCCTTTCGCGCGCAGCTCATCTCCACCGTTACCCAGATTTGCGACCTGTACTGGGACCTGGTGAACGCCTATGATAACGAGCAAGTAGGGGAGCGCTCCGTGGCGTTCGCCACTCAAACCCTGGATACCTCCCGCAAGCAGCTTTCCCTGCAGGCGATTCCTGAGATGGACGTATTGAAAGCGGAAGCGGATCTGGCCACGCGCCAGCAGGACCTGACCATTGCCCGCACCAATCTTGAACTGCAAGAGCTCTACATGAAGAACGCCATCACCCGCTCGCTCGACGATTCCGTTCTCCAGGAAATGCCGGTTGTGCCCGTCGATCACATCGGCACCACGGTCGAGCCCGATTCGGACCCCGTGCAACAGATGATCACCGACGCTCTCAATCGCCGGACCGAACTTCAGGAGTCGAGCCTGGTTTTGCAAAACAGCGAATTGAGCCGCAAGACTGCACGCAACGCGCTCTTGCCTTCGCTCTCGGTTTATGGCTTCTACGCAGGATCCGGATACGCCGGCACCCCCAATCCACTCAGCGGCGCTGGCGCCAATGTACCGGCGGGCTTTACAGGCGCGGTGGACAACGCCTTCAACTACTCTTCGCCCGAATACCAGGTAGGCTTCCAACTCAGCGTCCCCTTGCGCAATCGCATCGCCAAGGCAGACCAGTACCGCACCGAACTCGAGTACCGCCAGTCGCAGGTGTATCTTGAAGAGTTGAAGAAGCGCATTCGCATTGAAGTCCGCAACGCGCGCTTTGCCCTGGAGCAAGGTGCCAGCCGCGTCGATGCCGCGCGCCATGCCCGCGACCTGGCCCAGAAGACGCTTGATATTACCCAGCAGGAGCAGAAACTGGGAGCCGGATCGAACCAGCAGACGCTTTCAGCCGAGCACGATTTGGCATTAGCCGATTCCGCACTTGTGACTGCGGAAACCGACTACGAGAAAGCGCGCATCGAAGTCCGGCGCGCCACCGGCTCGGTGCTCGAGGACTACGGTATCTCGGTTGCCGATGCAAAAACCGGCGTAGTGGAGGCAGACAATTCCCGCTAAGTTAGAAAAAATCCGCGTACTGGCGGCCGACGATCAGCCTTCCATCCTGGAGGCCGTCGAGCTGCTGCTCGCACCGCACGGCATCGATGTGGACTGCGTGCGCTCTCCGCAGTTGCTCATGGAGGCGCTCAGCCAGCGCGACTACGATGTGCTGCTCATCGACCTGAATTACACGCGTGACACCACCTCCGGCCAGGAAGGACTCGATCTGCTCGCGCGCATCCAGGAATACGATTCGCGCCTGCCGGTGATCGTCATGACCGCCTGGGGCAACATCGGCCTCGCTGTTGAATCCATCAAGCGCGGCGCCCGCGACTTTATCCAGAAGCCGTGGGAAAACGAGCGCCTGCTTTCGCTCATCCGCGTTCATGCCGAGTTGCGCCAGGCTCTGCGCCGCGCCCGCCAGCTTGAACTCGAGAACCACCTGCTGCGCGCCGAGGGCATGCCGGAGTTTATTGCAGCCGCACCCTCCATGCAGCCGGTGCTCGAACTCATCTCTCAGGTAGGCCCCTCCGACGCCAACGTGCTCATCACCGGCGAACACGGCACCGGCAAGGAGATCGTAGCCCGTCTGCTGCACGCCGCTTCGCCGCGTGCGCGCATGGCGCTGGTGGCCGTCAATGCCGGCGGGCTCCCCGAGGGAACCTTCGAGAGCGAAATCTTCGGCCACGTCAAAGGCGCCTTCACCGACGCGCGCTCCGATCGCATCGGCCGCTTTGAGCTTGCCAACGGCGGCACACTCTTTCTCGACGAAATCGCCAACGTGCCCATGCGCCAGCAGGCAAAGCTCTTGCGCGTTCTGGAAACCGGCGAGCTTGAGCGCGTAGGCTCTTCGCAAACGCGGCGCGTCGATGTGCGCCTGTTGTGCGCCACTAATGCAAAGCTCGATGAAGAGGCCAAGGCCGGTAACTTCCGCGAAGATCTGCTCTTCCGCATCAACACCGTGGAGATCCATCTGCCCGCCTTGCGCGATCGGCGCGAAGACATTCCCTTGCTGGCCTCGCACTTTCTCAACCGCAACCGCGCACGCTATCGCAAGCAGGTAATTGGCTTCTCGCCCGCTGCCATGCAGCAGTTGATGCAATACACTTGGCCGGGCAACGTCCGCGAACTCGAGCACACGGTGGAGCGCGCGGTGCTGCTTTGCCGCGGCGAAGAAGTGGAGCCGGCAAATCTGGCCATCGCGGCTTCGCGCGCCGCCGTCACATCGTTTGAGAACATGAGTATCGATGAGGTTGAAGCGCTGCTCATCCGCAAGGTCCTTCGCCGCTGCGACGGCAACATCTCGCAAGCCGCCGAGGCTCTGGGTCTCAGCCGCGCCGCGCTTTATCGGCGCATCGAAAAGTATGGAATCTAGACCTCATGGATCTTAGTCAGGAGGCGCGCAGACGGCGGCGCTCGGTCGTGCACCGGGCGTGGATCCATTGCGTGGTGCTGGCTCTGCCTGCGCTGGCCCTGGCCGCCTTCGGTCTTTACCGAGGCCACGTGAGCCTTGCGCCTGCGCTGCTTTTGGCCGCATGTCTGCTCTTGTATCTCGCGCTCGCTGCCGCTGCCCTGATTGAAGGCCTCATCCGCCCGCTCCAGACGCTTTCAAATGTGGTCTCGTCGCTGCGCGAAGGCGACTATTCGTTTCGAGCCCGCGGTGCTCTCGCGCCCGATGCGGTGGGAGAACTAGCCGCGGAGGTCAATGCGCTGGCCGACCTGCTCCAGAAACAGAGAGTGCGCTCTCTTGAGGCCACGGCCCTGCTCGCGCGCATTCTCGAAGTCATGCATGCCCCTCTGTTCGCCTTCGACCGCGACGACACTCTGCAACTGGTAAACAACGCCGGTCTCAAACTGCTCGGCCTGCCCAACGCCCGCTGCTTTGGCCGCAGCGCGCGCGAACTCGGCCTTGAGGAACTCCTCCGTGCACCCGACCAGTCCATTCATTCCTTCAATGCTGACCTCAAGTCACCGTCAGGCCCCGTGCGATGGCTGCTGCGCAAAGCGGCCTTTCGGCAGGAAGGCGCTCCCCACACACTGCTTCTGCTTGCCGATGTCAGCGTGCCTTTGCAGGAGGAGGAACAGATCGCATGGAAGCGGCTCATCCGTGTCCTGGGGCACGAACTCTCAAACTCGCTCGCGCCTATCAAATCCATTGCGGGCAGCCTGCGCGAGCGCGTCGACGGCTTACAAGGCGAAGACGCAACGCTGCGCGATTTTCGCCGCGGTCTCGGCGTTGTCGAGAGCCGCGCCGAATCGCTGCACCGTTTTGTGCAGTCCTAC
>Ga0182030_10027576_pt1 | contig 10206 bp, 6 predicted proteins | sample 812S3MmetaG_FD_121299 | JGI IMG/M metagenome (GOLD analysis project Ga0182030, IMG submission 121299) | Permafrost microbial communities from Stordalen Mire, Sweden - 812S3M metaG (Illumina Assembly) | ecosystem: Environmental > Terrestrial > Soil > Wetlands > Permafrost | place: Sweden... | reverse complement strand
GCTGGAGATCGACCTGCCGGTTCCCGATCATACGACGCTGAGCCGGCGAGCGTGTGGATTGCCTGTTTGCAACCTCGCGCGGATTGGAACGGGCGAACTTCACCTGATCGTCGACAGTACGGGGCTGAAATTGCGCGGGGCCGGCGAATGGTTGTTTGAAAAACATGGCACGACGAAGCGCCGCGCTTGGCGCAAGTTGCACATTGGCATTGACGCCGGCAACGGCGAGATCGTCGCCTTTGATCTGACAGACAAGGGTGTTGACGACGCCTCCCACGTCCCCACGCTATTGGATCAACTGACGCAGGATCCTGCTTCCTTCATGGCCGATGGCGCCTACGACAGGGCTGCGACATATGATGCTATCCTCGCCCGAAATCCGTCCGCCCGGTTCATCGTCCCACCCTGCAAAGGGGCTGTGCCCGGACCGACAGCGACCACCTCGCCAACCCAGCGTGATCTGCATGTCCTTGCGGTTGACTAACGTGGGCGGATGAATTGGCAGAAGGCGTCCGGCTACAACACACGCCTTGCAAAGGCTCCATGCAACAAGGTCTCATTCGATCGCGATCTTGATCGTTGCCGCCATGCCGGGCTCGAGTAAAAGATCCGGATTGGGTGCGCTTATGACGACGTCGGTGGTCGCGGCGAGCCCAGAGATTTGCGGCGATGGCCGGATTTGCGTCACCGTGCCAGAGAACGGACGGTTCGGAAAAGCCTCGACGGTGAACGTAGCTTTGTCACCGAGCTTGACCTCGCCGCTGTCCTTTGCGCTGATAATGGCGTCGATGGGAGTGAGGGTGGGATCTGCGGCGATGACGAAAAGCGGCGGCGTTTCTGAGTCCGCTGCGACCGTCTGGCCCAGTTCGACGTTGCGCGACACAACTGTTCCGTCAATCGGCGAAACGATATCCGTATCACTGAGGTTGGTCTCGGCGGCACGAAGCGCCGCTTGGAGCTGGCCGACTCTTGCCTCGTCGCGCTTTGTCTGCGTCCGCGCCCTCTCAAAGGCCTTGCGCGACTTGTCTATCGCTTTCCGCGAACTGGCCTGACGCTTCTCCAGGGCCTCGTGGCTCTCGAAGGCCGCTTGCGCCCGGGCGAGATCCGCTTTGTCCTTTTCAAGCCGAGCCTCGGCTGCTGCCAAGTCGGCTCTGCTTTGAGCTACGACGATTTGATAGGGGCGCGGATCCATTTTCGCGCAAAGCTGCCCCGCCTTCACATCCATTTTGGCATCGCAATAGAGCGCCTGGATCACGCCGGACACACGCGCGCCAACCGGCGCCGTCGCCGTGGGACCGACGACGCCGCTCGCGGTCACAGTGCGGACCACCGAACCGCGTTCGAGCTGCATCTGCATGATCTGATCCATGGACGCCATGTTGTGGTTCAGGTTTGCCATGATCCAGAGCGACCCGGTGAGGACCAACAGGACGATCAGCACGCCGAAGGCAAGCGCCATGACATTGTTGACGTGGTCTGGGCCGGTCGTGATGTGGAGGAAGAACACGAGGTGAACCCCCATCTGCGCGATCGCAAGAACGATCAGGGCAACGGGAATGCTTGGACCCCAGACGAGTGTGGTGCCCGAAATGAAGAAGGATACGATGGTGAGCAGCGTCGCGAGCCCGAGTCCAATCAGATAACTCTTGCTTGCCTCGGCGATCTCGGCTGCGGCGAGGCGCTGATCGCCCGGCGCGATGTCTGTGAGATGGAGTTCAGTTGTTGGCTCGGAGGGGCTCATTGCGCCGCCCCCATCAAATAAACCACCGTAAATATCGCAACCCAAATGATGTCCAGGGCATGCCAAAACAGGCTGAAGCAGTGTATGCGCCGTAAGATGTCCGTCCGGTACCCCTTGGCGAACACCTGCGCCATCATCGTCAGCAGCCAAAGCAGGCCGGCGGTGATATGAAGGCCGTGGCATCCGACCAGCGTGAAAAAGGCCGAGAGGAACGCGCTCCGCGTCGGGCCTGCCCCGCGCGCGACCATGCTCGCGAACTCGCGGAGCTCGATGCTAAGAAACCCGGCTCCCAGGACGAAGGTCGCGGCCATCGCACCATAGAACCAGGATCCGCTACGGGCCCGGCCACCGATACTCGCGAGCCCGACCGTGAAGCTCGAGACGAGGAGAAGCGCCGTCTCGAGCCCGACATTGCGCAGGTTGAACAGCTCCCGCCCGCTTGGTCCCCCTGCCGTGTTGCCAACCAGCACCGCATAGGCGGCAAAGAAGGCGGAGAACATGATGATGTCGCTCAGCAGGAAAATCCAAAAGCCGAAGGCGGTGACAATGCGCTTCGATGCCACACCACCGTCGGCGTGCCCGAACGTGTGCTGGCGATGCAACGATACATGCTCGTGTATAAGGCGATCGGGATCGTTGCGGCCGGCGGCCGCGTCAAGAGCGGTCATGGTGCCTCCTCGTGTCGGGCGACGGCCGCACTGCGCGCGCTGCGGTTGGCTCGATCTATGCGCGCGACCGTTTCCGCTGGAATGAAGTACTCGTCCGTGTCCCGCCAGGCTAAGACGACGAAGGTTACATAGGCGCCCAATGCGGCCAGGCCCGCCATCCACCAGATGTGCCAGATCATCGCGAAACCCATGAAGGTCGCGAAGAAGGCACAGACGAAGCCGGTTGGGCTGTTCCTCGGCATCTCGATATTTGCGTAGGCGGGCTCCTCGTCGAGCCTCGCCTGCTTGAGCACGTGTTGCTTCATCCCCCAATAGGCCTCCGCGCCCTGAATATTGGGGAGCACGGCGAAGTTGAAGGCCGGTGGTGGGGAGGGTGTCGCCCATTCGAGGGAGCGTCCATTCCAGGGATCGCCGGTCTCGTCGCGAAGCTGCTCGCGTCGGCGAATGCTGACGACGAGCTGGGCCACTTGGCAGGCTGCGGCACAGGCCATAATCACGATTCCGAAGGCCGCGATCAGCACCCACGGGCGCCACATCGCCACATCGTAATGCTGCAAGCGCCGTGTCATCCCCGAAAGCCCCGCGGCATAGAGTGGCACGAAAACGACGTAGAACCCGACGAATGTGAGCCAGAATGCTGCCTTGCCCCAGCCTTCGTGCAGCCGGAAGCCAAACGCCTTCGGGAACCAATAGGTGTAACCTGCGAAAGCGCCAAATAACACGCCGCCGATGATGACATTGTGGAAATGGGCAACAAGGAAAAGGCTGTTGTGAAGCACGAAGTCCGCTGGCGGCACCGCGAGCAGAACGCCAGTCATTCCGCCGATCACGAAAGTCACAATAAATCCAATCGCCCACAGTAGCGGCGTCGCATAAACGATCCGGCCCCCGTACATCGTGAAAAGCCAATTGAAGACTTTGACGCCCGTGGGCACCGCGATGATCATCGATGTGATGCCGAAGACCGCATTGACGTCGGCGCCGGCGCCCATTGTGAAGAAGTGGTGCAGCCAGACCATGAAAGAAAGGATACAGATGACCATTACCGCGGCAACCATGGAGCGATAGCCGAAGATCGGCTTGCCCGAGAATGTCGAGACCACCTCCGAGAAGATGCCGAAGGCGGGCATAACGAGAATGTAAACCTCCGGATGTCCCCACGCCCAAATGAGGTTTACGAACATCATCATATTGCCGCCGGCTTCGTTGGTGAAAAAGTGGAAACCGAGGTAACGGTCCAGCATCAGCATGGTCAGGGTAGCAGTGAGAATGGGGAACGCCGCGACGATTAGCAAGTTGGAGACAAGCGTCGTCCAACAGTACATCGTCATCCGCATATAGGTCATGCCGGGTGCGTGAAGCTTGAGGACCGTCGTGATGAGGTTGATGCCTGCCAGCAAGGTTCCGATACCGGAGATTTCAAGCGCCCAAAGGTAGTAATCGACCCCAACGCCTGGAGAGTATGTGAGCTCCGAAAGCGGAGGGTAAGGCAGCCATCCTGTTCTCGCGAACTCGCCGATCACAAGCGAGAGATTGACTAACAGCGCGCCAGTGGCAGTGAGCCAGAAGCCGACCGAATTCAATGTCGGGAAAGCAACGTCGCGGATCCCGAGCTGCAGCGGGACCACAAAATTCATCAGCCCGATCATGAGCGGCATCGCTGCGAAGAAAATCATGATGGTACCGTGGGCCGAGAAGATCTGGTCATAGTGCTCGGGCGGCAGATAACCGGCCGAGTGGAAAGCGAACGCCTGCTGGGACCGCATCATGATTGCGTCGATGAATCCACGGACCAGCATGGCCAGACCAAGGAGCACGTACATACCGCCGATCCGCTTGTGATCCACGCTGGTGATCCATTCGCGCCAGAGGTAGGGCAAATGGCCCTTGACAACGATCCAGGAGGTGACAGCAAGGACGGTGACTATCACCACCAAGCCGGCGATGAGCGGGATGGGCTGATCGAACGGAATTGCCTGCCAGCTGAGCTTGCCAAACACCGTTTATTCCTCCGTCCGGGGTGAGACCTTCGGATTAGGCCGCCCGATGTGCGGGCCAGGTCCAGGAGGCAGCTTTCCGGTGACGATTTGTTGAAACAGCTGAGGTTGCACCGCTTTGTAAGTGAACGGAGCGATGTTTATGCTTTGCCTGGCGAGCGCGGCGTAAGTTTCAGGATTGAGCGTTGGGCCCTTGGTGCGCGTGACTTCCACCCAAGTTTTAAATCTCTCCGCCGGCACCGCGAGCACATCGAAATGCATGTCCGAGAACCCATCGCCACTGTATTGGGCCGATAGGCCACGGAAGGTGCCCGGCGCGTCCGCCTGCAGGTACAACTGCGTCGTCATGCCGTTCATCGTGTAGATCATGCTGCCGAGCTGCGGTACGAAGAAGACATTCATCACGCTCGCGGACGTCAGAAAGAAGTGAATGGGCACGCCGGCGGGAACTACAAACTGGTTCACGCTCGCGACACCCTGGCTCGGGTAGATGAAGAGCCACTTCCAATCCAGCGAGACGACCTGCACCTCGAGTGGTGGCGTGTTCGATGGCAATGGCTTTGCGGGATCGAGATCATGGGATCCGATCCAGGCCACGCCACCCAGGAGCATGGTCACGAGGAGGGGGATGCCCCAGGTGATGAGCTCGATGCGGCCGGAATAGGCCCAATCTGGCAGATAGCGTGCTCTCATGTTGGATGCTCGAAACCACCAGGCGAAGGCAAGGGTCGCGGCGATCGTCGGAATAACGATGGCGAGCATGATGGCGAGCGAGTCGATCAGGATCATCTTCTGGGCAATCCCAACGATCCCTTTCGGGTCGAGGACGGCCGGCTGACATGCCGTCAGGACGATCGGCGCCATCAGGACAGCGCGGCGCGCGGCTCGGGCGTTCACCGAATGAAGGCGCCGCAAGGGTCCGATTCTGTCTGGCGGTCCGCCAGGCTTGCCGTGTGAATCGGCACACGACGGGGTCCCCAACCGTGATTGCTGTGGTTGGTCTGGCGTCTTCACGATCCCTTCCCTCCCGCTACGCTGGATTTCGAAATGATCATTGTGATCCCCGGAGTTCAAGCGAGCGAGCGTAACACGTACTACGTTGCTCAATATCATACGAATCTGGAGACCGCGAACGGGCGTCTTGGCGAGACGATCGCAAATGTGGTCGATTGGCGCGTTACCGCCCAACGCCATATGAAGCCGGTCCCAATTCCAGAAATGCTGCCATTCCGCTAGGCGGTCTTCGATGTCCGTGGCCTTTGGATCGACCGTTGCCCAAAATTCTTCAAGATCCGAGCGCTGCGTCCTTTCCACTTTGCCATTGAGGTGTGGTGATCGCGGGGGCACCGGGCGGAACTTGATCGCCCATTCCATCAGCCGGCTTTGGACATCTTCGGCAAAGAACTCGAGCCCGCGATCACTCTGAATGCGCTGGATAGGAAACGGCATTTCCTCCACGACGCGCTCAAGGAAGGACAGAGTGCTCTTTGCATTTCGTCTTGAATAAACGCCAAGTACCTTGTAGCGGCTACAATCATCGATCGCCGTGTATTGATAAATCCCCGGCGCGATTTTGCAGACGTCCATCTGCACGCGGTCGCCTGGGATGGGACCCGAATATTGCCGGGTGCCCTTACGACGGAAGCGCGCCTGATCAAGATGCTGGGCGCCATGCCGAACGAGGACGCGATGAATGGTGTCGAGCGACAGCTGTAAATCATGCTGGCGGATGAGTTCATTGCGTAACCGTTTCACGCCAAGGCTACCTACTGGTTGCGGGTTTTTGGAACCGAGCGAATTTGTCGGCAAGCCGTTGGGTGCATTGTCTTTTGGTGCTATCGACCGAGCCGGTCTAAACTCCCATTTCTTTAGGGGGTCGAAGTGGCGAAAAACGAGCAATGGCAACGCATTTCGACAAGATTGAGTATCGAACAGTTCCAGCAATTTGTCTTGCCACATTTGAGCATTGGAAGCCGAGGCCCGGCGCCGAAACTCACCTTGCACGCGGTCTTCAACTACATTCTACAATCCCTTTACCTGGGGTGTCAGTGGAAAGAATTGCCGATCGAAAAAGATCAAGAAGGCCGCCCAGAAATTCATTACACGCGTATTTATGGCGCATTTCAAAAGTGGCAAGCGGATGGCTGTTTTGAGGCCGTCTTTGCAGGCTCTGTGTTGAAGCTGCATCAAGCCAATCTCCTCGACACCACCGTCATCCACGGCGACGGCACGACGACCGCGGCGAAGAAAGGCGGCGACAACATCGGTTTCAGCGGGCACAAGAAGGTGAAAGGCGACAAGATTGTCGCATTCTGTGATCGGCATTGCAATGTGATCGCGCCGTTTGTTCCGGCACCTGGCAATCGCAATGAATCACCGCTGTTGCGCGAAGCCCTTCCATTGGTGACGCGCATCGCCAACGCAGTTGGCCTTGACCTTCAAGGAACCATCGTCAGCTTGGATGGCGTCTACGACTGCCGGACAAATCGGAAAGCCATATTCAATCGTGGAATGGTTCCCAATATCAACGCGAATCCTCGGGGTAGAAAAGCAACCAAACGAGGCCGCAAGCCACTCTTCAACGCCGCCATTTTCAAAGAACGGTTCAATACCATCGAGCGCGTGTTCGGTTGGGAAGATAAGTTCCGGCGATTATTGCTGCGATTTGAACGGCTCAGTCAGCTACACTACGCATTTAAAACCTTGGCCTATACGATGATCAATCTGCGGCATTTCTGCCAGGGTTAATCGCACAGCCGATGCCGTTTCAGGATCGGCGCACTACCCCGAAATTCCGCACGCTCATTCAGCAGAAAGATTGGGTTCGTTTGCGCAAAATATTTCGCAAATCACTTCCATAACGCCGCTTTCCCTTGATCTTACTTTCTTGATCAAACCTTTCAGGCTGATAGGATGACAAACCCGCAACCAGTAGGCCAACCCAGCGTGATTTGCATGTCCTTGCGGTTGACGAACATGGGCGGATGAATTCGCAGGAGGCGTCCGGCTACAACACACGCTCAAAAGTCGAGGCGGCGATAAGCCGTTACAAGCGTGTCATCGGCGACACTTTGAAATCACTCCACGATACCCGTCGCGCGACTGAAGTTGCAATTGCCATCAAGTCCCTCAACCGGATGAACCAACTCGGGCGTGCGATATTCACTCGAATAGCATGATCGAAGCCGCCTCGACGTCAAGACACGCCTCACAAAGCCTCCATGCAACAAGGTCACTGCGCGTCTACACATAAACTCTTATTGGCTGGATGGCGCGCCCGACATTGTCGTAACGTCGAAGCGTTCGTTCTCCTCGACTTGTCGCAGCACCTGGCTTGCCTCATAATATTTTCCGTCGCTTATCAAAACGGTCGCTTGATGTACGCTCTTAATCGTTTGCTCCAGGGGAACAACGGCTATCATGAAGTCGATATTAATTTCGGCCAGCTTCAGTTTGTCCATCGCGCCTTTTCGGTCACCGCTCTTGAGGCTCTTGTTCGCATCGGCTACAGCCGCGGTCTTTTTAGGATTGGCTGTATAGTCCTCTTCTATCAACATCTGTCCATCGACCGGGAGCCAGGCGATCGGGATTTTCATCTGATCAGCGGGCTTATTGTTCACCGGCGCCGCCCCATTGACGGCGCTCGTCGCAGGCTCGCTTTTGCTCGTTGGCGGCTTGAAGTCGGCTTCAGCTTTGGTGAAAACAGCTTCGTCGGTCCTCGCCTTGTCGAAAGCCTTATCCGCCTTCTCGACATATTTTTTCGCGGCGTCAATCTGCCCGTTGAAAATGGCAAGGCGGGTGAGGATCAAATCTTGAAAGGCGCTTGAGCCATCGGCAGAAATCTTGCTGAAATCTTTATCCGCTGAGGTCTCCTTTGCCGTCGCCTTTTGCTGATCCACTGTTTGCGGACCTGCCGCCCAAGCGACGCCGGCAGTTAATAGTGTGGTGGCGACTAACGTCGCGATTAAAGTCTTATGACTGTTTTCCATCGTCCTAAACTCCGGCATGACGCGATTGTACTTCGCTTGTAGCACTCGGAATTGAGAAGACGACAGGATCGGAATCTACTCACTGCCCCGATTCGAAGTTGGCGACACTACTCATTTAAGCCGACAGTCTCCGGTTAGCCCCGAGTTCAGCCTTATGTTGCCCGGTTGGGCGTTTCTGACAAGCCTGAAGCGCCACCGTGCCTTGTGCCACGGACATCGAAGACCACTTGGCGGGATTGCAGCAATTCTGGAATTGGAACCGGCTTCAGTACAGGCACCAAAACGATATCCAGGGCCGTGATCGGCAAAAGCCATCGACAAGCGATGACCGGCAGGAGGGACTCTGGGATCTGATCCAGACCGAGTGCCGTGCTGCCGGGAGCCAGTTTCATTCGCCGCTTGGCGAAACTTGAAAAAAGATCGCCAATCATTGCTGTCGCAGCCACAAGAAGGCCGATCGTCCAATCCATTCCGATCACGGGCGCGCCCAAGGTGGTCGCGACGATCTAGAGCGCTGCAGCGCGACAATCTGGATGGGAATGCGTATTGCCTCAGGGAGAAATGTTCCCGAACGCCTGTTTGTTGCCTCATCATAAATGCTCCCGGCCGACGCGGGTTCAGCCTTACACTCTCCGCGCGCTTCCCCCGAAGCAAGCCGCTCGCGACGCGCGCTTTCCATTGCGCCGTAGCGAGCGAGGGGCTTGCGTCCCAGTGGCCTTTTACGAGAGTGCCGGTTCCCTAATGTCCAGATCTTCGCGGTGCCGGCCGGATTCATTGGGATGGCTGGTCGACCCGAGGACGAGACTTTGGGCTGCTTTCCGCCGCAGAACTTTTAGCCGTCGCTGCAGCGTACGAAGGTGTCCGTCTCGATAGAGCTGTGAATGTTCAGCCTGTAGGCGATCGAGGAACTCGCGGGCGGTTCGCCAGGGTTCCGCCGCAAACCAGCTTTCAATCTGCTGATTGACCGATGCCAGCGGATCGGGTCGTCGGCGCGAACGTGGAACTTTTGCTTTGGCCTTAGCGGTTGGATTGGCTTCGCCCTCCCGCCATGCCGTCTTCAAGTTGGCAAGAAACTGGTCGATCGTTGGCGGACAGATTGATCCTGCTTCCGTTGCGGCTGGCGTGTCGGCGATTTCGACAAGCTTCTGCTGGCTGGCCCGAATATCATGCAGGAGCCGGACTGGATCGAGGGTCGCGCAAACTGAAGCGACTTGAAGACGGACTTCCGCCGAGGTTCTCGGATCATCCAGCAATCGCTGATATGGCGTTGCCGGCTTATGGTAGCGCTTGCGGACTTGCGCGCGGTCACGCTGCTTTTCAGCAAGTTTGAAGGAAGGTTGGAAGTAGTTCACGAAGAGCCGCACCGAATCGTAGAGGCGGCTCAATTCGGCGGCGGCCTCCAGGCCTTCGAACCGCCGATAGCCGACGATGCGCCGGACGATGGCGCCGTTCTTTTGTTCGACCCAAGCTTGATCGTTCTTACGGTAGGGCCGCGAACGCGTGAACTCGATCCGGTTCGCTACGCAATAGTCCTTGACCGTCGTGTTCATGAAAACGCTATCGTTGTCCGTATCTAACCCGCGAACATCAATGAGCAGCCGCACCCGCATTTGCGACAGCACTTCGGTCAGCAAAATTTGTTCCCGAAAGAGAAGCGGCATGCATTCGGTCCATCCCGTGGCGATGTCAGTGAGCACCAAGGTTTGGATAAAGCTGCCGTTTGCCCGCGGACCGCTGTGAGCGACCAAGTCAGCTTCGAAGAACCCCGGTGGGGGATCGTTCCAGTCAGAAAATGTTCTCACCGGCACGCT
>Ga0182030_10027575_pt1 | contig 10206 bp, 12 predicted proteins | sample 812S3MmetaG_FD_121299 | JGI IMG/M metagenome (GOLD analysis project Ga0182030, IMG submission 121299) | Permafrost microbial communities from Stordalen Mire, Sweden - 812S3M metaG (Illumina Assembly) | ecosystem: Environmental > Terrestrial > Soil > Wetlands > Permafrost | place: Sweden... | reverse complement strand
TGGAGATTGAAGCGCCAACAGGCGTCAAACGCGGATCATCGGTGTGGATGCGAAGATTCGGCGAATGTCCGTTAGTTATGAGGGCTTTTCGAAAGTCGCGAACACTCGACTTGCGACGTGAGGGCTTATCGCGCCCGCGACTAACGAATCCGCGCGACATCCTTTTAAATCCATGCCTACTTCTAGCCGGCTTTGGCGCCGCCGCGCGATAATCGCGCTTATCGCGCGTCGCAGCTAATCCGCATCCGAGATCCGCAAGAATTCGATTGAGAAACAATCTGTTATGCAGGATTGGCTTTGTTCCGCCAAAAGTTGATCGAGGCAGGGAAAAGCTATAGGAATATTGTCGTATTCATCCTCCTCCGCCAAAAACCCAACGGAGCGGGTCGCTCGTCGCGCGAGACTCCGGGCGCCCAACGCGGGCGGTTCAAGCTTCGCTCAACACCTGGGCGATATAGTCGCCATAGCCGCTTTTCGCGAGCCTCGAGGCCGCCTTTCGCGCTTCGTCCGCGTCGATCCATCCCGAGCGGAAGGCGATTTCCTCCAGGCAGGCGACCTTTTGCCCCTGGCGCTGTTCGATGGCGCGCACATATTCGGCGGCCTCGAGCAGCGACTCGGGCGTGCCCGTGTCGAGCCAGGCGAAGCCGCGGCCCAGCCGAACGACATTCAGCTCGCCGAGCTCCGTATAAATGCGATTGAGATCGGTGATCTCCAGCTCGCCGCGCGCCCGTCATGGAAATAAAGGCCGGTGACCGCCTAGTTTGATTTCGGCTTCGCGAGCTTTTGCTCGATCGAGACGGCGCGGCCGGGGGCGGCGAACGCACGATGCCATGACGCCGCGAGCCGACTGAGGTCGCAAACTCGTCAGTATAATTTGAATTTTGCGCCGTTGGCGTATCTCCGCATGCGCATGCTGCCCTCGACCATTGCCAGCCCCGCACTTTCGCGCCTATTAAAGGCCGAACCCACCTCGCCGCCTGATCAACCTTCGGCGACATGCCACGCCGCCACGGAGTCTCACAGGTGAATGAAGCACGCTCTAGCGCCTCCGTCGTCGACGCGCTGCGTGAGATCGTCCGCTTTTGGCGAGCGCTGCTCAAACAGGCGGGAGCGCGGCAAGTGTTGGTCGCCAGCGGGTTGGCGCTGCTGAGCGGTCTGAGCGAAGGTCTCGCCCTGCTTTTTCTGATTCCACTTATCGGGTCGCTCGATGCCGCCGCTACCCCCGCACAGGGGGCGATGGCGTGGCTGCCGCCGCTGCTGCACAGCTTGGGCGTGCGACTGAACCTCATTAGCGTCCTGGCCTTGTTTCTATGCTTGGCGGCGGCCCGCTCCTTATTAAATCGCCAGGGCGACGTGTATTCCACCGGTCTTCGGCTGAATTTCCTGCGCGACACGCGCGTTGGGCTCTACTCGGCCATCGCACACGCGAACTGGGCGTTTCTGCGCCAGAGGCGCCCCGCCGACCTTCTCTCGGCGCTCACCGCCGAGACAGATCGCCTTGACAGCGCAGTCTATTACGCTCTGCAACTGCCCGGCCGAGCCGTGCTCATCACCGCAAATGTTGCCGCGGCCTGCCTCATCGCCCCGGCGCCAACCTTTGCGGCGCTGGGGGTCGGTCTCTTGCTCGCCTGGCTGGTGCGGGGCCGATTGGCCGAGAGTCTGCGCTTGGGGGGAATGCTTTCGACCGCTTACCAAGACTATTATCACCTGGTTTCCGAATTTCTCGCTGGCTTGAAGATCACCAAAACCTTCGTCGCCGAGGACCGGCACGTGTCGGCGTTCGCCGGCGCGCTCGACGAGGTCAGGGACAACCTTGTCTCATTCACCAGGAATCAAGCCAACGCCCAACTCGCGCAAGAGATCGCCGGCGCTTGTTCGGTGGTGATCTTTCTATGGGGGAGCGTCGCGCTGTTCCACATGCCGATCGCCGAAGTCCTGGTGCTGGCGCTGATTTTTTACCGGCTTCTCCCCATGGTTCAGGCGTTGCAGCAAGACGCACAGCAATTATTGCACATGGCGCCAGCCGCCCGAACGATCCTTGGGCTCTCGAGAGCTTGCGCCGCCGCGCGCGAATCGCTGGCCGGCCAGTCTCAACAAGCCTTCAGCCTCAAGCGAGACATTCGTTTCGAGCATGTGAGCTTCAGACATGGCAAAAAAGATGCGCACGCTCTAACCGACGTGAGCTTGCGCCTGCCCGCAGGAACCCTGACGGTACTGTCTGGACCATCGGGCGCTGGCAAGAGCACGCTGCTCGATTTGCTGGCCGGTCTTTTAAAGCCGGACCAAGGGAAGATATGGATTGATGATCGCCAGTTGACAGATGGGTTGGCGCCAGCCTGGCGACGCTCGATTGCCTACGTCCTGCAAGAGTCGTTTCTGTTCCACGACACGATCCGCGCGAATTTGCTCGTCGCCAAGCCCGATGCGAGCGAGAGTGAAATTCGCGAGGCGCTGACCTTGTCGGAAACCGCCGCTTTCGTAGATGCTCTGCCACAGGGCGTCGACACAATCGTAGGCGATCGCGGCGCTCGTTTCTCCGGCGGCGAGCGCCAAAGGCTCGCGCTGGCCCGCGCTCTGCTGTGTCAGCCGTCACTGTTGATTTTGGATGAGCCGACAAGCTCGCTTGACGCACGCAACGAACAGATTATTCTGGAGAGAATAGAGGCGCTTAAGGGACGGTTAACAATGATCCTGGTGACGCACCGCCCCGAGCGAGTGCAACGGGCCGACCAATCGTTGCAGTTGGAGGGCGGCAAACTCGTCTGCTTAGGCGCATCCGGCGAAGTACGCGCTTCATCCGCATTGTTGGAGAACCCTATCCCCGGCTTTTGGAAGGGCGCGAGAATTTGAATATGGTTTCGGCGCAAACTCTTAGGAAGGAAGTTACCCTTTGAGCACAAACCACGCCGATGACGACCATGCGCACAAGTTATGTCTTTCATGTGGAGTGTGTTGCGACGGCACCTTGTTCGGATCCGTGGGTATAGGCGAATTAGAAAGAGCATTATACGAAAAAGCAGGTGTCGCTTTCAAATTTAGCGCGGATTCGAAATCATTTTGTCAGCCTTGCCCAGCTCATGATAGCGGATGCTGTCAAATTTATCTTGATCGCCCGACAATCTGCCACGATTACAAATGCACTCTGCTGGCGTCATATTTGAACAATGAAGTGACGTACGTCTCGGCTTCCGAACTAATCACGCTTACACATGAACTGAAGCGATCGATCTCGGCATATGCAGAGGAGCTAGGTATAACTTTCAAAATCGAAGAACTCGACAAAATGCTTTTGGAAGTGAATACGCTTATGCTGCACAGCGGAGACAACGCGATGAAAACAATATATGGCGGATTTTGTTTGCAAATTTTCGCGTTTAAGCATCACGTAGAACGGCATTTTAAGAAAGAACGGGATGAAAATACGAAGCCGGAGCGGGCCGAAATGTCGGTGCAGACAGAAGCATAGCTCAGTATTAATTCCTTCTATCCGATATCACGGCGTCACAACCTACCAGCGTCCATAATATCCACTCCGCAATGCCGTCGCCACGGCCATCGCGATAGCTATTGTAAAGTTCGGTTATTGATTGCGGATCAATCCAGTCCGCTCGTCTTGACACGATTTGCTTAAACTTATCTTCACCCATTCGGTCCAGTTGCTCCCGGAATACGCCCATAAAAACCGCTTTGGTAGCGCGATCGACAACTAATTTTGGCAAGAGGTCTTTGATGGCGCGCCGGTGCAGCCATTTCGTGGTCGCGCCGCGAGAGCGAAGCCGTTCTGGCGTTGAAAAAGCCAACTCAATGATCGCTTTAGAATTAAAGGGCGAGCGCAGTTCCAGGCCGATCCTGGAGGACGTTCTCTCCTCCATTTCGCGAGCCAGACCAGTAAAGGCATCATTCAGGAAGCGGAACTGAAGGCGTTGCCCACGCCTTGGCATCCGTATAAGTTCTCCGCTATTGAATTTTCCGCGACGATCGCGAATAATGGATTGCATCTTTGGGGAAAGCCAGTGGCCGTGCTCCTTTCTCATGAAGCTTCTCAAGCGGTGACGCGTTTCTTTGACCGAGTCAGGCAAAAGAGGGGCGATTCCGTGACGAAAGAGCCACCATATCGATTGTCGCGCGCCAAGAGAATTGCAATCGTTGATGAAGCAGTTATAGGCGTTTCGCCAGTTTTTCAGCGCCAACTCCTCAGCGTAATAGAGCCCGCCCAATGGCATGCCTAACCATTCGTCGCCGCCGACACCTGTGAGAATTGCGCGTGAACCTTCGGCGCGGGCCGCTTGGCAAAGCCCCAAAGACATTACCCCATTAGGGTATCCCGGAAACTCCCGGTAAAAGCTGGCGTTGCTCATGTACCAGGAATGTGGCAAATGCGTCGGCCGCATTTCGCGCAAGTCGCACCGCAAATGCCGGCCCACCGAGCGACTATATTCGATTTCGTTGGCCTCCGCGTCGTCCGGGAAAACGAGCGAATACCCGGCTATTCCTGGAGCAGGCAATCGGTTCTGGCGGCGCAAATGCTCTGCTACCGCAAATATCGCGGAAGAGTCGAGACCACCGCTGACTTCATAGGCTACAGTCTTCTGCGATCTGGACATCCGTCTCACCTGCTCCGTGAGAACGGCCAGGTAGTGTTCTGAGGCTTCTTGGTCTGTCTTATGTGGCGCCACAGCCCCGTAGTCGGGCTGCCAATACTGACGCAATTCGACTCCATGTCCGCTGACGCTCATCCAATTTGCGGGAATGAGCCGCATCACGCCTTGCCACATGGTCTCTTCGCGGGAGTACCATTCGTCGGCGAGAAACTCGGCGAGCACGCCTTCATTGAGCGCCCGCGGGACAGAGGGGATCCGCAAGAGGGCTTGCAACTCAGAGGCGAAAACCAGCCTTCGCCCGTTCCATTGATAATAGAACGGCTTGACGCCGACGCGATCGCGCGCGCAGAACGCCTCACGGCGACGCGCATCCCAGATCGCAAGCGCGAAATCGCCATCTATGTGGGTGAGACAGTCGCGCCCCCAGGTTTCGTAAGCCCGGAGGGCCAGCTCGGCATCAGCTCGGGTGCGCAGCTTCGCGCCGCGCCCGAGAAGCTCGCGACGCAGCTCTTCCCAGTTGTCGACGCGACCGTCCATGATGAGGACGAGGCTCTCATCCTCATTGGCGAGCGGCTGCGTCTCCTCGACCGATTCCGGCGTCGTGCGCAGCATGCATTGACCAAGCGCAACAGAGCCCCGGACCCAGTGATTGATCCCATCCGGACCGCGATAATGCATCGCGCTCGTCACCTTCTCGATGAGGCGTGGCTCAATGGGGCCGCCGTCGAAGCGGATAACGCCGGCAATCCCACTCATGACAGCATCCTGAATCTATTGGCGAGAGCAAAGGGGGCAGCGTGGCGTTTCAGTTGGGGCATCCTGGAGCCTATGTTTTTCAGAGAAATGCTTTGGCGGGCGCTGATTCATTGGAGGGGTGCAGACGAAGATCAGCATCGCGCGTTTGTCGTCGTGGCCGCGAACCAGGCAGGGTGTCCGGTGCATCTACCGGCCGATCGTGCAGCATGAAAGTCAGTCTGGCTCGGATCAGCATCGGTTTTGAAAAACCTGGTGGGCCGCCTGATCTCACCGGCTTTTAGACTCGAAGCCTTCGGGCATCCTCGCAAGACCAAACTGCGCGAGGCACTCATCGCCATTTTCTCTCGCATTCGCAACGATTGTCCAGGGCGCTGCCTGCCTCGCGTCAGCTTTCGACCATATGGGCTGTCGCGGCTCTCTCCGATAAGCCATCAACGCGGAGCCTTGTCTTCGCGCCAGTTCGCGCGGCGCATCGCTCCGCGCGCCTGCGCTATTTGTGTTCGCCATTGAACGTTCTCGTTTGCGGCATTTTGGCTCTCGGCCAATCGGTTTCCCGTCTTGGTGTAGACAGATCTAGTGGCTTGTGATAGCCAAAGATCGGCCGGCGTCGATCGGCGTCCAAAGGGGTCAATTTGCTATGTTCAAGATTGAACCAACCAAATTCGTCGGGGGGCAGGCCTCGGCTCGAGAGAAAACGGAAGGCGAAAAAAAGTTGAAATATACGAGACCGGCGTTGATGGTTTATGGCTCGGTGAAGGATTTGACCCGATCCAACGGATCTAAATTTGGGGATGGCAAGACAACAAAATCGCAGAAGAGTTAGACGGATCGATCCGTGAAGGAAAACATCGTCAAGCTCGGGGAGCGTCCCTTTGGCGTTGGGCTTTAGCTGTTCGCCTATAAGGCCGTGTTCCGCGAGATTTGCGGTCACGGTCGTCAGTTCGGCGTGATGGCCGACGAGGTGGAAACTGTTATACCAGAGGCGGTCTCAGCGCGTCCGGCCGGCTACAAGCAGGTGGACTACGCATTGCTCGGCGTGCGCCAAACCGTGAACTGACTCTGCTGGCGTTGAGCTACAAATCCCGGCTGAGGCGCCGGTGGTTTGAGAGCGCATCTTATGGATAACAGGAATGGGATCGGCGTCGCGGGAAAGCAATAGGTGACGCCGAACGTAACTTTGGAGGCGGTGAAGAGAAATTCGAGCGATTAATTCGCGAATTGCCAGTTTGATCGAAAAACGATCAGTCGGCGAGGCGGTTATGCGATCCCCTGATTTGCTTGCCGTTGAAGGAAAAAGGCGCCGGGTTAGGTTTGCAACCATAGGGTGAGAACGCGGCCTCATGATTGATCTGACATTGGTGGCCGCGCGCCCGCAGGCGCCCCGAGAAAAAGCGCCCTTCCACAGCTGGCGGTTTTCCGAGGGGGTTGTATGGACGGAATTCTACCGAACCGAGCATGGTTTTTTATTACGCTTTCCGGGCCTCGCGGATTTCGAGATTTCTGCGGACGGAAAACATGTGACCTGCGCTCTGGCTCCGGATGTGCTGGAAGCAACTGCGGAGCACCTCTATTTAAATCAAGTTCAACCGCTGGCGCTTAGCAAGTTAGGCAAGCTAGTGTTCCATGCGAGCGCGGTCGAGCTGGCTGGGGGCGCGGTCGCGTTTCTGGGCGAATCTGGCCGCGGCAAGTCGACCTTAGCCGCGAGTTTCGCCGTTAATGGATATTGCTTTCTGACTGACGATGGGTTGTTCGTCGAGCAGGACCAATGTGGCTTCGCGGTGATCCCCAACAATCCCTCGGTTCGGCTTTGGCAAGACACCCATGAACGACTCTTGTCGCCGGACGCCGAGAAGGCCGCTCCGCTCGGGTATACCTCAAAATCCCGGTTTCTCGCCGGTTCTTCGCTCGCATATTGCGACCAGTCGAGGCCCTTGCGCGCCGCATATTTTCTGGGTGATGGAACCGCGAATGAGATCGCATTCCGCCGACTCAACCCTGCAGAAAACCTCATAGGTTGGGTGAAGCATTCGTTCGTGCTTGACGTGGACGACCGAAAACTGGCGCGCTCTCATTTCGACCGGATCGCGAGGCTTGCCAACGAAGTCTTCTGTTACAGCCTAGACTATCCGAGACGCTTCGATGATCTAGGCCGTTTGAGACAGGCAATCGTGCGGCATGCATCAGCGGAAGGCGTCCTCGCATGAAACTAACCGACAAAGCTCTCGTTCCCGCAGAGGTGATTTTTCGGCAAGTGGGCAACGAGACCGTGCTCCTCGATCTTTCGAGCGGCACCTACTTTGGCCTAGATCCGGTCGGCACACGGATGTGGCAACTCATCGAGACGGGCAGCTCTCTCGCGGAAGTTGTCGACCAGATCGCTGAGCAATATGAGATATCACGGGACGTTTTGGAGCAGGACGCGCTCGCCTTCGCTCGTGATCTAATCCAGAAGAAGCTTATTAGCGTGGTTGTCAAGTGAGCAGTCGGGTTGTCCAAAAATTGAAGCGCACTGCTAGGCTTTCCCCGCTGGAGTGGCGCTATCTGGTCATCGCTCTGAAGGAGCTTTTTCTCGCGCGCATCCGGCACGCCGTGCGACCGGCTGAGGATATTTTGCGCGATCTGCAAGCGGGGCAACCGCGCTCACCGACGGGTGGAACGGAAGAGATCGACCTAGCCCGGTTGTCATGGGCATTGGGCGCGGCCGCGACGCGTGTGCCCTGGCGATCAGATTGCTTGCTCAGGGCGATGGCCGCCGAACGATGGCTCCGGCGCCACCGGCGTGAGCCTGAGTTCTTTCTTGGGACAACAAAGCTCGAAACCGGACAGTTCGAGGCGCATGCGTGGCTACGCTGCGGCGACGTGATGGTGACTGCCGGAAGGAGCGAGGAATTCGCCGAGCTGATTGCGCCCCCCGCGAGGCAGGCAAGGACGCGCGCTTAGTCTAGTGTTGAAAGCCTAACATGGGCTTTTATTTGGGGCTTATTCGCCCTGCTCGCGGACCGCTCTAATTTTCCGCGATGGTCCGACCCAAGCGGTTGAAACTTTCGATCACGGCCCGGCGCAAATAAAGCCAGGGCAACCAATTTAATTTCACCTGTGGATACATTTGCTGCATGTATGCTGCGGGAGGGAATAGAAGCTGCATAACATACCTCCGCTTGTTTTTAGCGCCTTCAATGGCCAAAAAATTTGCGTAATATTGATACATAACCGACCCGTTTAGATAACGCGAGACAGCGTCTGCCGGTCCGAGATGTGCCAGCGCCTCGCATACCGTTTCTGGAACGACGCTATGGAAGCAGGCGCGGGCCTGCTCGATCCCCTCCAGGCAGATTCCTGCCAGCCCCGTCCGCTCGGCCAGCTCAAGGAACGTCTCATATTGCGACGGCGTGAGCGCCCCAAGAAGCAGGTGGATGTCGTAAAGCCAAATCAGCCGATCGCCGCCGTAATGCACGACGTAATCGACGATGTAGGGACATTGTTTGTGGCCGGCGCGGTGCATGCAGGCGATCAGCAGCGCGTGCACGGGTCCTGCCCCCAGCACGTCGGACCCTAAAGTCGGCAGAGGCCGCGCCTCGCAACGTAAATCCTCATAGGAAAAGAGCTTCGACAGGATATAGGAATTGCTGACCCGCCAATGCACATCGAGGTCGTGCGAACCGGTGACGGGTTCCGATCGGCTGTAGTCCGCCGTGTTGCTAACGAATTCCCCTCTTTCGCCAAGCCAGCAGGTAAAACCGAGGGATTCGAGCGCCTCGCAGACCTTGTCGCGCGCCTCGGAAGGTATGATGAAGTCGGTGTCGCCTCGCGTCCGTAGGAATGGAGAAGGATAAACATCATAGGCCAGCGCCGTGCCTTTAAACAGGATCGGGCGCACACCGCTATTCGATAGTCGCGCAAAGACTTGAGTAAGGAGCGCTTGGTGGCGCATTTCCCACATCGCTTGACCAACCGCTGCGTTTCGGCAAGCATCTGTTACGACTTTCGGCCAACCCAATCCAAATCCTTGCTCAGTCGGCAAACATTGGTGGAGCAACGCTTGAACGCCGTGATAGGCGCTTCGCTCAAGAAGGGAGCTGATGAGCTCATCGTCGCTTTCCTCCGGCCAATGTGGACTTTCGCCGCGCAGCGCCGCACAAATCAGCTCTTCAATTGTCTGCACTTAATTGGCTCCTTCGAGTTTTCTGAGCCTCTCCGCATCTTGGTTTGGCTGACAACGACGACGCCTTCTCTCAGCCGAGATTCGCCGGATGAGCGTTGGTCTCGGGGAGAAAATGCGCCGATGGGCGCTCTTTCGCCAAGCGGGAACGTCGGCGCGTCCCAAATTTGGCGCGCGTCGTCGCGAGAAGAGGCCTTATCGCGCCTTCAAACGCGGCGGCGGCGTCAGGCACGGATGACGGCGTAATTTCAGCATGTTAAGGGGCATTGGCTTTGTTTGGCCAAAATCGCCCGACGCGCCCCGGTTCGCGAAAACAGCGCGCCTTGGTTGGCGCATCGAACGCGACTAAGAGGAGCTGAAAAGCGAACTCGGCCTCGCGCATTTCGAGGGACGAGGATGGCGAGGCTTCCATCATCACGCAACGCTCTGCATCGTCGCTTATGGCTTCCTCATCCGCGAACGAGCGGCGATTCCCCCCTCGGGCCCCTCTTGGCACGAAAAACGTCGCATACCCAAGCGTCCCAGACCCCGAGGCGCCGCCGATCCGACCCGAGCGTCGCATAGAAAACTAGTGGCCCGAGTCATTGGAATTGAGGGTAAAGTCGTTTTAGCTTAACGCGGGCGTCGTCGGTTGTGAATCGCCAGTCGGCCTTGACGTGATGCTTGTTGCGATCGTTCAGCCAAGCGGCG
>Ga0182030_10027574_pt1 | contig 10207 bp, 10 predicted proteins | sample 812S3MmetaG_FD_121299 | JGI IMG/M metagenome (GOLD analysis project Ga0182030, IMG submission 121299) | Permafrost microbial communities from Stordalen Mire, Sweden - 812S3M metaG (Illumina Assembly) | ecosystem: Environmental > Terrestrial > Soil > Wetlands > Permafrost | place: Sweden... | reverse complement strand
GTGCGTGCGTACTTCGTCATCTTCAGCATCATCTGCGCGATGCCCGGCCTTTGGATCATGGCGTCCAGGCGCATCAACGCCGTTGATGCGGATCGAATCAATCCAATGGTGGTTATCGAGCAGAGTTGAGAGCGCCCGACAGAATGAAGATACCCTCGACCTCTTAAGTGTTCCGGTTCGCGAAGTCCGGCACGAACTCTGACTAGCCGGAGACCGCTTCGTCTCCCTCGAGGAGTGAGATCAGATAGTCCTCAACATTGTCGAAACTCGCGGAATGACCATCGAACTTGGTCATATGGTCGCGACCGGCCTGGTCGCGGAACGCCAATCGGATGGTCATCGTCGTCACTCCTTCAACCTCGTGCAGATCCATCGTCTCGACGGCCTCCGCATCGGGCCATCCTTCGAACAGCCACGTCTGGACGGTTCGGTTCGGAGGTTCGACCTCCAGGTAGGTTCCGCGAAACACGCATTCGGTGCCATCTTTGGTCACGAAGACGTAGTGGTAGGTCCCACCCACGCGAAGGTCGATCGTGCACACCGTCACCTTCTCGTCGAACGGGGCGAGCGTTTTGCTCACGTGCTCCGGCATCGTAAATACGTCGAAGACCAGTGCTATCGGAGCGTCGTACTTTCGAGTGGTGAGGATTTCGAGATCATTCGGAAACTGATACATCGCCGATCCGTGCCGATTGCGTGTCATTGACCATCTCCTTTTTGTTGAAGCTCTTTGAGGTACTGCGCCGTACGATCCAATCGGGCATTCAAGGTCTGCTCGTACTTGGCCAACCATTCGCGCATGGGCTCAAGGCACGCGGGTTCCAGGCGGTACAAACGTCGGCGCCCCTCAGCGCGACACTTGACGAGACCGACTTCGCTCAAGACCCGAAGATGTTTCGAGACCTGTGGCTGGGAGATCGAGAGCTCATCGACGATCGCCCCAACCGGCATTTCGCCGTCGCGCAACGTATCGAGAATCTCGCGGCGGTGCGCTTCGGCGATCGCGTTGAAGACGTCGGACGTGGTTGCGGCTCGAGCCATTAGCCCATTATATTCTGATAGCGGCATATGTCAAGGCCAGTGACCTCTTTTGCCGCGATGACGACCCTACGTACTTGCGTGCATCTCGCCTTCATGTCCCGTTTCATGCTCGAATTTTCCAATCATTAAGCGAGTCGGTGGCTGAGCCGCCGGTTACTTGCCCGTGCGCTCGCGATGGGAGCATCCGGGCCAACAACAAGGCCGACGCTGTCCCTCCTCTAACTCCTCTTTGGTCCGGCGAATGCGTCGTTGTCGTGTCGTATCTTGCTTGGCGTCTTCGACCCAGCAGATGAATTCGTTGCGAGCCAGAGGGGTGATGTCCTTCCAAGCGTCCAACGCCGTGGGATGAGCGATCAATTTCGTTCGAAGGTCCGCAGGAAGTTTGTGCACCACCCCACCCGGTACTCGTTGCGCACTCATGTGGCGAGAATAATACGTCGACTCATCACAACGTCCCTAGTGTTTCGACCTCGTTCGCGACTTCGTCGCAACGAGCGGCGCCATCAGGTCGCCGAACTTCTCAATTCGTTTGAGCACGTCCTTTGTCTCGAATCGAAGGGTTTCAGATTTGCCGCTTTTCGCGCATTTGTCGACTTCGGCCCACGACACGGGCGTTGACACGGTTGGTTCCGGCCGCGCCCGCATCGAATACGCGGCCACCGTGGTCTTCGAGGAGTTGTTCTGACTCCAGTCGATGAGAACCTTGCCGTCGCGCAGATTCTTTCGCATCATGGACACAACATCCTTGGGGTGATCTCGTTCAATCGCCCGAGCGATCTCGTGCGCTCGGTCGCCCAGTCGATCCCACGTCGTTCGTTGCACGCGCGTATAGAGCTGAAGGCCTTTGGAGCCACTGGTCTTGGCAAAGAGGGACTCGCGATCGAGTCGTTCGGCCACCCACTGGGCGACTCGACAGCACTCGACAATCGACGTCCCGGGACCGGGGTCGAGGTCGAAGACCAGGTAATCCGGAGGCGCCGGAATCGGCTTTCCTTTGGCGACGTGCCAGATCGGCACGTGGAATTCGATGGCCGCGAGGTTGGCGGCCCACAGCAAGCTGGGTCGATCACTTACAGCCGTGTACACGATGGGCTCGTGTTCACCCCTTTTCGAAGGCACTTCAATCGTGGCGATCCAGTCCGGCTGATGCTCCGGCGCGTGCTTTTCGAAGAATGACATCCCCTCAACGCCGTGGGGGTAACGGCGAAGCGTCGTGGGTCGGTTGCGCAGATGGGGCAACATCACGTCGGCGATCCGCGCGTAGTAATCGAGCACCTGACTCTTCGTGAAGCCGGTGTCGGGGTACAAGACCTTGTCGAGGTTCGACAGGGACAACTCGCGACCGTCGATCTCGGTCAAGACTCGCTCAGGACTCACGGATCACCTCTTTCGCACTCTTGTCCTTCCGGAGTCCCCGCCAGGACGGCTGACGGAGGTTCCCGTCGTTCGTCCACTCCGCGAATTGAACCTCGCCCACGATGGTGGGCCGAACGAAGTGAGCGAGCGCTGTTTCGGCGCGACTCAGCGGCGCCGTGAACGGCGACGACGTGCGGGCGAGGGGTTTTAGTCGAGTCAGTAGCTCCTTTCGCGTCGCCGCGGTGAACCCTGTGCCCACCTTGCCGACGTAGTCGAGACCCTTCTCGGTGGGTATGCCCATCAGGAGTGCGCCGAGGCTGCCGTCACGCTCGCCCTTGCCCTCGGTCCATCCGCCGATGACGACCTCCTGGGTGAAGAAGTTCTTCACCTTGATCCAATCGCCACTGCGCGAACCCGGCGAGTAGCGAGAGCGTCGACGCTTGATGACCACGCCTTCGAGTCCGCGATCTCGGGCGATATCGAGCACCTTGGATCCGGCCGTGGTGGTGATCGACGGAGGCGTCGCGATCGATTCACCTTGTAATTTGAGTGACTCGAGTGCGGCGCGGCGCTCGTCGTAGGAAAGTTCCACGATCGAACGTCCCTCGAGATACAAGAGATCGAACACGAAGAAACTCGCGGGCGTCGAGGACCTCAATTTCTCGATCTCCGACTTCGAGGTGACGTGCAGACGCTTGGAGAGCGTCGAGAAGTTCGGACGGTTGTCCTTATCGAGGGCGACGATCTCCCCGTCCAGGATCGCCGAACGCGAACCCAAGTGCCGTCCGATGTCACGGAGTTCGGGAAACGTCGACAGCAGACTCTTGTCGTTGCGAGAGAACGCCCGCACGCGGCCCCCGTCGACGTACACGAGGGCGCGCACGCCGTCCCACTTGAACTCATAGGCCCAACCGGCGTCCTTCTTTGGCAGCTCGCCCGCCATCGCCAACATTGGCTTGACGTGTTCGGGCATCGCCTCGAAATACGCGGGGGCCGGGTCCATGCGGTGAATCATCCAGTTCTTTTCACTCGTGGGAAACAGGACGTAGCGACCGGACGCCCGTGTGCCGTGCAGCACGACCATCACTTCATCGGTTCGCCACTTCTCGGTCTCGTAGGTGCCGTGGTCCCAGATGGTCACGCGACCCGCGCCGTACTCACCCTTGGGAATGGTCCCTTCGAACTTTCCGTAGTCGAAGGGATGATCCTCCACGTGAACGGCGAGGTGGTTCGTGTCGGGGTCCATGGGCAAGCCCTTCGGAAGCGCCCACGACACGAGGACGCCATCTCGCTCCAGGCGAAAGTCCCAGTGCAGCGCTCGGGCGTGGTGTTCTTGGATGACGAAGGTCGGGAGTGGTGACTTCTTCGTGGCGGCGGACTTCGCCGTCGTTCCCATGGGCTCGGGCGTCTTCTTCGGATCTCGTTTGGCCCGGTAGACGCTGAGCTTCGCGGGTGGGTCAGTTGACCGAGAACCATCGCCGCGCGGCATGAAACCCGTCAGCCTGATTTCTTCTTGGCGTTCTTGGCTGCACTCACCGCGCGAATCAGATCGGGCTTGGTCATCTTCGAATTGACGTCGATCTTGAGACGCTTCGCACTATCCAAGAGATCGGCCTTGGTCATGGCGTCGAGTCCCTGTCGCTCGCGGTGCGCCGAGACCTTCATGCTGGCGCTCTTTGACGTTGCGGTCGCTTTCGCCGCGGCGCGCGAGGGCCGCTTTGATGAGCGGTCGATGGAGGCCTGCAGCGCGGACATCAGGTCGATGACGTTCGACTTCGGTCGGTCCTCTGCGCCGTGGACCACGGCGTGACCTGCACGCTTCTGTTCGACGAGTTCTTCGACTCGCTGGCGATACGTATTTTTGTAGCGACTCGGGTCCCACTCGTCCGTCAGCGATTCAACGAGCTTCTTTGCGATCGAGAGTTCGCGAGCGTTCGCGTTACCGACCGGCGGCAGGGTGTCGAGTTCCTCTTCGGGATCGCGGATCTCGTCTTCGAAGAACATTGTCTCGAGCATGAGCACTTTTTCCGCGGGGCGAATCGCCACGAGGTGTTCTTTGTCGCGCAACACGAGAGTGGCGATGCCCACCTTCTTCGTCTCGAGCATGGCCTGGAGAAGCAGCGCGTACGCGCGGTCGGCACCTTTACCCTTCGGTGCGAGGTAGTAGGACTGGCGAAAGAAGATGGGATCGATCTCCTCTAAGTCGACGAAGTCCTGTATTTCGATCAGTTCGGACTTGCCCGGGGCGGCATCGGCCATCTCTTCGCGCGTGATGACGACGTACTCTCCCCCGCCGAGTGGGTAGCCGTTGACGATGTCCTCGGTCGAGAGTTCCTCACCCGTCTCTTCATCGACCTTCTTGTAACGGACGCGGTGCGACGTGTCCTTGTGAAGTTGGTTGAAGTGGATCGTCTGGTCGGACGTCGCACTGAAGAGACCAACGGGGACGCTGACGAGTCCGAAGCTTAGAAATCCTGACCACGTGGCACGCGCCATGTTGTTACTCCTCATCGAGTGATTCGAGAGACCGACAGATGAAAATTTACCATCGAGAGCCAATGATTCACAAAAAACTTCCATTTTCAAGTGTGCGAGTGATTCCTGGACGTCCCCCGCTACGTCACAGCAGGGATTTATGTTGGAAACATGTCCTTTCCGATGCGCTCCACTTCGCCGATTGTTGTGTGCACGATGTGCGATGACAACCTGCAGCACTGTCACGGCACCGCGATTGTGATCGACGACGACTCCCACGTGTGCTCCGATGATCCGGAGTGCACACTCAGCATCAACGAACACTGGTTCATGTCGATTGAGGACGACGCCGCCGCGGTGTAAATTTCGATTTCGCGGGTAATCGCGCAAATCAAAGGATCCTCATGTCCGAACAATCTCCCCAGTCGGCTGTCTTCGCCTTCGCCGACGAAATCGTCGATCGACTCGCCGAGAGCGATCCCCTCTTCGCGACCGAACAGGGCATTCCCGGCTACGACCATCTGTTGCCCGATTTCTCGGTCGCGAAGCAGCGTCTCGATCAGGCCCAGATCGTCCGTGACCTCCAGAACCTTGAGACCCTCGACGCGCACAGTGACGTCGATCGAATCGCCGCGGCGGTGATTCGCGAACGTCTCTCCGTGAAGCTCGCGCTCTACGAAGCCGACGAGGAGCGACGAACGTTCTCGGTCCTCAATTCGCCGGTGGCGGCGATTCGACAGGTGTTCGAACTCATGCCGCTCACGTCCGCGGAGAACGGGAAGAACGTCGCTCGTCGGCTTTCGAATGTTCGCGCGTCGCTCGAGAGTTGGCGAGGCGCGCTACTCATTACGGCGGCCGAGCACGAGTTGCCCGCCGAGCGTCACATCCTCGGTGTCGCCGATCAGGCCGATACGTGTGCCGCGGGTGCCTTCAGTGAGTTCGCCGAGCGCGCCGCGGCCGCGACGGGTATTGATTTTGAATCCTCCGGACTGCGCAGCGCCGCCAAGGACGCTGAAGCCGCATATTCGGAGTTCGCCGCGTGGATGCGATCCGATCTCGCGCCCAAGGCCTCGTCGAAGGAAGCCTGCGGCGAAGAGCGCTACCAGCGATGGTCCGCCTATTGGTCAGGTGCGACGCTCGACCTGCACGAGCTGTACGAATGGGGTTATCAGGACCTTCGTCGTATCAACACCCGAATGTGGGAGATCGCTCGAGAACTCGTTCCCAACGCCACGACTCTGGTCGAAGTGGCGACCCATCTCGACAACGACCCGGCGCGAGCGATTGACGGCACCGACGCACTGCTCACGATGCTGAAGGCCTTCACGGCGCGCACGACCGACGAACTCGACGGTGTGCACTTCGACGTGGATGAGCGCATCCGATTCTGTGACGCCCGCCTCGCGCCCGAAGGCTCGGCCGCCGCGCCGTTCTACATCAACCCGAGCGAAGACCTGAGCCGTCCGGGCACCACGTGGTTCCCGACGATGGGCAAGACGCAGTTCTCGTGGTGGCGTTTCGCCTCAACCTGGTACCACGAGTCGATCCCGGGCCACCACCTCCAGATCGCGACGGCGCTGCTGGCGTCGGACCGCCAGAGCCGATTCCACCGACTGGTCGGCAACACGAGTGGCTACGCCGAGGGTTGGGCGCTGTACGCCGAACGGCTCATGGACGAGCTCGGTTACTTCTCCGACCTCGGTGACGAGCTCGGGTACCTCGCCAATCAGGCGTTGCGGGCGGCGCGCATCGTCGTCGACGTCGGACTCCACCTCGAACTTGACGCACCGTCAGACATGGGCGTCCTAGGCGACCTCGGTGACTGCTCGAACAAACGTTGGACCGCGGCGATGGCGGTGGCGCTCCTCGAAGAGTGGGCGATCCAGGACCACCCGATGTCGGTCTCGGAAGTTGACCGCTACCTCGGTCTCCCGGCCCAGGCGATCTCCTACAAAGTCGGCGAGCGAATCTGGCTGGAGTCGCGCGAAGCGGCCAAGCAACGATTGGGCGACACGTTCAATCTGAAGGACTTCCACGCTCACGCTCTGGTACTCGGTCCGATGGGACTAGACGACTTCTCGGCCGAGATGGCGCTGTGGGATGGCGGCCTCTAGAGAGACCGTCGTCAATCTCGGTGTCCACAGTTCGTTGGTGGGGTGCGTGCGTTACCGTCTTTGTTGAGCAAAGGACGCAGCCATGGCGAACGACCGATCGACGCTGACCAGTAGTGAACGAGAGAAGGCGTCGGTCTTCCATTCGTGGTCGGCGCAGGCGAGCATCAATCCTTTGATGGTGAAAGACGCTCAGGGCGTCTACGTGACGGCCGAGGACGGCACGACGTACCTCGACCTCTCGTCCCAATTGGTCAACACCAACATTGGCCACCAGCACCCCGGCGTCGTGCGCGCTATCCAGGAGCAGGCGGCCACGCTGTGCACCATCGCACCACAACACGGCTACGTCTCGCGCTACCGCGCCGCGGAACTGATCCTGGACCGCTCGTTTGAAGGAGCCGCGAAGGTCTTCTTCACCAACGGTGGCACCGAGGCCATGGAACACGCCATCCGCATGGCGCGCCTCTTCACCGGACGACACAAGGTGATGTCGGCGTACCGCAGTTACCACGGAGCGACCGCGACCTCGATCAACTTGACCGGCGATCCGCGGCGTTGGCCGAACGACACCGGCTCCGCGGGCGTCGTGCACTTCTTCGGTCCGTTCCTGTACCGATCGGCGTTCCACGCGACCACCGAGGCCGAGGAGTGCCAACGCGCACTCGAGAACCTCGAAGAGACGATTCGATTTGAAGGTCCGATGTCCATTGCGGCGATCGTGCTCGAGACGATTCCCGGTACGGCCGGCATCATGGTGCCGCCCGAAGGATTCCTGGCCGGCGTGCGTGCGATCTGCGATCGCTACGGGATCGTCTACATCGCCGATGAGGTGATGTGCGGATTCGGCCGCACCGGCTCGTGGTTCGCGTTTCAACAACACGACGTGAAGCCCGACCTCGTGGTCTTCGCCAAGGGGGTGAACTCGGGCTACGTGCCCCTGGGTGGCGTCATAGTGAACGAGGCCATCAGCGCGTCGTTCAACGAGCGCGTCTACCCCGGCGGCCTCACCTACTCGGGTCATCCCCTCGCGTGCGCCGCGGCGGTCGCGACGATCGAGGCGATGCAGAACGAGGGAATCGTCGAGAACGCCCGGCGAATCGGAGACGAGGTGTTGCGCCCGGGTCTCCAGGCATTGGCCGAAAGGCACCGCATCATCGGCGACGTGCGCGGGCTCGGCGTCTTCTTCGCCCTCGAACTCGTCACCGACCGCGCGACCAAAGAGCCCCTCGCCCCCTACGGCGCCACGTCACCGGCCATGAACGACATCGTGGCGGCCAGCCGCAATGAGGCACTACTCATCTTCACGAACTACAACCGGCTCCACGTCGTGCCGCCGTGCACCATCACGCCCGACGAGGCCCGCGAGGGTTTGGCGCGACTGGAGCGCGCGCTGAGTGTCGCCGACCACCACTACGCGGGCGAGTGACGAACGACGAACAGCGGATCGTGGCCGCTTCGTTGATGCGCGAGTTGGGACACGAATTCGTTGGACGCGCGCTGAGCGACGAACAGTTGGACACCTTGAGCACCGAACTACGACGGCTGCTCGCGCGAGCACGCGATGCACCACCTCGAGTGCGCGAGCTCTCGCGTGATCGACTGGAGGAGTTCACACTCACGATTCCGACCTTCGATGAGATCGGCGAGCGCCAACTCTTCTCGGACTCAATCGTCGCGGGTGGCGCCAACCCGATGGGTCTGGCGGCGCAGTTGTGGCGCGACGGCGACGTCGCGTGCATGCGCGTCACGCTGGGCAAAGCCTTCGAGGGTGCGCCCGGTCGCGCGCACGGCGGCGTCATCGCCGCGCTCCTCGACGAAGTGATGGGACTCATGAACGTGATTCACGGCGCGATGGCCTTCACGGCGCGACTGGACATCACCTACCTCGCGCCGACACCGGTCGGGGAACCGATCATCGCCCGGGCCTGGTTAGAACGACAGGACAACCGCAAACAGTTCGTCGAGGCGACGCTGCACGCCAACGACCTCATGGTCGCGAGCGCCAAGGCACTGTTCATCTCGATCGATCGTGCCACTTTCCTCGAACAGATCCTCACCCCCGAGGACTAGGAGTGGCGTTCTCACTTCGCCGCCGATTCCGATCGAGCAAAGTTCCTCGCACCATCACGCCCTCGTTCTGGGGGTTGAAGATCCTCACCACGGCGATGGGTGAAGCGACGTCGGACTACTTCGTCAATCGATTCGATCCCCGAGCCGCCGTCGTGTGCACCGCCGTCGTCTTTGCCGTCGTGCTCTGGTGGCAACTGCGTTTGCCGACGTATCGGACCGTGCCCTACTGGTCCACCGTCGTGATGGTGAGTGTCTTTGGCACCATGTGTGCCGACGTCGTTCACGTCGAGTTCGGAGTTCCCTACGCCGTCTCGGCGATCGCCTTCGCCATCACGCTCGTGGTGGTCTTTTGGACGTGGTTTCGTGTCGAGGGTACGCTCTCGATCCACAGCATCGTCTCCACCCGCCGCGAGCTCTTTTACTGGGCGACGGTCACGGTCGCCTTCGCCCTCGGTACGGCAGTCGGCGACTTCACGGCGGTCGTGGTGAAACTCGGCTACTTCGGCTCCGGTCTCCTCTTCACCGGACTGATACTCCTGCCGGCGTTGGGACTTTGGCTGGGTCGCATGAACGCTGTCCTGATGTTCTGGAGCGCCTACGTGCTCACGCGGCCCCTGGGCGCGTCCTTCGCCGACGGGATGGGCAAGCCGAAAATAGTGGGCGGACTCGGCTGGGGATCGGGCAACGTATCGCTGGTGTTGACGGGCATCATCGTCGTCGCGGTGGGCGTTCTCGCAGGTGTCGAAAAGCGCCGGGATCGGCCAGGCCGTTTCGACGCGTCAGAGTCATGACGTTCGTCTTTATTATGGACCAATGCCCGCCATCTCCGTCGAAAATCCACTCGAATTAGCCAAAGCCGTCAAGCCTGAGACGACCGATCGACCCCGTCGTGTGAAGTCCATCACGACGGCGCCGCGAGGTCTCGAAGGTGAAGGTTTCCCGGTACGGCGCGCGTTCGCCGGCATCGACATGTCCGACCTCGACCCGTTCGTCCACATGGACCAGATGGGCGAAGTCGACTACGGCCCGGGTGAACCCAAGGGCACGCCGTGGCACCCGCACCGCGGTTTCGAGACCGTGACCTACATGATCGACGGCACCTTCTTGCACCAGGACTCCATCGGTGGTGGTGGCGTCATTCAAAACGGCGC
>Ga0182030_10027571_pt1 | contig 10207 bp, 5 predicted proteins | sample 812S3MmetaG_FD_121299 | JGI IMG/M metagenome (GOLD analysis project Ga0182030, IMG submission 121299) | Permafrost microbial communities from Stordalen Mire, Sweden - 812S3M metaG (Illumina Assembly) | ecosystem: Environmental > Terrestrial > Soil > Wetlands > Permafrost | place: Sweden... | reverse complement strand
TCGACGGTTGCTTCGGAGTCGCGATTCTCAGTGTGGATGGGGCACAGATCGAGGATGTCACGATTTCAAATATCACGATGCGGGCAACCGTGGCCTCGCCGATTTTTCTCCGCCTGGGATCTCGTATGCGAGGGCCGACTGGTGTGCCGGTCGGAAGCATTCGGCGGGTGAATATTTCGAATATCGTTTCTTCCAGCGGATCTTCACAGATCTGTTCGATGATTGCAGGAGTTCCCGGTCATCCCATCGAAGACGTGAAAATCAGCAATATTCTGATTCAGCATCCCGGCGGAGGAACTCGGAAGGATGCTGCCCTCGAACTTCCCGAAAAAGAGAAGGAGTATCCCGAACCGACGATGTTTGGCACCACTCCCGCGCACGCCTTTTTCATCCGGCACGCCAAGCGAGTCGAGATCAGTGATTTCAAGATTCTTACTCAGGACAAAGAAGAGCGCCCCTGCTTCATCGTCGAAGACGCCGACGGCGTGGAATTCTCCAACATCAAGTTTCCTGAAGGACAACAGTCGCCGCGGTTTGTATTGGCCGACGTCAAGAACTTCAGCGTGCAGCGCAGCCGCTCCGTGCCCGATACCGAGATCAAGGAAACAAAACGGCAGGAAATCTAGCTCTCTTCCTCATTGTTCTGAGCAAAGGCCGGCAGGTGGTTCGCCAATTCTCCGGCAGATTATTTCTGTGCCTTGTGGCCTGCTTGATATACGGGCCGACAAGTTTCGCGTTTCATCAGAGTAGTTGACAGCAAGACCTCTGGAACATGTGCGGCTTTTGACTTAATCTTTTCGATCGCCATCTTGGCCAACTGGCGCCCGACCTCAGGCGCGTCGATGCGTACGCTGGTCAACGATTGCAGTCTTCCCATGCCATGCTGATCGTCGAAACCGATCAAGCTCACGTCGCGGGGCACGTCCAGCCCCGCTTTCAGAAGTCCCTCCCAGACGCCGTGAGCAATATCGTCGTTGCCCGCCAGCACCGCGGTTATGGGGAGCTTGCGTTCCAACGCCATCTGGATACTTTTTTCGCCGTTGAAAAATGTATTGTCCGACAGGCCCAGCGTCTGTGCCGCGGGCTTGATGCCAGCCTCTTTCATGGCCTTGCAGTAGCCTTCGTAGCGGCTGCGGTACCAGGGGAGTGAGGTATCACCGATAAAAAAAATGTCTTTGTGTCCCAGGGCGAGGAGGTAGCGCGTCGCTTCGACTGCACCGGCAAAATCGTCGAAACGCACGCGGTCATGAGGAGGGCCAGGTTCGCTGCTGACCAGATTATTGGCCAGCAACACATAGGGCAGTTCCCGTCTGTCGAGGTTCTTCGTAAAATTTTCGAAGTTGGCCCCAGCCAGAATCACACAGTCGGCAATCCCGTGGCTCTGCAGAACGCTGGGCAACTGCAAGTCATCCGCGGCCACGGTCGGCGAATAGCGGAAGCGGGTATAGAGCACGAAAAATCCCGCCTCCTCGCAGTATTCTTCCACGCCCTGCAGAACCCGGGAATGGAACGGGTGGAGAAAATCGCGGTTGCTTAGGATGAACGACACCACCGGAGAGGAGTTCCGGGCAAAGCTTTGCGCCCGCGCATTGGGCCGGTAATTCAATTCCTTCAGCGCACGCTGCACGCGCGCCCGCAGCTTTGGATTTACATCGGGCTGGTTGTTTAGAACCCGGGACACCGTTCCTACCGCCACCCCGGCAGAGTTGGCGACATCGCGAATGGTTACTGCCATGCACCACCCGTCTTCCTGCAAGGCTCAGCGCTCATGAAGCACTTCATGAATTTGCATACTAAGAGAACTGATCTTCTCCGTCAACCGGGCGTACCGTGCTACAATTTCGGGAATTATCCGCGAAGCCCGCACACTGCGCCAGCTTTGCCGTGAACTGGTTCATGAAGTCCGTTAGTCGGGCTGGCCTGGCGTATCTTGGTTCGGCGTATCTTGGTTCGGCGTATCTTGTCGGGCGTATGACCGCCCGGGAAAAGTATCGAGCAGGGGGCAGTGCTGAATAGCGAGAATCCTGGTTTTTCTTGGCCGCGGAGCAGGCGTCCAGTCTCTCCCCGGTGGTGTCTTTTGTGCTCTGGTTTATTCATTCTGTTCGCGGCCGGCGCCGGGCTTGGGTTAACCCAGGAATCTGCTCCCCCGCCGAAATCTCCCGTCGACCAAGCAGAAACACTGCTGAACCAAGGCAAACCTCGCGAGGCCCTGTCGCTGTTGACTCAGATCGCGGAGAAAGATCCCAAAGCACCAGGGCTTGAACAAGAGTTGGGAAAGGCCTATTTCCAGTTGCGGCAATATTCCCAGGCCAGTCAGTACTTGCAGACGGCTCTGCAGCACAATGCGGACGACCTGGAGTCTACCCAACTGCTGGCGCTCAGTTTCTATTCTGCGGGCAACTACCGCGAAGCTTTACCGCTCCTGGAAAAGCTGGGGCCGCGCCTTCCCAAGAATATACCCGACGCTCCGTTTGTGCTCAGTATCTGTTATGTCATGACGGAGCAGTGGGATAGCGCCCGCAAAGTTTTGGCGCAAATGTTTTACGTGCCTCCCGACAGCGCGATGGCTTACCTGGCGCTAGGCAAGTTGATGGTGCGCCAGCAGAAGGTGCAAGCCGCCGTTCCTCAGATCGAAACCGCGCTGCGACTGGATCCCCGCCTTGCCATGGCGCATTTTCTGCTCGGAGAAATCGAGCTCTACCAGTCCAACCCCCAGGGCGCGATCGCCGAATTTCAAAAAGAGTTAGCCGTCAATCCCACGGTGTGGCTGGTGTATTGGAGGTTGGGGGACGCCTACATGCGGCTGGCAAAGTACGATGACGCGGAACCGGTTCTGAAGAAAGCCATCTGGTTGAATGAGGCATCTCCCGGCGCCTTTATCCTCCTGGGGGAGATCGCGCTCAAGAAAAATGATCCGGCCTTGGCGTCAGGATTCCTGGAGCGCGCGCTGGCGCTTGATCCGCAAAACTACGATGCGCATTACGCGTTGGCCACGGCCTACAAGGCTCTGGGGCGCGAGACCGAGGCGAAGCAGCACTTTGAAATATCCAAGACGCTGCGCGACCAGAAACACGAGAACGAGAATGACAACGACAACGGCCGACTGCTGCGAGCACCTTAGGGCCAACTAGCGACGAGCGGCTACCTTATGATCCCATCTTTATGATTCCATCCAGGCGAAATCATCTGAAGACGCTACTCGCGGCCGCGAGTGGCGCGTCGTTGGCGGGCTTGCGGCTGCTGACAACCTTGGCGCTGACGACGTCGGCCCTATCTGCCGGTGTTCCGCCCCCGGATCATGAGCGCCGCATCCAGTGGTGGCGCGAGGCCAAGTTCGGGATGTTCATTCATTGGGGTCTTTACAGCATTCTGGGCCGCGAAGCCTGGGCCATGGGAGACGAAGATATCCCGCTCGAGGAATACGAGAAACTGGGGCGGCAATTTCAGCCGCCACGTGACGTGGCGCGCAGTTGGGCGCGGCTGGCCCGCGAGTCTGGCATGCGCTACATGGTGATGACCACCAAGCATCACGAAGGGTTTTGCCTGTTCAACTCCAAGCTGACTTCCTATTGCGCCCCGCAACTGGGCCCCGGCCGCGATCTGGTGCAGGAATATGTGGAAGCGGCGCGCGCGGAAAATATGCGCGTCGGTTTTTATTACTCGCTCATGGATTGGCACCATCCCGATTGGCGACTGGCCAAAACCGATCCCGCCGCCAGGAAGCGCTTCGTCGACTACACCCACGGCCAGCTGCGCGAGCTCATGACGAACTACGGCAAGATCGACATCTTGTGGTACGACATGCCGGTTCCTCTCGATGCCGAGGGCTGGCGGTCCGCGGAAATGAACGACATGGTTCTGCAGCTTCAACCCGACATCCTGGTGAACAATCGCAACCTGTTGCCGGGCGATTTTTCCACCCCGGAGCAATCCACCACGGCCGCCAAGAACGACTGGGAATCCTGCATGACGATCAACGATAGCTGGGCTTACCTGGTCGGCGACAACAACTGGAAGTCCGCCCAGCAGCTCATCCAGAACCTGGTGGAGTGCGCGCGCGATGGCGGCAACTATCTGCTCGATATTGGACCGCGCGCGGATGGTTCGGTTCCCGAGCCCGCCGTCTCACGCCTGCAGGCGATGGGCGGATGGCTGCGCAGAAATGGCGACGCCGTCTATGGCACTCAGATATGCCGTTTCCCGCACGGCAACATCGGCGTGTACACGCGCCGGGGAAACACTCTTTACACGATCATTTATTTCTGGCCGGGAAATACCATGACGGTTGGGGGCGTCCGCTGCAAAGTCTTATCGGCGCGTTTCTTGGCCAGCGGCCACCCCGTCCAGTTCGAACAGCGAGGCCGCCAGTTGATTTTCCGAGGGCTGCCGGAAAAGGCGCCCGATGAGCCAGTCACGGTTATTGCGGCAGAGTGCGATGCCGAGCCCGTGCAAGATGCACTTTCCTCCAAGGCGGATCCTGGGAATTAGCGGGGCCTCTGCTGAACTTACTCAGCCGCGTCCGGGCTGAGCTTGGGCCGCGGAGCAAGCCTGCGAGCCACCAGGTAAAGCAGCACACACCCGCCGATGACGGCCATGACTATCAGAGTCACGACCAGCGCATGGTGAGACATCGAGATGGCGGTCATGTAGAGCAGGATGAGCAGAATCACGACAATCCAGGCCAGCGCCGCAGCGCACAACGGGCGAGACACTGGCTTACGAGGCTGCCCCGCGGCGTCAAGCGGCGCCGGTTTATTCCCCCACAGACACGCTGCCATCACCAAACCGTAGGTCACATACATCGCGAAGGTACAGATCGCGATGATTACTACTTCCACCTGCGCCCAGAACGTAAAAATCGCGGTAATCGGAACGACGACCCAGAGCGCATTGACCGGTACTTTGTGCTCGCTCACCTTGGAAAGAAAGCGAGAGGCCGGTATCTTCCCGTCGCGCGCCATGGCCCAGATCAGTCGCGTAATAGTTGTCAGATTGGCCAGAACGCAGGCAAAAATGGCAACGGATACCATCAGCAGTGCGCCCCCCACGACATACTTGGGGAAATAGCTCCCGATGATGTAGAGCAACGGAGTCGCGTCATGACTGGCCACCTCCACCGATGGAACAGCCAGGGTGAAACCGATGAGGACGAGCAATCCGAACACAACCGCAAGCACTTCCGACAGGACAATCGCCGTAGGAATTCGCTTTTCCGGAAGGTGGGTCTCCTCCGCGACATTGGCGGCGGCTTCAAATCCGCCTAACGTCCAAACGCTCATCAGCGACGCAGTCAGAAAGGCGATCAGGTAGGCGCTAACGCTCGCCTGGTGAGGATAGGTAAACAAGAATGAGATCGGGTGAATCCTTCGAATCAAGGCCACGCCCAGCAGCAGAAAGCCGATCAGCACGGTGCCCAGGATTTCGGCAATGACCGAAACGTCGTTGACCATACTGGCCAGCCAGATGCCGTAATGGTTGAGCAACGCCGCGACGACCAGGGTTGCGACGGTAGCGATCACCACGTTGCGGTTGGAATTCGACAGCCCGAAGAAAGGCACTAAGTAGCTGGCGAGCGCGTAGGCCACGCCCGCGATTCCCGTGATGTACTGCACGATCATGGCCCACGCCGCCCATAAGGCCATGCGGTCGCCCGCCAGGGAGCGGGCCCATTGATAGGCATAGCCGGAGAGCGGAATCTGCCGGGCCAGTTGACCGAAAACCATGGCGACGAGAAACTGCCCGGCGCCCACAATCAGCCAGCTCCAGATAAAAATCGGTCCCCCGGCGCGCAGCCCGTCGCCGTAGTCGGCAAACAAGCCCGAGGTCATGCAGATAACCGAGAAGCTGAGGGCGAAGCTGGAAAAGTATCCCAGAGACCGGCTCAGTTGCTGATGGTAGCCAAACCGTTCGAGTGTCTGTTCGTCGCGGCTGTCGTTTAGGGTCGGCATTGTAGTTCGGCGTTCGGCTTGGCGGGTCAATATCTAATCGCTTAGAATGTGCGGATGCTATACCGATCGATGGTTGGCGTCAAGGGTATCGTTGCACTGCTTCTGCTGTTTCTCAACAGCCTGTGCCTCGGGCAAGCATCTAAAGTCCCCGATTCTCCCCTGTATCTCGATCCTGCGCAGCCCGTGGACACGCGGGTGAACGATCTGCTGTCGAGGATGACGCTGGAGGAAAAGGCTTCGCAGCTGGTCAACCAGTCGCGGGCGATTCCGCGCTTGCAGGTCCCCGAGTACGACTGGAGAAGCGAAGCCCTGCACGGCATCGCCGGCGCCGGGCTGGCCACGGTTTTTCCCGAGCCGATCGGGATTGCGGCAACCTTCGATCCGGTGTTGACCCGCCAAATGGCCGCTGCCATCGGCACGGAGGGCAGGGCAAAACATAACAAGGCGGTGCGCGCCGGCCGCCGCGACATTCTGGAGGGGCTCGATTTCTGGGCGCCCAATATCAATATTTTCCGTGACCCGCGTTGGGGACGAGGACAGGAAACCTATGGCGAAGATCCATTCCTGGCGGCGAGGATGGCGGTCGCGTTCGTCAGCGGCATGCAGGGCGATGACCCGAATTATCTGCGGGTGATTTCTACTCCGAAGCACTTCGCCGTTCACAGCGGTCCGGAACCCTCCCGGCACATCCGCAACGTTGAAGTCTCCAACCACGATATGGAAGACACGTATCTGCCGGCATTCCGGGCGGCTGTTGTCGACGGCAAAGCGGGCAGCATTATGTGTGCCTACAACCGCGTGAACGGCGAACCGGCGTGCGCCAACAGCTTTTTGCTGGAACATAGCCTGCGCGGCGCGTGGAAATTCGACGGCTATGTGGTCGGCGACTGCGACTCCGTCGACGAGATTTTCAGCGAGCATCACTTCACGAAAACGATTGCCGAAACCGCCGCGCTCTCCTTACAGCGAGGCGCGGACAATGAGTGCATCGATTCCTACTCGAAGGCCCCGGACAACTCCGACTATCAGAAATATCTGGATGCGGTATCGCAAGGACTGCTGACCGAAGCTCAAATCGACGTTTCGGTCAGGCGCTTATTGCGGGCGCGCTTTCGGCTGGGCATGTTCGATCCGCCGGAAATGGTGAAATACGCCCAGGTGTCCGATGCGGAGATTGCAAGCCCGGCGCACCGCGAACTTGCGCTGAAGGTCGCGCAGGAATCGATGGTTTTGCTCAAGAACAACGGTGTATTGCCGCTTCGCCCGAACCTCAAGCGCATTGCGGTGATCGGACCGCTGGCCGAATCCGCGCGTGTTCTGGCAGGGAACTACAGCGGAACTCCGTCCAGCACTACGACGATGTTGGAAGGCATCAAGAAGCAGTTCGGCTCGGCGCAAGTTACTTACGCGGAGGGCACAAATTTTCTGCGGCAGGATTCGCTGATCCCGCCGTCGGCCTATTCCACCGCGGATGGGCAACCGGGAATCATGGGCGAGTACTTTCCCAACAAAGAATTCAAGGGTCCGCCGCTGGTGGCGCGAAGAGATGCGTATATCAATCTGGAGTCGCTGCCCCACGATCAGGATTCTTTGACCCAGCCGCCGGGACTTACGGATTTCTCGGTGCGCTGGACGGGATTCGTGACTCCGACGCAATCGGCCAAGTATCGCTTGTTTGCCACCGGTGCCACCAACCGTCTTTGGCTGGATGGAAAGCTGGTGATTGATGATCTGGCTGCCCAAGGCGCGGCGCCGGAACCCGTGGTCGAACTGCAGAAAGGGCACAAGTATGCGCTGCGCCTCGAGTCCGTCGTGCAGGATGATGGCGGTGCCGAGTTGTCGTGGCTTTCTTTAATTCCCGATCCGCTGGACCAGGCGCTGCAACAGGCTGCGCAGGCCGACGTGATCGTTGCCGTGGTGGGCATTACCTCCCAATTGGAAGGCGAGGAACTGCGGGTGAAGGTGCCCGGATTTAGCGGAGGGGACCGAACCAGTCTCGATCTGCCGCAGGACGAAGAGCATCTTTTGCAGGCACTCAAGAAAACCGGCAAACCGCTGGTGGTCGTACTCATGAACGGCAGCGCGTTGTCGGTAAACTGGGCGAACGCGAACGCGGATGCGATTTTAGAGAGTTGGTACGCCGGCGAGGAAGGCGGCACTGCGATCGCGCAGACATTGTCGGGGGCGAACAATCCCGCGGGCCGGCTCCCGGTGACGTTTTATAAGGGAGTGGAACAGCTTCCGAGCTTCGACGACTACTCCATGAGCAATCGCACCTACCGATACTTTCAAGGGCAGCCGCTTTATCCTTTCGGTTATGGTCTTAGCTATTCCAGTTTTCAATACAGCAATTTGAAGCTTTCAACCGCGGACCTGCATGAAGGCGAATCTCTGGGTGTCGATGTCGACGTTTCCAACACCAGCAATCGAGAGGGAGACGAGGTGGTCCAGGTTTATATAACCTATCCGAAACTGAGCGGCGCCCCTGCCCGCGCACTGGTAGGATTTACCCGGGTCCACGTTGCCCAAGGTGAGATGCGCCACGTGCAAATTAGTCTGAGCCCGCGTGACTTGAGCATGGTGAACGAAGCGGGCGGTCGACTCGACGCGCCGGGTGACTATCGAGTGAGTGTGGGAGGCGGCCAGCCTGGGACCGGCACGCTGACTGTGGATGCACCCTTCGTGATTCGGCAAGAGCATGTCTTGCCGGAATGACTTTCCCGGGCTATCTTTCAACGAATAACTTTCAAACCTGAGCACGCCCACACGATTCATCCGGAGGAAGCAAGCCAAAATGCGCAGCACACGGGGTCAAGTACTTCTGATAGTCCTGGCACTGACGACGGCCGCGCACGCGGTTCCCGTGCATCTTCGGTGTGAGTCGGTGAACAATCCCCTGGGGATTGACGTAGCGAATCCGCATCTGTCGTGGCAAAGCGACAGCACCGAGCGTAACTGGATGCAGACTGCGTATCAGATTGTGGTTTCCACCAGTCCCTCACCAGCGTTCGATTCTCCCGGCGATGCTTCCGCGAAAGTCTGGGACAGCGGCAAGGTGATGTCGGCAGAATCGGCGGGAATCGCCTATGGCGGCCCGAAACTCCAACCTCGCACGCGATATTACTGGTCAGTTCGCGCGTGGGATGCGAACGGGCGATCCTCTGATGCCAACGAGAGTGCGTGGTGGGAAACCGGTCTGCTGAATCAGGAATGGAAAGCCAAATGGATTGCGTGGAAGAATCCGGAACAGGACGCAGAACTGGATGGCGTTCGATGGATCTGGGTGGCTGGTCAGGATGCGCTGAAGATGGCTCCGAAATCCGTGGCCGAGTTCCGCTTCAATCTGGATCTCACGCAAAAGCCCCGCGAGGCCGCGTTGTTCCTGCTGGCGCGAGGCACTTTTGTCGCCAAGGTGAACGGCCACGAAGTCGGGACCAAGAGTGATTGGAACGAATTCGACCGTGACGATATCGAGCAGCAGCTGGTCGTGGGTAAGAATCTCATCGAGATCAGCGTTACCGCTCTAACACCTGACAATCCTGGCCCGCAACCGGAGCCCGAGACGGCGGCGCTCGCCGGATTGTTGAAGATCAGAGACAACGACGGCAAGATCACTCGCATCCCGATTAACGAAGCCTGGTCGGCACGCCTCGCGAACACGTCCACCTGGCAGCCAGCCTCTGTAGCCAGCAATCTGAGCGACCCAAAATTTGGAGATTTTCTCCCCGGCTCATTGCCCCAGCCCGCGGCGGTTCTGCGCAAACGCTTCGATGTTTCTAAACCCGTGAAGGCGGCCCGGCTCTATGCCACGGCTCTCGGCAGCTATCGCATATTCCTCAACAATGAGCGGGTCGGTCAGGATGTTCTGACGCCAGACTTCACCGACTACTCGAAGCGCGTCCTCTATCAAACGTACGACGTCACCAGCCTGGTCGTGGCCGGAAGCAACGCCATCGGAGCGATCCTTGGAGATGGTTGGTTTGGCAGCGGGATGACGTGGAACGGGAGAGCTTTCCTCTTCCTGCCGCCGCCGACGCGCTTGCTCGCTCAACTCGAAATCGAATACATAGATGGAACTCGCGACGTGGTGGTCACGGACGAATCTTGGGTCAGCGCCCCTTCACCGATTCGCCGGTCCGAGATTTATGCGGGCGAATTTTACGATGCCCGCCTCGAGCAGGACGATTGGGCCAAGTCGAGTTTCGATGATTCCTCCTGGACAACCGCTGGCGCAGTGGCAGCGCCTGCCATCGCTGTGG
>Ga0182030_10027570_pt1 | contig 10207 bp, 7 predicted proteins | sample 812S3MmetaG_FD_121299 | JGI IMG/M metagenome (GOLD analysis project Ga0182030, IMG submission 121299) | Permafrost microbial communities from Stordalen Mire, Sweden - 812S3M metaG (Illumina Assembly) | ecosystem: Environmental > Terrestrial > Soil > Wetlands > Permafrost | place: Sweden... | reverse complement strand
TCGGCGGTGAGACCCAGTCATTTACAGGAAATGGTGATTCTGCAGCCGCGGGCTGAGTGGCGTCATTCCGATCGCCCTATCGTCCAAGTGCGCACGCCCTATCGCTTTGTGGCGGATGAGGAAGTCTACTTATCCCAACTCCCGCTATTTCTGCACTTCCGTGATTCCCCCCTGCCGGGCGTGTTTATCACCGGTAGGATGCCGATTCACGTGTGGCCGCGAACTCTGAGCTGGGCGTTTGAGTGGCACGACACAAGTAAGGATTTGTTACTTACCCGAGGTGAACCGTGGTTTTACCTAAAGTTCGACGGAAATGGAGTAAATAGGGTTATTAGATTGATCGAAGCTGAAGAGACTGAAGCTCTGACCACGTATTGTCGTGGTATCGAAGGGTCGCGGGATTCGTTAACAAAACCTATTCATTGTTTTCGACGGCGAGAGAACGGCGACCCAAACATCTTTTAACTCCACGAAGGCGCTGATCCTCAGCAACCTTGCCGGCTACGTCGCTACGGCGGAGCAACTCACACAAATAGGATGAAACAACAGGCAGACGATCTGGCCAACAACGCCGAACGGTTTCGATGTGGTCCCTTGGTACGTTTCCGGCAAGGAACCTGTGGCGAGCTGGCGCACTTTCCGCTGGCTGGCGCGAGCAGGAGACTGGATAATGCAACCATTCGCGTGCTTGTCGCATGGAACTCTTTTCTGTCACTCGAAAGCGCCGCAGTGGAATTGGCCCACTTCTCTTCGGGACTCTCGCAGGATAATGCGCTCGCTGCGTTGAGCGAACTCGCGGAAGCGGGGGGACTGATCTCCGAGACGCAGATCCTACGTCAGATTGCCACCGCCGCGCAACAGCCCTCTCGGGAAGGTGCGATCACTTGGCTGGCTATTCCCACGCGCGATCGGGCCGCGTGCATCAAGAGAGCCGCTGTCAGTTATCACGAGAATTTCCAGCATTTTGGGAGAAAATGCACGATCTTGGTCAGCGACGACTCCAGAGAAACGAACGCGGCGAGCGAAACGGAGACGGTGCTGCGAAGGATTGCCCGAACCATGTCTGCGGATATTGTTTACTCTGGCCATGATGAGAAGTCGCAATTCGTCCGACAGATTGCGGCAAATGGCGATATTCCAGAGGAAATCGTGCAGTTTGCGCTGTGGGGAAACTCGGAGTCTGCGCCGTCGCCAGGCGCGAGTCGCAATGCCATTCTGCTCCAGACCGCAGGCTCGCTTCTGCTAAGCGTGGACGACGACACGATTTGCAAGACCGGTCGAGTACCCGGCAGCTGTCGGGGCGCGGCCGGCCTTTCCATGTCGGGCCACGGATGCCCGGCCGAGGTATGGCCTTTTGCCGATCACGCAGGCGCTGTTTCATTTCTAGAATATGAGGCGCTGGATGTGCTTGGGGAACATGGGCGGTTCCTCGGCATTTCGATGCCGGCAATTGCGGCCCAGGCGCAGGTGGAGGGTTCGAGCGTAGACCTCGACCGCGCTTGTATGCACGTCCTCGCTAATCTGCTCTTGGGCGGGGGGCGCGTCCGCGCGACGTTCAACGGCTCGGCTGGCGATAGCGGGTTTCATTCGGGGCTGGGCCTGATTTCGAGTGCCTCGAAAGAAACTCGGCTTCGGGCGCAGGGACTGAATGGGCTCTACGAGCGGGTGCTCGGGTCTAGACAGGTGGTCCGCCAGACATTGGCGGCCAATGTGTTGCACACTAACGGCGGGTCAACGGGAATGTTCTTCGGGCTGGACAACCGGTTGATCACCCCGCCCTTTATGCCCATGTTCCATAACGAGGATGGAGTGTTTGCGTGTCTGCTGGGGGCGTGCTCAAGCGATGATTATGTCTGCAACCTGCCGTTCTCGATGGTGCACCAACCGCCGGGCGTGCGGGTCTATCCGAAAGACAAGGTCGGGCGGCGGGTTTCAGATGTTCTGATGGCAGGCATTTCGGCGTGGAGACCGCTGCCGGGCGAGAGCGCGTGTATGGAACGGCTCACTTCTATCGGCAGGCACCTCGCACGAATGGGCGCGATGCCACCGGGCGAGTTCCGGGAGTTTTTGACGATGCTGATGTGTTCGCAGCTTTCGGGGATTATTGAATCCTTTGAGAATTGCCTGGCAGAGGATGGAACGCGCGGCGAGGCCTGGGTCCAGGATATGAACCAACAAACAGAGAAGATGCGGATGATGATGGAGTCGGCGGATCGTCTGGTGCCTGTTGATATCGTTCCGTACGCAGGTCGGGACGCGGTCGGGGAGGTTCAGTCGTTTTTGGCATCGTATGGAACTTTGCTGACATGGTGGCCTGCGATTCTAGAGAGGACCGTGGAACTGCGAAACGCCGGAGGCGTGCCTAGTGTGAAGCGACTGGATTCCTAGATAACCACGATATGCAGCTAACGTGTCAGGCTTCGACGTTTGCGAAAAGCGATCCCCGGTAGTACCGCGCGCAGATCGGCGGGTGGCGAGATCGGCACTCTGACAATTGGGTTCTTTAACGGCGGAATGGGCACCGAGGTGCCCTTGGGTCATGACTGTTTCTTGCCTTGGCGCGGATGATGCCGAGGCGGTGCAGGTGATCCTCCGGATCATCGGCGAGAACGCTGAGAAGGTGTTCCGCCGTAGTTAGGCTTGGGACGCGCCGAAGCCAGGCGACTAGCGTCCTACTGCGCCCTGCTTTGTGAAGACGATTTCCCGGGGCGTCACCAGCTCGGTTCTTTCTCACATCGGTCAATCGGCGTGGCGATTCCTTCGGCGATAGATTCACGCATGCCTGGCACCGAGAGCAGATACAGAGTTTCCTGAATCGAATTCCAGTCATCTTCGCCGACAAGGACAGCGTTCGAGCGCGCCCCGGTGATCAGCACAGGTCCGTGATCGCTGGCCGTTTCGTCAAGCAGGCGATAAAGCTTCTCGCGGGCTTCGCTGGCATTCATGCTGGTCATATCATCAGCGTACGCGTTCCCGTACGTCAGAGCAAGTCCGCAGACCGTCTGACGGGGCAGGCCACTCAGAAAAATTTGGCCCATTCTGGCCCTGAAAATGCCGCGCGGCCCAAAATTGGCCTAAACACCATCCAATAGAATCAGTTACTTAGGCGAAAACAAAAGCAACAAAATGGCCTTGGCCAAATTGACACGGAAGAGGTCGGAAGTTCGAGTCTTCTCGAGCCCACCATTCAAATTCAGTTCCTTCGAAGAGTTCGTCGCGGATTCGTTCGCGCTGCAATGTTCAGATTTGGATAGTTCATCTGAAGAGCCACGACGACGCCGACCATAAATACCGCGACCGCGACCCAGTTCGCCGCGAGCATTTCGACGATCAACAGCAGCGTTAAATCGAGATTCCATCCGCCGTGATTGGGACGAGAAGGTCTGCGACTTTGAGCTTCCGCGCTAGCACCGGTTTCGGTTCACGGCCCGCTGCAAATCCAGGACACTTCGCCTTCTCTTCTGCCCAACCAACATGCCACGGTGAACGAGCGCAAGGCCCGTAAGCAACCAATCAGGGAAAGTCTGTTCCATCATTCGCCGCCGGCCGGCGTCATCAGGCTTCGGGACGTGTTCACCAGCGACCTCACGAAGGCTTGCGCAGCCGGCGAGAGTGAACGCCCGCTCTTTTGGGCTACGACTATTCTCCTGGTCAGAGCCGGGTGGTTCAATACACGGGAACGCACGCCGCTCAATTCCGACACCTCCAGGGCAGAGGACGGAAGAAACGTCACACCCAGTCCCGCCTTCACCATGCCAACCGCCGTCGACATATAGGTGACTTCGTAAGCAGGCACGGGGTAATTTCCGATCGACTCAAACGCGCGGTCGATAAGAGTGCGAACGCTGCTCTGTTGATCCATGAGTATAAGGGGGAGATCGGTCAGAAGCCTGAGTGGAATTTGCCGCTTATGTTCCAGCGGCGAGCCTGGAGGAAAGATAATTCTCATGCGGTCCGTGAACAGGGGTATGGTTTGAATGTCGGGGTCAGCGTCCGGGAAACTGCCTACACCGAAATCCACGTCCTCCGCCTTCACCATGGTCAAGATGCGCGCGGCGACGACGTCCCTTAACGCCACGCCTACTCCCGGAGATTGCTCGCGAAAACGGGCGATGATTCGCGGCAGTATCGTGGCACTGATGGACGGCAGGGCCGCAACGCTCACCAAGCCACGGTCGCCCGTCGATAGGTCCCGGGCATTCACTACGACGGCTTCGATCTCTCTGACCAGTCGCTGCACAACGGGTATGAGTTCCTTGCCGATCTGCGTTAGCTTGACCGATCTGGTATTGCGGTCGAGCAGGCGGACACCAAGTGTTTCTTCAAGCTGGTGTATCTGAACCGTAAGCGAGGGCTGCGATACGTGCAGCGCCTGAGCCGCGCGAGTAAAATTGCCGGTTCGGGCGATCGCGACCAATGCTTCCAAATGCCGGAGGTTCAGGCTTACGCTCATTCTCTTATAGTGTCTCGTTATCAATGCGCCGCTCATTATTCTGAATGTCTCCGGCAACCCACGGCGTTCAATTATTATCGGACGCTATCGCTGCTATCAGAGATTTTCATTTGTGTAAACGCCGCGCAGAAGATAGCATAGAGCGGGGCACAGATAAATATGAAGAGAGGTATAGCGCAATGAAGATGAAGTCTGGATTGATTTTGGTCGCCTTCGCGGCGGCGGTCCTGGCTCAGCAACCAGCGGGACCCGGTCAGCAACCTGGCCAACCTGCGGCGGGAGCGCCCGGCGCGAGCGGGGCACCAGGGAGAGGTATGGGTGGGGGCAGAGGGCCGGCCTTACGCTCCGCCGAGATCCTGGACGACCAAAGAGTGACCTTCCGCCTGCGAGCCCCAAATGCCACCGACGTCACCGTCAATGGCGACTGGCCCCAGGGGCGTGGCGTCAAGATGACAAAGGACGAGTCGGGAACCTGGTCGGTAACTGTCGGACCGCTGAACCCGGAACTGTGGAGCTACACCTTCAGCGTGGACGGCGTGAGCCTGCTCGATTCAGCAAATGCGAACATTCTGCGGGACGGAACCCGGTACTCCAACTTCCTGATTATCGATGGACCGCTTTCCGATACTTATAAGATCAAAGACGTCCCGCACGGTAACGTCAGTCTGGTCTGGTACGACTCACCGACGCTGGGCGCCGCTTCGCCGCGCCGGATGTACGTTTACACGCCGGCCGGGTACGACAAGACCACAGACAGGTATCCGGTTCTGTATCTCCTGCACGGCGCAGGCGGCGATGAAGACGCGTGGAACAACATGGGCCGCGCCAGCGTGATCATGGACAACCTGATCGCCGCGAAGAAGGCCAAGCCGATGCTGGTAGTCATGACCAACGGCAATGCCAATCAGAAGATGGGTCCGGGTTACGGCGTCGTCCCTGGCCAGAATATTGGCAATACCGGAAATCCGGGTGAGGTCGGAGTGGTCGGAGCGTTCGCGGGTGGCCGCGGTCCTGGTGCGCCCGGCGCTTCCGGCGGACGCGGCGGCTCCGGCAGGGGCGGTGGTGGCGGTGCGTTCGGCGGTGCTTTTCCAGAAAGCCTGGTTAAAGATGTCATACCTTACATCGACAAGAACTACCGCACGATCGCGAATAAAGACAGTCGCGCTATTGCTGGCCTGTCCATGGGTGGCGGGCATACTGTTGCCGCCACGAGCGCCCACCCGGAAGTTTTCAGCTACGTAGGCGTTTTCAGCATGGGAACTGCGGCCGATATCACTGATAAACTGACAGACCTCAAGAAGGACGGTGTGAAATTCTATTATGTCGGCCACGGCAAAGACGACCCGGTCGTGAAGGTTGCGCAGGGGCAGAACCTCGCCGCTCAACTGGAGAAAGTCGGCATCAATTACCATTACACGGAGAGCACTGGCGGCCATACATGGTCGAATTGGCGCATCTATCTGAACGAATTGGCGCCTTCGCTGTTTCAGAAGTAAGGCAGGAGAGTAATCTATCCGGCTCCGCGTGCGAGTTGCCGCGGAGCCGGATTTTCGGTCGTGACAGTTATGATTTGCCGTCCCTTCTCGTTTCGACACACCGTGATCCCTGTCTGTCTGGGACTGCTAGCAATGCCGGCGCTCGGGGCAGCACCTTGTGAGAGCCTGACCGCCCTGACTATTGCAGACACCACGGTTACATCCGCAACTTTGGTGATTGCCGGAGCGCCGATCCCAGGTGTGGGCCGAGGGCGCGGCGGGACGCCGAAACTGCCCGGATTTTGTCGCGTCGCAGCAGTGTCGAAACCCGCGCCCGACTCTGAGATCCACTTCGAGGTCTGGCTGCCCGTTGCGGAAGCATGGAATGGCAAGTTCCAGGGCACGGGCAACGGCGGATATTCCGGCGCTCTCGATTACGCCGCGATGCAACGGGCGCTTGGCGACGGATATGCAACTGCTGGCTCCGATACGGGCCACCCCGGCGGAGACCTGCAATTCGCGGTTGGCCATCCCGCAAAGATTGACGACTGGGGATGGCGCGCGGTGCACGTAATGACGGAAGCGTCCAAACTTGTCATCCACGCCGTGTATGGCCGGTTTGCCGAGCATACCTATTTCGAGGGTTGCTCTACCGGTGGCCACCAGGCTCTGATGGAAGCGCAAAGATTTCCTTCGGACTATGACGGCATTGTCGCCGGAGATCCCGGAAACAATCGCGTCCGCCTCAACATGGGCTTTCTTTGGTCGTGGCTGGCGCTGTATAAGGATCCGGCGGGCTCGTTGCCGGCAGCGAAACTCCCGCTGATAAATCGCGCTGCAATAGCCGCGTGCGATGCGATGGACGGGCTCAAAGATGGTTTGATCTCGGAGCCACTTCGCTGCAAATTCGATCCGGCAACGCTGTTATGCAAAGGCGCCGAGAATGAAACCTGTCTGACAGCACCGCAGGTCTCAGCCGTTCAAAAAATATACGCTGGCGCAAAGAACCCAAGGACGGGCGAACAGCTATTCGCCGGGTGGGTTCGTGGCAGCGAACTCGGCTGGGGTGGCTATTTCGTTGGACGTCCTGAACCGGCGCGGGTCGACTTCTGGCGCTACTGGGTCTTCGGCGACCCGGCGTGGGACCCTCGTAGTTTCGATTTCGACGATGATGCTGCCTGGGCCGACTCCGCTAGGCGGGCCATTAATTCCAATAGTCCGGATCTCAAGGCGTTTCAGTCGCGCAACGGCAAACTGGTGATGTATTCGGGCTGGGCAGATCCCGTAGTGCCGCCCGGTGATGTGGTCCGTTACTACGACAGCGCGGAGCAATACATGGGCGGGCCATCGAAAACCCAGGAATTTTTCCGACTGTTTATGGTACCTGGAATGGGCCACTGCGGAGGAGGATCCGGGCCCGCCACTTTCGATGCTCTGGGGGCTCTGGATACATGGGTGACGAAAGGCACGGCGCCGGACAAAATCATCGCATCGCATTCGACCAACGGCGCGGTGGACCGCACGCGCCCACTCTGCCCGTATCCCCAGATCGCCCACTGGAAGGGGACGGGCAGCACGGACGAGGCTGGCCAGTTTACGTGCGTCAGCGAAGCAAGAACAGTTCCGAATCCGGTGTCGCGCAAGGCGCTGTAGCGCAGGGAAGTACGGCAGAGAGACAAACAGAAAAGTGCAGTCCATTCATCCCGTCAGAAGCGCCAGGTTCTCAATAATTCTGCTGTTGTGTGCCGCGCTGCCGTCAGCTACCCAAACAACTGCTCAAAAAACGGGCCGGACGTGGGCCGCCGATAACGGAAACGGGACCTACTCGAACCCTCTTTTCTACGATGAATTCTCCGATCCCGATATGATCCGCGTCGGTACAGACTACTATCTGACGGGCACGACCATGCACACCATGCCAGGATTGCCCATCCTGCACTCCAAAGATTTGGTGAACTGGACTCTGCTCGGCTACGCGTTCGATCGTCTGGACCTGGGCCCTGACTTTCGACTGGAAGATGGCAAGAACATATACGGCGGAGGCATCTGGGCCCCGAGCTTTCGGTATAACAAAGGCACCTTCTACATCTTCGCCAACGTGAACCGTTTCGGACTTCAGGTGTACCGCGCCACCGACCCGCGCGGTCCGTGGACGCACAACCGAATCGAACAGGGCCTGCATGACCTCTCGGTATTATTCGACGACGACAAGATCTACGCGGTGTATGGCGCGTCCGAGATTCACATTGTGGAGTTGAACCAGGATCTGACGGGTCTGGTCCCGGGCACCGACCGCGTGCTGATTGCGAGGAGCCAGGGGATGGGTGAAGGCTCTCATATTTACAAACTCAACGGCAAGTACTACATCGTTAGCGCAATCCCGGGCGCGCATGTGCCGATGAAGTGCGCTCGCGCCGACCAGCTGACCGGTCCGTGGGAAGTGACCACCATCAGCGAAAACGAGAGCCTGGGAATCGGTCAGGGCTACCGGCCAAAGGCCAATCGCACGAATACTCCACCATACGAAATCAATCCGCCGGACCTCGCCGAAAACAAGAGTCTCGATTTGCATCAGGGAGGGATAGTGGACACTCCTTCGGGCGAGTGGTGGGGCTTTTCCATGCAGGACCATAACTCGGTGGGGCGCCTGACGTCTCTGTCGCCGGTGACGTGGAAAGATGGCTGGCCGTATTTCGGGTTGCCCGGGAATCTTAAGCGAACGCCTTCGACATGGGTGAAGCCGAACACCGGTTACAGCGGACCTGTGACGTCTCCGTATCAGCGCAACGATAATTTCAGTGGCCCGAAACTGCAGGGGGTCTGGCAGTGGAATCACGTGCCGGACGATACCAAATGGTCGCTATCCGAGCGCCGTGGCTATTTGCGTCTGCACTCGCTTCCCGCCACGGACTTCTGGTGGGCGCGCAACTCTCTGACGCAGCGCGCCATCGGGCCGGAATCCACCGCGACCACAGAACTGGATGGCAGCGGCCTCAAGCCCGGCGATGTGGCTGGTCTGGCTCTGCTGAATTCACCTTATGCCTGGATTGGCCTGATGCGCGATGACAGCGGCTATGCGATCGCACAGTACAGTCAAATCACCGGGAAGACTGAGCGTCAACCGCTGCCGGGGTCGCATCTCTGGCTGCGCGTGCATTCCAATTTCGATACCGAGATTTCGAAATTCAGCTACAGTACCGACGGCAAGACCTTTCAACCGCTGGGCCCCGATTTCATCACAGTCTTCCAGCTCCGGACCTTTCAGGGCGTGCGCTTTACGCTCTTTAACTACAACAGCGCTGGTGCGTCAGGCGGTTTTGCTGATTTCAATGACTTCACGGTGGACGAGCCACGCCCGCGTGGGCTAACCAAGCCGATTCCGGTGTCGCAGTCGATCACGCTGACGGACCTCGCAAGCGGGAACGCTCTCGCGGTGGTGGATGGAACGGTCCAGGCGGTGGGCGATCAGGGAAAGGCCACGTCGTTCAAAGTTGTGGATCGCGGCAGGGGCCGCATCGCCCTTCAGACCAAAGACGGTAGGTACGTATCGGTTGGGGGCGAAGGTAAATCCGGCGAGGTGAGGATGAAGTCCGGCAGGCCGGGCGATGCCGAGACTTTTCAATGGATCGATCTGCAGCGGGGCGATACGTTATTCCTGTCCCTGGCGACAGATCGCTATGTCGTCGCGCCCAGGGATCCGGGAATGGTGGCCGCGGATCACGCGGGTCCCGCGCCGGACCGCAAAGACGGCTCCTGTTTCGCATGGAAGATTGTGGGCAGCAAGTAAGAGCTTTCAGCGTTCCTGCCCGGCGATTTTCCTGTGGCGATTTTCCCTGACAAGTCAAATGAAAAATGATATGCTTGGTTCGCATTATGGAAGCGGTACCAGTCAGGCGACCCACACCTTCGCCATGAGTCCAGGGCTCCGCTGAATGAATTGAGGTTTCCGTGAGAACAATTTCAATCACTCTGCGCCGTTGGTGCGCCACATCGCTTTGTATTCTGCTGTCCGCGCCCCCACTTTTGCGGTCTCAACCGGCCACTGGCATGAACCTCCAGATTCACGCCGATCAGTTCACGGCGCGCATCCCGGCGAATTTTTATGGCCTCATGACGGAGGAAATCAACTATTCGTATGAGGGCGGACTCTACGGGGAACTGGTCCGCAACCGCAATTTCAAGGAATCGGTCCCTGAAAAGCGAAACGCGCAGAATCCCGCTCAGCCGATCCCGGGGAAGGATACCAAAGAGCTGGTGCACTGGTCACTGGTGCAGGAAC
>Ga0182030_10027569_pt1 | contig 10207 bp, 7 predicted proteins | sample 812S3MmetaG_FD_121299 | JGI IMG/M metagenome (GOLD analysis project Ga0182030, IMG submission 121299) | Permafrost microbial communities from Stordalen Mire, Sweden - 812S3M metaG (Illumina Assembly) | ecosystem: Environmental > Terrestrial > Soil > Wetlands > Permafrost | place: Sweden... | reverse complement strand
TTCTCACCATCTCCTGCCCCAACCGCCCCGGCATTGTCGCGGCCGTCTCGACCGCCTTGTTCGAGGGCGGCTTCAACATTCTCGACGCGCAGCAGTTCGACGATGTGGAAACCGGCGCCTTCTTCATGCGCGTCGCTTTCAACGTCGTCGCGGAGTCGGACGGCGCGGAGATCTTTCGCGCCCGCTTCGGCGAGATCGCGCAGCGTTTCGGCATGACCTGGACGCTGCGGGCGGCGTCCGAGAAGAAGCGCGTCGCGCTCTTGGTGTCGCGCTTCGATCATTGTCTGGTCGATCTGCTCTATCGCTGGCGCAGCGGCGAACTGCCGATGGAGCCGGTCTGCATCATCGCCAACTATCCGCGCGAAACCTACGAACACATCGACTTCGACGGCATTCCGTTTCATCACCTGCCCGTCACCCGGCAAACCAAGATGGAGCAGGAAACCAAGCTGTGGGAGACGGTGCGCGAGTCGAAGGCCGACGTGATCGTGCTCGCCCGCTACATGCAGATCCTGTCGGACGGGCTGGCGGCCAAGCTTTCCGGCCGCTGCATCAACATCCACCACTCGTTCCTGCCCGGCTTCAAGGGCGCGAAGCCCTATCATCAGGCGGCCGAACGCGGCGTGAAGCTGATTGGCGCGACGGCGCATTTCGTGACGAGCGATCTCGACGAAGGGCCGATCATCGAGCAGGACGTCGAGCGCATCAGCCATCGCGACACGCCGGAGGATCTCGTGCGCAAGGGCCGCGACATCGAGCGCCGCGTGCTGGCGCGCGCGCTGTCCTATTCGCTCGAAGACCGCGTGCTGCTGAACGGGCGCAAGACGGTGGTGTTTTACGGGTGAGTTGAGGCGACGCTAGTCCCCTCCCCCCTTGTGGGGAGGGTTAGGGAGGGGGGCGCCTCCACATCCTGAAAGCGCGGCGGCTCACCCCTTCGGCGGCCGGTTCCTTTTCCCCGGCGGCACGTTCTCCCTAGGCCCCTCGACCAGCCGCACCACCACGCCCCATAGTGTGCTGATGTCCTGCTCGGTCAGCGTGAGGCGATGGAAAATGTTGCGCAGGTTGCGCTGCATCAGCGGGCGCTTGCCCTCGGGCTTGAAGAAGCCCGCCGCGTCGAGCTTCTCCTCCAGATATTCGAAGAACGCGATGACCGTTTCCCGCTTGGCCGGGAGCACCGGCGCGCGCTCGACCGGCGACGGCGGCGGGGCGTCGCCGTGCGCGGCCTTGAACCATTCGTAGCCGGTCAGCAGCACCGCTTGCGCGAGATTGAGCGAGCCATAAGCCGGGTTGGTCGGAAACGTAAGCACGGCGTCGGCGAGCGCCACCTCGTCGTTGTCGAGCCCCGTGCGCTCCGGCCCGAACATCACGCCGCGCTTCTGCCCCGTTGCGGCGGCGGCCTCCGGCATGGCGACCGACGGCGTCAGCACGGGCTTGGCCTGCCCGCGCTCGCGCGCCGTCGCGGCGTAGACGAAATGCAGATCGGCTATGGCCGCTTCGGTCGACGGGAACACTCGCGCCGCGTCGAGCAGATGCGCCGCGCCGGCGGCGGCGGAATAGGCCACCTCCTTGTACTCGTCCTCGCGCGGCCAGCCGCTCTTGGGATTGACGAGCCGGAGGTCGTCGAGCCCGAAATTCGCCATCGCGCGCGCGCACATGCCGATGTTGACGGCAAGCTGCGGCCGCACGAGCACCACTGCCGGGCCGCCGGTCAGCACCGGCCTAGTCCTGTCCGTTCCTGCGCCTGTCATGACGGCGGCGTTAGCGCAGAAAGCCGCGCCGCGCAAAAACGCCCGCTTCCCTAAGGTGAGGGGTCAATTGCGCATCCCGTAATAGGATTTTGTAAGGGTTCGGCGCCGAAGGCTTGACGCCGGCCGACTTGCGGGGTCCGAAATGGCGCTGACTTGGAAATACCGGGGCTTCGATTACGTCTCCTATTACAAAGGCGCCTACGAGAACGACGACTCGCTTGCCGCGCTCGTCGCGACAGGCGCCAACGCCATCGAGACTACGCTGGAATGGGGCATCGATCCGCTCAACAACACGGTCTATGCGGACCCCAACTACACCGACCCGCTGTCTGCCGAGGCCGCGACCATCCGCGAGGCCGTCGCCAAGGGCCTGCAGGTCATGGTCAAGCCGCATCTCGACTTCCTCAACCCGGCCTATCTCAAGGGCACGCCCTATTCCGTCGGCGACTGGCGCACCTATTACAACCCCGGCCCTGCCGGCTCGGCCGGCGCCAACGCCTTCTTCGCCAGCTACAAGACCATGCTGCTGCAGGAGGCGCAGGTCGCCGCCGCCAACGGCGCGACCCTGCTCAGCATCGGCACCGAACTCGACCAGATCGCCGGCCCCTCGTATAAATCCTACTGGGACGGCATCATCTCGGCGATCCGCACGCAGGACCCGAGCTTGAAGCTCACCTACGCCGCGGACTGGAACGACGCGCTCTCCCCTTGGCAGTGGGGCGGCAGCGGGTTGCCCGTCGGCGCCGGCAATATCGCGACGCAGATCAGCTTCGCCAGCGAACTCGATTATCTCGGCCTCGACGTCTATGCGCCGCTGTCCAATGCGGCGAACCCGACGCTGAGCCAGCTCGTCGCCGGCTGGACGCAGACGCCGGTCAACAGCGGTGCGACGGCGGAGACCTACGACGTCACAGGAAAACAGTCGCTGATCCAGTATTTCGAGAGCGTGGCGGCGGCGGTCGGCAAGCCGCTGCTGTTCACCGAGGTCGGCTTCGAAAACGCCTCCGACGCGGCGAGTTCGCCGGCGGGCTCATCCACCAACGTCGAGAACGACGCGCTGCAGGCGCTCGCCTATCAGGCCTTCTTCCAGGCCTTCAGCCAGTCGAACGACGCCTCGTTGGCGGGCGCCTTTCTCTACAACTGGGACCCGAACGCGTCCGAGGTCGGCCCCGGCTCCGTCGCCTTCAGCCCACAGAACCTTCCCGCGCTCAGCGTGGTCGATTCCTATTTCGCCGCGCCGGGCCTTGCGGCGCCGGCGTCGGTCGGCTCCGGGCTCGATATCGCGGTCGCCGTAGCGGGCGTGACGCTGGCGGCGAGTTCCACCGGCTCGACCTTCACCGTCAAGCTCAGCGACAGCGCCGGCGTTCTTTCGGCGACCGGTGCGGCGACGGTCACGGGTTCGGGAACCGCCAGCCTCACCGTCACCGGCTCGCTCGCCGCGGTAGATGCGACGCTGGCGACGCTGCAATACGAGGCGACGAAGGCGGCGAGCGATGCGATCCACATCTCGGCGAGCGCCGACGGCGGCCCCGCGTCCGCCGCTTCGGTCGCCGTCGCCTACGACGCAGCGTTCCCGGTCCTGAGCTTCGTGGCGGCCAATCCGGTTTCGGGCGCGACGATCAACCTCTCCGGCTCCGTCAATACCGCCAATGCGGGACGGACCGTGCGCTACCTCGTCAACGGCGCGGTCGGGCCGAGCGTGACGGCGGCGGCGAACGGCGCCTTCGCCGCCAATCTGACGCTGCCAACCGGCTTGGTGGATGTCGTGACGGCGCAACTCACCGATGCGGCGGGCGATGCCGGCTCGACGCCGCCGTTGATGATCGCGGTCTCCGACGGCCTGACGGCAAGCCTCGGCGGCGCCGGCGGCAATGTCGTCAACCTGTTCAACGCAACTTCGACCGGCGACATCGTCAACGGCTCCAACGGCTACGTGATCGCACACGGCTCCAAGGCGACGGTGAACGGCGGCGGCGATCAGATCTATACCGACAGCTCCGCCCTCGACGCGGTGAAGCTGACAGGGACGAACGGAAACGCGGATTTTCTCTCGGGCTACAACACGGCGGTGGAGTTGGACAACGCCCAGGTCACGATCCAGGGCGGCGCCGACGCGGTGCGCGTGGCGAGCGGCTCAAGCAACGCCATCGCCGGCTCCGGCGGGCTCGCGGTCAACGTCGCCGCGGGCGCGATCGTGCAACTCGCCGGGGCTTCGGCCTATACGGTGACGGCGACCGGGGCCAATATTGCGCTCGCCGCCAGCGCGGCGGCGAAGTTCACGGGATCGAGCGACGGACTCGTGCTTTACTCGGGCGCGCAGCTCAACCTGCTCTCGGGCCAAGGCGACTGGGTGACCGCCTTGATGAACAACAGCTTCATCGACGGCGGCGCGGGGACGCTGGTGCGGATTCTCGGCCCGGTGGGAACGCTGCACATCGCCAATTTCGCCGCTGACGCAACGGGCGTGATCGATTTGCTCAATGGGGTCGGCGGCTTCGCGAGCGCGGCGGCGGCCTCGGCGGCGCTGACGAGCGACGGGGCGGGCGGGGCGCTGCTGTCGCTGGTCGCGGCGGGCGCCATCGACTTCGCCGGCGTCGCGCCGTCGGCGCTGGTCGCGGCGCATTTCAAGATCGGGTGACGTCGACCAAACCGGCCGCTGTCGCCTCCGGGCGGCTCAATCGCATTGTCCTGGGCTTGCGATCCGCATAGTCTGGCTTGCAAGCCAGGAGCCTGCCCCTTGTCCCATCCGCGCATTTCCGCCGAACCCGCGGTTCTCGGCGGCAAGCCTTGCATCCGCGGCACGCGCATCACGGTCGAACTCCTGCTGCGCAAGCTCGGCGCGGGCCGGTCCTTCGCCGATATTTTGCATGCGTATCCGCAGGTGACGGAAGACGACATAAGAGCCGCTCTCGCTTTCGCAGCGGACTATCTGCAACATGAGAGCGTGATCGCGGCCGAATGACGCGCTTCCTGGCCGACGAGAACGTATCCCGTCTCGTGGTCGAGCGCGTTGCGGCTGCGGGGTTCGATATAGTCTGGATAGGCGCAGCGCATTCGGGCGCCTCAGACGGCGCGGTCTTGGAGATTGCGCGGCGAGAGGACCGAATACTCGTAACCGAGGACCGCGATTTCGGTGAAATGGTCGTGCGTCAGCGGCTGGACGCTCCCGGCGTCATTCTGCTTGAGCTCGACCGTTTGTCGGGCGAAGCGGAAGCCGAGCATGTCGCTCGCGTCATCGTCGCAAACGAGGGCAGGCTCGCCGGAAACTTCGCAGTGATCGAGCCTGGACGCATTCGCATCAGGCCATTAACACCCTAATCAGCTTTGTTTCCTCCGCAAATCCAGAGTCAGCGGAAATTCCCGGCTGATCTCGTCAGCGGGAACGGCCACCGACCCCGGCGTGTGGCCGTAGTCCTGGAAGCGCGCCAGCCGCCGCGCCTCGGCCTCGTAGGAATTGACCGGCGAGCCGTCGTAACTGCGCCCGCCGGGATGCGACACGTGATAAACGCAGCCGCCGAGCGAGCGGCCGCTCCATGTGTCGATCACATCGAAGGTCAGCGGCGCGTGCGGCGGGATCGTCGGGTGCATCGCCGAGGCCGGCCCCCACGCCTTGAACTTCACGCTCGCCACCGCCTCGCCGTTGACGCCGGTTGGCGTCAGCGGCAGCTTGCGGCCGTTGCAGGTGACGACGTGACGGCCCGGAGTCAGGCCGTTCGCCTTGATCTGCAAGCGCTCGACGGAGGAATCGACGTAGCGCACCGTGCCGCCGGTCATCGACTCCTCGCCAAGCACATGCCAGGGCTCCAGCGCCGTGCGCAGCTCCAGCCTGACGCCGCCGCGGTCGATGAAGCCGATCAGCGGGAAGCGGAACTCGCGCGCCGCCTCGAACCAGTGCGAATCGAACTTGTAGCCGGCGCGCGCGAGGTCTTCGAGCACGCCGAGGAAATCCTGCCAGACGTAATGCGGCAGCATGAAGCGGTCGTGCAGATCGGTGCCCCAGCGCACCGGCTCGCCCTGCTGCGGCTCGCGCCAGAACCAGGAGATCAGGGCGCGCAACAGCAGCTGTTGCGCGAGGCTCATGCGCGCGTCGGGCGGCATCTCGAACGAGCGGAACTCGACGAGGCCGAGCCGCCCCGTCACGCTGTCGGGTGAGTAAAGCTTGTCGATGCAGATTTCGGCGCGATGGGTGTTGCCGGTGACGTCGACCAGCAGGTTGCGGAACAGCCGGTCGGCGATCCACAAAGGCGGGTTGCTCCCCGGCGGCGGGACCAGCGCCAGCGCGATCTCCAATTCGTGCAACTGGTCGTCGCGCGCTTCGTCGAGGCGAGGCGCCTGCGAGGTCGGGCCGATGAATAGGCCCGAGAACAGGTAGCTGAGCGAAGGCCGCCGCTGCCAGTAGAGGATGAGGCTCGCGAGCACATCCGGCCGGCGCAGGAACGGCGAGTCGGCCGGCGTCGCGCCGCCGAGCACGACATGATTGCCCCCGCCGGTGCCGGTGTGGCGGCCGTCCTGCAGATATTTGTCGGTGCCGAGGCGTGCGAGCCGCGCCTCCTCGTAGAGCGCGGTGGTGTTGTCGACCGCCTCGCGCCAGGAATTGACGGGATGCACATTGACCTCGATCACGCCGGGGTCGGGCGTCACCTTCATGACGTTGAGCCGCGGGTCCGGCGGCGGCGTGTAGCCCTCGATGCGCACCGGCGTTTTGCGCTCTTTGGCGATCGCCTCGACCGTGCCGAGGATCTCCAGATAGTCTTCCAGCGTCTCGGTCGGCGGCATGAACACGCTGAGATAACCGTTGCGGACTTCGACCGTGAGCGCGGTGCGGACGGCGTCGGCGGACGCAACCTGTTCGTTCTGCGTCTGCGCGGCGCCGGCGGCGCCGGAGGCGCCTTGTTCGGTCTGCGGCTGCGTTCTGGCGCTGGGCGCGCGGAAATACGCGGCGGGCGGCAGCGGCTCGCGCGCAATGACGGGATCGCGCGGATAGGCCTGCGGAACGTCGCTCTCCGGCGCGTGCGGCAGGCTTTTCAGCGGCAGGCGCAGGCCGAGCGGCGAGTCGCCCGGCACGAGGTAGAGCTTGCCGCGCCGCATCGGCCAGCGCTCGCTGCGCCACTGGGCGTTCCAGCGCTGGATCGGCAGGACATAGCCGGTCGGCCGCCCGAGGCCACGGTCGAACACGCGCAAGAGCCGCGACCGCTCCTCGGGGTCGTCGAGCTTGGGGTCGGCGAGATCGACGTTGACCGGCAGCTCGCCTTCGCGAACCAGCCAGTAGTTCGTGTCCTCATAGGCCGGGGTCACGAATTCGGGCGAGACGCCGAGCCGCTCGGCGATCTCCACCGCCACGCTCTCGGCCTCGGCGTCGGTTCCGGGACCGCGCGAGGTCGTGGCGAGCAGCGAAGGGTCGGACCAGATCGGCTCGCCGTCCTTGCGCCAGAACAGCGAATAGGCCCAGCGCGGCAGGCTCTCGCCGGGATACCACTTGCCCTGCCCGAAATGCAGGAACCCGCCCGGTCCGAACCGCCTATGCAAGCGGCCGATGAGGTCCTCGGCGCGCGGCTCCTTCTGGCCGCCGACGGCGGCGGTGTTCCATTCCGGCGCGTCGAGATCGTCGATGGAGACGAAGGTCGGTTCGCCGCCCATAGTCAGACGCACGTCGTTGGCGACGAGATCGACGTCGACCTGCCGGCCGAGTTCGTCCAGCTTCGCCCAGGAATCGTCGGTGAACGGCAGCGTCACCCGCGGCGCCTCGCGCAGGCGGGTCACGTTCATTTCGAAGCCGAATCTGACCTCCGCGGGGTCGACGGCGCCCGAAATCGGCGCGGCTGAGCGGTAATGCGGCGTCGCGCACAAAGGCAGGTGGCCCTCGCCGCACAACAGGCCGGAGGTCGCGTCCATGCCGATCCAGCCGGCGCCGGGGAGATAGACCTCGGCCCAGGCGTGCAGGTCGGTGAAATCCTTGTCCGTGCCCTTCGGCCCTTCGAGCGGGTCGACGTCGGCGCGCAACTGGATGAGATAGCCGGAGACGAAGCGGGCGGCGAGGCCGAGGCGGCGCAGGATCTGCACCAGCAGCCACGCCGAATCGCGGCAGGAGCCGGAGCGCAAAGCCAGCGTCTCGTCGGGCTCCTGCACGCCCGGCTCCATGCGGATCACATAGCGGATCGCGTGTTGCAGCTCGGCGTTGAGCTGGACCAGGAAGTCGATGGCGCGACCCTCGCGGCCGCGGATTTCATCGACGTATTTGTCGAGCAGCGGGCCGGCGGGGTCGGGCTTGAGATAGGCGGCGAGTTCGACCTTCAGCTCGTCGGAATAGGGGAACGGGAAAGTCTCGGCGTAGGGCTCGATGAAGAAGTCGAACGGGTTGATGACCGCCAGCTCGGCGGTGAGATCGACCTCGATCTTGAACTCGTTCACCTTTTCCGGGAACACATAGCGGGCGAGCCAGTTGCCGTGCGGATCCTGCTGCCAGTTCACGAAATGCTCGGACGGCGTCACCTTGAGCGCGTAGCTCGCGACCTTGGTGCGGCAGTGCGGCGCGGGGCGCAGCCGGATCGACTGCGGCCCCATATTGATGGGACGGTCGTAGGTGTACGACGTGACGTGGTGGAGGCCGACGAGGATCGCCAAGGGCTGGTATTCCGTTTTCGCTGAGGTTGCCGAAGCTCTATGCAAGCCGCAAGCCGGTTTGCATAGCCCCGCCGCGACGCGCGCCAGACCGTAAAGCGTCGTCGATCCCGGAGGCGGCCATGCTACAGCGCATGCTAGCGATTTTCGCGGTTATCATCTTCGCGTGTTCCTGGTCCGGCGCAGGCGCAGCGGAAAAGGCCGCCGCCCCGTCCGCCTTTGCGTCCATTGTCGCCCGCGTCGGGGCGGATCGGGGCCTGCAGCGCTTCTACCGCACCTGCCCCGCCGACGTCGCCGGCAAGCTGTCGACCCGCTTCGCCAGCCTCGCGCCTTCGCCGAAAGACTGCAGCGCGAATCCCGAGGCTTGCTATCAGGCCTGCTCGCAGAGCGACAGCAAGGCCTGCTTCGATCTCGCCCAGGCGCTCGAGGACGCGAAGCCCGCCATTGACTACCGCGTCATCAAGCCGCTGTTCGCGGTCGCCTGCGCCCTCGGCGACGCCGGCGCCTGCACGAACCGCGCCTCCTCGCTACGCAACGTCGAGGGCGACGACCCGCTCGATCATGCCGCCGAGTCCGCCGAAGTCTGCGAGTTCCGCAGCTTCAATTACGCCTGCGCGCATAATGACGCGTGGGGTTGCGCGATGCTCGGGCAAGCCGCGCTCAACGGCGAGGGGATCGGCCGCAGCCTCGCAATGGCCCAGCGCAGCTTCGCGGCCTCGTGCCGCATCGAGCCCGACTCCGACGCCTGCGCATTCGCCAGGAAGCTGGCGCCGAAAGCCCGTTGAGGCGCGCGTCCGCCCTTGCCTGTTGGCCGCTTCCCCGCTATATGCGCGCGATCCCGCCCGGCCTCCGTGCGGGAAACGCGCGTTTGCAAGCCGGCCCCAGCGCCGGCCTCGCGGCCCTTGACGGGCCGAGCCGGCTTGAGACGCGCGGCCCCGTAGCTCGAACCCAATACCGGCGCTCCGCCCGCAAGGGCTCCCAGGAGACTAAATGGCTTCCGCTCAAACGCTCACGCCGACGCGTGACGATTTCACCGCATTGCTCAACGAGACCTACGGCGCCGACGAGGCGTTCGAGGGTTCGGTCGTCAAGGGTCGCATCGTTGCGATCGAAAAGGACATGGCGCTGATCGACATCGGTCTGAAGACCGAAGGCCGCGTCGCGCTGAAGGAATTCACCAACCACGGCCGCGAGCCGGCCCCGGGCGTCGGCGACACCGTCGAGGTCTATCTGGAGCGCATCGAGAACGCGCTCGGCGAGGCGGTCATCTCGCGCGACAAGGCGCGGCGCGAAGAGAGCTGGGTCAAGCTCGAACAGGCGTTCGAGAAGCAGGAGAAGGTCGAGGGCGTCATCTTCAATCAGGTCAAGGGCGGCTTCACGGTCGATCTCGACGGCGCCGTGGCGTTCCTGCCGCGCTCGCAGGTCGACATCCGCCCGGTGCGCGACGTCGCGCCGCTGATGAACGTGCCGCAGCCGTTCCAGATCCTCAAGATGGACCGCCGCCGCGGCAACATCGTCGTCTCGCGCCGCACGGTGCTGGAGGAGAGCCGCGCCGAGCAGCGTCACGAGATCGTCGCCAACCTCGCCGAGGGTCAGGTCATCGACGGTACGGTCAAGAACATCACCGACTACGGCGCGTTCGTGGATTTGGGCGGCATCGACGGCCTGCTGCACGTCACCGACATCGCCTGGCGGCGCGTCAATCACCCGACCGAGGTGCTCAACATCGGCCAGCAGGTGAAGGTGCGCATCATCAAGATCAACCACGAGACGCACCGCATCTCGCTCGGCATGAAGCAGCTTCAGGAGGACCCCTGGTCCAACATCGAGGCGCGCTACAC
>Ga0182030_10027567_pt1 | contig 10207 bp, 9 predicted proteins | sample 812S3MmetaG_FD_121299 | JGI IMG/M metagenome (GOLD analysis project Ga0182030, IMG submission 121299) | Permafrost microbial communities from Stordalen Mire, Sweden - 812S3M metaG (Illumina Assembly) | ecosystem: Environmental > Terrestrial > Soil > Wetlands > Permafrost | place: Sweden... | reverse complement strand
GTCTGCTTCCAGTAATCCTGCGGGAACGCGTGCACGAGCAGCGCATAACCAGCCACGGCGAGCAAGAACAACGCGACCGCCAGCGCCAGCCAGCCAGCCGGCCGGATCCGGGTCACCATTCTCGCCTCCTCAGAGCACAGCCTAGACGGTGCACCAGATCGTCGGCCGGGTGATCTCGGTCCCCGGGTTCAGAGGGTTTTGCCCAGGCGCGGGCGGGCAGTGGCTGACAGGTCAGCCATAGGCCACGGCGGCGGCTGACGTCCGAAATCGGGAGAACCTGGCATGCTGGTCAGGTGGAGGTTCACGTGAGCGACGTCTCGCCCGGTGAGTACTCGCCCGGCCAGCGCGCGCCCGGCGAGATCCAGCCCCAGGAGCTCCAGCCCGGGGGCAGGCTGGCGCGTCTGTGGAAGGCCGCTGAGCTGCGGAGCGTTCCGCTGCGGACAATCGTGGTCTCGGTCGCGGTGGTCGCGGCCACCTACCTGGCCGGCCAGCTGATCTACCGGATCCGCGACATCGTGCTGATGGTGCTGGTGTCCGGGTTCCTCGCGGTGCTGCTCAACCCGATCGTGGTCGCCATCCAGCGCCAGCTGGTGCCGCGGCGCGGTGCCGCGGTCGGCATCGTCACCGCGCTGGCGCTGGTGGTCTTCCTCGGTATGGCCGTGGCGTTCGGCTCCCCGCTGGTGACCGGGATCACGCACCTGGCCAACCAGCTGCCCAACTACGTGGGCAGCGCCGAGCAGGGCCGGGGCTGGATCGGCCACCTGGTGAGCAAGTACCACATCCAGAACTGGGTCAAGCGGAATTCACCCAAGCTGGTGAGCTACGCCCAGGTGCTCAGCAAGCCTGCGCTGACCATCGGGGCGGCCGCCTTGTCCCTGGTGATCGAGCTGGTCACGATCTTCATCCTGGTCCTGCTGCTGCTGCTCGAGGCGCCGAAGATGCGGCGCGCCATCCTCGGCCAGATGAAGCCGCACCGGGCCGAAGAAGCCACCAGGGTGGCGGGCGACGTGAACCGGGCGGTGACCGGCTACATGCTGGGGAACCTGCTGACCTCGCTCATCGCCGGCCTCGTGGTGTTCGTGTCCCTGCTGGTCCTCGGCGTGCCGTACCCGCTTTTGTGGGGCCTGTGGGTGGCCCTGGTGGACTTCCTGCCCATGATCGGCGGGGCCCTGGCCGGCATACCGACCGTGCTGTTCGCGTTCACCCACTCGGTGACCGCGGGCATCGCCACCGCCGTGGTCTTCCTCGTCTACACCCAGGTCGAGAACCACATACTGAACCCGGTGATCATGAGCAAGACGGTCCGGATCAGCCCGCTGCTTGTGTTGATCTCGGTCCTGGTCGGGGCCTCACTGGGCAGCCTGGTCGACGGGTTGTTCGGCGGTTTCGTCGCGGCTTTGCTGTCCATTCCCGCGGCGGGAGCGCTGCAGGTCCTCGTCCGGGAGGCGTGGCGGGCCACGGCCCCGGCGGCCCCGCCGGGTCCGGCGGCCCCTGAAGCCGCCCCTGAAGCCGCCCCTGAATATGATCATTCACTAATACGGCCTGGCGAGCCCTTCCCCGTCGCGGCGGATTCGCGGGAGCATGGATCTTAAGTCGCAACCGTCCGAGGAGGGCCAGTCATGACGCAGCCGTCAGTCCTGGGGATCGTGCTGGCCGGCGGGGCCGGCACCCGGCTGAGCCCGCTGACCGCGGACCGGGCCAAGCCCGCGGTGCCGTTCGGCGGACTGTACCGGCTGATCGACTTCGCGCTGTCGAACCTGGCCAACGGCGGTATCAGGAAAATGTGCGTGCTCACCCAGTACAAGAGCCATAGCCTGGACCGGCACATCACCACCACCTGGCGGATGAGTGCCCTGCTCGGCAACTACGTGACGCCGGTCCCGGCGCAGCAGCGGCTGGGGCCGCACTGGTACACCGGCTCGGCGGACGCGATCTACCAGTCGATGAACCTGATCAACGACGAGCAGCCGAACATCGTGATGGTGGTCGGTGCCGACCACGTGTACCGGATGGATCCGCAGCAGATGATCGACCACCACGTGGCCCACGGAGCCGGGGTCACGGTGGCGGCCATCCCGGTGCCGAAGAGCGAGGCTTCCGCCTTCGGCATCATCAGCGTCGGACCGGACGGCAGGACGATGGACGCGTTCCTGGAGAAGCCCGCCGACCCGCCGCACATGCCGGGCAACCTCGAGATGTGCTACTCCTCGATGGGGAACTACGTCTTCGACACCGACGTTCTCGTCGAAGCGCTGCGCAAGGACGCGGCCGACGATTCCAGCCGCCACGACATGGGCGGCAACATCGTTCCGATGCTGGTCAGGAACGGCAGCGCGCAAGCGTACGACTTCACCTTGAACAAGGTGCCTGGCGCGACGGAGCGGGACGCCGGCTACTGGCGCGATGTCGGCTCCCTCGACTCCTACTTCGATGCCCACATGGACCTGTGCGCGGTGGAGCCGGTCTTCAACCTGTACAACGAGCGCTGGCCGATCCTGACCGCGGTGCCGTCGCTGCCGCCCGCGAAGTTCGTGCACGACGCGGGGGACCGGACCGGGCGCGCGATCAACAGCCTGGTCAGCAACGGCGTGGTCGTCTCCGGCGGCCTGGTCCGCCAGTCCGTGCTCTCGCCCGGGGTGCGGGTGAACAGCTGGGCCACGGTGGAGCGGTCGGTGGTGCTGCACAACACGACGATCGGCCGTCACGCGGTGGTCCGGGACGCGATCATCGACAAGAACGTCACCGTGCCCGAATGGGCTCAGGTCGGCGTGGACAAAGAACGCGACAAGGCGCGCGGTTTCCTTGTCTCGTCCAGCGGCATCACCGTGGTGGGCAAGGGCCAGGAGGTCGTTCCGTGACGCCAGCTACTGACCGGCCAGGAGCTGACAAGCTCCGGGTCGCGCTGCTGACCCGCGAGTACCCGCCCGAGGTGTACGGCGGCGCGGGCGTGCACGTTACCTACCTGGCCCGCGAGCTGGCGCCGCTGGTCGATCTCACCGTGCACTGCGAGGGCGTGGACCGCCCGGACGCGGTCGCGCACCGGCCCTGGGAACACCTCGCCGGCGCCAACCAGGCGCTCCGGGTGATGTCCACGGACCTGTCCATGGCCGCCGCCGTCGGGACCGCGCAGCTGGTCCATTCGCACACCTGGTACGCGAACATGGCCGGTCACCTGGCGGCCATGCTCTACGGCATCCCGCACGTCGTCACGATGCACTCCCTGGAAGCGCTGCGGCCGTGGAAGGCCGAGCAGCTGGGCGGCGGTTACGTGATCTCGTCCTGGTGCGAGCGGGAGGCGGCGAACTCCGCCGCCGCTGTGGTGGCCGTCTCGGCCGGCATGCGGGCCGATATCATCGCCGCTTACCCCGGGATCGAGGCCGAACGGATCCGGGTGATACGCAACGGGATAGACACCGTGGAATACGCGCCTGATCCCGGCACCGACGTACTCGAGCGTTTCGGCATCAACCTGACCCGGCCGTACGTGATTTTCGTCGGCCGGATCACCAGGCAGAAGGGTGTGCCCGTGCTGCTGCGGGCGGCGAGCCGGCTGATCGGTGCGGCGCAGCTTGTACTGTGCGCCGGGGCACCCGATACGCCGGAGCTGCTGGCCGAGGTGACCGAGCTCGTCGACGCGCTCCAGGCGGACCGCTCCGGAGTGATCTGGATCCCGGAGATGCTCAGCAAGCCCGAGGTCATCCAGCTGCTCACGCACGCCACCGTGTTCGCCTGCCCGTCGGTCTACGAGCCGCTCGGCATCGTGAACCTGGAGGCGATGGCGTGCGGGACGGCGGTGGCCGGGTCACGGACCGGCGGCATCCCTGAGGTGGTGGCCGACGGCGAGACCGGCCTGCTCGTTCCGCCGGACGATCCGGCCGAGCTGGCCCGCGCGCTGAACACGCTGCTGGCTGATCCCGATCGGGCGGACGCCATGGGACAGGCGGGCCGCAAGCGCGCGGTCGCGGAATTCAGCTGGACCACCATCGCCGCCCAAACCGCCGATCTCTATGCGGAATTGACGAAATAGGCGTAAACCCTCTTTTTTGCCTGGAATTAACTAATCGGGTGCATATCTCCGTGTTGGCTGCCGCGCGCGTGAACCTGGTGTAAACCAGTGCAGACGCTGGTGCGTCATCAATGGGGGTTAGCGGATAGTGCAATGTTGAGAGGCAATTGCTGATGCAGAGATCTCGGCGTACCGCCGTTTACGCGGTCGTGACCGGCCTGCTCACGGCCGGTACGCTCACCGCCGCCATGCCGGCTGCCCATGCGAACGTGGCCGGCTTCTGCAACGGGTCAGGCGCCGCCGCGACCTGTACCGTCACGGAGACGATCACCGCTCCGACCTCGGTCACGGTCACCGCCAGGGCCACCGTCAACGGGGAAGCCACCGTGAGCTGGAAGGCCAGCTGCACGCTCAACGGTCAGACGACCACCACCTCGGGCGGTTCGAGTTCCGAATCCCCCGCCACCGACACGGTGACGCTACCCGTCACCGACCCGGCCACCTGCACGGTATCCGCCACTATTAGCCTGCCCACCAGCGACAGCACCAACACGCTCAGCGTCGCCATGACCTACACCACCGCAGCCAGCCCGTCGCCGTCGCCGTCGCCGACACCCACTCCGGTGGCCGGCTCGCCGGTCAAGGGCTACGACGGCAAGTGCCTAGATGACACGCTCAACAGCTCCGCCAACGACGCCAAGATCCAGATCTGGACGTGCAACGGCGACAAGGCCCAGCTGTGGACGTACCACAGCGGCGAGCTTGTCCACAACGGCAAGTGCCTGAACGACGACGCCTGGGGCGGCATCCGGTCCAAGCAGATCCTGTACACCTGCAACCACGCGCTGAACGAGCTGTGGACCCACCTGTCCAACGGTGAGTACGTGCTGAACGCCAAGGGCTACAAGCTCTGCCTCGACGACCCGGCGTACTCGACGAAGAACGGCACCCAGCTCATCGTGTACACCTGCAAGAACAGCTCCAACCAGCGCTGGTCACTGCCTACCGTCGTGCCTTAAGACCACCCGGGGCATTGAAGACCGCAGCAAGGTACTGGCCAGCCGCACCGCCGCGGCTGGCCAGCTTGCGTTGGGGGGGCCGGGTCGTGACAGCATGGCCGGATGAAGGCACTACGTACCCCCGACGACCGGTTCGCTGACCTGCCGGACTTCGGCTATCCTCCGCGCTACGCCGAGGTCGGCGACCTGCGGCTAGCCTTCACGGAAGCCGGGCCTGCCGACGGCGAGCCGGTGCTGCTGCTGCACGGCGAGCCGAGCTGGTCGTTCCTGTACCGCAAGGTCATGCCCGTGCTCGCGGACGCCGGCCTGCATGCGATCGCCGCCGACCTGGTCGGGTTCGGCCGGTCGGACAAGCCGGCGGACATCGGCGATCACAGCTTCGCCCGTCACGTGGAGTGGATCAGGGCGCTTGCGTTCGACCATCTTGACCTGCGCGGCCTGACCATCGTCGGGCAGGACTGGGGCGGCCTGATCGGCTTGCGCCTGGTGGCTGAGCACCCGGACCGATTCGCCCGGGTGGTCGCGGCCAACACCGGGCTGCCCACCGGGGACGAGCCGATGCCCGACGTCTGGCTGCGGTTCCGTGAGGTCGTCCGGGCCGCGCCCACGCTGAGCGTGTCGCGGCTGGTGCAGTCCGGCTGCCAGACGCCGCTGCCGCCGGCGGTTCTGGCCGCCTACGAGGCGCCGTTCCCCGACCCGAGCTTCGCGGCCGCGGTCCGGGCCATGCCAGAACTGGTGCCGACGTCTCCGGACGACCCGGCGACCGAGGCTAACCGGGTGGCCTGGCGCCGGCTGTCCACCTGGGACAAGCCGTTCCTGGTGGCGTTCAGCGACCGCGATCCGATCACCGGGTCGATGGCGCCGGTGCTGAAGCGGACCGTGCCCGGGGCGGCGGGCATCGACCATCCGGTGATTACCGGCGCGGGCCACTTCCTGCAAGAGGACGCGGGCGAGCGGCTGGGCACGGTGATCGCCGACTTCATCCGTGCCCACCCCGCTGAGGGCTAACCGCCTAAAGCTCAAGCGGGTCGCCGAGGCCCAGCGGCTCAAGCGGTTCCCCGCCTTCCATCGGCTCGGGTGCGGCAGGCAGCACCTGCTCCACGTAGGCCCGGGTGGCGGCGGTGGTGCCGACGTCGCGGCCTGCCGCCTCCGACATGTACCAGCGGTGCTCGAGAACCTCGTGGAAGATCTCGGCGGGCGGCAGCCGGCCGCGCAGGCCCTCGGGGATCGCGGCGATGACCGGGTCGTACACCTCTTCCAGCCAGCGGTTGGCCGCGACCACCTCGGAGACCGGCCGCCCCTGTTTCTGCTCCAGCCAGGCCCGGAATCCGGCGATGTCGTTGAGCAGCCGGCGCGCCTGGTGCTCGCCCGCGTCGATCCCGGTGCGCAGGAACAGCTGCCGGGAATCGTGCCCGCTTTCCGCGACCCGGGTCCGCAGCCGTAGCTTGTTGCCCTGGCCGGTGCTGATCAGCTCGACCTCGTCGGCATCGAAGCCGAGCTCGTTGAGCCGGTGCAGGCGCTCCGCGATCCGGTACCGCTGCTCCTCCGGGCGCAGGATCTCCTCCCGCGTCAGTTCCTGCCACAGCGACTCATACCTCCGGCTGAGCTCGTCAGCGATTTCGAGCGACTCGAACTCGGCAGGCAGCATCTCGCCCGCCTGCAGGTCGAGCAGCTCGCCGTAAATCCGCTCGGTGGCCAGGTCGACGTCCCACTGGCGCTGCCCGTCGGACAGGATAGGGTGCTGCTCGCTGGTCTCCGCGTCGACCAGGTACGCCTCCAGCTTGCCCGCGTCGTGCCGGAACAGCGTGTTGGACAGCGAGCAGTCGCCCCAGAAGAACCCGGACAGGTGCAACCGGACCAGCAGTTCCACCAGTGCGTCGAGGAGACCGTCGGTGGGCGCCACGCCCCGCGGATGCGAGAAAACCGCGCGGTACGTGGTGGCGTAGCTGAGGAACTTGGTGACCAGGATCGCGTCCGCGTCGTCCTGGCCCATGGTTGCTTCGCTGAGGTCCACCGCGATACCGACCACCTCGACCGCCGGAATGTTCAGCTCGGCTAGGGCCCGGAGCAGCCGGTACTCGCGCCGGGCCAGCCGCTCACTCAGCTCCTTGAGCGCGTACAGCACGCCGTCGTCGTAGACGAACCGAACCACGTGCCGTGAGATGCCCCGCTGGCGGATCTCGACGAGCCGGTCATCGCGCCACTCCGCCAGCGGCTCCGACCATGGCAGGGAGAGCAATCCGGCCGCGTGGTCGGCGGGAGGCGTAAAGACGAAGCGCACAGCCCTCAGTCTTCCGCATCCCGGCCGGTGGGTGCCACCCTCCGGCCGGGCCCGCAACCCTCCCCGTCCCGTGAGCCCCACCAGCCCGTCCTGCACACCTGTGCTGTCTGTTCTCGTCGCCAGGCACCTCGATGGACCATGGGTGCGTTTGCCTTGGCGGGGGGTTGCCCTGCGGGTTTAGATCTTGATGGCGGCCTGTCCCGGGCGCACCCTTGGGGTCTGCGGTTCCTGCGGGACGGGGCAGCACCCGCCTGCCCCGTGATGCGGCGGGCGGGGGAAAGATTGCGGCGGATCCGGGCTCTGCGGTGGATAGGGGTATCCCGGTGCACCGGATCCACCATCAAGCCCGGATCCACCACGCAAAACCTCACCTGGGGGTACGGTCACGAGTCAGGGCTGAGGCGGCAGGGACGAGCGCGGCCAGCGGGACGCCGGGGACCGGCCCCGGGCCCGGCGGCCGCCCGTCCCCCTGGGGACGGCCGGCCCGCCGCCGGGGGCCCGGGGGACGGGCAGGTTGCACACCAACGTCATCAGCTCAGCCGCTGCGAAGGCAACACCACGCTCGCCGCGTAACCGCCGTCACTCTTAAGGAAACGCACCCATTGATCATCGTAGTTCCCGCAACAGTTGGCCCCAGCAGTTGCCTCAGCAACTCCGATGGACCAGCGTCGTGGTCAGGCTCGCCGTCCTAGCCGAGCTGTGCAGGCGACATGTTGGCCCCGCTGATCACGACGGCGACGTGCTCGCCGGGAGCGGGTTTGTAGGCGCCGGCGAGCAGGGCCGCGATCCCGACGGAGGCTGCGGGCTCGGCGGCGATCCGCAGCGCCTGCCACAGGGCCTGCTGGGCCGTCAGGATCGAGGTGTCATCGACGAGCACGACGTCTTCGACGTAGCTCTGGGTGATGGGAAATACCAGGTCACCAACGCGCTTCGGGGCTAGGGCGTCGGCCGCGACGCTTCCGGTCGGGGCATCGGCCGGCCGGCCCTGCGCCCGGGCGTAGCTGAGGGTGGGCGCGCCATCCGGCTCGACCCCGATGACCCGCACGGTGCCCGCGAAGTAGGCGGCGATGCCCGCGATCAGGCCGCCGCCGCCGACAGGGACAAGCACGGTATCCAGGTCACCGATCTGCCCGGCCAGCTCTAGGCCCACGGTGCCCTGGCCGAGCAGGGTCTCCCGCTGGTCGAAAGCGTGCACGTTCATCGCGCCCGAGGTCTGTACCCAGGCCTGGGCGGCGTCGAGGGTGTCGGCGTAGCGCTCTCCGGTCACGACCAGGTCGGCGCCCAGCGAGCGGATCCGTTCTATCTTGGCCGGGGCGGAGACGGTCGGCACGAAGATCTTGGCCGGCACGCCCCGCCGGTGCGCAGCGTAGGCGACGGCCACACCGTGGTTGCCGCCTGAGGCCGCGACTACGCCCGCGGCCGGCACGTCGCGCAGCAGCAGGTTCGCGAACGCGCCGCGCGCCTTGAACGACCCGGCGCGTTGCAACTGCTCCAGCTTGAGGGTCGCCGCCGGCAGGGCCGGTCCTGCGGTGTCGAGCTCGCTGAGATCGGCCCGGATGACCGGGGTGCGCCGGATGTAGGGCCGGATGGTTTCGTAGCCGCCGCGGATATCGTCACGGGAAATCACGCCAGCCAACATACCGGCCGGGCGGAGGCGGGGCCGGTGGCGGCGCCAGCCGATGCGCGGGAGGATAGCTGTCATGACTGAGCACACGCACGAGGAAGACCCGGCCTGCGCCGTAGCGCACGCACCGGTCGCCCCGGCCGGGGCCCGCGAGGCGCCAGGACGGACGCTGGTCGCGGTCTTCGCCTCGCCGGTGGCCGGCTACCTGCTGAGATACGCGGCCGACCTGGGATTTCGCGGCCTGCTGCTCGAGCCAGACGAGGCGCGTGCGGCGGGCGCCGCCGCCCTCGGGTTCCCGCTGCTGACCGCCATGCCCGGCGATCTCGACGACTCCGCGGACCTCGTGGTCACCGACCACCACCGGCCCGAGCTCGGCGTCATGCTCAGGGACGCGCTGGCCACCAAGGCCAGGTGGATCGGGCTGATGGGCAATCCGCACCATGTCGGGCCGCACGTTCAGATGTTGACCGAGCTAGGTGTCCCGGCCGGGGAGATCGCCCGGGTGCACCGCCCGATCGGCCTCAACATCGGCTCGCGCACCCCGCCCGAGATCGCGGTCTCCACCCTGGCCGGACTGCTCGCCGACCGCAACGGGCGCTCCGGCGGATTCGAGTTCTGAGCCGACCGCCTGGTCTACGGGGGCTATGGCGCCCAGGCGGTCGTGAACCCGAGGGAGTCGCTGTACAGCTACAGCAACGGCGACAAGACCATCACCATCGACCTCAAGCCCTGGAAGGGTACGGCGCCATCGCGGGCCTGGCCGGCGGAATCGTCGATGCCATCATGATGCGGGTCATCGACACCTTCCTGGCCATCCCCAGCCTGGTCCTGCTGCTCATCTTGGTCAACGAGTTCACGCCGAGCCTGTGGCTGATCATCGTCCTGCTCTCGCTGCTGTCCTGGCTCGGGGTGGCCCGCTCGTGCGCGGCGAGGTGCTCTCGTTGCGGACCAGGGATTTCGTGCTGGCCGCCAAGATGATGGGCGGCTCGGGCTCCCGGATCATGTTCCGGCACCTGGTGCCCAACGCCATCGGCGTCATCATCGTCAACGCCACGTTCACCGTCGCCGACGCCATTTTGACCCTGTCGGCACTGAGCTTCCTCGGCCTGGGCCTGCCGCCGCCGCACGCCGACTGGGGCACCATGCTCATCAACGGTCTGAACGATCTGTTCGACGGCTACTGGTGGCTCGTGTATCCGCCCGCCGTCATCCTGATCGTCACCGTCATCGCGTTCAGCCTCATCGGCGACGCCGTACGGGATTCTCTCGACGTACGG
>Ga0182030_10027563_pt1 | contig 10209 bp, 6 predicted proteins | sample 812S3MmetaG_FD_121299 | JGI IMG/M metagenome (GOLD analysis project Ga0182030, IMG submission 121299) | Permafrost microbial communities from Stordalen Mire, Sweden - 812S3M metaG (Illumina Assembly) | ecosystem: Environmental > Terrestrial > Soil > Wetlands > Permafrost | place: Sweden... | reverse complement strand
TCAGAGAGTTATTTCAGAGCTGGAATAGGTCTTAACTTCGCTGCCAGACTTTTGAATATCCGACCAGCCGAGCTCCAAGCAGCTCTGAACCTCGCCATTCTCGACGAAGACGACCTATCGCTTCTCGTGGATCTCGATCCGCCTAACACGACATGGTTCGGCTTGGCTTCTGCCTCAACGGAAGCGCTTCAAGCGGCGATTTTGGCGTTGCGGAACGCGAGCGGTGACAAATCGCCTGCCTCGTTGGTCGATGAGGCAATCAAGACTATTTCCGGACCTTCCTCGCTCGAGCGCATCTCCGCTCTGAGTTCAGAAGCGTTTGGTCATGCCGCAAAGAAGGCGCAGGCCTACGACCTATTACCGGAGAAGTCTCGTAAGGCGCTGAAAAACTGGCAGTCGAATATCAGAACGGGTCGAGGATTGACCCCAAGCCAAGCTGCTTATGCAAAAAGTCTGCTGCAACAGCTGTGCGACGGCGGCGCGATCGTTAGGAACTCGGCCGATGGAGACCAGGAAATTTGCGACCAAATCTTGGACGCCCTAGATGCTTCGTGACAAGGAGGCTAGCTCGTCCGATTTTCGTGATCTCGACCTCAAAAGCTTCTTTTCGGATACCGGTCGAGAGATTTTTGAATCATTCGTATATCCGGCCCTTACGCGATCGGTTTCTTACGATCGGCTAACTGGTTACTTCAGCGTTTCTGCCTTGGTTGCCGCAGCACAAGGATTGGAAGGACTTTTCCGCAACGGAGGACGGATGCGATTGGTAATCGGAATCCATGATGTTCCTGAAGAACTCTTGGGTGCACTCGCGATTGGGAAGCTACTCCCGAGCCAGCTCGTGGAAGACTACAAGTCACGATTAGTCAACGAGATTGGTTTTCTCAAAAGTCAAGCTGAGAAAAATACCTTGTCCACAGTTGGTTGGATGATTCGATCGGGACTTTTGGAAGTGCGCGTCGCTGCGCCCCGGAGCTCGCGAGGAATTTACCATCAGAAGAGGATGATCTTTCGGGATGCGCTGGACCACACCATCGTTGGCACGGGAAGTTTGAACGAAACATTCGGTGGGCAGGGGAACGTGGAGGAGATGCAGTTCAATTTTTCTTGGCTTTCGTCACCCGAGCTAATCACTCCACTGGTCGACAGTTTCGAAGACATCTGGCAGGGACGATCAGACAGTGTTGAACTCTTCCCACTCGATGAGAGCTTTGCAACTCGAATGCTTGCACGACTTGGCAATCCGCCGAATTCCCTGTCCAACCTCGGAAAGAATTCACTGGCCGCTGAAATTTTAAGTCTTGCTAGATCCTCTCCGGCATTCGTCCCCTTCAATCTGTCAAATGCAGCGCTTTATCCCCATCAGGAACGTGTATTCATAGAAGCTTTGAGCCGATGGCCGATTCGAGTGATGCTGGCGGATGAAGTCGGACTCGGTAAAACACTCGAAGCCGGTGCAGTCATTTCCTACATGATCAAGTTCGGTGGCGTGGACTCCGTCTCCATCCTGGCCCCCAAGGGTTTGTTGAGACAATGGCAGGAAGAGATGACTAAGCACTTTGGTTTGGATTTTCATCGCTGGGACTCCTCCATTCAGTCGTATGTTGCGCCCGACAAGTCGATTCAACCCGGCGGATTCCTCGGTTCGATCAACTCTCCTGCACCAAGGCTTCGACTCATTTCGTCGCAGTGGGCGAGAATCCACGAACAAGCAATTCGGGACTCTCTTCCACAGATGCTTTTGGTCGACGAAGCACACGCAGCTCGAGTTCACAGAGATCAGTACGGAGTCCGAACCACCAAACTCTGGGACCTTCTAAATGGCTTTAAAGACGAAATTCCACATGTCGTACTTCTAACCGCCACTCCTATGCAGGTACAACCCGGCGAATATCATGGGCTCCTACAAATATTGGGGCTTGCCCCCGATTGGTCAGAATATGACAATTACGAGCTGTCGCTCCACCTCATCAGTCAAAGTACAGAACGACCAACCTTGCAGAATGGTTCGGACCTGGGAAATCTCATTCTCGCATCAATCGATGCGTACGAATGGCTTCCCTCGCATCTCGTTGAGAACGATTTGATACTCATAATGAATCTCAAGGATGCCTCAAACTCTTCCGCATTGGACCAATCACTGCTTGTACAAAACTCGTTCCTCGAGTATCGAAATCTTCTGATGAAAATTCACCCTGCGCATTTCCTCACTTGCAGAAATACCAAGTCTGGGTTAGAGGAGTTCGGATACAAATTCCCGGAAAGAGTCTTCCACGCTCCCGCGCTGAAGATGGAAGGAATCCTCAGCGCATACGAGGATGCAGTTGAAACTTACCTATCGATGGCTTATGGCGACGTGGAGGCGGCTTTGACACCCGATGGGAAACACTCCATCGCATTTGCCAAGTCAGGCTATTACCAACGGATGGTGTCCTCGTTCTATGCGTCCAAGCAAAGCCTATTGAGTCGAATTGACAAGATATCGGCAATTCAATTGGCAATCAATTCAGGCGATTTCTCCGGCGTAAAGGGCTACGTCGAAGAGGACGAATTCGAAGTCGACGATCAGAATGATGAAGCGTTCTCAGAAGGGCTGGACGTTACACAATTTTCCGAACAACAGATTGAAGCCATCGTAGTTAAAGTAAACCGCGCCGCACGCTTGGAACGATCGTACATGAATGATTTGCTGCACATGCTCGATTCGCTCGGCGAAAACGTAATTCAGTCGGATCCAAAGTTCAAGTCCGCGATGGAGTGCCTTAATGTTTTCGTAGAGAAAAGTCCTGTGCTGGTATTTTCGCGCTACACGGACACGTTGGATGGTGTCCTTAAGCATTTCGAGGCACACGACCTCTCGAAACAAGTCCGAGGATATGCCCTCTACACCGGCCCAATTGTTTGGATTCAGACCGCGATGGGCCGACGAGTCGCGACAAAGGGTGACGTCACCGACGCACTCGATGCGGGTGAGATTCAAATCGTTTTTTGTTCAGACGCAGCGTCAGAGGGACTAAATCTCCAATCCGCCGAGTGCATTCTCAATCTCGATGTCCCATGGAACCCCGCACGCCTAGAACAGCGAATCGGCCGCATCGCTCGATTAGGGCAGAAGGCCAAAGAAGTTCACATTATAAATCTCTGGTATCCCAACAGCATCGAAGCGAAGATGTACTCTCGCTTACTTAGCCGAAGAGACGATTATCAGTTAGCTGTGGGCGAGTTCCCAGAAATCTTCAGCTCTGCAATTCGCACAGAAGTTGCTTCGGTTCTCAGCGACCCATCGGGATCCCTCGCCAATCCCCTAGTAGAGCTTCAGGAATTGCGGAATAGCTTCCAACGCATCGCGCTCGAAGCTGTATGGAAACTCGAGCAAGGTCACTTCACGCCTTCACAATTGTTCCGAGATGACCTGATGGATTTTGTCAAGAGAGCCGGCAACAATGATTCCAATTGGTCCTACAAAGAACCATTAGATGCATCGCCCGGTGAGCGAGGATCGCTGACACTTCTTCATGAAGTCCTGGATCAGGCAACAGCGGTCAATCCCATTACGACACATGGTGAAGAAGTTGAACTCGTCGGATTCGAAAGCAATGCTGTGTTCTGGGGTTTCGGAATCCGAAACTCAAGTGGATTTTTTCGAATCATTCGTGCTTTGTCCTTGGCCCGACTACTTCGCGCAGCGATGGGGATGGACGAACTAGACGAGTCCGATTTCGTAGGAAAGCCGTTCCCGCCAGAAGAGGCGCTGAAGAGTATTCAAATGAATTTGGAATTGGAAACCTGGCTACCTAAACATCGAAGTTCTAAGGTGCCATTTGCTGGCCCACTATTCCCAGCCCCAGGAATTCTTTCGAATCCAGTCGAGGTACTAAGCATTGGACGAGTGATCGTCGGAGGTGATCGATGAGAGTCGCTCTCCAACGGGGCCCGTGGTATCGCGGTGAGCCAAGCCAGGAGACCGTGTCCGCCATTGCTCTTTTGGACGGAGTTTGGCGAGAGGCAGCGACGAGGTTCTCGACTATTCGGGAAATTCGCATTGCCGCGGGCCGCTCGGAACCGATGGGAATCCAGACATTCTTGAACCAAGTACTCGATGAGCGATTTCAAGAAGCCGGATGGGATGGCTCCGAATCTCGCTATCGATTACAAAACACGTGGGTTCGAATCACATTCAGACACCAAATGGGACTTGGAAGCGATTTATTGGACGCAGTACGACTGTCCAGTCTCGAGCATGTAGAACAATGTGTCATTCTTGCAGCTCCAATGGATTTTCTCAAAGTGATAAGTCCGAGAGATGCCGGATCGCTTTCTTCATTCGAGAAGATTGTCTTCCAAACGGCTCAATTGGAGGGAGCAGTTTCGCCTCCGCTATTAATTGGATCGCTTAGTCCAGTCAGTCGACTGTCGAAACACGTTCACGCTGAAGTCTTTGGCAAGAGATTAAGGGGCTAGCACTCCGAGGAGGCGAGAAGTCCCAAAGGCGACGTGGTACTGAGTAAACCTCAAATTCTTATTTCGCACGAAGACATCGCTTTGCCATTCCTGTCATCATTGCCCAGAGCGACTCTCTGGTTGTCAGATGGCAATCAATCTTGTATCAGTCCCACATTTCTCATTTCGCTAACCTGAGTGCAGTTTCGCATTCAGTTTTCCCGTCTTCAACCATGCGTCAAACTGACCGGCGAGGATTCGTTGCCGAGCCGCAATTGCGGACTTTTCCACCACCGCCTGCGTTAGGTGACGTTGAAATTCGAGTACGTCACGATATGTGTTCACTGCCCGACCCTTGCGAATTGCTTCAACGATACGTTTCAGTTCTGCGATAAATTCCGTCAAAAATGGGACGAACTGCTTCCGCTTAGTCGCGTCGGCAATTATCCCCTCAACTTGAGCGAGCAAAACAACGCTGACAACTACTCCTCTGTTTCGGAGAACATCTTCGCTCCCTTTGAACAGGGGCGCCAGACAGTTCAAAAGTTTCTCTAGCGATTGAAGTCGGCGGTCGTCATTCTTAATATTTGACTCGTCTTTTAGAAATACCTGCAAATCGAGATAGCGCGCCCGCGAGTAGTCGCCCTGCTCTGAAAGCGTGAACATTTGAAGTGCCACTTGTGCGGCAACTTGTTCTTTCGCGAATCTTCTTGAGGGAATCTTTGCGGATTCGAAAAACGGGTGATGCCCAAGGTGATTCGACTGTTTCTTGTCGAACAGGAGATCTCGCATGTTGCCTGTCATTGCATTCAACTTCTCACCTGCGTTGACCAACGCACCGAGATTCAGACGAAGGAACTGAAGATTGAAATCTTGATCGTCAGTCGGGTCCGTGAAAGTGCATACCGTGATCTGATAATCATTCACTGTGTCAATCAACAGTTTCGACAGCTCTTTCGTTGCCGTGGACTTGTCATCCTTGATTTGTTGCCAAGTCTTGCCCTGCAGTTTTTCGAAATCTGACGTCGCGACGCCGGTTTCGTCGGAGATGGACAAGGGAAAGTAGTTGTCTCTCAAGTCGTCCTCGTTTTGCCCGAGAAATGAGTTAATGGCTCCAATCCTCTGCCTGCCATCAATGCAATGAAGATCGCCGTCTCCGTCTTCGGAGAAATAGAACGAGGCGATATCGAATCCTCGCAAGATCGAGTCAATCAGCCGCTGTTTATCTGCTCTCGACCAGATATTGTCCTCCCGTTGAAATTCTGGGAAATCGATTGTCTCGATCTTCTTAACAAGATTGGCAACGCTGAGCGGCTTGATGGATCTCTTCATACTCCGACCTCATCTCTTCTATCCATGAACTTGGAAAAACTTCCAGACGGAGTTGATATCGCAACATTCGAATCTCGAAGAAGACGTCCCTTGAATTTCAACCAATACGAGAACGCGTTCGTTGCATTCCTTGGAAATTCGCGACTGAAATCTTTAGTGAATTTCCCCTCACTATCTCGAATATCGCCGGCGCCCCCTGGTAAGACGTCTCTGACAATCTCGGTCTTCATTGCGACATCCTCGGAGAAATGTCGCGCTTCCAGATATGGCATTTCTAGTTGCACACGAACCACCGTCTCAAGGTCAGAAATAAATTCAACCGCGAACGGCCTGCCGTCATAGTGAAAATGACGTGTGGCAAATATTAAGGAAACCAAGTCCCAGTCATTTGATCCCACATTGCACCCAATAACTCTCAAGATGTCGCAGTCGAGGATTTCGCGGGCCTTGCCCCAGATCAGATTGAATGGGTAATCATTCTTCCTCTTGCGAATCCCCGGTGGAATCCACAACCCTTTCTCCTCCTTACGAACGGTCACTGGCCAGTAGTCACTCCAATTGAGCGAACCGTGCAGCTTTAATATCGTGATCGAATTGTCCTTCCGCGGGACGCCAGCACCGTTCAAACCCAAGTCAATATCAAAGCCAAGTTCTTCGGCGGCCCTCTCGATAAAGTCGTCGTAATTGAGAGTCAAGAATCCCACGATGTCCTCTCCTAAGTCGTACACGTTGTGCATATCAATCAAATTTGTATACATTCCCCAACTCGCGGACCCGATTTCCGTTTCAGCTGCAATCAATCTCTTCGACAAGGCATTTGCAAATAAGTCTCTTGCAGCCTCGACGAATTTCGCGTTGGATCGAGATAGAGATTCCTCAATGAAGGTAATTAACTGCTCGAAATCCCACCGTCCAACCGAGGCATTATTAACCAATGCTTTCAGATTGGCAGATTTTTTGAATTGCCTGTTAACTAATTCACCGAATGACTCCTGAAGCTCATCCCTGAGATTGTTCATGAGCAGATTTTGGTTGCTTCCATACTCGGAAATACTTCCCTGGGTGGCTCCTGCACCAATGAGGTAGGTCACCCGAGTACGGGCGGGCACATAAATCCTTTCGCCTCTTTGAAGCCGCTCGGCGTTCAGAACGGGCACCACAACTCCAATAAAGGACATTTTTTCACGAACTGAAGTTCCTAGATCGGAAGATCAACAGTGACTCAGTATTAGTTCTACGAGGAACATTCTCTCTTGCGAAAGGGTTCATTTTCGCCATCGAGTGCGAAACCGAAAAGTCCTTCCGCTCAACTAGCAATCTTCCCAAGCCTTTCATGTTTTCAACAACAATTGTTTGGAGATCAATCGGATAAGACTTGTAGTGAGAGTCTTGAACCAAGATTCCGATGGTTCCATTCGCTGAGACAACGCAATCCGTTCTGCGTAGCGATACTTCCAATTCTTGGAAATAGTCTGAAAGCCAAGGCGCATAGTAATTGGCGGAACCATGACTCGGGTGATTGCTGATGATCTCGATGACCTTCGAGCCTTCCTTAGATAATAATTCTGAGCTCCTGCCGGCCCGCGCTCGAAGGACTGGACTTCCAGTAGTCAAACGGCGAAGGGAGTCGATTTCGGATCTTGAGTAGCCCATAACTGCGAGTTCTGGAAGTGAGCTCCTGATGTAATCGATTCGCGTTGCATACGGGGGCGACGTGAGGCATCCATCGTATGACCTTCTCAAATCCAAGGACGATGCGAGTCCCGTTTCGACCACTGTCGGCGCATGGCGATGCTCATCGGTCAGTTGCAGTTTTGATTCGAAGAACTCGACACGACCCAGAAATGCCGCTGAAATCGCTTCCCAGGAAGGATTGACTCGATTTCTATGCCCGCTCGGGTATCGGATCCAAGATGGGTTTGAACCACGAAATGGTGACAAGAGATCGCGCACGGTTGAAAACAACGCCACATAATAAAAGCAGGCAAGCAATGGCAGTCCTTTTAACAATGCCGGCTCTGGTTTCGTAGTTCTCTGCCTCTGCGAGTCCACCAATACATCGTGGATGGATAACTGCAATTGACGGAGGCAGCTGACTGCAGGCCCCTTGAACCACGTTGAAAGCGGATCTTCGCAATCAACATCAGCTTGGCGACTGAGCGCAGCGATGAGCAATTCCTGGGCAATCGGTTCCAAGCTCCCTTTGACAGAGAGGGGAGTAAGCCGAGCCAGGGCAATTATTTCCATAGCGGGATTGACGTCTCTCCCAACGCTGGCGATGCCAAGTTTCGCGGCGGCAACCGTTGTTGTCCCGGATCCATTCCATGGATCCAGAATCTTCCGCGCCGACTTGAAATATTCCGTCAATGCGCTCTTTGCAAACTCCTCGGTGAACCCCGCATAGTACGGGTACCAGTCACGTTTTGACTCAGTGGACGGCTGCTTGGGACTAGCTATTTCCATTGGAGTTCGCTTTGAATGTGTGCATATGCCTGGACACTGGTTATAACACAGGAAGCTCATTTCCAGTCCAGAAGTCAACCATCGGTGGAATTTGACGGCACGAGACACCCCGACCTGAACGAACGAGCAGCGAATACACGCAGCTGCGAATGAAAAGTTCGATGAGTGTGGCGATTATGAGCGGGTACTGGTCAACCACCCGTGGGTCATTCGTGGAACTTCCAATTCACGACGATCGGCGTTGAAAGCGACCGCGACATATAGCGCTCAACCTGTCACGACCGCTTCGCTCGCCCGAGCACTGGAGCGCTGGCACAATGCAACGTCGAGCGTCTATCTCTAGTTCGCAGCGCCATTCAATTCGCGAATGACGTCCACAGCAAGATCGAGTCGCCCTACGAGTTCGATCAGATCAAAGTAATCGAAGACTGTGTGACTACTAGCGCATTCAAGCAGACAAAGAGAAACGCCCTCAACGACTCGACTGGCGTTATACAAACGTTCTTGATTCGTTGACATGGGCCACAACGGTCGACGAAATCTACTTGTCCCGCCAATTTTAGAATTCGATGACCTGCATGACTCAAATAAAACTGGATCTGATTCGTCCACCTCAATCGCCGTTCCATAACGCTTGGTCCATGGCTTCAGCTGCGGCTTCACGATCCGGCGCGAGGATGTGTCCATATACGTCGGCTGTCATTCGAATAGATGCATGTCCGAGCACCTCGCTGACTACCTGCAATTTGACGCCGCTGGCGAGCATCAGGCTCGCCGCAGAATGACGCAGTTCGTGAGGATGCCAGTGGTCAAGACCAGCTCGCTTGCATATGATCGCGAAGTCTCGATTGAGGTTTCTTGGATCAACTGGTGTACCTAAATTCGTCGTAAAAATGAAGCCAGTGTCGGTCCAGAGTTCGTCCATCACGTCTCGTTCTTCTTCCTGACGTTTTCGGTGCTCCAATATCAGATTCACCAAACCTCGAGGGAGGTTCACTGACCGCCGACTCCTCGCCGTCTTCGTATCGGCGGTCACGAGAGTTCCTCCTTCGCGCTTGAGTTGTCGACGCACCGAAATGACCCGTGCCGCCTCGTCGAAGTCCTGCCACTTGAGACCTAGGGCTTCACCGCGACGTAGCCCCGTGGAGAGCATTAGGGAATACAACGCCTCGTGGCGATTGCCTTCGAGTTCCTTCAGAAGTCTTCGCGCTTGGTCGTAGGTGAGCGTCCGACCCTCCCGTCGCTGTTGCTTGGGCGACCTTGAGAGTCGTGCCACATTTCTGTTGACACAACCCCACCGAACCCCTTGATCGATGGCCTGTCCCAAGACGCCCCGAATACGTTGAACCGTGGAAACGGAAAGTCCACTGTCCATCTTCGATGAGAGCAGTCGGTCGACGTCGACTGTTGTAAGGTTCACAATCCTCTTGCTGCCTAGGATCGGAATGATGTGATGTTTCGCGATCGTCCAGTAGCTCAGTGCGGCGCTAGCGGCAACCTGGTGTCTGAGGACGTCGTCGTGCCATTGATTGAGCAGTTGGGCCACCGTCATTTTCATATCGGGAGCGGGCAGCCCGTCGTCGAGTTGTCGTTGGAGCTTCTTCAGTTTGAGAACCACTTCGGACCGGGTCTTCGCCGAAACGGTCTTGCGAACCACACGTCCTTTGGTATCTCTCCCGATTGTCACTACGCCGAGCCAGCGTCGATCGGATGACCGCTGATAAATTGAGCCTTCGCCGTTACCTCTAGAACCTGCCACAATGCCCCGTTTTCTCGTTGCTGACACAACTGCTGACAACGGTCGCTCGAGGCGGGTTTTTGACTAAAAGTGGTCGGAGGTCACCGGCCTTCACCAGGGATTTTGTTAGTGGGCCGTGCAGGACTTGAACCTGCGACCCCTTGCGTGTCATGCAAGTGCGCTACCAGACTGCGCCAACGGCCCCTCAGGGTGACAACCCTACCATTCGGAGAAGT